>Ga0209541_10008953_pt1 | contig 16340 bp, 16 predicted proteins | sample RifCSPlowO2_01_FD_184027 | JGI IMG/M metagenome (GOLD analysis project Ga0209541, IMG submission 184027) | Groundwater microbial communities from Rifle, Colorado - Rifle CSP2_plank lowO2_0.1 (SPAdes) (version 2) | ecosystem: Environmental > Aquatic > Deep subsurface > Groundwater | place...
AACGACCTGGAACACTGCGGATTAAACGGCAAAACACCGAATGAATATTTAAAAGAATATCAATTAATTAATCCGCCATATGTATGTGCTTAAAACATTTTTTCATAAAATTTTGATTATCGGTTTGCCAGTTGTTCTTTTTTGGCGATGGCTCGGATATCAGGGCGGCAGGTATGATTATATGAGAACATATTCGTGGCTTTACGAATCTAGAAGAAAAAAATTAATGGCTTATAAAATAAGCCAAAAAGATATATGTGTTTATTTCAAAGAAGAAATTACCAGATATTAAATAAACAAAAAATATGAAAGAAAATGTCTGAAAAATTAAACAAAACAGCTCTAGCGTCTAAGGCCTAGCGCCTAGAGCCTATAACAAAAAGGAGAAAAACTATGTGTCCGGAATGCGGGAATTCATTGAGCCAGAAAAATTATTGCTTCGTTTGCGAAGTAGTATATGACTCTGACGCAATTGTTGAAGATACGGATCCAAAAGAAGACAAAGAAAGTCCGGTTACTATGGATCGGTATTACCATAGGATATTAACAACCGGCATTGTCAGCAAATACATTCTTTAGTTTTTTAAAAAATCGCCGCATTTTTACAATGCGGCGTTTTTTATTTACTTTCTTCATTTTAAATATTTGATTTTTTCCATTCCCGCTTCTTTGAAATTTTTAGATATGTTTCTGAAATCTACAATGTCTATTTTACGCAAAGTCCTTATATTTTCCAATTTATCTCGAATTTCTGTCATAGCTTTCATTGTAATTTTTTTTTGGCCCCAATATCCCTATGTCAAAATCAGAACGGCTATTCCCCCGTCCCGTGGCGCGCGAACTAAATAAAAAAATTTTATTTTTTTTAGATTTAATCGGCTTTCCACGGCTTTTACGATACCCTTTTCAATTCTTGAATTATTCAGTATTATATTCTTAACATAACACAAATATTTTGCGTTATCAAACTTTTAATGGATAAAATAATCGAAAATTTAATCAAAAAAGAGATCAAACGGCAAAACGAAACCCTTGATTTAGTCGCTTCCGAAAATTATGTTTCAAAGGATGTGTTAAACGCGCTCGGTTCGGTTTTTACGAATAAATACGCCGAGGGCTATCCAGGCCATCGTTATTATGCCGGCAATAAATATGCCGACGAACTAGAAAATCTCGTGAAAGTAAGAGCCCTAAAATTATTTGGTCTAAACAAGCAATCGGTTCGTAGTCAAAAGTCAAAAGTCATTGGTCAATGGTCAGTAAATGTCCAGCCCTATTCCGGTTCTCCCGCCAATCTCGCCGTCTATCTCGCTCTTGTTCCGCTTGGCGAAAAAATTATGGGGATGAGTTTGGATATGGGCGGCCATCTCACTCATGGCCACAAAGTGAGTATCACCGGCAAATTATGGCGGCAAATTTCTTATGGTGTCAATAAAAAAACTGAAATGCTTGATTATGATGAAATTTTGAAAATTACCAAAAAAGAAAAACCTCGTTTGATTGTCGTTGGTTTCACTGCCTATTCCCGAATTATTAATTTTCAAAAATTCCGCAAAATCGCCGATGCCGTAAATGCGATTTTAATGGTGGATATGTCGCATTTCGCCGGATTAGTCGCGGGCGGTGTCTATCCTTCGCCGTTTCCCTACGCCGATGTTGTAACAACTACCACTCACAAAACTTTAAGAGGCCCTCGCGCCGCGCTTATTTTTTCCAAGTCAATTGTCAAAAATCAATTGTCAAAAGTATCAATCGCTACGGCGATTGACCGCGCTGTTTTTCCCGGTCTTCAAGGCGGTCCTCACCTTAATCAAATCGCCGCCGTTGCGGTGGCTTTAAAAGAAGCCAACCAAACAAAATTCAAAAAATATGCCGCTCAAATTATAAAAAATGCTAAAGTCTTATCGGAAGAATTAAAAAAACTTGGCTGGCGAATTGTCTCCGGCGGCACCGACACGCATCTTTTCCTAATTAATGTCTCACAAAAAAACTTAAATGGCGCGTTAGCGAGCGATTTGCTGGAATCGGTCGGCATTATCGTAAATAAAAACGCCATTCCTTACGACACTCGCCCACCAGTTTCTCCTTCCGGTATTCGCTTGGGCGTTCCCGCTCTCACCACTCGCGGAATGAGAGAAAAAGAAATGAAAATTATCGCCAGTTTGATTAATGAAGTTTTGTTAAATAAAGCGCCAATTTCTAAAATCAAAAAATCCGTCAAAAATCTTTGCCAAAAATTCCCTATTTTATAAGAAAAAATCTCAAATATCGGGATTTTTTGTTATCGGTCAGTCATCAATCGTCAGTGAGTGGGTGCAAGTCAGTCGTCAATCGTTTGTCGTAAGTTATTAGTCAATTATCATTTGTCGTTTGTATCTTCTTTCTTCTTGTGGCAATCCATACAATTACAAGAACATTCCTGCATTGGTTTGTCGTATTCGGCGCAGTTTTGCGTGCCACAATTCATTTCTTTGTCAGATTGTCCGCCGCAAGTGCCTTTGCAAACATAATGCTTATCGCATTTGCCGAAAAATTTTTTAAAAAAGTGCATAAGTTAAATTTAGAATAAAACGACCTTATTTTTAACTTAATTATAGCATTCCATACAACCATCAGTATTTACTAACTCCTAATTCCTCGTCGTATTGCTTTTGTCCGTAACGTGCTCCATAATCTCCATTAGATTATTTAATATATTACAGAGGAGTATTCTAGGTGGAAAAAGTATTTTTCCTCGCGCTGATTTTATTTTCCCCTCTTTTTGGGCAAGTCTTCGAAAAAAACCGCAACATTTATGTTGAATTCAAAGGTTCTCTGAACGGTCCCGCTCCCGGTATCGGTTACGCGCTCTTTGATTCAACCAGTCCTTGGGAATATGGATTTTGCATTTCCTGGACACTTTTACTTGATCCTGCGGAAAGAAAAAATATGAAATTTATGGGTGGTAAATTAAGAATTGAATTTGATAAGAACAAAAGAGAAACCGATGTGTCGCTTTATCCGTTGGATTTCTGGGTTCGCTATAAAATTTTTGGCAGAGACGGATTATTCGTCGGTGGCGGTTTAAGTTCGGTTTTCGCGTCAGTTAAAGCTCATCCTTGGGCGGAAAAAGAAAAATCCGGAGAATATTTCTATCCCTCGGTTTATTCCGAAATCGGTCTAATCAAAAGAGATTTTCGCTTCAAAAACGCGATGATGATTTTTCTAAGGCCGAGTTTCATTTATTTTCTTGATCCTCCGCTTCACATCAAAAAAGATGCCCCTCTCATCAAATACGACATTATCTACTTTTTCGGCCTCGCTTTGCTTTTTTGATAAATTTAAAATCCCGAAAACGGGATTTTTATTTACTAATTATTCATTCGTTAATTACCAATTGCTAATTACTAATTCATTCATTGTCAATCAACTGTTATCCGGCTACCATTAATCACAAATAAACCTATAACCTATAACCTAGTATGATTATTGACGGCAAAAAAATCGCTTCGGATATGATATCCGAATTAAAAAAACAACCTTATCCGAAAAAATTCCTCGGCGCTGTTTTAGTTGGTGAAAATTCCGCTTCCGCTAGTTTCCTGAAAATCAAAGAAAAAACCGCCAAAGAATTAAATATCAGTTTTCGTTTATGTGAATTTTCTGAAAATATCAAACAAGATGAATTGCGGAACGAAGTTCTAAAAATCGCGAAACACAAAACTTGTGGCGGTGTTATAGTCCAGCTCCCTCTTCCGGAACATATAGACAAGCATCGTATCTTAAACGCCATTCCGCCCGAGAAAGATGTGGATGTTTTAAGCGAGCGTTCCCTCGGAGCTTTTTACACTGGACGCAATTTCGTATTACCCCCAGCAGTAGGTGTTCTCCAAAAAATCCTACTCACTACTCACTACTCACTACTCACTAGTAAAGTAGCCATCATCGGTCGCGGTTTTCTTATAGGAAAACCAATAGTGCTTTGGCTTCAAGATAAAGTGGCGGAACTCGCGATCTTCGCCAGCAAAACGGAAAATCTTAAAAGCAAACTCAAAAATTTTGATATTATCATTTCCGGTGTCGGTAAATCCAATCTTTTCGGCGTGGAAGATATTAAAGAAAATGCCCTCGTCATAGATTTCGGTTATTCCAAAAACGAAACAGGAAAACTCGTCGGAGATTTTGGTAATTCAAAAATTGAAAATTGGAAATTGAAAATTGAAAATTTGGAACTGGTGTATACACCAGTTCCGGGCGGCACCGGTCCCATCCTCGTCGCCCAACTTTTTGAAAATTTTTATCAATTAAATAAAAAAGCCTCAAAATAAATTGAAGCTTTTGTGTTAGTTGCTGCTTAATTACCGCCTAGTTTCCGTTTAGTTTTCGCTTAACTATTCACTCAAATAAGATTCATTTTTCTGATTTTCTCTTTTAGCAACATTGTAAGCAATTAACAACGCAATGAGCGCTAGCGGTCCGCCTAAAAGACATTTTTTCAATCTTGTTTTCTCTTCTTTCCAAGCCCACATATTAATCGGATATTTGCCTTCTATATCGTCAATTTCCAAAAAAACCAGATAAGCTATGAGGCCGCAAACCAAAAACCCAATCGGAAAATATGGGAAAAAGACAAGAGAAAACACAACTAAAAATGCTATCCAAAAAACAAGAGCGCCAATCGCCAATTTCTGATGCGTCGGATATCTATACATTTAATAATTCTCTCTAAATAACTGATAATAAAATACCGCGATAGTGTCTATTTAGTCAAACAAACCACACCCTTACGGATCCTATATTCTCCCCAACCCAACTGGGACTTGTCGAAAGAGGAGTCATTTTTATCAAAATATTTGATATTCAATTCATTGAATCTGTAAAAAATTTTTCTCAAAATTTCTCCCAATCGCATTTTTAAAATTAGCAAGATTTTGACGATCGTCAAAATCTTGCTAACAAATTCATATTTCCTAAAAAACACATTTTCAAAAATTTCATATAGCGATAAAAGCCAATCCCCCCAGTTTGTCTCTAAGAAAAATGTCTCGGAGCGCGAGCGGGCATAGTGTCCCGATGGAACGCATCGGGACGAGCGAGCGCGAGAGTCAAGAGGCGAGCGAGCGGCTGGGCGAGCGAGACCTCGGTTTTTCGTGAGACAAACTGGGGGATTGGCGGAAACAGAAAAATTTAATGAAAATGAGAAAATTTATTCGCGCGAAATACCGCGAATATAAGAAATATCAAAAAAATTTAAGTTTAGATATTAGCAATTTCCAGCACCTTCTTTTTTATTGCTTCCAAAGTTTTCTTGTCTTCTTTGAGTTTTAGTCTCACATTGTCAAATCCCACCCCTAATTTTTCTTCTCCAAAGCTGTAGCTCGCGCCAGATTTCGTAACCACGCCTTTTACCGTGGCTGTGTTCAGCACATCGCCTTCGTAAGAAATTCCTTCGCCATACATAATATCAAATTCCGCTATCTTGAATGGCGGCGCGATTTTATTTTTCACCACTTTCGCTTTCACTCTGCCACCCACCACTTCCTCGCCTTTTTTAACTTGTGCTATTCGCCTCACGTCAATTCTAATTGAAGCGTAAAATTTCAAAGCCATTCCGCCGGTTGTCGTTTCCGGATTGCCGAACACAATCCCTATCTTCATTCTTAATTGATTGATAAAAATTACAATCGTTCCCGTTTGCGCCGCGATCGCCGTAATTTTTCGCAAGGCTTGTGACATCAGTCTTGCCTGCAATCCCATATGCGAGTCTCCCATCTCTCCTTCAATTTCCGCTTTTGGTGTTAAAGCCGCCACCGAATCTACTACCACAATATCAATCATTCCCGACCGCACCAAACTTTCCATAATATTTAAAGCTTCCTCGCCATTATCCGGTTGAGAGATTAACAGTTCTTTAATATTTACGCCGATTTTTGTCGCGTAATCAGGATCTAGAGCATGTTCAGCGTCTATAAAAGCCGCCCTTCCTCCTTTTTTTTGAATTTCCCGCACCACATGAAGAGCCAAAGTCGTTTTTCCCGATGATTCCGGTCCGTAAATTTCCGCTACTCTGCCCTTCGGCAATCCGCCACCCAAAGCCAAATCCAACGAAAAAGAGCCAGAAGAGACCGTTTCAATTTTTATGTGCTTATGGTCGCCCAGTTTCATTATCGCGCCTTCGCCAAATCGCGATTGTAAAGATTCCAAAAGCGAATCAATGTCTTTAGTTTTTTCTTCTTTATTTTTATTAGTTACCATATTCGTCCAACTTAATTTCAACTTAGTTACAACTTAATTTCTATTTTATTACTATTAATTTTCATTTTGAAGAATAATGTTTTCACTGCTTGTCGCTATTTCTTCTTCGTAAAATACTTGTTTTGTTACCGTAAATTCTTTTCCCAAGAATTTTTTAATTTTAAAAGTCAAAGTGTTAAACCCCGTCTGCAATAAAATATCTTTTTCAAAATTGCCGTCTTTATCAGCATAGACTTCTTCATTATTCAATGTCAAATTATTTTTCGGATTAATTTTTCCTTTTATTTTTAGTTCTTTCGTTTTAACCGTCATTGTCTCCGTTATATTTTCCAAATCCAATTTCGGTTGTTGAAAAAAATCCGCGAGCCGAAAACTCATATAACCGGCAAAAAATAAAAGCGCTATCGTCGCGTAAATCGCTTTTTTGCCAAACAAAGAAAAAGCGAAACGATTAGACGGTAAACGATCGTGCCGACCAGAGCTTTTAATTGCCTGATTATGTCTGATGTATTCCTGCCACAACTTTTCTCCGTCTAAATTCAAAACATTGCCGATTTTGATTAAATAACCCCGCATATAAGGATAACTGGGCAATTTTTCAAATTTTTCTTCCAGTAATTGTTCCAAGAACATTTCCGAGATGCCCGTTACTTGCGCCAATTTCTCCACGCTCATTCCCTTCAACCTCAAACTATCCAATATTAAATTTGATAAACTTTTATTTTCTTCCATATCCTACCACCTATCACCTAAAACCTAACACCTAACTTAATATCTCGCGCGGCCTCGCTCCGTCTCCTGGCCCTATCACTCCTCTTTCCTCCATCATATCTAGCAACCTCGCCGCTCGCGCGTAACCGACTTTCAATCGCCTTTGAAGCAATGAAGCCGAAGCTTTCCCCGCCATTTTCACCGTCTCCACCGCTTCATTATACAAATCGTCGTCATCGTCTTTATCGTAATCGCCAAAATTCAAAGGCATCGCGGTATTGGAGTCTTTTTCGTCTTTTGAAGAAAAATTCATCGTATCGTCGTCGGCAAAAACATCGTTATTCTCTTTGATAAAATTAATCACCTTTTTAATTTCCTCTTCCGTCACGTAACCGCCTTGAATTCTTTTTGGTTTGGAAAGTTCCGCGGAAGTAAAAAGCGCGTCGCCATTTCCCAAAAGTTTTTCCGCCCCCGATGTATCCAGAATTGTGCGAGAATCTACATTACTCGCCACCTGTAAAGCGATACGCGAAGTGATATTCGCTTTAATCAACCCCGTAATCACTTCCACCGACGGTCTTTGTGTGGAAACTACCAAATGAATGCCAGTTGCCCGCGACATTTGCGCGAGTCTTATAATAGAACCTTCCACTTCTTTGCCGTAAGAAGTCATCAGGTCTGCCAACTCGTCAATAACCACAACCATATAAGGCAATCTTTCTTTTTCTTTTCCTTTGTTATAGCTTTTTATATCTCTCGCTCCCGCTTCCAATAATAATGTGTAGCGTCTGTCCATTTCCTGAATCAGCCACCGCAAAGCGCCAATCGCTTTTTTATTTTCAATAATCACTGGCGCGATCAGATGCGGTAAATTATTATAAATGGAAAGTTCCACTCTTTTCGGGTCCACCATTATCATTCGCAACATTGCCGGCGAATTTTTATAAAGTAAGGAAAGCAAAAGAGAATGAATCATTATTGATTTTCCTGAACCGGTTGCTCCCGCGACAAGTAGATGCGGCATTTTAGTGATATCGGCGAAAACCGGCTCGCCACTCACATTTCTCCCGAGGGTAAATGTCAAAGGATCGGCTTTCTGAAATTCCGGATACAAAAGCAAACTTCCCAACCGCACCACTGCCGCCGATTTATTCGGCACTTCAATCCCGACCAATGATTTTCCTGGAATTGGTGCTTCAATTCTTATCGGGTGTGCCGCAAGTGACAATGCCAAATCCTGATTCAAAGCTGTAATTCGCGAAAGTTTCACGCCTTCCGCCGGCTTCAAAGTGTATCTCGTTACCGTTGGTCCCACATTTATTTCTCCCATTTCCACCGGAATGCCAAAACTATCCAAAGTTCTTTTAATGATATTGGCGTTCGCTCGCAAATCGCCGATTGTTGGTTGTTCCACCGAAGAAGATAAAAGCGAAAGCGGCGGCGGCACATAATTTCTGATTGGTTTCGGCGCGCTTGCAACCGCGACCGGCGCGGAAGATGCTATTTTTATTTCTTCACTCTCAATTTCTTCTTTCGTTTCCTTCTTTTTGTCGTCATTACGATTATCGTTCGTGTCATTATCATTGTCATCGTCGTTATCTGTGTCGTTGTCAATTGTCGCTTGCGTAGGTAGGTTAATCTTCGGCTCGTTAGTTTTCATTTTCCATTTCGGCAGACTGATGTTAAATGGTTTATTTAAAGTTATAAGAAAAGAAGCGATAAGCGTGGCGAAAGTTATCACAAGCGATGCCGGCGTGCCGAACGGCTGTTCCAACGACCCAATCATCGCTCCCGTGAGCCCTCCGCTTCCGGGCGCTACTATATCTATAAAACCCAAGCCGGAAAGAATAAAAAACAAAATGCCCAGCAATGTCGCTCCCCAGAATTTTTTGGAATCGGGCGCTATAAAAGCGAAAGCTAGCATAAAAGAAGCGGTTGGCAAAAGATAGTAGCCCCAACCGAACAGATTTTTGAAAACATCGTAAAACCATTCTCCCGCCGGTCCCGCTTGATTATTCGCGGCCAATATAAAAAGAATCGCAGTCGCGATGCAAACCACCACCACCACGCTTTTTTTCACATCGGGATGCAAAGCCAAATTAATTTTTTTCTCCGTCTCGTTTTTTTTATTTTTATTAGTCATAACCAATTACTAGTTACTAATTACCCATCGTCAATTACCAATTACTAATTACCGCTTAATTACTTGCTCATAGTTCATTAAACCTCAAAACATCTCGCCATTCAATAGTCTTCGCCGACAAAAAATCGCGTATTCAAAAAAATACGCGATTTTATTTATACGAGACGATTTCTCATTTTCAGAACATAAGCAATGGCTACGATAATTGGTCCGCTTATAATTAAAATATCTCCTATGTTTACCATTGCCCTATCGCCAAAAGGAATGCAATCGCCGAGAAAAGCCAGTTTGGTATTTGCGTCAACGAAGCAATATTGTTCCAATTTTTCCATTAAATCCACAGCCAGAGGATGTTCCAAACCGATATTCACCGGCATTTTATAATTATTCAGAATGATTACCGTTGAATTTAAAATATACCCGATGCCGTAAAATATTATTCCTAAAACAATTCCTAAAGGCGCGAGCCTTAAAAACATCGCTCCGTAACAGCAAATAGTAAGTCCGAACAGTATAAAAATCCACTTAAAATATATTCGTTTTTCAATATTATCATCAGCAAATAAATCACTTAATAGCATCGCGAATATTAAAAGTGAATAAGAAACGAATATATGTTTTGTATTTATTCCGCAAAAATTTGCTTCCGGATATTTTCTCACCAAAACAGGCAGAATTATTAGAAGAACATAAAGCAAACAAGCAAAACGGATAAGCTCAATGACCAAGATTACTATCTGCAAAACGCTCAATCGTTATATTCCTTTCCGAAATTACTAATTTATTAGTAAAGGATATATTCTCATTTGGCAAATTTTTCTTTTTTTCAATTACCAATTACTAATTACTAGTTACTGATTACCCGTCGTCAATTACCACTTACCGTCCGTCCCCTTGCTGTCGTAACCCAAAAGTAGTAATACAAAACTAGTTCCTCACAACATAAAATTAACAAGCCAATGAAGCTAATGCAGGGAGGTGATTTTTTTGAGAAACAAGTTTAAACAATTTTTTAATTTTTTTGAAAAATTCAGTTTTATTTTTAAAATTTCCCGCTGGCTTTTTTATCTTTCTCTTTTTCTTTTAGTCGTTAATCTGCTTTTCTGGTGGTTTGCTGTTGATATTGAAGAAATAAAAGTAAAGCCCAAAACTGAAATTTACAATAAGGGTTTTCTTTTGCCCATCGGTTCTGTTGTTTTCGTTTTTAGCCACGGCGTTTGGAAAACCGATAAAAATTTGATTGTTCGGCACTATACTACTTTAAACAATAAAGATTTGCCTACCGATTCGTTGATTGTAGTTCTTCGCGGCAAAGGCGTGAGATATATTTGGTTAAGCGCTTGCGCCGCCGGCGATTACGAATTTATGTTCTTTGATAGAATTACCAGAAAAAAAATTTCCTGGCCGGATTATGTTTCTCGCGGCGCTCCCGGCGATGTTGTCCCTGTCTGGCTTCTTGTTTGGTTCGGTCGTTTCAGTATCGGTGAGCCGTTTAAGATAGATACTACTGAAATAAAATGGGAAACTGTGACTGTCGCATTATATCCCCTGCTTAAACCCAACGAAAAAGACAGCCTTAAGATTCTTACGGCGGCGGACAAAAGATTTATTTTTGATAAGGTTAAGGAAATCAAAAAGGAACAGGCGCCTCATGAAATTGAATATCTAAATAATCAATATAAAATTCCGATAATCAAAATTTCTGAATTAAATATTAAGAACTCTTTGATTACTTCCTCGGACTTATATTTAAAAATAAAAAATAAAGCTGTGATTTTAGAAGCCAAAGGCTGGCTTCGCGGAAAATATTTCATTATTAACATCAGAATAGAACCGATAATAGAATTTTAAATCCGCCGATGAGGCGGATTTTTTAGGAAAGCATTATTATGTCATTGCGAGCCCCGATATAAAATCGGGGCGTGGCAATCCATAGTAGTTTATTAGAGATTGCTTCGCCCAGTTTTGTGGAGCTCGCAATGACAAAAAAGTGAGATTAGCCATTCAAAGTAATATTGACAAAATAAGAATAGTCAATTAACCTGATGGCAGTTTTTTAATAATCAAGAAATCGTATGAAAAAATTAATGTTAATATTTTTTCTGTCGTTCATAACGGCAACGACAATACAAGCGCAAAAAATTTCTCCGATGGAATTTTGGGAAAGAAATCAGTCGAAAGAAATATACATCACTCCACTTATTGAGTTGGCTCAAACGCTCAAAGAAAAAATAAACGAAGGCAAAGTTAATTGGGCAGTATCAGATGACAAAAACTCAGTATTTTTTTCCATTGTTAAAGAAACAGAAGCAATATCAGATTATGATATTGCGATTGTGAATAAAAAAGAAAGTCAAAAAATCTTCATAAGAATAAACAACGAAATATTTGAACAATTTCCTTTTCAAGACGAAGAGAAAGAAATTTTTCAAAGCCTGATTGATTATATTATTGCGTTAGATGAAAAGAGTATTACCAGAAATCAATTGCAACGACTCAACGAATTTAATAATTCTCTTTATAACGCAAAATAAAAAAACATCCCCGCAAGCGGGGATTTTTTTTACTGTAATTTAATAGCTCGTATCATTCTGGTAATACCTATGCCGCCGCCGCATCTTGGAATAAACGGCAAAGCGAGAAATCGTTCTAATTCCTCCTCCACTCTCTCTTTTCCGAATTGAGCGTAAAGCATATCCGCATACATACCATTGCTAATCGTGTGAAAAGATTCTCGCATTTCTTTCGGATTCGCGCTTCTTTCCGCGGAACCAATAGTTTCAATGCCGTATAAAATAACATCAATTTTTTTTGCTAAATCCCCCGCTTTTTTCATATTCCAAAATGGCGAAGTGCTTTGCGGAAAATTCATCAAAAAAAATACCGGCCCGAAATCTTTTTCAATCATTGTTTCGTGTTCGGCGTTAAGCTCATCAACTTTATATTTCTTCGTCACCTCCGTATAATTTTCCTTCTTGTATTGTTTTGGCTCTCCGAAACCGAGAAATTCCAATAATTCTTCTTCCAGTTTTTTCAAAGTTGTTATATCGCCGTGAGTTTCAAATTCAAACATTGGAAAAACCAAATCGTGTCGGCCAACTATCGGATTCGGTTCATTGCGGTAGCTTGTGCTAATACAATAAAAACCCGTCGCTTGCGGATTAGTCAGCAATTCGTATTCCAGCCACATCTGTCCGGTTTGTGGCAATGGCCAAGCTTTTCCGGCGTAATGAAATTGCGCGATTGTTCGCGGGTCTTCGCAAGCCGCCAAAATGCTTAATCTGTGTTGCACCGGTGTTTCAAAAAATCCCCGATTTCTAAAAAAAGCTCTCAACTTATTAACCAAAAAATCGTATTCTTTCGGACTAATCAAATTCACATTCGTCATTTCTTCTCTTCTCTTCTCTTCAATTCTTAAACAAACTTCCAAAAGTTTATCTCGCCTCGCTATTAGTGTCAAATTTATCAGAAAAACTTGTTTAACCAGCAAAACCAGAAAAACTGTTTTAACGGGAAAAGCCGATAAATCAAGAAAATCAAGAAAAGTGGAAAAAGCCGATAAAACAGGAAAATCTGTTTAAACAGGAAAAACAGGAAAACCCGATAATGCGATGAATACTACTATTGCCAATAAGTGTAAAACATTGTGAAACATTTCTAGTAAAATCCCAGAAGCCGATAATGCGATAAAACCTACACTTCTTATTTTTTGAAGTGTAAAAATTGTTTGTTGTTTTACAAAACTAACTAGAAATAATTTATCTTCAGATTATCTTTATATCCATAAAGTATCATTTATGTAAAACAATAAACACTATTTTATAAAAATAAACACAATTTTGTAAAACAACAAACAAAAAATCATATCAATGAAGATATAATTTTGATAATACTAATACAATATTAAAATTTTGGATTTTTATCAAAATATCCAGCTTTGTAGATCCTAAATAGAAATTTAGACCATTCGGTGGTATCTTTATCATTCATTTTTTCTAACCAATCAATAAATTGTTTTCCTTTATAACCATAAAGTCTTTTATAAAAGAAAGGGATTATTATCTCTTTTATCTGAGGAAATTCTCTAACAATCAATACGGATTGCGGACCTCTTTTTATTCCGCGTTTGTCAGGACTGATATAATGATAAGTATAAACACTATTATTCAAACCAAGAGTGACTCTTACAGCTCTTATTAGATATTCATCACGATTGTGCATTCGCAAAGAAAATGCTGGAACTTTTACCTTTATAATTGTTCCATCTTTCAATTTTTTAGGTGAAGTAGAAAAAGTAAAAGTGCCTTCACCGTCAACTAATCCGCGTATATAATCATAAGGCAATTGAAACATATAATAATCATAAAACATTTGTTTGTTGTTTTACAAAATAGCTAATAATTTTTATATATCTAGGTTTTATCGCATTATCAGCTTGTTTATTTTGCGACAGATTTATCCTCACAAGTTTTGCTCAGCAAAATTTAGGAGGATAAACCAACATCGTCTAAAACCCACTCAATAGTAGGGAGTTTTGTTATCTCAACAACTACTTGACAGAATAGCATAAAGTATGCTACAATTACAACAGAAACTTAAACAAAGTCAGTTTTTTTGAGCATTATAAAAATGCCTCAAAAAACTCAAATATTTAGGAGAAAAAAATGGAAGAAATTTTAAATTTAAACGAAGAGTTTTTAACCAGAGATTTTTTTAAAAACTCCGACTACGAACCCCCGGAAAATTTTTAAAAAGAAAGAAGGTGATTTCCGTGAGCAAAGATAAATTATCTTTATTTAAAAATGTTGTTGGCAAATTCATCACCACTAGACATCACCACACTTTTACTCTTATAAAGGGTATAATCCAAAAAGTTATTCTGAAACGCGGTCAATTCATTTTTTGCTTAAACGACAACAACATGCGACATCAACACATTGCTTTTCATGCTGATATTCGCATTGATATTGATGGCAACCACAACATTTTTTTCAAGGATAGTGATGTTTTTGGTATAATTTCCGAACAAAAAATAAAGGAATAATAGACTTACTGCTTAATAATTTTCGTAGCTAAATTTTAAGATTTTACGGGCGAGACGAAGCAAAAATTTTTGCAATAAAGCCAAAGCTTTTGTTGAAAAAATTTTGCAAAGTCGCAGCCAAAAATATTAAAATTAAGACCGAAAAATTATTAAGCGGGAAGTCTAACATACCAAAATAAAAAATCTATCTAAAACAAAAAATCCCGAATCCAAAAATTCGGGATTTTTTTATTCAAAAACTTATCTTCTCTCAATTTCCAAAGTTACGATTTCTTTTCTGCCGGCTAAAATCACATAATTCTGCCGGATTTGTCCGTTGAAAAAATAATATTCTCCATTCCCATAAGAACCTTCAATCGTTTCCGATGTATCCGTTTGCGAAATTATTCGCGCGCCTTGGGAATCAATAAAAAGCCATTTATTTTCGTCAGCAACAACCGCTACGCTCATTCCTCTGCCTTTCGTTTGTTTTATAAATTTCGGATTATTCAATTCTGAAATATCAAAAGTATAATTGCCGTCATAAAAACTGGTTACATTTACCTTTTCTTTGTCCCATTCAATTCTTGAAAAATAGGGGATAGCGTATTCCCAAACCAATTTTAAAGAATCTTTCAAACCGGTTTCTAAAACAAGCAAACCGTTCCAAGTTGCCGCGAAAAGATATTTACCGAAAAATTTTAAATCTCCGAGATATGCTTTCGTATCGTATTCGCCAATGGCTTTGATTTTATTTCTCTCTGTCAAGCCGAAAATAAATATTTTCGTGCCGGTTGTTCCGATGTATATCGTATCGTTTCTTACGGCAATATTTTTCGCGAAAGGCAGATTATATCCAAAAATCAATTCCGTTGTTTTCTCGTTATAAATGAATAATCCGTCTCGTCCAACCGCGTAAATATAATCGCTCGCGGTCAAAACATCTCTTATTGGATTTTCAGTTCCGATGATTTTTACAAGCTTCGGTTTTTCCGGCTTTAAAATATCAATAATCTTAATTCCCGTCTCGCTCGGAATATAAAGCAGGTCATCTTTGAAAAATCCCGCGCCGGTCGTTATCCCTTCGCCTAAATCATAAACGGCAATTTTTTTTAAATCTATCGTTTCCGTGTTCCTTTGAGCATTCGTGATATTCACTCCGACAAAACAGAGCGTTATTAAGATATGAAATACTATTCGTTTCATTTCTCGCCCTTTCGATTTATATAATATTAAAATTCTTCCGATACAATATCATTTCACTAATTATAAGTCAATAGTTGACTTTTAACACCAAATTTTGTATAATGAAACAAGAAAATTAACTCTAAAAATAAACAACATAGAAAGGTAATTCAAATGTTTGAATATTACGGCAAAATAGAGACTTTACGCGAAGAACTCAATAGTTTTCGCGGTCTCTTGGAAACGGCCTATAAAAATATATTAGGCCAAGAATTATATGATACGGTTGACGAAGCCGAAAAAACTTTCATCAACGAAAATTCATTTATTGAAAAACCCAATCAAGAATGCGGCTTTGATTGTTCGTCGTCTCTGGAAATCGCGACTTCAACAAATGATAAAAATGAGCCGACCAAAATTCTTCGCACATTAATCAAGCCCATTTTTCATCTCTCTGACGATGGCTGTAAAAAATTCAGCGCTAAAACTGGGTTATCGCTTTCGCATTTCCCGGCATTTATTCATTGTTTTAATAATTTCATAATTTACTTGATTCAAGAAATTCCGATGGTATACGCGTTGAAAATCATAAGCAATCGTTTTTATTCCGATTTGGAATCCGACGCGACGCAAAAAATGATTGAAAATTTTTCTCCGGGCAAAATTGGCGTTTTTAATAAAACGGAAGATCATTTTAAGATTGGCAATTTTGACGATAAAAGAATCTTGAAAATAATCACCAACGAACTCTATGAACGCACGCAAGAAGAACAAATAAAGGAAGATATGGCAATGCTTTTTGCCGGCATTATTATAAACGGCAGTCTTGTTTCCAGTGTTTTGGCGATGGATAGACAAATTTTTTTAGAAATGGGTTTTAATATATTAAAGTATCCTCGCCACGAAAAAGCTCTCGCGCGTCAAATAGCCTCGGTAATGTGCACATACATATGGCGGTTTCTCCTACAATGGAGGAATGGCAATATGTATGGCAAAAACAATTAAAGAGGAGCGCCTAAGATGGGTACTCCCAATAATAAACAA
>Ga0209541_10008954_pt1 | contig 16340 bp, 26 predicted proteins | sample RifCSPlowO2_01_FD_184027 | JGI IMG/M metagenome (GOLD analysis project Ga0209541, IMG submission 184027) | Groundwater microbial communities from Rifle, Colorado - Rifle CSP2_plank lowO2_0.1 (SPAdes) (version 2) | ecosystem: Environmental > Aquatic > Deep subsurface > Groundwater | place...
GAGAAGGTAATCCAAAGACGAAAGTCTGGCTTAGCGAACCTCGATGCCTCCTTAATGGGGGCTCGAGATGACTGAAAAGTTACTCCGGGGATAACAGAGTCGTCGCGCCCGAGAGTTCACATCGACGGCGCGGTTTGCTACATCGATGTCGGCTCATCCTATCCTGGGCGTGCAGAAGCGCCCAAAGGTGGGGGTGTTCACCCATTAAAAGGGTTCGTGAGCTGGGTTCACAACGCTGTGAGGCAGTTGGTTTGATATCTATTGGAGATGCACGGTATCTGAAAGGAAAGGTCTTTTAGTACGAGAGGAACGAAGGCTTGACGCCTCTGGTATACCGGTTGTCTGACAAGGCATGCCGGGCAGCTACGCGTTGAGGGATAAATGCTGAAAGCATCTAAGCATGAAACCCCCCTTGAAAAGAGATACCTCAGGACATCGCAAGAAGAGCGGTTTAATAGAACCGGTGTGTACGCATCGAGCTTCGGCGAGATGTTCAGCATGCGGTTACTAACGTCCATCCTGGTTTTCTTTCCGTCTACACGGTTTTCATTACTTTTTTTTGTGAGAGATAGTTAGAGCTATATCATTTTTTCAGATACCTTGACGTGCCTCACAGCGTTGACAACCAAAAGTGAGAATGAACCCAGCTCACGAAGAGTGATATTTTTCCAAAGTGCTGTGGTGATCACTACAGCACAGAATTATATACCCTATCGTGATGGCTGATAGTATGTACATCGACTATAAAAAACTGGAGATATGGCAAATGGCATATGACTTTGTTCTTCAGATTTATGGCACTGTAGAAAAATTTCCAAAATATGAAGAGAATAATATTACATCACAGCTGCGCCGAGCTGCTACGTGTCTGCCATTGAATATCGCTGAAGGAAGCGGAGCGCGCTCACATAAAATTTTCTTGAACTATTTGATTTTTGCATACAGGTCTGTTCGAGAAACAGAAACACTGCTGATGCTGAGCAAAGAGTTGAAATATTTTGATGAAGCTGAGTACAGCAGGCTCTGGTGCGCTCTTGATCTGTTTACACGAAAACTCGTTGCATATATGAACTATCTTGAGAAAGATGTCATTAAGTATGACAGAAAAAAAGATTTGAGCCATTTTTATAGGCATCATAAATCTGCTATTGACAGGCGTGAGAGTATAGGAAAACTCGCGTGAGCTTGGAGCTTTATTACACGAAAAAATCCAGAAAGCTACACCATTTAGGGCGTCGATGAATGAAGTGCTGGATTTTTTGTGTCCCAGAAATCCGCGAACCAGAAAGTGCCCGTCAAGCTCCACTCTTCAGGGTGGAGATATGGCACTTTCAACGGATTTCTAGGATATTTCCATTCATGCACGTCGTTGATTTTATATTTGTTGGTATAATTAGACAAGGCATTACGCGTTATATGGATTCGTTCGTGTTACCCCCGACGTTTGCGGATTCAGAGAAGTACATCAATGGTTGATCATAAGAGAATGACTATCAGAGTTTTATCTTGAGTTTGCCTGCTCGAGCTAAAATTTTATCACTTATCTCATCGGCTTTTCCATCGAGCGTAGGCAATTCGTCTTTGTAAAATTCAGTTGATTCCGCAACGAGCGAGGATAGAAGTGCTGGATCTACAAGAGATGTAAATAAGCTTCGAACATAGCGATTAAGAATTGTTTTTCTGCTGCTGTTTTTCCTTCCATGAAGCTCAAATGCGCCATCGTGAGCAAGCAATACCAATCCGCGGACATGATCGCGTACACGTGGTGAGGCTGCATGTCTTGAAGGAACTACTTCATCAATTGTTTTGTAGCCGGTTATGGCCATTACAACTCGTTCAATACCGAAGCCCGATGCGAACGTATGATGATCGATTGGCTTAAACGTGAATGAATTTGAGTTGTGCTTGTACTCAACAAATGTACAATAGTTTACGGACGTCCAAATCTCTAAATCACCATAATAAATTTCTGTTCGTGGTCCTCCGACAGGCTCAACGGTGTTCGCAACAAAGCTTGCGTTGACTTCTCTTTTATGGTAGGGGCTAATGCCAAATCCCTGCTGAATTGAAAATCTTTTAATTCCCAATTTTTTCCAAATTCGCATCGCTTCTTCATCTGCTTTAAATTCTGCATCATAGCATTTCCCACCGCCAAAAATAGTAACAGTGAAAAAGTCCGGGTTCAATCCACACTCTTCTGTCAAGAATTTATAGTGTGATCTATGCATTTCTTCCCGAGGATAGCCATTAAAAGATGTTGTAACAGCCATTTCAAATGCAGAAAGATGCTTGCCGTCGCCTACTTTCTCAACATCCCAAAAACGATGACATCGCTGGATAACAACTGTATTCTCGGATGATGACTGATGACCTTTTAAGTATCTATCAACAAAATTTGGTCCGCCACTGATGGTGAAGCACGTTGGAAATGTATCACACACGAGGGAATCTGCTGGAGTTTTTGAATACCCCTGCTGGCGCATATAATCGGTAAAGCGATTCCGCAATTCTTTTGCATCCATTTGAGGCTTATTTTAAACCTAACTTTTTAAATGTTGGCTGCCCGCTACCGACGCTTGCGTTTTATTTTTTCTTCGCAAGATATTGTATAAAGAGGCTTTTGCCCTCTTTTCTTTCACTGAAATCGTGGTAAATTTTTTCGATAGTGAAGTCCCTGCTTAGGATGTCGATCATATCTTTCTGATAGATTGGGTAAAGATCCAATTTGCTCCAGATTTTATTTTCCTTGTCATAATAATGCAAAACGACGACAGTGTCACTGATATATGCAGGAAAAACGATAATGCTTTTTCCGTGATAATAAACAGTGTAACCAAATGTAAAATTCTCAAATATTTTATTTTTAGGAAGATGCATTAACGACTTGATATAATCATAATTTCTTGAATCGATGAATAGGTAGCAGTCTTTTTTAATGAGCTGTGCAAACTTGCTCACAACACTTTGCTGCGCTTTCTTTGTATACCCTCTAGTGCCACCGCCGATATAGGTCAGTGAATTTCCTGTTAGAAATCCGAAATCGAAAAGGGAGGTGTAGTTTGGTTTTGCAGATGGCAAGTCAAGCCAGTTTGCTTTATGGATGGTGATCGCCTGTTTTTTTATCTTAAAAAGAGTAGAGGATTGCTGGATAAATTCTTCATCGATTTCATTTGCCTCTGCACTTTCAATAGCGTATTTTGTGTTTCTTAGAGAGTCACAAATGCTGCTCAACTCCGTACCACCACCAACACCAAAATAAAAATCCCAGCCGCCCCGAGGGGCGGGTATTGATTAGTTAATTAGAGCTGTGATTTTTAAAGTTGCAAAAAACCAATCACCGCAAGCGTTGGGGTATTTGCAACAAATCAAGGATGGATTTCAGTTTATGCTTTTTAATGAGATTAACAAAAAAAAGTGTTTCTTCGGCTTTTGTTCCGCCCTTAAATTGGGGATAGATATCTTTTTCCCAGCTTACAAATTTGAAATCCTTGAATTCCTCTATTGGATTGCTGATGTACGGAAGAGTATTGACGAACATGCATCAATTATTTCGATAGAAGTAGAGTAGTTTTAGTTCTGCAGTTGTAAATAGAAAATAAGTACAAGTGTTGAAATAAAAAGGGATATAGAAAATCTCACTATTTTTTTGTTTATTTTAATCCAATTGGCTTTATTCATTGTGAAAATGGGTGAATTACCTGTAAAGTATGTGGCGTATATGTGAAATAATTTTGAATCTATCGAAGGATTTTTTATCTTAAATACCAGCCACCCTACGGATACACCTATCTCAAAAGTTATTACCATACTTGTAAGTAGCAAGACTAGTGGAGTAACTAATAGGGGTGAATTATCACCGTATTTATTGGACAACATTTCCATAAAAAAGATGAACATAGCTATACCGCCTATTGCCCATATTACTACGGAAGTACCCACTATGATTTTACAATAAGTATCGAGCTTATGCTTTAAAATCTTGTTTTTTTCTACATTAGCTAAAATTTTGAGAGTTTCATCTTCTGTTGGGAAATATCTTTTCAAAAGATTTCCCAAGCGCTTTAGAATGAGTGGCACTATCACATAGACTCCAATTGCAGTTAAGATTGTTGCCAATGGATTGTAGACCATGTTTTTGCAAATATACTAAAAGCACTTAATAATCGGAGATTATTAATGTGCTTTTGTATATACAAGAGGACAATAAATATTGAATATGCACAGAAATGGTTTTAACATTTCTGGCATGAATCTTTTGATTGGTATCATTTATGTCCTCTAGTATAATTCTGGATTTAATAACATTATGCAAGATTTTGACATGCCGCAACCTTAAAATACTTCTTCTGTTTTTCTAGGCTAGAAAGGGGTGGTATAATGGCAAATGTACAAAAAACGTATGCGTTGGTGTTGGGTTTAGTGTTAGCTGTTGTCGGTGTGTGGGGTTTTTTCACCACGAGCATTCTAGGGATTTTTGGAGTGAATTCATTGCAAAGCGTGTTGCACCTGATTGCAGCAGCATTCGGCATCTATGCTGGAACACAAGGAGATGGGACGACATATAACCAAGTACTCGGCTGGATTGCAGTTGCGCTTGCAGTGCTCGGATTTATCCCCGGCGTGAACGGATTGCTGTTGAGCCTGTTGAACATCAATACAGCGATTACAGTGCTGCACCTTGCAATTGGTGTCGTGACACTTGGCGTCTTTTACGGCGTGAAAGAGTAAATGGCACGTTTTTATTTTTTTTATTATTTTGGGATTCTTGTACTGTTTTTTGGGCTGTTATATTTGAATATTGGGCATGTAATACATCATGGGACGGATGTTATTGAACTGCAGGATGTTATTCCGCATGTGGCTGTTGGGTTAATGGTGACAGCTATTGGGCTTGGGATAATGATTACATCAAATAAGAGAATGGTAACTGCTGGGATTTGAGATCATATTTTCTTGACGAAGTAAAGATATATAGGTGCGTTGCTCGTGTCAATGCTTATGGACAAAAGCTTTAGCCTCAGCCAGTGGATGACTGAAATGAGGGAACGTGGCGTAGGTGATCTTGGACGATTACAACATGCTATCGAGCAGGATTTTACGAAATGGGGAAGGCTGAAGAAATTGAATGAACTTATCGGTTTACCAATTGACAAACACACTGAGTTTCGAGCTGATGACGTATTGAATAAAGCCGAGAGCGTGCAGGCATTTTTTGCACAATATCCCTCTGCGCAGTTTAGCATCAAGGCAGAGCCACTTGAGGAATTTAAAGATAAACTTCCGCGACAGCGAAAGCATGGCATTACGGAGCAACAATGCATCGAGTTTGTGCAACGTCTGAAACCTTTACCTCAGCAATTCGCTATCAGCATATGGAAACATTTTGAAAGCACATTCAGCGGCAGCATTGTTGTTGCAGACAAAGGAATTTTTGTGGAAGCCGTTCAAGGCACTCATTCTATTTTAACACAAGGATGGAAAGGCGATATTATCACTGCACGGTTTGACTACAACAAGCTTGAGCTGTCTGATGAGAAAGCCTACCCGCTTGCTGAGAAAGCAATTCATGCGTTGAGAATGCTGCCTCACCCAGAAATAAAGACTTATCATGGATTCGTTGCCGGATATTTTGAGTTTCTCTATAATGAAAATGATGGCTTTCGATTTATCGATTACAATACGTCGGATACAATGAGCACGGTTTTTGATGAGCCAATACACGGCCTTATTACTGGTGTCATGGCGTCCCGAGGCTCGTGTGAAGGATGCATTTGTGTGGTTCATAATGAAAAAGATTTTGAGAAATTTCAGGTCGGTGATATTTTGGTAGCGCCAATGACTGACCCTTCATTTGTTCCGCTGATAGCGAGGGCTGCAGGCATCATCACTGATTTTGGTGGATTGACGTGCCATGCTGCAATTATCGCACGAGAGTTTGGCATTCCGTGCGTTGTTGGAACAACGAATGCAACGACACATTTAAAAGATGGTGATTTTGTTGAATTAAGAGATGGCATCATCAAATACAAAGCTCATCCTCGGCATTGAAACAACCGCACACACGTTTGGCGTCGGCATTATAACGAGCGACGGCACGATACGTGCAAATGTCAAAGATGCGTTTACATCACCTGATTCTGGCATGATACCTGCGGAAGTAGGTGAACACCATTTTAACGTCTGGGAAAAAGTGCTGCAGGACGCGCTGCTCAAGGCGAATGTGTCGCTGGAGAATATTGATGTTTTTGCATATTCACGCGGGCCAGGCATTGGCAACTGCTTGAGAGTGGGCGCGTTTGTTGCGCGGTGTTTGGCGCAGAAATATAAGAAGCCGTTGATCGGCGTCAATCACTGCATTGCTCATCTGAGCGTTGGCATGCTGCGGACAAAAGCAAAAGATCCTGTGCTGCTGTATGCAAGCGGCGCAAATACGCAAGTGATTGCACTCGAAGGAGGGAAATATCGTGTTTTTGGCGAGACACTCGATATGGGTGTCGGCAATTTTATTGACAGCGTTGCACGCGAGCTTGGGTTAGGATTCCCCGGCGGTCCTGAACTTGAGAAATTGGCTCGCAACGGAAAACTGATTGAATTGCCGTATGTCGTCAAGGGAATGGATGTTGGATTTGGCGGATTATTTACGAATGTCACGCAGAAAATTACATCTGGAAAATATACAAAAGAAGATATTGCTTTTTCTGTCCAAGAAACGGTGTTCGCGATGCTTGTTGAAGTTGCTGAACGGGCAATGGCACATACAGGCAAGAAAGAGCTGGTGCTTGGCGGTGGAGTAGCGTGCAATGCACGGCTGCAGGAGATGTGCAAAATCATGTGCGAGGAGAGAGGTGCTGTGTCGTTTTGTCCTGAGCGCGAATTTTTAGTCGATAATGGAGCAATGATAGCATGGCAAGGATGGATTGAGCATATGGCGGGGAGAAAAGATAAAACGTCGGATGGGATTTTGCCTTATTGGAGAACGGATGAATGTTAGGTGGCGGTGATTACTTTTTTCTAGATTTTGCCCTCGTCGCCTTTGATTTACCTATTTTCTTTGGTGTTTCAATATCCAGATGCCTCAAGTAGGTCTGTTCTTCTTCTGGTGTCAATGGCTCATAGATCAGGCTGCAGCTTTTACAGACGACCTGCTGCTTGCGGTCGTTGTAAATAATCTCCAATGACGCGCAGTCGGGACACTCTTTTATGTCATAGATTGATTTGACCATAGGGAAGCATTGTTCTTAGGTTATAAAAAGATTTCGATGGGAGGTGTGATAATGGGCAAAACTTACACCGCCCGTAGCATCTTCAGAACCTTTTTGTTGCCATCCCATACCAACGCTTCTTTGAGCACTTGTTCAATGCGTTCGACGGGGATGATTTCAATTCCTTTCAGCTTATTGCCGTTGAGCACAATATCCTGCAGATTAGACTTTGGCACGATAATGCGCTTGATGCCTGCTTCGATTGCTGCTTCAACTTTACTTGAGACGCCGCCCACGGGCAGAACGTCGCCACGCACACTTAACGAGCCTGTCATTGCTGTATCCTGCCGAACAGGGATGTTCTTGAATGCTGAAATAATTGCAGTTGCTACTGCAATGCTTGCGCTGTCGCCTTCGACACCTTCATAGGTTTGCAAGAACTGGACAAAAATATCGTATTTTTGCTTTATATCTTCGCCAAAATTCTTCATAATAATTGCACGTACATTTTTAATCGCTTCTTTTGCGATGATGCCCAGCTTGCCCGTTGCGGTGATCTGCTCAGATTTGCCGCCAACCGTCACTTCACTTTCTATCGGCTGAATGATGCCACTCAACGTGCCTGCACCAATAACCGCCAAGCCGTTAACTCGGCCGATCTTATTGCCCGTAGTAACGATAACCTCATATTCTTTTTTGCGCTCAATATATTTATCAGCCATCTGCTGCTCTAAAGGACGCGCTGGCTTTTTTGCACGCTCGAAATGTTCGCTTTGGACTAATGCTGCTTTGCTTTCTTTTGCAAGATCGCCTGCTACGCGTACAATGCCGCCAAGTGCGCGCAGGTGCAATGTTAAATGGCCTTTGCGGTTTGCACGGCGGCGTGCTTCTTCTATGACTGCCTCGACTGCTTCCTTGCTGAAATGCGGAATTTTGCCGTCTTTCTTGACTTCTTGTGCAACGAAATACGCGAGCTTCATTCTGTTTTCGGGCGTGTCAATCATTGTTTCGTTCATGTACACTTCATATCCATACCCGCGAATACGGCTTCGCAGCGCGGGATGCATATGACGTACTGTTTCTGTATTGCCTGCGGCAACAAGAATGAAATCGCAGGGAACAGGTTCAGTGCGCACCATTGCGCCTGCGGAGCGTTCGCTCTGTCCAGTAATAGGGAATTGTTTTTCCTGTAACGCGCTGAGCAGCTCATGCTGTGTGCGCGGATGTAATGTTGCAATTTCGTCAACAAACAATACACCATTGTGTGCTTTGTGAATCATGCCTGCAACAACGCGCTGGTTTGCTGGTGTACCTAAGCCGCCCGACTGAAATGGATCGTGCAGCACATCGCCAAGCAATGCGCCTGCGTGTGCGCCGGTTGCATCAAAGAATGGCGCTGTTTTTTTGTTAAAATTGTCCACGATAAGCTTTGGAATCTCGATCCTGTTGCCTAGTGTCCGTGCACCTAAATTGAGAACCATGAGGGCGCCAACAATGACGAGAATGCCTGCAATCAGTGATGCTGCATACACAATATCTGAAATGCTGCCGGACTTCCATAAGTAATAGGGCATTAATGTGCTGATGATCATCAGTGCAATCACAAGCAGATTTTGGTTTTTAAATAGCTTGCTGCCCTGCAGCTGTGCCTTTCGCGCAATTGAACGACCTTGGCCAGCTGTTATTTCCTTGATGAGCGGCGTGTTTTCGTCGTTTGGATTAGGCAGTGCAACAATATCTGTAAGATTTGAGTTTGGCAGCATCTCTGCAAGCGCCATACCCATCATGCTTTTTCCTGTGCCTGGGTCACCAATAAGAAGGACGTGACGGCGCTGATGAGCAGCTTTCTTAATAATGTCGCCCGCGTGCTCTTGGCCAATAACCTGATCGATGAGCTGCTTTGGCACGGTTAAATCTGCAGTGCTTGTAAATGTGAGTTCGCTTTTCATGGTGCAACTGTGCAATGATAACGAAAGGTGAAGGTTTATAAATGTTTACCTGACGTGGGATGAAAAACAAATATTTATAAAACAAAAAAGTATCCTTCTGCTATGGTTTCGACAATTGTCAATATCTTCATGTGGGTTAATTTGTATGCGTTCTTCCTTCTCAGCCATATGAGGATGCTGCGTGACTATCATGGGCTGCGGCGAGGGTTTGTGATGAGCAACATTATCATTGTTGCAGCTTTGCTTCTGGTGCTGGTGCTTGCATATCAGATAAATAACGGCTAAGGCTTTGCTGCTCAAAACAAATTTTATAAAAATCACAGGTCTTACATAATGGTCCGGGCTTGAGCGGGTAGTCGTCGATTTTTACGCTCTGTGTGTTTTGATGAATATACTCTATTTCTCGCGTGGCTTCCGCTAAAAGGTCGTTGGTGACAGTGATAAACTTTGGTTTTGAGCGAAGAAAAAAGATGCCCGCTTTATGGGGCATGATGCCATGCTTTTCATGATAGAGCAGCGCATAAATCGCAAGCTGAAGGCGCTGCTCATCACTCATGTCAAGATTAGCGTTTGTCTTGTAATCAATAATTCTGATTTCCTGCGGTGTTTGCTCAATCGCATCAACATAGCCACAAACACTCAAGCTGTCTGAACGGAAGCCTATTTCGCGCTGTGGCGTAAGCTGCTGGAAGATCGCTGGAAGGTTTCCTGGGATTGACTTTATTCGCACAACAAACTGGTCCACCCAGTTGAAGACCATCAGCAAACTTTCGGAAAAAAAGAATTTTTCCTGATCAGCGTTCACATATTTCTTAATTTCATGCTGATGCTGTTTCCACGACTGGAGAAAGAGCGACTGCGCGTGTGTCCGCAGGTGCGATGAGAGGGTTGTATGATTGAGCAACGATGAGTCAATGTCAAAGAATTTTTCAAGAACTTCATGCACAACCGTGCCACGAACGAGATGAATGCTTTTTTTTGTCGGCAACGTTGCAATATAATGATAATAATATTTCCGCGGGCATTGCTTATAGGTGTTTATTGAGCTCGGACTCTGCACTCTCTTTTTCATCGGATGGTAGAAAAGGCAGTCATATAAATAAGTGATTATTGGCGCAGGTTATGGACGATAGAACGCTCTTGAAGATTGCGCTTATTGGCGCAGTGTTTGGTGTGGTTGGGCTATTTGTACTGTCGATATATACTGATACGGATACTGGAGTGATTGCGCAGATTGAGCAGCTGCCAGAAGGCAAAGAAGTCGATGTCATTGGAGTGGTAATGCGAGTCGCTGACCATGGAAATGTGTTCTTTTTGACAATTGGCGAACAGAAGATTGAAGATGTGCAAGTTGTACTGTTTAAGAGCGGCAACATCAGCATAGCACCGGGCGATATTGTGCGTGTGGTTGGAAGCATTGATGAATTTCAGGGAGAGAAACAGATTATTGGGAATAGGGTGGAGAGAAAGTAAAAAGAAAAAACTTAATCCGCTGACGCATGCACTGCAATCTTTTCCATCGCAAGCACTTCATTGACCAGCTGCTCGTAATCTTTTGCGCCGATGCTTGATTTTGCGTACTTGAAGATGGATTGGCCAAACTTAGGCGCCTCTTTCAGCTTGCTGTTGTAGCGAATCGGTGTTGAAGTGATGCTTGGGAACATCATCTTTATTTCTTTCAGCGTGTCAATACAAATCCTGTTCCTGCGGTCGTAAAGCGTTGGAATGACTTTGGTCACACGGATGTTGTTGCCATATGTCTGGTTAATCTTGTTCATGATTTCCTGCATCTTTCTTAATGCGTCATACCCAAGGAAATCAGTTGAGACGGTCACAAATGCTTCTCTGCAAAATGCAAGCACGTTCTGGTTTAATATGCCGAGCGATGGCGGGCAGTCAATCAGCATATAATCATAGCCCATAATCGATCCAAGCAGATCCTTGAGCACGAGCTTTGAGTTGCTTTGGCTTGATAAGTAGTATTCTGCTTTCGTCAATGTTTCGCGTGAAGTCACAACATCAAAGTTTGTTGCAACGTTGACTATGCAGCGTTGAATAGGAATTTTGCCCGTCATCGCTTCATAAATGTCAAATTCAGCTTTTAAGCGCAATGACACATCGATGTTGCCCTGCGGATCAAGATCGACGAGAAGCACTCGCTTGCCTTGGCGTGATAAGCCTGCTGCAAGATTTATTGACGTTGTTGTTTTGCCGACGCCACCCTTGTGGTTGTAGATACAGATAGTTCGCATTAATAATCACCTTTTTGGTTATGCTGGCGGTGGAAAAAGTAGCTTTATTATAAATGTTGTGGAAGTGGAGTTTGTCGTGTCCGGAAATTATTCTTCTATCACGAGCTTTTCTTCGGTCGTATGCTCTTTACTTATATTTTCAAGCAGGACATTAAACATTTTTATCAATTTTTTGACAACTTCATTGTTTGTGTTAATCATGTATAACTGTGTTCTGCCAATTATTCTTGTTTTTTTTACGATGCCCTGCGTGATAAGCTCTTTCTTCATGCGAAGCACCCATTGAAGCTGTCTGATACAGTATTCCCAATCAGCTTTTATTACATTTTGCTCATTTTTCGGCAAGTGCGTGATTCACTTCATCAAGCGTATTTCAGGCAGATGCTTCTCACCGATAATATGCCGCGCAAGCATCGTGCGCAAGATTGCACTTGTTTTTCATTGCCTTAACTTCTCATTCGCGGTAAAGCAAATGCGCAGGAATTGAATAAAGAATAGAAATGTGACTACTGTTAACATCATGTTAATTTTTTTATACATACCGAGATTGTTCATAGACCGAGACTGCCATTTCAAGTTCTTAAATATGTGCTGTAGCGATCGCCACAGCAGAGAAATAAAAAGCTTAGAAATAAAACGATTGCATGCTTGACATCTTTATTGCAATGCTGCTGGGTATAGCGTGCGGTATCGTAACAGGTCTTGTGCCTGGGGTGCACGTCAACATGGTGTCTGCGCTGCTGCTCAGTGCTGCGCCTGTGCTGCTCAAGATAACAGATGCGATGCCGTTGTCTGTCTTTATCATCAGCATGGCTGTCGTGCATACATTTCTCGATACAATCCCGTCCATTTATTTGGGCGCAGCTGACGTTGAAAATGTGATGGCGGTGCTGCCTGGGCAGCGAATGCTGCTCGACGGCAAAGGGTATGAGGCAGTGAAGCTGACAATTATGGGCAGTTTTGGTGCACTGTTGCTTGTGATTGGCGCTGCACCGATGCTTGTTGTGCTGATGAGCGTGTTACAACCCATTGTTGAGCCGTGGATTGGATGGCTGCTGATTGTGCTTGTGCTGTGGATGATCTCACGAGAAAAGAAAAAGATGATGGCGCTGTTTGTTTTTTTGCTGAGCGGTGTGTTTGGGCTGATTGTGCTGCATCTTGGAATCGAGCAGGTGTTGTTTCCGATGCTCTCGGGATTGTTTGGCGTATCGTCGCTTGTGCTGAGCTTGCAGGAGAATGTGAAGATACCAGAGCAGAAGATTTCTCGCACAATGAATTATGATGTTCGACAGCTGGTGAAGACGACAACGGGTGCAAGCGTGATTGGAAGTTTAGCAGGGTTCTTTCCTGGACTTGGGCCTGCGCAAGCTGCTGCGCTCGGAACGGTTTTTATGAAGGGCGGAGGAAAAGAATTTCTTGTGCTTGTCGGTGGATTAGGAACGGCAAACATGGTAACAAGCTTGGTGACGCTGTATACATTGGACAAGGCGCGCAATGGAGCAATTGTCGTTGTACGTGAGCTGCTTGATGCGGTTAATGTGGTGGATTTTGTTATATTTTTGCTGGTTGCGCTGACTGTCGGATGTGTGGGTGTCATGCTGACGCTCTTTTTTGCACGGCGATTTGCACAATGGCTGGGTAAAGTGAATTATCGCATGATGTGTGCGAGCGTGATTGTATTTATTGTGGCTCTTGTACTGCTGATACCAGGGTGGAAAGGTATAATTGTGTTGGCAGTTGCGACACTGTTGGGGATGATAGCACCATTGTCGGGCACTGCGCGAAGCCACGCAATGGGATGTTTGCTGCTGCCAGTGATACTGTGGTTTGTGATGTAGGTGCAATGCATGCAACGCAAACTTAACTGGCACAACCTTTTTAAACAGGCTCCATTTTTGCGCTCACATGGACGGAATAATTGCAGCATTTCGGGGAAGCCAGAACACACAGCGAGGCAACCAAGTGATTGTGCACGTTGATGGCGTTGCAACCCGAGAGAAGGCTGCTGCTCTTGAAGGGAAGAAAGTAACATGGACAAATCCTGAGGGCAAGAAAAAAGTACAGATTTCTGGATATGTCAGCAAAGCACACGGCGGAAATGGTGCATTGCGTGTTGTTCTTGAGAAGGGATTGCCTGGGCAAGGATTGGGAACGAAGATTGAAGTTTTAAGTTGAATATCGCTGTCTTATCGGATGCGGCGGGGTTTTTTTTACCCAATCTCTTTTTGCATTTACCAGAGAGATATCTTCTGTGATATAATGAAGTGCAGCAGCACAGCGCGCAAGCTCGTCCTGGCAGACAGCCCAGAGTTCAGTGATAGTTGCTTTACCATATTCCAATAGAAGAAATGTGTTGATGATTTTTTCTGATGCGTCGATCAGAGCGGTGTATTGTTTTGTGTCACCAAAATCAACAAATGCACGGCGACAGCCTATCGCGCTAATCTTTAACTCAAGAATGTGCTGTTTTAATTGAATTCCGTTTCTCTGGTGAAATGCAACCGTTGCTTCGGCGAGATGCTGCTCGAGCTGATGAAATGCTGTTTCGACGTACAAGAAGCGTGCGTACGGTGTTTTTGCGTAGGGAGATACACGTTCAACTGCAACAGTTCTCTTTATGAGAGTTTTTAACGGGTTCCAGCTCATCACCAGATCAGCCGCAGATGAATCCAACTGCTGGCAGGACTTTTGCGCTGCAGGACAGTATCGCGAGGATAACTGCACCAATCAATCCAACGATGAGACCGCCGAGAAAAAATTTGAATTCAATCCAACCAAGCTGTGCTTTTTTGTTTGCAAACAATTCCATGAATATCACCTTTTGGGCTGGGAAAGGGTTGAGGTTTTTATAGTTTGTGGCGTTTAGACTTTTCGACGGAGTTGATCATATTCTTCTCGACCAATTTTGATTTGATGGAGGATTTCGAGCAAAAGCCCCTTGCCCAGGTCTTCGTTAGCATGAACAGGTATAGTTGTTTTTCTACCGTCTGAATGAATATAGCGAGCATGACTGCCGACATGATGAACTTTCTGGAAACCTAATTTCTCAACGAGCTTGCACATCTGCCTGCCAGAAATAGGAATGAGCTTCATTGTGCTACTACAACACGCTGAACACCAATAAATTTCAAAGGCACTATTTCTTCATTTTCTGCTTCGAGGCAAACCTGAATTGCTTCTTTTACACGATCAAGAACTTCGGGTATAGTTTTACCTTGTGTTGCACATCCTTGGATGTCTGGCACTTTTGCTACAAAGATACCATCTTCATCTTGTTCAATGATTACTGTAAATTCGTGGACTTTGGCTTGCATGGGAGGATTAAGCAATGCTTGTTTTTATAGTTTGTGGATAACGAAATCTTTAAATAGTATTACCCCAGTATAACGATTGGTGAATTACAATGGAAGCAATACCCGCGAAAATGACGCCAAAGCTCGTTCAAGAGATGGATCAAATAGTAAAAGAAGGATGGTATGCAAACCGCTCAGAATTGATGCGCGATGCGCTGCGTGAGATGATACGCAAGCTAAAAACAGAACGGTTAGAAGCAGCAATAAAAGAAGATGTTAAATGGGGATTATATGGATAATTCTGTATTTGACGCAGGCCCATTCATTCATCTGCATGAAGTACAAAAACTTGAAGCTTTGAAACTATTTAGGGCTGTTTTTACGACAGCTGAAATACTTGAAGAATGTAAACGGATTAAGAGACAGATTCTTGGCATAAAAAATGTTACGTTAAAAGAACTCAGCCCTCACAGCAAAGATTTTGCTCAGTATGCTGCTCAGAAGTATGAAATCGATCTTGGTGAATCAACAGGCATTGCTTTGTGCAGACAAGAAAAAGTTTCATTGTTTTTTACCGATGATTTGGATGCTCGAGAAGCGGCAAATAATCTCGGATTTGATGCGCATGGGACGATTGCGCTGCTCACACGTGCGTTTAGGGAAAAATTGCTTGCAAAAAAGGAAACTATTGAAGCATTGAAAGCACTGCGTGAAAGCACCTTATTTGTTACAAGCGATTTAATTCTGTTCACCATACAGGAAATAGAAAGGTACAGCAAAGCTTAAAAACAATAGCATATTCATTCGGCAGATGAAAAAGAGTGGGTTGATTCTGATTAGTTTACTTTTTGTTGTACTATTGTCCGTTGTTGTCGTTGCTGAAGAAGGTTTGACGGATACATTGAAAGTAGCAGGTTTAGCTGTGCTGAATTTTTTCAAATTTGAATGGCTCTTCGGATTTGAATGGCTGAACGGCAGTGAAGCAAGCCTTGTTGCGTTTGTTCGCATCCTGTTGTTTTTGGCGGTGTTTGCGCTGTTTTATCTCGGAACACAGGCGCTTAAACTTGGCAGAGCTGGAACGGTTGTTGCGCTGCTCATGTCGTTCATTGCTGCATTGTTTATCCCTCCTGAGATTGTATTGTTGATTGGTGTTGTTTATAGCAGTGTAGCAGCATGGGGATTGATTATAGCGATGTTAGCGCTCGTTGCAGGAGTCGTCTATTGGATTCCCGCTGATGCAGAATATGCATGGCTGCGAATTGGGCTGCTTGTGGTGCTGTTTTTCCTGCTCAGAAGCGTGTACATGTATACAAGATTTGTTTCGACAGGCGGCGTGACACTGGTGAGGGGCGGCCAATGAAGAAGTGGAAATTAATTGGCTTTAGTGTGTTTTTATCGTCCTGTAGTGTTTATGATCGTGTGCCGATTGGTTCGAGTGGAAGCGACAAATTATTTCAAGACACACCTAATGTTGCGGCGAGTTTAGGCGGTGCAGCAGAGATTGCAATGTGGTTTGTCGGTGCATGGATTGTGTTTGAAGTTTTGCGCCTCGGATTTCGTGGCTTTGGCATTGGAAACGGAGCAAGTGGCATATTAGGAGGATTGAATAATTTCTTTAATCGAGCGCCGGGGAGTGGGGGGGGG
>Ga0209541_10008957_pt1 | contig 16335 bp, 4 predicted proteins | sample RifCSPlowO2_01_FD_184027 | JGI IMG/M metagenome (GOLD analysis project Ga0209541, IMG submission 184027) | Groundwater microbial communities from Rifle, Colorado - Rifle CSP2_plank lowO2_0.1 (SPAdes) (version 2) | ecosystem: Environmental > Aquatic > Deep subsurface > Groundwater | place: Rifle...
CTAAAAAGCAGCATCAGGCCGGCTGTTAATAACAATATCCACCACCCCGTAGCCTGTTTCCCCAAAAGAACAGCTATCATGGCTGAAAGTGCCATTATAAAGGCCCTTAAAACGGGTATCTGTAAGCCGGTCAACAGTGCATAGCAAATCATCGCTGCCAGACTAATGAGGATGGCCTGTCTTTTTCCTAACCACGAGGTCATTCCCATTAAAAGTCCCACCAGAATCGTTAAATTCTGGCCGGAAACCACCACCATATGGATGGTTGAGGTTTGGCTTAGCTCTTGCCGGAGAGAGTATGGCAGAGAGGAGCGGTTTCCCAGCAAGATTCCTGAGAGCAGGGCAGATTGCGGATAAGGCAAGAGGGTATCAATTTTGGAAACTAAGTAGGTTTGATAAGGTTGCAGTAGATCTACCTCAAACTCCTGATAGCCTGGATCCAGCCCACCCATCATGAGGATCCTGATAATAAATAAACCAAGCCATATACTAAACCCAATAACCAGAGTTTTTAACATAGCTACTAGATACTAACCTGATCTTTGATCTTCTGATAAACTGCTTTGCTGACCGATTTTTTGATTAAAAGCTCCTCAATGGAAGAATAAGGCCGGTTATCAATAATTTTTTGAGCAGTGGATGGCCCTACACCGGGCAAGCTCTCTAACTCAGTCATCGAGGATTGATTTAAGCTGATTATAGCTTTGTCCTTTAAGCTACCAGCCACACCAGCTCCACCCACTACCCCAACTTCACCTACAAACGGTAGATAAATCTTCATTCCATCTGTTACTTTTTGAGCTAGATTGATAGATTTTGATAAATATTCTGAGTTAGCGTCCTCACTGACTCCACCGGCAGCCATAATAACATCTTCCACCCGGGAGTCTAGTGGTAAATCATAGACCCCCGGGTTATTGACTGCCCCAGATATATCCACCTTGATCTTAGATAGTGAAGGAACTTGTCCTGAGGGAACTGAAGGGTACTGAGTAGATTTAACAAAGGTCTTTTGCAAAATCCCCGAAGAGATAATCCCTCCAATCAATAACACTCCCCCTACCAAGCTTAATAAAATGGGGATTTTATATTTACTGAGATACTCATCCCAGGGATTTTGACTCTCCATATTTTTTAGTATACTAAAAATACTTTATGAGAAACGATATCTGGTTGCTCTCCCGTTTAAGCCACCTTTGGGACTTATATTTCTCTGACGTCATTCAGGACAACAAAGTTTTTATTAGGTTTGGCAGGCACTCCAAGTTTCGCTTAGGCTCAATCCGCATGGACAGACACACTAAATATACCTACATCACTATTACTGGCATGTTCAAGGATCCCCAAATCCCCACCTCAGTTGTCGATCATACCATCGCCCATGAGATGGTTCACTATACCCACGGTTTCTCTTCACCCAAACCAAGGATGCACCGTTATCCTCACCACGGCGGAATTATTAAAAAAGAGATGAGTGATCGTAACATGGCACATCTATTTGTGGCCTATTCTCAGTGGTTAAAAGATTATAAAAAGACCCTCAGATAATAAATTACACTACAAAATTCAAGACCCTGCCAGGAATATAAATCTGCTTTTTAATCACCTTTTCTTGAATGTTTTTTTGAATTTTAGGACTATCTAAAGCTTTTCTAACTACCTCAGACTCCTCATTTAATATATCTTGTGCTATCAATAAAGTATCTCTAACCTTACCATTTACCTGAACTACAATCTGCACCTCCTCGGTCACTAAGTACTTATCCTCAAACTTAGGCCAGTCTTGAGAGTGAATTGAGGATGTTTCCTTTAAGATAGACCACAGCTCCTCAGTAATATGAGGCGCAAAAGGAGCCAACAGCAACAGGAAGGTTTTATACTCCTCTTTGCTTAAACTCTCTTTCCTGCTTAAGTGATTCAGCCATTCCATTAGTGCTGCCACCGCAGTGTTAAACTTTATCGAATCTATCTCTAAACCTACCTTTTTTATAACTTTGTGCATCAACTGAAGGTCTTTATTTGTCAACTCCAATTCATCCTCTACCTTATCCGTTAAGTTCCAAACCCTTTCCAAAAAGCGATAGACACCATGGATTCCTTCTGGTTTCCAGGGAGCAACTAAGTCATAAGGCCCTAAAAAGGACAGATACAATCTGACAGCGTCCGCTCCATAGCTTGCCACCTGCTCATCAGGATTAACAACATTCCCTCGGGATTTACTCATCCGGGAACCATCGGGTCCCAAAATTACTCCATGATTAACCCGCCTTTTGGCATACTCAGCAAACTCCACTAGTCCCAGATCCTGGAAAAACTTAGTGAAAAACCGGGAATAAAGAGTGTGACCTAGGGTATGCTCTGCTCCGCCAAAGTAAATATTAACCGGCAGCCATTTCTTGGTTATCTCAGGATCAAACGGTACCTGTCCTGAGCGAACGGAGCGAGTCGAAGGATATCTTAAAAAGTACCAGGATGAGTCCACAAAGGTATCCATCGTCTCAGTCTCTCTTCGTGCGGGCTTGCCACACCGAGGACACTTCACATTAACCCAACTCTCGGCGGTAGCTAGGGGTGGCTTACCGGTTGGCGCATATTCCACCTCATAAGGTAACTCCACCGGCAGATCTGCTTCCGGAACCGGCACCGCTCCACATCCGCCGGCTGGCGGATCACAGTTAATGATAGGGATCGGAGTCCCCCAATACCGTTGTCTGCTAATCGACCAATCATGAAGGTGATAATTGGCTTTTTTTATACCAATATTATGCTTTTCTATATAGTCTGATAGCTTTTCCCTAGCTATAGCAGAGGATAAACCATTATATTCACCTGAGTTGGTTAGGACACCTTCTCCCTCATATACCTTTTGATGACTATTGTCAGTTTCGCTGGCAATAACAGTCAGAATTGGCAGCTCATATTTTTTGGCAAATTCATGGTCTCTGGCGTCATGTCCAGGCACACCCATAACTGCCCCTGTGCCATAGCTGGATAGTACATAGTCGGCAACCCAAATTGGAATCAAGGCACCGTTTAGTGGGTGGACGGCATGTAAATTGGTAAAGACGCCCGTTTTCTCTCTGGACTCTCTCCGCTCCATCTCACTTTTTTTCTTGGCCTCTTTTAAGTATGCACCAACTTCTGCCGATTTTGAATTTACTAGCAGACTGTGTTCTGGATTGATAACAATAAAGGTAGCTCCGAATAGGGTGTCAGGACGCGTTGTATAGACATTAATTTTAAGTTTTGAATTTTGAATTTTGAATTGGATCTCTACTCCCTCGCTTTTGCCAATCCAATTATTTTGTCCATCGATAATTGATTTTGGCCAATCGACTGAGGGAACATTGTGCCAGATGAGACGGTCAGCGTAATCAGTAATCTTAAAAAACCATTGTGCTACATCTTTTTGTACCACCTCAGTGCTACAACGCCAACACAATCCAGCCTCAACGTTCTCATTAGCCAGCACAGTTTGGCAGTTTGGGCACCAATTCGACAAGGCACTGCCCCGGTAGGCTAAACCACGCCCCAACATCTTTAAAAATATCCACTGGTTCCATTTGTAATACTCTGGATCACAGCTATTTAGGGTATGCTCCCACGAATGAATAGCGCCCATTTTAGCAAACTGACTCTTCATCCGCTCAATATTGGCATAAGTCCAATCTTTGGGATGGATCCCCCGCTTGATGGCAGCGTTCTCTGCTGGAAGCCCAAAAGCATCAAAACCGTTCGGATAGAAGACTTGGAACCCTTGCATTCGTTTGAACCGTCCTAGAACATCAGGAACGGCAAAAGCGAACCAATGACCGATATGTAAATCGCCGGAAGGATAGGTAAACTCTACTAAAAGATAAAAAGGTGGTTTACTCTGATCCTGTAGATTAACTTTATATAAACCGTCTTCAGACCATTTTTGTTGCCATTTAGGCTCTATCTTGGTGGGTTCATATCTGTGCATATGAGTGATAGTAGCACAAACTCCCGTCTGGTTCAACTTAAAAATAATTCCTTTTCACACTCTTTCCACAAAGGTAAAGTGGGCATCTTTTGATCTGTTTACGTAGACTTTGTGCATAACCTAATACCTACACCTTATACCTTAAACCCTTAGTTGATCCTATGCGTTTATCTTAATGACCTCTTTAGAGATGAATTGATATATTGACAAGTAGTTAAAGTGGTGCTAAATTTATTATATAAGAAGGTCAGGTAGGGGTCGGCAGACGGAGCTCCTACTTGACCTTTTTTGTGTTTTTGGTGATTTCAGGTCTTGACAATCCCTCGAAACGACTGCTATACATATTAATATGTTAAAAGAAACTACTGTCCAGTGGTTGGAGATGGCCACTAAATACCTCCTGTTGACGTTTGTTGCTGTCTTCCCTTTTATCTTCTCTACCTTAACAACCGAATTTTTTGATACTCCAAAATTTGTGGTTCTATTAATAGTAGTCGGTGCTTTGTTGATTATGTGGATTCTGCGCTGTATTGTCGAGGGAAAATTTACCCTAACCCGTACCCCGATTGATCTACCTCTATTATTATTAGCAGTTATTGTTTTGGTCTCTACTTTTTTCTCTGAAAGTCGGTTTGAATCTCTCTTGGGTAACGTCGTCTCGATTCATGGAAGCACCATCTCTTTAATCACCTACCTGGTGTTCTATTTTGCCTTAGTCTCAAACCTCAAGAATACTGCTTCGGTGAGATCATTGGTTTATCTACTGATGGGTTCAACTGTCGCCTTAAGTGCTTGGAGCATCCTGTCATACACCGGTACTCATCTATTATCGTATCCTTTTTCTCAAACCCCAAACTTCACCCCTACCGGGTCAAATTTCTCCACCACAGCTCTGATCTCTTTAATGTTGCCTCTACCATTAATCGCCATTTTACGAGGCAGTAAATCAGAGTTAAGCAACTTTGATTTCGGAATTATTGGTGTCAAGACCTTCTTGAGCCTTATCTCTACTCTCTTGGTAACAACCGTGGTGCTGACCGGAGCGATGGCTACTTATGTAGCTACAGCTGCTACCTTCGGTTTGGTACTTTTCTCTACCCCAATTGGCTTAGTACGGAAAAACACTGTGTTTTTAGCTCTGCCTATTGTCACAGCTGTGATTCTAGCAGCCTTCTCCTTTGTGAGTTTACCCTCTTTAAAAACTCCCCTCTATGATAGTGCCCAAAACTTCCCCCGGGAGATTCAGTTGTCCTTTGTCACCTCTTGGAAGGTCTCTGTCTCTGCCTTTAGAGATAAGCCTTTTTGGGGCACTGGTCCAGGTACTTATCTGTTTGATTTTACTCAATACAAACCGATTGATTTTAATAACTCCGCTAGCTGGAATCTGCGCTTTGCCAGAGCCTTTAATGAATACTTAGGGTTTTTGGGGACACTAGGAGCCCCTGGTTTAATCCTATTGCTATTGCTTTCGGCGGTATTAATATCTGTCGCTTTCAAAGCCATGCTCTCTGATGCTACTGTCTTAGGCGCCTCTCTCGCCACCTCTTCTATTATATTTTTCATCCTGCTGTTACTCCACCCATCTACACTAACACTCTGGGTAATAGGTGCCTTATTGATAGCTTCGTTTATGGTGGTTCACAAGCCGATTACTGAAACCCTGCATGTTGGTATTACTGCTGCTAAAAACTTAGGAGATCAACTTAAGTTGAGCTTTGACGCCCTACCTGAGGTATTATTGGTAATTGTCATTATCACCCTGGGCTCTCTCTACTACTACACCGGACGTTTTTTAGTGGCTGATCTACACCACCGGGCAGCCTTGGAGAAAATCACTACCAATGATGGTTTGGCAGTCTATAACGAGCTGATAAGCGCTAACCAGCTTAATCCCTACAACAACATTTATCACACCGATTTAGCTCAAACCAGCTTCGCCTTAGCTAACTCAATCGCTACCTCTAAGGGTCCCACTGAGGCCTCTCCTAGCGGTTCACTGACCGCCGAAGATCGTCAAAATATTCAGACATTGATCTCTCAAGCAATATCTGAAGGTAGAGTGGCTGTAGCCTTAAGTCCCAATAGTCCTCTTTATTGGGAGGTATTGGGAGCAATTTACCGGCAGATCTCCGGAGTGGCTGAGAATGCTTTACTCTTCTCTCTTGAGTCTTACGGCCAGGCGATCCAAAAAGACCCCCTTAACCCTAACTTAAGATTGGTTGTAGGAGGCATCTACTACTCGGTGCAAAACTACGATCTGGCAATTAGATTCTTTAGCGATGCCGTTAATTTAAAGCCAGACCTGGCCAATGGCTACTACAACCTATCTGTGGCCTTGAAATCTAAGGGTGATCTAAAAAGTGCTATAGCAGCAGCCGAGAGGACTGTTTCCATATTAGAACCAACCTCAGCTGACTATAAGGCAGCCTCGGAGTTCTTGGCACAGTTAAAGCAAGAGGATGAAGTAGCTACTAAGAAATCCACTGAGACTACTCCACCTGCTGCAAAGCAAAATTCCGCCCTACAAAACGAGAATCTTCCTAAGGTAGTCAAGCTGCCTGAGGCACCCAAAGTTGCCACCCCAGAGGCCATTAAAAAGCCCGGTTAAGAGTAATCCAATTATCTTGACCCCTTGTTATCTTATTGGGCTAATACTTACTCCCCCTATCATAATCCTCTATTAGTATATCAAAAATCGCTTAAACTCCTTTTTTCGTGATTAGAAATAAAGGACGTTGTTAAGGAACAAGAAGATTGCCATCAAGAGAAACGGAAACTGTGACGGGTGACAGCGAGGAGAGGTCTCGAGCGTCGACCGTAGTGTCTTGTTAGACACGAGGACGCACTTGAGAAACCGAGCTGGCAGGACCCGTCGACACTATTCCTACTTTTTCCTAACTTTTGAGTACAAAAGTCTTGACATTAGGCTTTATTTTTGAGATTGTAAGGGTATGACTAATTCCTAGGAATTTTCCTAAGATTTAGCCTCATTTTTAGGCTTTCTCAGTGAAAAGTAGTAAAGACAACGCACTGGATAAGCAGACGGACAACCAATTTCCTGCCACCCCGGGCGTTTCTAGCACACCCAAACAGTACTTATTTACCATCTCAGAAGCAGCTAAGTTCCTAGGTGTTACCCCTGATACCCTCAGAAATTGGGAGGAAAAAGGGCGAATTACTCCGCAAAGAACACCCGGTGGAGCTAGAAGATATACCTTGAGCCAGCTCAAACCAGTCTTGACCAGCAGACAGCCAAATCTAGCATCTAGTCTGAAGAACTACTCTTCTGTTCCCCAGCTCCCACCCACCTTAGCCCCAATCCCTCAATTTAAACCCAAGCCTTACTTCAAGCAGGAATTGAACGATGCCGAAAGACAGATCGAGATGGACAAGATCAGATTAGCTCTAACTCCTCCTCAACCTATCCCACATTTAGCTCAAACCAGAATCCTCTTAGAGCCAGATGAACCCGAGACCCTAAAGATCCCGATTGACATCCCATACCAACCACTACCAGCAACCAGAATAAATTTACCCGGCTACCTAATGCACGGGGTTTTCTCTGTCTCCTTGGCTGGACTACTATTTGCCTCACTCTTGGTAGCCTCTTACCTCAAATACCCCGGGGTTACCTCCCAGATCTTTAAGAGTGCTTTTGAGGATACTTTAGCCATGATTGATCCGGAATCTTACCAACAACTCAAAATTGAAGAAACTATCCAACCAGCCCAGGAAACTGTAGCTTACACTATCACAAGTAACCAAAATGGATCAGAAGGCCAGGTTCTGGCGGAATCAGATGTGGCTCATTTCCTGGAAATTAACTCCTCCACTACCATTGGTGGAGATCTAACCACGGAGGGTTCTGCTTTGATTGATCTAAACTTAGATGTTAATGGTCCTACCACCCTGGCTGATACCTTAACTGTCAGCGGAGCCACTGTTTTGGAAGATACCTTAGAGGTAAGTGGAGTAACTACCATCTCAGATCTGATCGCCTCCGGCGCCATCAAGATCACCGGTAACGCAACTGATACTGTCTTAATCCAACCTATCTCTGATCCAACCGCAACCACTAAGTTGTTCACTGTTAAAAACGCTGCTGGAAGTGAAAAGTTCTCGGTTAACGCTGGCGGAGATGTCAATTTTACCGGCACAGGTACTATCGGCGGAGTTCTCACTGTCTCTGGTGCCTCGACGCTACAATCCGTCACCGCCACTACCCTGACCACCTCTGGTCTGGCTACTTTAGCTTCTCTGAAGGTCAGCGGAGTCAGTACCCTAACCGGAGCTGCAACACTTTCTAGTACTCTGGCTGTTTCAGGAGCTACCACTATGGCCTCAACCTTAGCTGTCACCGGAGCTACCACCTTTGACTCTACCATCAACACTAATCTCCTCACCGCCACAGCTCTAACTTTCTCCGGTGATTCCCCCCGAATCTCATCTGCTAATAAACAGATTACCTTAATCGGCGGAGTAGGAATCGGCTATACCGGCTCAACCGCTCCCGCCTTTCCCGGCTTGGGATTATCTGTTTTCGGCAGTATCGGCATCGGCACCACCTCACCTAGCGCCTCGCTTGATGTAATTGGTAACGCTAATATAACTGGTTCATTAACCGTCGGAACTGGTAGTGTCTTACAGCTAGCTGATGGCTCTGCTTCTAGCCCAGCTCTAACCTTTACTAACGATACTGACAGTGGACTCTGGAGAATTGGGTCAAACCTGATCGCACTAACAACTTCCGGATCAGGATCATCCGGATTAACCATCAACTCCTCCGGTAATGTTGGTATCGGCACCTCCTCTTCCAACGCTAAATTAGCCGTCATAGGCAACGCTTTAATCGGGGCAGATTATAACGCCTACTCCCCACCCACAAATGGCTTACTGGTGCAAGGCAACGTTGGATTTGGCACCTCAGCCCCGCAAGGGGTTTTAGACGTTAATGGGGTCTCATTTTTTAGATCCTCTTTGAGCCTGACATCTGGCCAGATGCTGGTCAATGACGGCAGCGGATCTTCACCGGCCTACTCTTTCTTAAATTCTCCAACCTCTGGACTCTATTCCCTAAACCCTAACACCTTATCTCTAACTACCTCTGGCTCCTCCACCTCCGGCTTAACTATTACCTCTTCTGGTAATATCGGTATCGGCATCACTTATCCCTCGTCAAGGTTGGCCATTAACGGAGCAGCTGTTATTGGCAGTAACTACTCCTCACTGAGCGCCCCTAGCAACGGATTATTGGTTGAAGGCAATGTTGGCATCGGCACTACCGCCACCTCCATGGCTAACTTTTCTTTGGGAGGTAACGCTATCATCGGCTCAAGTTATGTTAGCTCACAAACCGCGCCATCAAATGGATTATTAGTGCAAGGCAACGTTGGAATTGGCTCAACCTTTACTAACACCTATACCTTAAGTGTGGGTGGCAACATCGGAGTAACCGGACACGTCATCCCCACCGGTCCCAGCCTAAACATCGGCTCATCCGGTAACCGTTGGGATACCGGTTATTTTAATACCATTGATGCCACCACTATCGCCGGGGTAATCTCCGGAGGTTCTACCAACGCCAGCGATTGGACTATCAATGCTGATAACGCTACCGCTGACACCGAAACCATGAGTCTAGCCTTTGAAAGAGGCTCTCTTACTCCCAATGCTGTTTTCAGATGGGATGTTAACTCCAAATTATTTAACTTAAATTCCGGTGTTTTAATCGGATCAACCTCTCAAGACTCCCAGATCACCACCTCTCCCTACGGCATTGAGTTTTCTTCCATCGCTTTTGATATCACCACCAGTAGCAACCAACATCTCAGTTTAATGCCCAACGGCAGCGGTAATGTTGGTATTGGCACCTCCGGACCAGGGTCATTATTGTCTGTGAATGGTAATGCCCTGATCGGTTATTCTGGTACCTCAGCTGCCCCAAGCACAGGTTTGGCTGTCCAAGGTAATGTTGGTATAGGTACAACTACAGCAAACTATAACTTAACAGTTGTTGGGACATCAAATATCACTGGGGCAGCTACCTTTGGAGGTCAGATATTGGGGGCTAACGGTTCTGCTTCCCTACCCTCTCACTCATTTACTAATTTAACCAATGCCGGTCTTTGGACTAATGGAGATGGCTTACTCTTAACCACAGGTGGATCAAATACTTCTGGTATAACAGTTACTGGAGCCGGTAATGTTGGGATAGGTGTAACTAATCCCGGACGCAAACTGGATGTCAATGGTGATATAGCACTACTTACTTCAGGATCTACAGGTTCCTATGCCCTAAAACTTGGAGCATCTGACGGTACGACAATAACCTCTGTACTGTACTTAGGAAACAACGGTTCAACCAATGATAATTTATTCTTAGCCTCACCAACTTATCAAAGAAATCTACACTTCCAAACCAATAATGGTTCAATTGGCACCAGAATGACCTTGGACTATAACGGCAACTTAGGCATTGGCACTGCTTCTCCTTTGGCTTCTTTATATACCACAGGTAACGCCATGATTGGGTATGCCTCTGGCGGACCAGGGGCTAATATGACTGGAGGGTTGGCAGTAAGTGGGAATGTGGGAATTGGAACATCAAACCCCGGATCACAACTGGCTGTCTCAGGTAATGGAGTAATTGGTTTTGGTGGGGCTACCTCTATTACTGGACCATCTAATGGACTGGCTGTTTCTGGCAACTTAGGAATAGGTACAACTACAGCAAACTATAACTTATCAGTTGTTGGGACATCCAATATTACCGGAGCAGCTACCTTCGGTGGCCAGATATTAGGAGCTAATGGTACAGCTTCCTTACCATCACACTCATTTACCAATCTAACCAATGCAGGACTCTGGACTAATGGGGATGGGTTGTTACTTACCACAGGTGGATCTGCTACCAAAGGAATAACAGTTACCGGGGCTGGATATGTAGGAATTGGTGGAACTAATCCATATATGAAGTTGGATCTAAAAGGAGGATCTTCTGAAGCAGGAGGCAGTATTGGATTGGCAGCCTTTACCAGAGGAGCTTCATTGAATAGCTATATAGGTCTTTATGGGGCTGAGGGAACATTTGCTGATGGATCTGGATCAACCAGTATTTACTTTAGGACAGAATCAGATTCTTCCAGTGGATCTATCGGATTCCAAACTCACTCATCTGGAGTTTCTAATGCCACCAGAATGGTTATAGATAAAAATGGGAATATTGGTATTGGAACCTCCCTCCCTTCCCAAAGATTCCAGGTAAACACCAATACCTCTAATCCTGTGGTTATTACCTCAGGTGGTAATGTTGGGATTGGTTTTACTAGTCCTGGAGTAAGGTTAGCAGTGTCTGGTGGAGTAATTAGAATCGATCACAGTACAGCGAACTTACAGCTTTATGATAATGATGCCAATACAGGTAATAGAGCAGTAACTGTCGGATCAACCGGAGATGGTTTCAGTATCATCGGGTATGCAGATGATTTCAGCTCAAGCGCTGTGAATTTAATAAGTGCTGGCTTGGGAACACAGGGCGGACTTGTCTCGATTGGAGCAGCTTTTACAGCCACAGGAAGTAAGCTTAATGTAAGCGGAAACCTTTCTGTTGGATCAGGCTATGCTACAACAGCTGCACCAACCAATGGCGCAATCATTCAAGGAAATGTTGGTATTGGTTTTACCTCACCTACTGCTTCACTACATGTGCTCACTACCGCTGCTCAAGATGCCTTTAGAGTAGACGATGTAGCCAACGACAGCTCTCCATTTATTATCAATGCTGATGGGAATGTTGGCATTGGGGGTGTTACCCCAGCAGCGATGTTGGATATTAGTAAATACACAGCTGTTATCACCGGTGGCCCAACTATCCGCTTAACCCGTGATTATACCAATAGTGATTATGGAGCTGCTATCTATGATGGTTGGGATGGGGATGAAGATGCCCTGATATTTGGGGTTGGAGCAAATGCTGATCCAGGGGCAACCGCCCAAGAGAAGCTCAGGATTACCGCCGCCGGACTAACTGGTATTGGAACTAGTGCCCCAACTAGCAAGGTGCATATTTACAATACCGCTACCCAGGACTCATTCAGAGTAGACGATGTCGCAGCTGACACTACCTCATTTATCATCGATCAAGCAGGTAATGTAGGTATCGGGGTTTCAGGACCTCTCTATGCCGGTCAGTATAACCTCTCAGTAATTGGTAGCACCAACATCACCGGAGCTACCACCTTGGGCTCAACCCTGGCTGTGGCTAGTACCTCAACCTTTACCGGAGCCTCAACCTTCTCAGGCCAGATCTTAGCCTCAGATGGGACTGTATCTTTACCTGGGTATTCTTTCTCAAATGATACTAACACTGGACTGTTTAGACCAGGAACAGATGCTTTGGGATTTGTAACTAATGCTACAGAAAGATTAACTATCACAGCTGGAGGAAATGTTGGGATTGGATTAACAAACCCCAGCGATATTTTGGATATTAGGATGGGCAGTTCTACTAATGGCAACGGTTTAACTATCTCTGCACCAAATAACAGTGGCGTTGGCTCTCAACCAGGGCTTGTATTTAAAAGATATACCTCTGGATCACTTAGTACCACAGCTTCTATATCTAGTGGTTCACAAGGATCAACTGCCAGTGATTTATTCTTTAGCACTGGATCGATTTCCACACCAAACACCTTAGTAACCAGGATGGTACTTGATCAAAATGGATCATTAAATATTGGTTATTCTGCAGCAGCAGCTTCAGGATTATTATCTGTTAATGGCAATGTTGGTATTGGAACCAGTGCCTCTTCCTCTCTTCTTCATATAAAAGGATCTAATGCCGGAGCAAAAGTTCAAAGAAGTAATTCCGGAGAATCAGCAGGATTTGAGCTTTGGAATGAAAGCGGATCAAGAACATTTGCTCTTGGTATGAGTGGTGCTGCAGGACATTGGATAGATGATTCAGCTGCAAATGACCTAAATATTACAGCTCACGGTGCCCTGCTTCGTTTTGGAGTTAGCTCAACAGCCGGCACTGAACCCACTACCTCAGCCATGATCATCAACTCATCTGGAAATATCGGTATTGGGTTTTCCTCCCCTACTGGGATTTTCCAAATTGGAGGATCCGGCACCACTGCCCCCTCTTTCTATGTAGCTTCTACTACAGGAAATGTTGGAGTTGGAACAAAAAGTCCTGGGGCAAAACTGGATGTAAGTGGCACTGCAGTAATAGGTACAACCAGCCAAATAGCCATAGGCTATGCCTCATCAGGAGACTTAACTGCCAATCCATTTTTAAGCACTAATGGATCTGCTACATATCTTTCTGCAACCAGCAGTGATTGGGTTGCCCTCGGCTATCATCGAGGTTCAGGGGTACTGGTTGGAGGTGGAGGTGGAACTGGTAACTTGGTAGTCTATGGAAATATCGGTATTAATGCTGCCGGCACTGTCCCATTCCACCTCCAGGGTGAATCAACCACAACAGGTGTCCAGTTCTTAACTCAAAATTCAACCAGAACTAACTTTGGACTGGCTGTTTTAGATAACGGTAATGTTGGTATTGGGACAACTCTCCCTCAGGGTAAGTTGGATATATTCAATAGCACCAATGCAGGATCTACTACTCCTCTACTTTCTATCAGATCAGACTTTGCCACAGCCGGTGATTATGGCATGATCCGTTTTGGAGATCAATCCCAAACTACACTGTATCAAAAAGGTGCCATTATATATGAAGGTGTTGCTGGGTCTGCTAGAGGTAGATTTCACTTAGCTTTGGAGAATACTGATGGTACAGGAAGCGTTGATCTCTCCCATGCCAGATTCACTGTTTTATCAGATGGCAATGTTGGTATTGGGACAACTGGACCAACAGCAAAGCTACATGTTGTTGGAACAGGACTTGATGGGACACCAAACACCGCCGGTATTCAAATGGGGTCGGATGGAACTAACTATGGTTTAGAAATTACCAACAGCGGTGGAACCCCATATATAGATTTCCAAAACGACACTTCCGGAACAGATTATGACGCCAGAATTTTACTTAATAGCGATGATGTTCTGACATTCTCTGGGGCTACTGGGTTTGCGATGACAGATGTGACAGATCTTGACTGTACTGACTGTATTGATTTTGACGATTTAGCCAACTCACTAACTTTAGATGAAGCAACCGATATCAACTTAGGAGCTGTTGCTCTCACTATTGACATGGATTCAACAGGTGACTTTTCGATAAGAGATGGAACCACAGATATTCTGGCTTTCACCGACTCAGGGGCAATTACAGCTACCCCGACTTCAGGCCAAAACTTTGCGGTTACTACTGCAGGTGCAGGAGATATCACCTTTACAACTGCAACTGGAGAGCAAATATTTACATCCAGCGTAGTTACAGGTACGACAACCGGATCCGGCTTTGTCTTTGACGCAACAGCCATAACAAGCGGGACTGGCAGTTATTTTACAACTGACAGCATTACATCTGGTACCTTAATGAGTCTTGCTACAACCGGCAATACCTTTACTACTGGCACACTATTAAATATTGCTTCAACAAGCACTGCCCTAACTTCCGGCAAGTTCTTTAACATTAGTAACGGGTCTGACATCTTCTCTGTCTCCAATACTTCTTTCAGTACTTCCCTGCCTGCTGAATTTACCTCTCCTGGAGATGTGGGGATAGCGTATGACATCAACTTCACCAATCCAACCGCTTCATATATTAAGTCTCTTGCGCCACTGTATATACAAGCAGGAGAAACCTTTAACTCATCAGATCTAACCTTAAGAACCTTTAACAGTGGGGATGTTGTTTTTGACTCCCCTGGAGGAGTAACTTTAAATCAAAATCAGACCTGGGTCTTAAATGGTGGAGGAATTAATGCTTTAACTTTTGAAGACTCCTCTGGAACAGACTTACTTAGCCTTGACTCTACAAATGACCGGGTTGGCATTGGAACCTCTGCTCCTACCACAGCCTTAACCATTGATTCAAATTCTAATACCTCATCTCTAAGAATCTTGGGCGCTGCAGAAACAACTGAGATTGCTGATATATATGTAGATGCTTTGGGAAACTTGTTATTAACTACCAAAAATACGGGAGCAAGCGCTGCCTATATCGAGCTTGACGCAGAAGATGATCTTTATGGAACAATTTTAAGGGACTCAAGTACTGGCTCCACGTCATATGCCAACCTTTATACAACCGATGCAGCTGTCGATTACTTAAATATCGTGATCAATGCAACATCTGCTACAGCAGGCTTGGTAATTGATGATGATAATGAGGTGGGTATTGGAACAGTAACACCAAATAATCTCCTTCATTTAGTTAAATCAATAAGTGACCAAACAGCTATTAGTGCATCATCCACACCAATCTTAAATATTGTTAATACAAATAACACAAATGGGGACTCCGCCTTGATTGGATTTGGAGTTGCTTCCAATCAAAACGCCTTTACCGGCTTAATTGGAACCAAGATAGAAAATGTCAGCAACGGTGCTTCTTCCCTGGTATTTGCAACTAATACTGGTGGTACTATTCCGGAAGCGATGAGAATTACCAGCGGAGGCAATGTTGGGATTGGCTGGACTTCACCTTCATCCAGATTACATCTTTGGGATACAGGAACCAATGGAGTAGATAAAAACTTATTAACCCTAACTTTAAATAGGACTGATGCTAACTCAAATGGCTACGAAAGGGCAGGAATTCTCTTCCAACAAAATAATAATGGTGGACCTGGACATATGGAATCAGCTGCCAGAATTTATTCTCAAGTTGATAATGCTTCACCAGGTGGTAGTTATAATTTAGGATTTCAAACTAAGGGTCTTAATGAAGGGTTAATTGATAGATTATATATAGATGGAAGCAGTGGGTATGTTGGTATTGGGACAACCGGGCCTGGACAAAATCTGCATGTAGTAGCTAATTATGCTGGAGGAGGGATAAGAGTCAGCGGAGCAGATGCATCTGATTTTAGTCCTAGAATTGACCTTTACTCTGATGCAACGGCAAAGGGTACTTTAGGACTAGCTTTAGCAAACAATCACTTTATATCCGGAGCAATTACGGATGATTTGGTCCTTTTTAACGCCGATGCCACAGAAAGCTTAATCTTTGGAACTAACTCTACTGAGAAGATGAGAATCACAGCTGGTGGTAATGTTGGTATTGGGACAACTGGGCCTACTGTGCTTTTCCAAACTGATGTCAATGGTGCCAATGGCACAGTACCTGGGGCATTCTTTAGAGATAGTTCAACAACCACTAAAGGTGGTTTATATTTCTACCCAACTGGTGATGGGGCTGGTGGATATTTAACTCTTGGCGGTAAAACAGTTACAGCATC
>Ga0209541_10008958_pt1 | contig 16335 bp, 16 predicted proteins | sample RifCSPlowO2_01_FD_184027 | JGI IMG/M metagenome (GOLD analysis project Ga0209541, IMG submission 184027) | Groundwater microbial communities from Rifle, Colorado - Rifle CSP2_plank lowO2_0.1 (SPAdes) (version 2) | ecosystem: Environmental > Aquatic > Deep subsurface > Groundwater | place...
CGTCCACGCCAGTAGGCGGGACGAGGCAACTAAGCCTGTCAACCGCCGGCCTCAAACATATCCGACCCGGGTTCGATTCCCGGCACTTCCACTAAGAATTTTTTTGGCAGATCAAGTCTGCCTAGTATAAAAAATGGCGTAACGTATGGACTTATTTTCAATAGGTTGTTTTTTGGCGCATCAAATCTTCGATTACTTGTTTTTCTGCAGTGACAACCTGGTGACCAAAATCCGTAATTCTCATAGGATCCAGTAAATTGATTGCTTCTCTTAAACTAGATTGTGATAAATGCGCGTAGCGCATGGTAATTCGTATGTCTGAGTGGCCCAGGAGCTGTTGTACCGCGATCAGAGGCGCGCCTTTCATCACCAAGTGCGAGGCAAACGTGTGTCTTAGCGTATGGACCGTAATGAACCTTAAATTCGCATTTTTGCACGCTTCAAGCATTTTGCATTTCAGCGTCCAATAATCAAAGTTTTGATTTCTCTTGTTAGTGTAGAAGATTGGCCCGGTTTCTTGCTTCCGGTCCTTCAGCATAAAATAAACGTCATCCGTGAGCGGGACATACCGGAATTTATTGCTTTTAGGAGAGGTTAATCCTTTTGTATAGCGGCACCAAGAATGCCTCACAACAAGTCTCCTATTTACCCAATCGATGTCCTGCCATCTTAGCGCCTTTAGCTCTCCTTTTCTCAATCCTGTTCTAATGGCCGTTAAAACGATTTCCCGCGCCATACCGGATAGATTCGCAAGTAAGTTGTTGCTTTCATCAATCGTCAGAAAATCGTATGTTTGCGGCGGAGTCTTGAGAAGCTTAACTCTGGGAAGCGTAGTCAATCCTAGGCCCTCCTGCGCGGCCTTGAGACAGGTATTGAGTATCGTCAGATAGTTATTTACACTCTTATTCGCAAGATGCTCATTTATTTTTTTTGCCTTAAACTCATCAATTTTCATTGTATTTATTTTTCCGATTGGCACGTTTCCAAAGAATGGGATTAAGTGAGCCCGTAAAATGATTTTCGTATTTTCTATCCCGGATTGTTTAAGGTTTGCGCGAACATGAGAATTGAACCACTTCCAGGCAAATTTTTCGAAAGTTTGTTCTTGAGCTTCCGCTTTTTTAATGTCCTTTGGTGATACAATAACTTCGCCTATCGCAAGTTTATGCCTTAACATTGCCTCATACGCTTCCGCACCGGCCTTTGAGTTCTCCGGGCTTTTTCTGCGGATGCGCTGATACTGAAACATGAAATCCGTCTGCCATGATTTTCCCCTTTTTCTTGCCATAGTTATTTTGAACCGATTACTTCGATCCTATTGCGCTGCAAAAATAGTTCCAGATCAGCATTAGTAAAACGAATGCGTCCGCCAACTTTATAAAACGCAATTTTTCTTTGAGTCATAAATCTGTATACAGTTGGGACAGAGACGTTAAGCTTTTTTGCCAAATCTCCGACAGACATCAGCGCTTCGCTTTTAGGATCAAAATTCATCGGCATTTTGTTATCAAAGTGCGAACATTGTGCGGTAAATCCGTTGCACGGTTACCGATAGGGCCGACCTCAACACTATCGTGTAATCGCCAATAAGTCGACAAGTGGATAAAAGGACCAAAAATCGACTTAAAATAAAAGCTCGGGCGCGCCCTAAATCTATCTAAAAGGTCAGGATATTTCTTCACCCAATTGTAATAGGTGGATGGCGAAAAATCCCCATAATCACAGGCTTTTTCGATGGTCGCCCCTATGGAGAAAACCTGCTCGAGCTTTGCGACAACCACCTCCGTTAGCTTTGTGACGGAATAGGCTATGTGCTGCTTCCAAAGATCCTTGTATCTTGGTGATGTATTATAATTCATTGTTGTTTATTCCGATTGTCCATAGCCTTCTCAAAAGCCCGTTATTAAAACGTCTTTTTAGCCCGCGATTTTTTATCGGTTGTTTCTCCGAAATCGCTATCTCTAACTGTCGGTCGAAGTCCCGCTCGGGCTTGCCGCTAATCCTCGTATCGCAAAGAGAACTGGCCTAACGATACAAGCGATCTTTATGTTGTTCATTCCGCATAGCCAAGGAGATTACCACGGTGTCTCCTCACACCGAACCCATAAAGTCTGCGCTTTTAATGGCATCCGGAGAGAGGTATTCGCGCAGTTCGCCCACCTTCCTCTCCAGGTTTTGTTTGTAATCAAAAATTATACAAACAACCGCCAGCGCGGTGACGACTGGCGGATGTTTATCGACGACGTCACCGTTTGATCGCAATCAAAAAACTGCAACCATAATTGCATTTTAAGAAAGGTCTTGAGTGCTTAATACCGACATCGAATGCAGTCGCATTCAATGTCCCCTCATCTGTTTTTTATGGCGTTGAACTAGCTTTTTTATAGAGCCCTCCGTTGTTGAGTAACCGTCATTATTAAGAATTCTGGAGATAACTGAATACTTATAGGATTTGTTTCCGGTTGATACTTTCGCTATTGACCTTAGATTTTTTATTGGCAACTTATCTAACTCCAAAGCTCTTTGTATGAGGACCTTGTTTATAACCGGACTTATTCTTTTGAAAGCTTTGTTTTCGTTTTGAATAAATTTAATTATTTTCCAGTGTCGGCGTATGTAATCGAGTACATTCTCTCTTGAAGCCATTTCAAAAATCCAAAGTTTAACAAACGGCCTCCCGTGCCTCTTAATTTCTTCACTAGATGCGGATTGCAAGGCGAAAGACAAATTACCAACATCATTTGTTGTTTTAATCAGCCCGTTGCTCAAAAGATAATCTTCAAGTAAATGCATTAAATCCGGGGTTGATGGTAATCCATATTTTCGCAGAAGCTCCTCTTGATGAAAATGGTGCTCGTATAATTTCAGTGAGTATATCTCTTTTTGGGCGATCCATTTTTCAACATTTTCTTTGGCGCTGAACCCATTTTCCGGAATCATAAAAAGACTGCGAATTTTTTTCACATCTGTTACAAAGTTTGCGTTCAATGTAAGTTCAAAGAAAAGCCTTTCCGCCTTCTTTGTTTTTGAAGGTTGATCACCGCGCATGGCAAGCTACCCTAGTTTCTCTAGTATTCGTTCAAACACAAAATGTATTCTTTGCTCAGTTACGTCGCTAATTTTTGCTAGTATATGACTTTTATCTGGAGAGTAAAACCATGAAAGTATAACTTTTTCGAAAGATGCGTTTCGCGGAAGCTCGAGGTCTGTTTTAATCATGTTTAAGTCAGACGAGGCAAAGAGATCTTGAATTACGTATTTTCTTTTTGCTGTTTCCGAAGGCAGCAACATGAACTTTTTATTTTCAATTGCCCCAAAATACTTGCTTGCTTTTCCAAACTCTTTCTTGCCCTCATCATCATTATCCCATAGGGCTGCGTATTTCACCCTGCTATAGATCATAAATGAGATGTTATAAGCAATTGAATTTGCATTTACTGATGGCAAGAAGTTCAGCTTTCTTGATGCTTCTAGTTTACTTTTGAATAATTCAAATACATAGTAATCGTAAATACCCTCAACTATTACAGCGTTTTCGGTGTTATAATCAAAAGCCAACGGCCTTACTTCCAAGGCTTCTAACAACGGCTGAAAAGCACCTCTAGTTTCCTTGAGGCTCCCAGAGTATTCAGAAATTGCTTTCAGCGAAATACTCCCATTGCCATCTTTCTCAACTATCCTGACGCTGCTTATCGGGATAGATTCTGGATTTAACAAATGATGAGAATGGGTACAGTAAATAACTACATTATTCTTGGATAGAAAAGCTAGTTTTTCGCATAATTTATTTTGGGCATTCGCATGGAGATAGGAGCCGGGCTCATCCAATAAATAAATTGTATCTTTGTCTTCTTCATCGCGCACCTTCGGATTGAATTCCAATTTCAGCACAAAATTGAAGAACCAATAAAAGCCCTTGCTTCTGTCTTTTATTCCAAAGAATTTACTACTTCCGCCAGCGTCTTCCTTTATTTGTATGTGGAATTTATTATCGTCATGTCCTATGTCTACCTCCAAAACGTTGCCTTTTTCTAACGAAAATTTCGACCATTCTTTTGTAAGGGTTTTATTTAAGCGCGCCGTCACATCAGCTAACACGCTTTTCTTCTGACGAGGATCCATCGTGGCTAGTGCAAAGACAGAGTATTTTGGATTGGTACGTTTGAATAGTTCTTCCATTATAGAAAGCCACGTGCTCATTGAACCGTCCGGATTTTTTATTATTTCTATTACGTCGTCCACCGAATCCGTGAAATCATCAAAGTATAAGATAAATGGCAAATAGGGAACAATTTTATTTGCCGCATGCTCGGATAACAATGGGAAGCCGCTGAATAGTTGGTGATTTATAGAGTATTTTTTTGATTCAAGATTTCTGTCTATAACCATCGGAGTTACGGCATTCCCCAGCGCTTTAATTCTCTTTTTTAGGGTACTTATGCCTTTTTTTTCTTCCTCAGGTATCGCGCCATCCTCACCGATTTCTTTAAGAGTATCAAGCAAGTCTCCGGCTGTAATTTCTATCTCGGCCGAGATGATAGCTGGAGTTTGAACCGTGGAATACAAGTTTAAGAAATCTTTAACATGTTTTCCTTCATTTCGTTCGTCATTTACTGAATCAAACGCGAAAATAGCATTAAGAATTGTAGTCTTGCCGCATTCGTTGATTCCAATAATAGGCGCCAATGATCGCTTTGAGATGTTTATACGGAGCGGCTCAGTAATCGCCCTATAGTTTTTTATTGTAAAAGCTAAATACTTCATTGATGAAGTTAAGTTAGCAAATCTTCATGGTTCTCTCAATGCTTTCCAAGAAAGGAGATGCATGTTATTATTTGTTTAACAATTTAATTGCGCCTAAACTCGTCAGCCTGGCGGGCATGGCCACAAGACCCATCGAAGATACTGAACCCGTTTCAGCAACTCTTCGATGGGCTATGCCTCGAAAGAGGTATAGGGCCGCAAGGCCTAGCTGAAGCGGGCTTTGTGTTTAATAAATCAAAAAATGAATAGAGGATTTATAAATTTAGGAATTGTAATCGCTGTTTTGGTAGCGATAGCTATTATCGGTGGCGCGGAATATGTTGCTAAGAAATCTAAGCCGATACAAACCGAAACCATAGAACAATTGGATACCATGCCAGTCACGGCGCCTGTCGATGCCCAATATAAATTGGAGCAAACAGAGAAGCCGAACAATACCATACTGTGTAATGGAGTTTCTTATGCGCAATGCCCAAATGATCTTAAATTTATTTGTCCAAAAACTGGTAAGGCTTATTGTGAAGACCAGTCAAAAAATAATTCTGCCACAGTTGAACCAAATACGCTTCTTTGTAATGGAAAAAAATGGTCTCCGTGCCAGCAAGGGCATAATTTTTACTGCCCAACGAATGGAGATGCACAATGCGTGCCGAACACGAGCGTAATTACCCTACCCAATGGCGCCGTAGTAGAAATGGATGCAAAAGGTAACATCGTGCGATATATCAAGGAAGCTCCCGCGTCAATGCCAACTGTTCCTTCTGCTCAAACTACGACACAACAACCATCGCAAAGTACAGCAAGTCTTCAGACCGAAGCAGCTCGTAAACAAAAAGGTGATGATATTTTGAGACAAATTTCATCATACCTTGATGGTCTCAATAATCAGATTGCGCAAGTATCCAGTCAAATACAGCAAAAGGAGCAAGAGATAAAGAGCATAAAAAATCAGCCGATACCGCAACCATTTATTGACGCGCAAGTGGCAAAAGTTATGTCCGCATACAATTCATTGTTTAATGAGTACGACGCCCTGATTAATACAAAGGAGAAATTGCAGACGATTACATTTGCAGTTCAAGATTATCGAGATTACGGAACATTCATATCAGCATCCGATCGATCGTTTTTAGCTTCAATCGGCATTTATTGGTAATTAATTATAGATATAATGGAAAAAAATAGTTTGTGGGGTCTATTATTGGTCGGTGCTATCGTTGGATACATGCTTGGCTACCATTTTGGCATCGGAAACCAATCGTTAAAATATGGAGACACGGGTTTTCCTAAAAATTGTAGGGCACTGATTTCAGATAATTTAAGTGGCTTTGCGCTCGGTAAATATACAGCTGAAGAAGCCTTATACTCTATTGATAGAAATTGTGGTCCCGGCGGGTATATTTGGAATGAGCGATAAACTAACATGAAAACTGAAAAAGACAAACTACTAAAAACCGTAAGGTGGGCAATAATAATTGGAGTGTTTTTCTGGATATGGATGACATTGTCTACTTATTAAAATTATCTACATGCAAAACGAATTAGAAAAACTCATATAACGGTAAACTTTTATGTTTTCATTTTTTGATAAAATTTTTTCTGCGATTACAACTGGCATAATTAGCGTCGCTGTTTCTTTGGGGTTGATGTCTGCACCGCCTCCACCGCAAGCCCAAACTCCAATGGATCCTCCTGCAGTAATTCAGGAAGAGGTTGCAGATGAAAAGGCGGCTGTTCCGAAAGAAGAATTAAAACAGCAACTCCCAGCTCCATCCACATACTCAAAACCGTCAGAAACACCAAAACCAGCGGCAAAAGAAACACCAGCTTCTACATCTGTGCAACCGCTTCCGTCTCCACCTACATCGCCTACAACAATTTATGTGCCTGTCTATTTGCCAAATCCTGCGCCAGCTCCATCGCCAACTCCACCTTCGGTTGCTATAACCACAAAGCCGGAAATCGCGCGCTTCGAATCCAATAAGAGCGTAGCAACCATAGACGATGAAATTACTTTAACTTGGGAAGCCAAAAACGCAATAACTTGTGCTATTAGCGAAACAGATGGCATTTCAATCCCTTTTACTGGGCGCTTGCCAAGCGGATCGCTGACTATAAAATTAACCGAAACAGGAAACCTTAAAATTCCATCATTCAAATACTATGCTATTTGCGCAGATAAAGATTGGAATACCACAGTAAAAACATTAACAATTGCCGTCTCACCAAAACTTGAAATCAAAAACGCTTACGCTTGCAAAACAGATTTACAAACGGATTATATGCTTTATGATCTTCTGCAAAATGGAAACATTGATGGCAGAATCCAGATACGCATTTATTTAGGCGGGGTAAATGAGCAGCCCGTGGGCAGTCCTGAATTGATTATAAAAACAAGCGATCCATCACAAGACAAAACATTCAAAGGCGGAGCAAATACCAATTGCGGATACTCTTACGGAGAATACAATTTTTATACGATTAAAGCTGGCGTTTTCCCAATTACATTTTCAATACCATTATGGAACTTCTCAAAAACAATAATAATTAACGTAAAGCTCCCGGAAAAACCTATTGTTGGATCTATGGGAATTACCGTGTCTACTCCAGAGAAAGAAACCGATTATTCAATTAGTGAGATTGGTAACTTTAGTTCTGCTCCCACTATTAAGTATTGGTTCCAATCATCTAAGCCGAACTATCAATACAGTCTGTCCGCTTGGTGTGCAGATAGTGATACTGCTTTCGTGAAAATAGATACGGATTCCCATTTAGAAAAAGATGGCCTATATTACTATCGCGGATATTTTCTTACGGGGAATCAATTTTTAGGAGCTACTACCTGTAAGTTTATTCACAGCGCCGATTCTTTGATGACTGTTTTTTCAGAGAGCGACCCAGTTGTTTTGAATGTGGAATAAAAAACATTCTGCCAACTAAAATCTGGGAGAAAAACAATCTGGTCGGAGCGTTTCTGTGCGGTATCGGCGCTTAGAATTATTAGCTGGCATCCGCACGCCTAACTGCTATTCTATAATTATGGACAAAGAAACAATTCAAAGGTTATTCAGCGAGTATTTGAACACATACGACGAGGCGCAGCATCGCCAAGTCTGGTTTGAATACAGCAAGATTTTTCAGGAATTTTGGAAGTCAAAGATTATGGCTTATGGAAAGATTCCTATTCCTGAAGCTGACTATGACCAGATTATCAAAATGATTGATGCAAAGGCGCGTGGGTTTAATAGCAAAACCGATGAGGCTATTGCAATAGTCGGTTTACGCCAAGGTACCTGGTATAGGATTTTCAACGATCTTAAAGAAAAGGAGAGCATCAGAACGACACTCGATAAGATTTTCAAATCAGACGATGAACTCGAATTGATTGCATTGATTGATCGCTTACAAAAGGAAAATGCTGATAATAAAAACGGGCTGACCGGCAAAAGTGCAAATGCATTAGACGCGCTTTTATTTATAAATAAGCCGGATAACTTCATCAGTTGCGTTTCACTTTCGCACCGCATCCAGATAATGGAATCTTTTGGATTCGATTTAGCAAAGGACTTTTCATCTTACGGCGAACAAGTAATAGGTTCTAATCAAAGAATTATTGATGGGTTTCGAGAAAAATTTGGCATTGGCGCATGGCCGCGTACTATCTCAACATTTTTATATGCAGTTTCGCAAATTAAGTCATCCTGGTATAAAGCAGAGATTGTGCCCGGAGAAACAGTTCTTCCATCAGAGGAACAAGACACAGAGAATGAATCTGAGTTTGTGCTAGAAAAACACTTGGAGGATTTCCTTGTTGGAAATTGGGAATCAACCGAACTCGGAAAAAATTATGAACTTTTTGAAGACGAAGGCGGCACTAGCCAGCAGTATCCCACCGAAGGCAGAGACCGGATTGATATTTTGGTTAAGGACAAGAAAGACGGGTCTTTTGTGGTAATTGAACTTAAGAAAGGCCAGACCAATGATGATACTGTGGGCCAGCTCGCCCGGTACATGGGTTGGGTTAAAAAACACAAAGCGAATGGGAAGAAAGTGAATGGTATTATAATTGCGCGTAGCAATGACCCTCGACTTAGAAATGCCCTCGAAGTGGTACCGAACACAAAACTTTTGCTTTATCGTGTTAATTTCTCGCTAATTCAGCCTATTGACCAAGGATAATTTTGTTTCCATTAAGCCTATTCAATATAAGAATACTGTGGATAAACTCGTAGTGTCTTGCTTTGCCGTCGAGTGGTATGCTAAGAATGTAGGCAGTTAAAAAAGCCCCCGCGAGGAGGCATTAACTAATAATGATGAACGTAAGCGCTTACTAAACTGCGTGAAGCTATCACCAGTCTTGGGCCTTGATCAAATGGCATGCAACTGCCAGCCCTGAGAAACCTCCAACCATTACTATCTAACGCCCCCGCAATGGGGCTTTTTCGTTAGCAACCTTTTGGAAATACAAAATCCCCTTAAGCAACAACCCGTAGGAGCTTCAGAACTTGCGCCCTGAAATTCCCACAATTTTAGCATTTGCGGAATGCACTTTCGCGCACTCCCACAGAATGTTGCTTAAAGGGACCCTACATCCTATTTTTTGGTTGTTGCTGTCTTATCGCGCGGGGCTAAAATCCGCACAAGACTAATTTATTTCAAAGATTGCTTCTTCATCATAGCAAATAGCCAAGGGCACGCAAGCTGTCGTTGCCGCGGGTATTGTGGATAAAATAGCCGGCGTGTAATCGAGGGATGTGAACCCTTCGCTACCATGGGCGCCACCTTTGATCTTCGATGCTGTCTTGGTGATTCTCTCCTGTGGGCGCAAGAGCTGGCCGTAGAGCGAGAATACAGCTTCCGTGGTGTATACGACTGTCGGCTTCTGGGAGCCTGATGTTACTGCGTTCCAGAGGGTTCTTCTTAATCCGAGCTTTTGGCGCGGGGTTAAGATAGCGCCAAAAGCGAGGATTAAGCCGCGTAATTCGCAAGAACATAGAATTTCAAAAAGGCAAGATTGAAATTTTCTTCATTTTGCGCTAAACTAAATTTAGTAGGGTGGCATTTTTAGCGCCCTACCTCTGAAGTTCCGATCGGAATCGAGAGATTACCAATCTCCGTCTGGCCAGTTTGTAATTTTGAAAGGTATGGACATCTTCAGAGTCAAAAAATCTGGCATAATAGCTGGCTGCGCAAGCGGAAGGTATGTTATGACCGATGACGGGAAGATGGTGGTAACAACCGCCTCTGACCGCCGGGTTTTTATCTACGATCCCTTAACCGGACTTTGGATTCAAGAAATTGAACTTAAATTTCCACCAGTAATCGTGACAGAAAACCAAAAACTAGCTTTGGAGAGCTAGTTTTACCGAGTGCTACGCGTGGCATTAAGGTAATTCCCGCAACGATCGCTCAGATCCTAAATTCGAATGGGCGATTTTTGCGTTATAGGTCAATTATACATTATCCGGATTGTGTCTTTTTCCTATGTTGTGGATAAAGTAGCATGCAGGTTGAAATACGCAATGGCGAATGTAAGTCAGAGTTTTTGCAGTGAATCCTCCCAAAATAGGCTCAAAGGCACCGCATTTAGTGTCCGAAAGCTCGGGATAAAATGTTTTGTTTTGATCCGCTTCTTATCACTCCCACAATGTCGCACTTTTGCCGGTAATATGTCGATCAATCGGCTACGAACCGAGTGACAACCTGGTGCCCAAAAAGTGATAAATAGCGAATAAAACTGATAACTTGTGATTACTTCTGATAATCTGCCATTTTCCGATAAAGCTTTTGTTTACGCCATTTTTATTGCTATTCCAGTCTTTTTTCGGATCTCCGGATTTTGCCCGAGCTTTGTTCGATTCCCGGCACTTCCACAAATTTAAAAACACGACCTCTTACGGCCGTGTTTTTAAATTTGTGTGTTTATTGTACCAAGCTCGAACCTATTTTCAAAACAAATGATGTGCCACGCGCGGAGCGCGTGGTGGCTTGAAACTAAATCGTACGCTCGTATCGTTCCGCCACTGCCTCGCTTCACTCGGCAACCCCAAAAAGAAAAAATGTTCCTTGCTTTTCGGATTTGCGCGCGACCAATTTTTTCTGAAAATGGAAAGGACATTTTTCTTTTTGGGGTTCTGCCTTCCAAGTATTCAGGCAGGTGGCGGAACAATGCGGACGAAGTTTTGGCAAAACTATTTTTTGGGGAAAGGATTTGCCAAAACTTCGGCTCATCTGTTTTTGAATTTGGATGTCGCAAATGGAAAAGGAGGGGTTTGGGGAGGAATTTTCCATTTGCTCCGCTGATTTCTTTTGGCGAAATTCGGGCGGGCTATTAAATTTTATTCTTCATCTTGTCCTTCAAATTTCCAACCTGTTCCGTTTTTTTCATTATAAATAAATATTTGAATCCTCTAAGATAGAAATTATACTGTCTTGCTCGCTCGTGCCAAATTCCCGTATTTGATGTTTGATTATGACGAGTGAGACAAATCATATCGACTGTTTCAAAATATTTTTCTAATCTCTGCCACATTAAAAAACCAACAGGTGTAAATTTTTTCTTTACCCATTGATCTGCAATTACCCAACCAATCGCTTTGCCGGGCTTCAAAATCCTTGCGATTTCACTAGCGGTTTTTTCTAGCTCATCATAAAATTCCGTTTTCTCGCAAGAAATTTTTCCTATACACTCCTTATTATCAGAATAGTTTATATTATCCGAATATGGCGAATCAATGAAAACAAAATCAACAGAATTACCTTTAAGCGGAATCTTGCGAGAATCATTTTTGATTATTTCTGGTCTTGTCACATTAAGATCGTAGCCAATAACTTCTCGTTTTAATTCTTTGGCAACATCAATAGTCGTTCCACTTCCACACATTGGATCAACGACCAAGTCGCCCTCTTTGGTGTATCGTTGTAATAAATTCCAAATTACCGCCGCCGGAGTAACACCGTTATATTTATTGTTTCCGTGTGGTGTATCTCCATAATTTTGTCTTGGAAAATCCCAAAGTGTTGTTGATTCTATTTCCATATCACTCATAAATTTTTTGCGGAAAATCACTATTACCGATTTTGTATTTTAATTCACCATCGCTTCCGGACACGGCATATTTTTCTCCATGTTGCCTTTGCGCCTTTATCCATTTTGGGAAGTTTTCATTTTCGATAGAAATAATGTTTGAAAACTCTTGAAAATTTAAACAACAGATACCATCATCATTACAAAGCAAAGTAATAAACAAAGATGATTTATCCTCTTTAATTTTTTTGAGTTCATCTATATGCACCTTCGAAAAACTGAAAGTCCAAGGGGAAATTCTTTTTTGTGAATATTTTATATAAATTACAATTTTGTCATCTACGATATACGATGAATTACCTGTAATATATTTCCCCAAGCCAACAGACTTACTATCAATAATCCTAGACAAAACTGCTCCATGAAAAAAATCAGAATTATTCATATTTAATCTTTCTTGAAATTCTTCAAGAACTTAATCCCGTCAATACCAATAAATTTATAAAATATACGAGCTTCCTTATTAGAATTAAAAAATATTTTTATATGATGTATCGCATGTGGAAATTTTTCTTTTTCTAAATCACCATCACCAATTAATCCCTTTTTTCTTGAAATATTCATTTTATCAGCATCTTTGTATCCCTCGATACTTCTAGGAGAATGAATTGCCAATGAATTGATCCCGTCTGGACTAAAATGAGCGATTATATTAATCAGATGTAAGGGTAGCTTCTGATCACCGAGTTCATCTCTTAATCTTTTTAACTTCTCCAAAGGGACCATTGTATTTGGAATTAACTCCTCTATTTCTGGAGATAATTTAAAAACTTCGTAGCTCATCTCGCCACTATCCATTTTAACTGTAGTCTTATCTATGCTTGCTCTAGCAACAGCCCTTGTTCTTTTATCTTCCGGCCACACAGGAGGATTACCATTTTTTACTGAATCTAGTGCTAGCCTATGAAAGAAAAAACATCTATGCCAATCTTTATATAACTGTTCGGGTATTGTAAGTTCAAAATATTTCAAATAATCACCCCTAGCACCAAACATTCTAGCCCTTTGTATGTAAGTATCTTGTTGTAACTTTGTCTTAACTGTCCTCGTAAAATACATGGACAGCAAATTATCAAAGGTAACACCTCTCGAGATAATATTTCCACCAATAGCGATTGTAAATAAAGATTTCGGATTAGCAGCTTTGTCCAAATTCTCTTTGTCCTTTTTGCTATTTACAACTAAAATGGCATTTCTATTTTTGTTTCGTAAAATATATTCTGTAATATCATTTGCTTTTTGTTCGCCATATCTATCGCTTGCTATTTCATGTATATCTTTTACATATTTATCAAAACGAGTCTCGTCTTTCAAAATATCTATAGCTGAAACAATATCATTATGGTCCCTTAAATGATCAGATGTTTTTCCACTTGTATGAATTAACATAGAATAGTATGTTTCTTGGTTATTTTCAAACAAGTTAAGGTAGGCCGTATTTACCATAAAACGAAATAATGCCTCTCTAATGTATTTAGGAAGATCATATTGTTCCGGTAAAAATTTAAGTTGATATTTAAGATTACCACTATTTAAATTGACCGGGAAAAATTCGTCTTGCCCGATGTAAAATTTGTGAGAAGTGAAATATATCCACTTATCATTTGCGTTTTCAAAAGTATTATTCAAATCCAGCCTAGCAGGGGTTGCGGTAACGCCAATATATACTCCATCTTTGCCAATTTCACCTATCAATTGGCCAACTAGCCGATTAATTGTTGTTATCTCCTCTTTACCAACTTTACCGTTTGGACTAGCATAATCCGCCTCATCATCAATGATCACTTTTTTATTTTTACCAATTTTTTTGATCAGCTTTGGCAAGTCATCTGAATTTTTCTTACAAAAAATTACCCACTCATAATCTTTAATCTGATATACATCATCCAATATTTCTTTATAATTCTTTGGGTCGGGGTCTAAACCAGATTTTGAAAAACGTCTTAAGTTTTGTTCTAAAAGACCCACATTATCATTCAACAAAATAACGATAATTTTATTTCCTTTATCAAGCAACTTTGCGGTAAGCGCAATCATCATCTCTGTTTTTCCACTTTGTGGATCTCCGTAGATGATAAAAGAATTTACATTTTGACTTAGGTTTTTTTCCGCTTCTTCTACGGTCTTTTCTATACAAGAAGTATCTTTCCCGTCTCCTTTGATACGCGAAATCTGCTGTTCATACCTATCTGATTTCTGTTCAATATTTTTGAATCTTGTTATGTCGAAAGCCATATTTTTATTTCAAAAGTTTTTTCAGATCATCAATAAATTTATCGAACATCTTTACTTTGTCGCTTTCCTCAATATTCGTTTCGCTCAAGACATAACTGCCGTCTGTATCAACTTCAACAATCGCCCTGCCTTTCTTTGTTGGTTTTTTAACCGTCAGTGTTCCGTCCTCGTCCGGCGTTACGAAATAAACTTTAATATGTTTTGTCGCCTTATCAGAAGCTAGTTTTATTTTCCAATAACCAGTCTGTGCAATTCTCTCTCGTAAAGTAACTTTGCTAGACAAAACAGCAACAACCTTGCTCGTTTTTGGGTCATAGATAATTAAATCAACGTCGGGTAAATGCAAGCCAAATTCGCCATAATCAACAGTAAGATTTCTCTTAACCACACTCAACTCTTTAGATAGATTTGATCCATTCGTTCTTTCAAGACTATTCCCATTTACTACTTGCAAATTAAGAGCATGAACTTCATCTGTAATAATGTACTCAATCAATTTCTCTAAATTTTTACCCTTGAACGCTCGCCATGATTGCTCGTGGTCATCGCCAGTAAAATCTTTGCCGTGTTGCTCTTTTGCTTCTTTTAATACATTTGAAATATGTCTGTATGCTTCTACGCCATACTTTTTCTTTTTCGTATCATATATTTTGATGAGGTCTTGTATTGTCATATTTATTTTTGCATTACTAATATATATTCCGTTGGATAAGCGGAAATTTTATTTTTGTCAGTTATACTTGCAAACTTTCCCGTCTTTTTATCTCTAACGGACGGTAAATTCTTTGAGGGTATTTCTCTCTTAATAATATCAGCAACTTTTAGTCCCAAGTTTTGCAATTGTTCAACAAAAACTTCTGCATTGAGTATCTTAACGCCCTTTAAGCTAGTGTTCCCGACAACAATACAGGTTTTTCCTCCTTTCTTAAGCATTCTTTTCATTTCAACAAAAACTTGATTCATTTCGCTAAAGTATGTTGAAACTTCCTCGGCAGTTTTTTTATCTATATCCAACAATTCTTTTCGGATATTTTCTGCAATTGAGCTATTGAGCGTCAAATCTTTTTTACTATGATATGAAGTGCCAATAAAACGCTTTCGGAAATCACTCAAATCTTTTGTATATTCAAGCCATAATGCAGTTAGTTGGTGTAAATCAGCATATTCGTATGAAGTAACATAGGGCGGAGAAGTAACAATCAAACTAATACTATTGTCTTTTGCAGGAATTGTCCTCGCATCTGTACAAACTACCTTGCTTGGAATTTTCAAGTAACCTTTTTCTGACAGCAACTGAAATAATCGGGCGTTGCCTCTTAACATCATTTTTATTTGTTTTGCAAATGTTTTGATTGGATCTGACGGCTTTTTCTCAAAATCTCTTGTTGGCTTGTTACTTTTTTGCAACCATATAGAACAATTTTTGAGAATATTTGAGAATCCGCAAAAGAAAAAATCTTGAACATCTTGATCTTTAATTTTTGAAATTTCGGCAAAAATAAAAGCGAGTTTCCTTTTGTCTTCCGGCTTGAACCAATAGTCAATTCGCTCATGTTCGTGAGCTTTGACTTTTGTATTTTCGTTATAGGTTTCTAATTTTTTCTGAAGTGTTGCGAATTCTTTCTCAATTTTTTCTGGATTAATTGGAGTAATTTTTGCTTTTGTGATCAAAACGGCCACAGGATTAATATCAACAGCAATCGATGGCCGACCCATAACTTTTGATTCAACAAGTGTCGTTCCGCACCCACCAAATGGATCAACGATGAAATCACCCTCTTTTGTATATTTTTCAGCTAGGCGAGAAACTATCTGCGGAATAAATTTTGCAGGGTAACGATGATAGCCATGCGTAATATATGCCGTATCCTTTCTTGTCTTATCAGAAAAAGACCACGAGTGATCAATTTTTGTCTTGTTTAGTAATGAAATAATCGCTTGGCTCATAATGTTTATTTTATCAAATTATCAATACTTATTCCCAACCCCTCGGCAATTTTGGTAACTGTTTGGATTGAGGGCTTTGTTATCACATTTGATTCAATCTTGGTCAGTGTTGTATAGGGAATATCGCACTTTCTCGCAAGAGCGTCCTGCGTCAATCCTTGCTTTGCTCGAAAGACTTTTATTTTATCCCCAATTTCTTTATTTTGTTTGCTTTCCATAGTATGATAGTATAAGTATGAGCGTTGAAATTAACCCTCACAACTATACTAACATGAATAACACTTTTTCTCAAATTTTTAAGC
>Ga0209541_10008963_pt1 | contig 16329 bp, 17 predicted proteins | sample RifCSPlowO2_01_FD_184027 | JGI IMG/M metagenome (GOLD analysis project Ga0209541, IMG submission 184027) | Groundwater microbial communities from Rifle, Colorado - Rifle CSP2_plank lowO2_0.1 (SPAdes) (version 2) | ecosystem: Environmental > Aquatic > Deep subsurface > Groundwater | place...
GTAGCTGACCCTGCTAATGTATGGCAGTATGCAATAGGTGTTATCAATAATTCTAGTAAAGTTAGGGTGTATAAAAATAATTCTTCGGGATTCATACCGATAACACCACTAGACATAGATATCAATCCAAATTCCGGTTTTACTATAATTGGTTCATGTTCTGCTAACCCAAATAACCCCAACAATCTACAAACTTGCCAATTGGGTAGAGATAATATTCAGCCAAAAGTTATAATAAGACTGAGCGGGTCAATAAGTTATCAAAATACCAAAACACCATTTAATTTACAAACTACAGTGTCGCAGAGAGTATTTGACAATTAAGATATGAAAAACTTTTTTATTAAAAAAAATAATATAAATAAAGGATTTACACTAGTAGAGACACTTGTTGCTTTGATTATATTTTCTTCTTCTATTGTTGGGATGATAGTTATTTTAGGTGGAGGTATTTCAAATACAACTTTTGTAAAGGGCAAGGTAGTAGCCACATATTTATCTCAAGAAGGGATAGAATTAACTCGTAATTTACGCGATAGCTATATTTTAGATAAAAGAGGGTGGAGTCTATTTGTTGCTGATATAACAAGTAGCTCTTGCTTAAACAACACTGGATGTAAAATAGAAAGTGACGCTACTTCTTTGTCGTTTCCTACTCTGGTAACACCTTGTTTATCTAGTGTCTGTCCAAAATTGAATTATAATACAAGTAAGGGATTTTATGATTATTCTATTTCTACTGCGGTGCGTTCTCCTTATTCTAGAACTATCACAATAACACAAATGAACAATGATGAGTTAAATGTGAAGTCAACAGTTGTTTGGGATTATCAAGGCAAATCATATAGAGTAGAATCAAGTGAGAATTTATTTAATTGGCAGTAAGTCTCCTTGATAATGGGATTTATGGGGTTGGATTTAATTTTATGAAAAATAAAAATATTAAAAAAGAAAAAGGGTTTGTAATATTATTTGCTGTATTGATATCTTCTGTAGTTCTTTTGATAGCTCTAGGTATAGCAAATATAGCATCAAATGAAAATATATTATCTAGTTCCGCCAGAGAAGCTCAAAATGCTTTTTTTGCCGCAGATACTGGAGCAGAGTGTGCATTGTATTGGGATATTAAACAGGGATATTTCCCAGCAGATACAAATACAGTTAGGCCGTCTGGAGTGAATGCAACTTGTGGCTTATCTTCTAGTCTTTCAGATTCTAGTGGCCTTGATAGTAATCAAATGTATAGCTACACTTTTGATTTAGATTTAAATAAACAATGTGCAAAAGTTTTTATTGACAAAGGTTATGACCCTTTAAATATAAATACTTATATGACAAAAATAGAATCAAAGGGCTATAATGTGCCTTGTAATGATATAGGCACAAGTCCAAAAGCCATAGAGCGTGCAGTCAGACTTACTTACTAAAATATGCTAAAATAGGTATATATTACCTATGAATAAGCAGGATATAAAAAAAAGAATAGATACACTTCGTGCCCAAGTTGAAGACTTGGGTTATAAGTATTATGTAGAGGATAATCCAATAGTATCAGATGATATTTATGATTCTTTATCTCACGAATTGCGAGATTTACTCGAAAAGCATCCTGAATACAAAGACCCAAATGGATCGGAGAATAGAGTTGGTGGTAAGCCAGTGGATAAATTTCTAAAAGTTTCGCATAGTATACCAATGCTTTCTTTGCAAGATATTTTTAGTAGAGAGGAATTGGATCTGTGGGAGACTAGAGTTAAAAAACTAATATCAAATGAAAAAAAAGTAGATTATTTTTGTGAATTGAAGTTCGATGGTCTTGCTGTTTCATTGATTTATGAAAATGGTAAATTTGTAAGAGGTGCGACAAGGGGAGATAGTAAAATAGGAGAGGATATTACTCAAAATTTACGAACAGTAAGGACAATACCACTTATATTAAAAAATGCACCAAAATATATCGAAATTCGTGGAGAGGCAGTTATGTCTAAAAAGGTTTTAAAAGATTTAAACAAAATACAAGAAAAACTCGGTAAACCTCTTTTTGCAAACACTAGGAATACTGCTGCGGGTAGTTTAAGACAATTAGACCCAGCCCTCGCTTCTTCTCGTAAGTTGGATTTTTTTGCTTATGATATTGCAGAAATTCGTGACGAAAAATTTGAGAAAAAGATACTCACGCATTCTGACAAGCATGAGCTTTTGAAAAAACTCGGATTTAAATTAGATCAAAATGAAATAATCGCAAAAAATCTTGATGAGGTTTATAGATTTGTAAAAAAAATAGAAAAATTGAGAGAAAAATTTCAGTATGGCACAGATGGGTTAGTAATATCTGTAGATAGTTTGAGATTACAAAATATTTTGGGTTCAGTAGGTAAGACGCCTAGATATATGTCCGCGTATAAGTATCCAGCAGAGAGGGCAACCACCACAGTGCTTGATATAGATGTGAATGTTGGCAGGACAGGGGTGCTTACTCCTATAGCAAAATTCAAACCTACTCTCGTGGCGGGGTCTATGGTATCTAAAGCCACACTTCATAATATGGATCAAATAGAACGTCTGGATATACGTATTGGTGATACAGCGGTCATCCAAAAGGCGGGTGATGTGATACCTGCTGTTGTAGAAGTTTTAGTCAAAATGCGCACAAGCAAAGAGAAGAAATTTAGTATGCCAAAGAATTGTCCGGTGTGTGGTGAGAGGGTAGAAAGATCCACTGTCGCTTACTACTGCACTAACAAATCCTGTCCCGCAAAGAACAGGAGGGGTATGCAACATTTTGTGAATGCTATGGAGATATACGAGATAGGTCCAAAGGTTCTAGATAGATTCCAAGAAGCTGGACTTATATCAGATTTTGCAGATATTTTCTCATTAAAAAAGGAAGATGTTCAGTCTATCGAAAGATTTGGTGAAAAGAGTGCCGAAAATATAATCAACTCTATAAATGAAAAAAGAAAAGTGCCACTTCATAGATTTCTTTATGCACTTGGAATACTCCATATTGGTGATCAAACCTCGCGTGACATAGCAGAATATTTTGGTAGTTTAGAAAAGATTATCAATGCAAAAGAATACGAGATAAATAGTATTGAAAATGTTGGTCCAATAGTGGCACATAGTATATATGAATTCCTCAAACACAAAGAAAACTTAATGCTGGTAAAAAAACTTCTTGCGAATGGTGTGTTTATAGAAAAAGCCATTAAAAAAGTAGTTGGTCCACTGACAGGTAAAACATTTGTGATAACTGGCACACTAGGCACAATGTCTCGCGAGAGTGCAAAAGAAAAAATAATTTCACTTGGCGGTAAAGTTTCGGGTAGTGTTTCAAAACTAACTGATTATGTGCTAGCAGGGGATACTCCCGGATCTAAATATGATACCGCCCAAAAGCTCGGCGTAAAAATAATAGACGAAAAGGAATTTTTGAAAATCCTTTAATTTTGCTATACTTTTTGTATGAATATTAAAATTGTAGAAAATACAATAACTATGGATGAAGTTAGGGAATTAGCTCAAGAATTTTACAGGACAATGATTAAAGGAGTGATTGACGTAGAAAGGGAGATCATTGCTCTAGGTGGAGAATATCATATGGATGCCAATACTATTTTGATAGAAAATGGTTCAAAACAAATAAATGTTTGGGGATTTAATATCAGATTTGATAAACAAGAAAATGAAATGATAGAATACACATCACTTATAAATATACGACCAAATCAAGGAAATATGGCGATGGAGTTACTTGATCAGAATTTGAGAAAAAAGATAAAAGAAATTATAAATAAGATAATCATAAAATAATGGATACAAAGCGTACACCAAATTTTTATATGGCAAATCTAGGAGCAGAAGTATCTCGTGCTCTTTCTTGTCGTGACTCAGGGGACGATGTTGGTCTTGTTAATGCGATAGAGAGGTCGCTTGGTATAATACAAAATGTTATGAATTTTGATGAAATGAAACCAAGAGAAGAGGAAATTAAAATATTGAGAAATGTAATAGAAAAGCTAGCAGATAAGTCAAATTTTTTCTATTTTAAGGATGGTGAAAATCTAAAAAATTATTTTTATCCGTTTGCATTGAGAATGATGATTGTATAATATTGAATTTTTGGAAATCCTTTAATTTTGCTATACTTTTATGGTGAATATACAAGACGTTGAAAAGCTTGCCCAGCTGGCGCGAATAGATATATCCGAAGGAGAAAAGGAAGAACTGCTTAAAGACTTGCGGGGGATTTTGGACTATATTGATCAAGTGAGGGCAGTATCTGTAGATATTGGAGAGCGAGAAGCGGGTGAGGTTAGGAATGTTATGCGCGAAGATGCGAATCCTCATGAGTCTGGAGTATATACAGAAAAGATTCTTGCCTCCGCTCCCGCGACAGAAAACGGGTATGTAAAAGTGAAGCAGATATTGTAATGATAAACCTAAAAGATATAACAATTTCAAAAGCTCGCATCTCTTTGGACTCCAAAGAGTTTTCCGCACGAGAACTTGCTCAGGCGTATTTGGATGTGATCAAAGAAAAAAATACTGAAATCAATGCATATTTGGAAGTTTTTGGTGATGTGCTTGAGCAAGCTGATAATGCAGACAAAATGATAAGTGAAGGTAAAATTTTTCCACTTACTGGTATCCCGTTTGCATTCAAGGACAATATTTTAATAGAAGGTCGGCATGCATCAGCGGGTTCAAAAATTCTCGAAAACTATGTCGCAAGCTACGATGCAACTGTGATAAAATTACTCAAAGATCAGGGCGCAGTATTCCTTGGAAGGACGAACATGGACGAATTCGCGATGGGTAGCTCGACTCAAACATCAGCATATGGCATTACAAAGAATCCAGTGGATATAACTCGCGTACCTGGTGGCTCTTCTGGTGGTTCAGCCGCAGCTGTTGCGAGTGGAATGACACTTGTTGCTCTTGGAACAGAGACCTGTGGATCGGTGCGTCAACCAGCATCGTTTTGTGGTTTAGTTGGACTTAAGCCAACATATGGAGCACTTTCTCGTTATGGGTTAATGGCAATGGGGAATTCTTTAGATCAGCCAGCACCATTTACAAAAACTGTTATAGATTCGGAAATTATTTTTAAAACTTTATCTGAATACGATTTAATGGACTCCACTTCTATGCCAGAAAATATGAGAGTAGTAGACAATAAAAAACCAAAAAAAATTGGTGTTCCTAGAAGTTTTTTGAATCAAGGAGGAGTAGATACAGAAGTATTGGCAAACTTTGAGCAAAGTCTAGAAAAATTAAAGAATATTGGCTATGAAATAGTTGATATTGATTTACCTATATTGGAGTATTCTTTGGCTGTTTATTATATTATTATGCCAGCGGAAGTATCCACCAACCTTTCTCGTTTTGATGGTATTCGTTATGGGTATTCAGCAGATGGAAAAGATTTGATGGAAGTATATATGAAAAGTAGGGGACAAGGTTTTGGCAAAGAAGTTCGTCGACGTATAATGCTTGGAACTTATATACTTTCTCATGGATACTATGACGCTTATTACAATAAAGCCGTGTTTTTGCGTGACAAAATAACTAAAGATATAGATGAAGCATTTAAGAATGTTGACCTCATTGCCACGCCGACAACACCAACAACAGCGTTTAAAATAGGAGAAAAAATGGATGATCCAGTGGCCATGTATTTGTCTGATATATTTTCTGCACCAGCAAATCTGTCTGGTTGCCCATCTATTGCTATTCCTTCTGGTATTTCAAGTGATGGATTGCCTTTGTCTTTTCAGTTTGTTGCGCCACGATTATGTGAAGATTTCCTTTTTGATATAGGAAAAAAGTTCGAAACTATGTAAAATAAGACTATGAATCCAACTATAGTAAACACAGCACAATCATTGCCAGAACCAACATATTTCAATCTTGAATATATATTTTTCCTCATATATAAATTTGTGGATGCAATAAACTTTTTTCTTGTTTCTATTGGAGGGATTAATTTTTTAAAGAATCTTATTTCTATAATAGTTATACTTTTGATAGCTTCTATAATTTATACAATTATTCGTATAAAGGAAATAGAAAAGGAAGAAGATGAAAAATTACAAGAAGTAATATCGTTGGACCAAAAGACCACAGTAAAAAATATTAAATGGGAAAACGTTCTTAAACACATTAGTTCAAATGATCCTGCTTCGTGGAAGGTGGCGGTGATTGATGCGGATAGCATGCTCGATGAATTGTTAATAAAAATGGGATATATAGGAGATTCTATGGGAGATAGGTTGATGTCTATAAATGAAGACACTTTTCAATATTTAAATGAAGCTTGGGAGGCACATAAGGTTAGAAATAATATCGCTCACGGTGGGTCAGATTTTGTATTGAATAAACAAGAAGCAAAAAGAGTTATAGATAATTATGAGTTGATTTTTCGCACTCAAAAATATATTTAAATATTTATTTGCAAAGATTACTATTTTAAAGTATAATAATTTGGTATTATATTTTATATCGCGGGGTAGAGAAGTGGTTATCTCACAAGGCTCATAACCTTGAGACGTCCGTTCAATTCGGGCCCCCGCAACCACGAAAAAGAAAATTGCTCTGTAATTTTGATTTGGAAAAATACTAGTTTTGGGTTATATTGGTTAAGTTATCGCCGGCATAGCTCAGGTAGTTAGAGCATCGCACTCATAAAGCGAAGGTCATAGGTGCAACTCCTATTGCCGGCACACCGCTTTTGTTTTTGATGATATTTTGCTATATTGTCATTGCAGTAGCAATTTGCGGTCGTAGCTCAACTGGTTAGAGCACCCGCCTGTCACGTGGGAGGTTGCCGGTTCAAGTCCGGTCGACCGCGCAAAAGAAAAACACCCATTTTATATGAGTGTTTTTCTGTATAGTGACGGGACGTTGGAATTGGTATAATAAAATCATGTTATGCTCCATTATCTTATTTTCAACTTCGTCTAGTAAAAATACTTGCTTTTCTTGACATCGGATAGTATATTAAACAGAGTTATCCGATATTAAGGATAATAAAGAATATTATGAAAAATAACCTTATTTTAAAAAGAATTGAAGATAAGTTAGTTGTGCTAAAAAAAGTACGACCCTTTCCGCCTTATTTAGTAAATAAACTGCGTGAGCAATTTTCTATTGAAATGAACTATAACTCTAATGCAATAGAAGGGAATACTCTAACTCTACGAGAAACAATGCTTGTATTACAACAAGGTATAACAGTTAAAGGTAAATCACTCAAAGACCATTTGGAAGTAAAAAATCAAGCAGAGGCGATTGAATATTTATATGACATAGTTGATAGTAAAAAAAATATTCCACTTTCTGAAATACTTATCAGAAATTTGCATAGTTTGATTGTTCAAAATATTGATGGGGTAGAAGCTGGATCATATCGTGCTTATGATGTGCGGATAACTGGGAGTAGGCATACTCCACCACCCGCATTTGAGGTGTCACACAGAATGAGAGATTTACTAAATTGGTATAAAGAAAATAAAAATAAGTTAGATATTATTACCTTAGCAACAGAATTTAAACATCGTTTTGTATATATCCATCCATTTGGTGATGGTAATGGGAGGGTAAGCAGATTAATTTTGAATATAATTTTAATGAAACAAGGTTATCCAATTGTTGTGATACTTAAAAATGATAGAACAAAATACTATAAAGCTTTACAGAAAGCTGATAAAAGTAAAACAGAGGATTTAATTCTTTTTATTTCTCAAGCAGCAGAACGTTCCTTGGACTTATATATCAAAGCCATAAAAAATTCTACTAAAGAGAATACCTTATTGCCTCTATCAAAAATTGCCCCACAAACAAAATATGATGCAGAATATTTAGGACTTCTGGTGCGCACTGGTAAAGTAGCAGGAGTAAAAGAAGGCAGAAATTGGAAAACCTCTCTTGATGCAATACAGAGATATGGAATGAATTTAGTTAGAAAAAGTAAGAAGAAATCATAATTTTCTTATTTGTTTTTAGCTTTCTCGTAGATTTGGTATATAAATATACGCATTATGCTCTCTTATTCTAGTTTCCACTTGGTTCACTAGTCCGCGCATACAGAAAAACACCCATTTTATATGGGTGTTTTTCTGTAGGTGGATGGGATGTGGAACTGGTATAATAGTATTATGAAAAAGAAAATTTATATAGTCCACGGATGGGACGGGTCATCTGCAAAAGCCTGGACACCTTGGGCAAAAGGAGAATTGCAAAATCTTGGTCACGAAGTGATATTCCTTGATATGCCTGATCCAGAAGTGCCAAAGATTGGTCTGTGGGTAGAGCATTTGAGAGAAGTGGTCACAAATCCGAATGAGAATACTTACTTTATAGGACACAGTATCGGATGTCAGACTATTCTCAGATATTTGGAAACAGTAGACGCAAAAGTGGGTGGGGCAATATTTGTCGCGGGGTGGTTTGCTCTTGAGAACCTTGAGGATGGGGAAGTGGAGGATATTGCGAGGCCGTGGCTTTCTATACCGATAGATACAAATAAAATAAAAAATGTACTCACAAAATCTGTACTCTTAATCTCAGACAATGATCCATATGGTGGATTCGATGAAAATGTAGAAAAGTTTTCTGACCTTGGATCCGAAATCATCGTCATTCCTGACGCAGGACATTTTACTGCTGACGATGGCTTTGGTCCGTTTGAAAAATTAGTAGAAATATTTAAAAATAAAATGGAGTAAATTGTTAGTAAATAGTTGACAAAAATACCAAGATAGTATATACTAAAACTATTAATAACTTCTATGAGTGTCATTTGTGTATTCGTATCCAATGATGGTCATGGTATAAACGAAACACAAATATATGTATAAGACACAAAGGCCAAATACTGGCCACAAAAAGCCCTTTGGTGGCGGCTCTTCTTTTGTAAGAAAACCATTTAATTCACGAGGCGGGAGGCCGTCTTTTGGAGGCAATAGACCAAGGGTTAGCTCTGTGAGGAGGGGCGGTCCAAGACGAGACTATATAAACGAAAGTCTTTTTATAAATAAAGCCACTGCTCTAAAAGTAGAAGAATACAAACCAAAGCACATCTTTGCGGATTTTGGATTAGCTGAAAAGCTACTAGCCAACCTCGCAAAAAAGGGCTTTATAAATCCTTCACCTATTCAGGACCAAGCTATACCGATAGCACTAGAAGGTAAAGATGTGATAGGTGTTGCAAATACCGGCACAGGTAAGACCGCAGCATTCCTATTGCCAATCATAAACAAATTAGTAGCAAATCCAAATCACAAGGCACTCATACTTGCACCAACTCGCGAGCTTGCTCAACAAGTAGAAGCAGAATTTAGAGTTTTTACTCAAGGTATGAAATTGTTCAGTGTATCTTGTGTTGGTGGAGCACCTATAGGCAAACAAATGCGAGAGCTTGAACTAGGCGTGCATATCGTTATAGGCACACCCGGACGAGTAAAGGATTTGATTGCAAGAGGTAAAATAGTTACCAAACTTTTTGGTACTATCGTTCTTGACGAGGCAGATAGAATGCTTGATATGGGATTCATTGATGATATAAAATTGATACTTTCAGGATTGCCAACAGAAAGACAAGGATTCTTTTATTCAGCGACATTTCCACCAGCTATAAAAGGTTTGTGTACAAACTTTTTGAAAGATCCAGTTAGTATATCAGTAAAAACTAGAGATACTGCGAGTGCTGTTGACCAAGATATTGTGAGAGTCAAAGCCCCACAAAAGAAGATTGAAGTATTGCATGATATTTTGATAGACCCAGAATGTTCAAAGGTGTTAATTTTCCGAGAAATGAAAAGGAGTGTTGATGAATTGGAAAAAGAGCTAAAACAAAGAGGATTCAAAGCACTTGGACTACATGGCGACATGAGAAATAGAGAAAGAGAAAGAGCTGTTCAAGCATTGTCTGTCGGCTCTGTACAAATAGTGATTGCCACTGATGTTGCTGCACGAGGTATAGATATCCCAGATATTACCCATGTTATAAACTATGATATGCCATCTACTTATGACACTTATGTGCACCGCATTGGACGAACAGGACGAGCATCTGCAAAAGGCAAAGCTTTGACTTTCGTTTAATGTTATAATAAATAAATAATGCAAGAAAAAATTAAATTATATTTAGTGGGATTTTTGGCAACAATATTGGTTGTTTTTATTTTGTTTGTTGTTTTTTCTAATTTATTTCCAAATTCAACTTTTCTTAATCAGACGGCTTTGGTATTGAAAATAAATCCAAAAACTTATTCATCTGAAAAATCTTGCCCAAAGCCAATTAAGGGTAAAGTTTTTGATGACTATTTTTTAGCAAATGTAAGTCCTAAATTGTCTGTTCCTTTTGATTATGTTCCAGATGACTTGATTAAGATTGAAAAATCAATCAAAACATCAGGGTTTATTTGTTTGAGAAAAGATACAGAAGAAAATCTATATAATATGTTTATGGATGGAAAAAAGGACGGGCTCATTCTTTCTGTCACTTCGGGATTTAGAAGATTTGAAGTACAAGAATCTATACTCAAAGCCACAAAAGCTTGGAAAGGTGATGAAGCATACAAAAGTGTTGCTTTGCCGGGACATTCTGAACATCAGCTCGGTGTTGCGGTGGATTTGTCTGGCAAGTCGGTGAATTATGCATCTACGGTTTATGCTTTTGGCAATGTCCCAGAAGGTAAATGGCTTGTAGAAAATAGTTACAAATATGGATTTATTTTGAGTTATCCAAAGGGCAAAGAGTCCATCACTGGCTATATCTATGAGCCGTGGCATTTTCGCTATGTTGGCGTAAGTTTCGCAAAAGAGCTATTTGACAGTGAAAAGACGATAGTGGAGTATCTGGCAGAAAAGAAGCTATAAATCTATTTGGATTGAAAAATCAATGGAAATATAGTAGTATACTCTTGTTATAAGCTGTTGTACGCTGTCTTGGTAGGTATCACAATTTAACATTAGCCGTTGTAGCTCAGTTGGTAGAGCACGATATTGGTAATATCGAGGTCCTCGGTTCAATCCCGAGCAACGGCTCTTTTACTTGCCACCCTAGCTCAGTTGGTAGAGCATCGCTTTCGTAAAGCGAGGGTCCGCAGTTCGATCCTGCGGGGTGGCTCACTGTTCACCTTCGGCTCATTTGGTTATCTATTGTATTTTTTTTATTTAGGTGTATTATTGGGGGGAATTAAATATTGTTGTACTTTTAAAACCTAAAAAAAGATGGAAGATGGAATTACTGTAAAAAAATATGGTGGGATCTGCACCTCGGATTCATTGGATTATATCCATACGGATTTGGAAAAAAGCAGTGGAAATAACTTGATTGTTGTTTCTGCTGTGGGCAAAACAACGAGAATGCTTAAACATATTCTTGAAGTTAAAAATAAGAAAAAAGCGTTTTTAGATTTTTTTGATTTTTATGTTGAGTACATAAAAAAAGAGAATATTAAAAACACTCTCAAAATTTTTGATCTATTGTATCAACTTGAAGATAAAATGGATAAGAATTGGTTGCTCAGTAATGCTCCACTTTTTAAGAGAGATTTTGTTCTTTCATTTGGAGAGCGTGTTACAGCACAGATTTTGTTCCAATCTCTAGTTGAGAGATATGGGCACAATAGTGTTGGGTATATTTCAGCTACAAAAATGATAGAAACTTTTTCAAATTATGGAACTGGAGCAAAAATAAAATTTTTTGAAACTTCAAAAAAGATAACTTTTGCAAAAGATCAAATTTTGGAAAAAAAGTTTACTATTACCGAGGGATTTATCGGGACAAATGAAAATATCAGGACAACACTGGGGTGGAACGGGTCAGATTATTCTGCTGGAATTTTGGCAAAATATTTAAAAGCAATAGTTGAACTTCATAAAGATGAAGTTCTACATTATAAAGACCCCAAAGAATATTCTTCCCCTGTGATTGGTACAATAGATTGGGAAAGTTATAGTAAAATTTTCCCTAAAGGAAACAATTTAATTTTTCCTGAAGTTGCATCACTTTTAAAAGATGCGACAAATTCACCCCTTAAGATTGTGAACTTTAAGACAGGTGAAAGCTCGTTGATATACTCATCTTTTGTTAATCGTGAGTTATTTGATTCTTATTATTCTCAAATCTCTCACTTTTAGTTTTTCAGCTCCGTTTCGTTACGCGAAACGGAGCTTTTCTTTTTCTGTTATAATACCCATATGGATGAAAAGCAAAAAATAGAAACAAGAATAGTAGAGATTGAAAATGATATGACTAGTACTGACTTTTGGGCTAATAAAATACAAGCTCAAGAGTTAGTCCGAGAACTCCAAGACCTAAAACAAAAAAAAGAAGGAATAGGTCAATACGATAAAGGTGATGCTGTGGTCACTATTTTTTCTGGTGCAGGTGGAGACGATTCAGAAGACTTTTCTAGAATGTTATTAGAGATGTATTTAAAATATATAAAAAGTAAGGGATGGAGTACAAAAATAATTCACGAAAACAAAAATGAACACGATGGGTATCGTAATATTTCTTTTGAGGTGCAAGGCAAGAATGTGTATGGCAATCTAAAAAATGAGTCTGGAGTGCATCGTCTCGTGCGACTTTCACCCTTTAATACAAAAAAGCTACGGCACACTTCTTTTTCTATGGTGGAAATCATTCCAAAATTTACAAAAAATGATGCGTCAGATATTATAATTCCAGATAAAGATATAAATATTGAATTTTCTCGTTCATCCGGTCCTGGTGGACAAAATGTGAACAAGCGCGAAACTGCTGTCCGTGTCGTGCATATTCCTACAAATCTTGCTGTCCATTCTGATAGCGAGCGTTCTCAAGAAGCAAATAGGGAAAAAGCAATGCACTTGCTACGCGCAAAGATTTATAAAAGGACAGAGGATGAGAGGATAGCCAAAGAGAAAAATATGTATATAAGTAAGACTACTGAGATAGAGTGGGGTAATCAGATTCGCTCGTATGTTCTGCACCCTTATAAACTTATAAAAGATCATCGCACTGGTGTAGAAGCGACAGATGTAGATGCAGTATTACAGAATGGAGAGCTAGATTCTTTCATTGAAGCGGAAAAAGCGTTATAATATATAATATATGATTTATTTGAATAATGTTTCTAAAATATACCCAAACAACCCCCCCAGTCTTGAAGATGTTACTTTTACTATTGCTAGTGGAGAGTTTATATCTATCGTTGGACATTCTGGAGCAGGCAAGACTACTCTAGTAAAGCTAATATTAGCTGATGAAAAACCAACAGCTGGAACAGTTTTTTTTGAGTCCTTAGATGTTCATAAATTAAAAAATCACGATCTAACAAAGATGAGGAGGAGAATAGGTACTGTATTTCAGGATTTTCGGCTTTTACCAAACAAAAATGCATATGAAAATATTGCTTTTGCAATGGAGGTCGCAGGCAAGACAGATGAAGAGATATCTTCTGATGTGCCACACGTTCTTGAACTTGTAGATCTTGGAAATAAACTATATCATTTTCCACACCAACTTTCTGGTGGTGAAAAGCAACGGTTGGCCATAGCCCGTGCTATAATTAATCAGCCAGAAATAATTATTGCAGATGAGCCCACAGGAAACTTGGACCCGATAAATACTTATGAAGTAGTACAAATTTTAAAAAAGATAAATGATTTAGGCACGACTGTCATACTGACAACTCACAACAGGGGGGTAGTAGAATCAATAGGAAAGAGAGTTATTACGTTGGACAAAGGAAAAGTGGTAAGAGATGATAAGGATGGAAAATATATTATATAATTAATTTAGAATATTTACTATGTTAAATTGGACAGGAACAAAAAGAATATTTAAATCCGGCTATATAAATTTTAAGAGAAATAAAATGATTTCTGTTTCTTCGGTGTTAGTAGTGACCATCACATTGTCATTTATTGCATCTCTTTTCTTTTTAAATGTGATACTTAATTTTTCTTTATCTCAAATAAGGGATAAGGTTGATGTTACTATTTATTTTTCAGCAAAAGCTACCGAAGACAGAATTCTTTCATTTAAAACAGACATAGAAAGTATGCCAGAAGTATCTAGTGTTGATTATATATCTGCAGAACAGCAACTTCAAAACTTCAGAGAAAGACATACAAATGACTATATGCTCATACAAGCACTTGATGAATTAGATGATAATCCATTGACAGCATCCTTGAATATCAAAGCTAAAGATAGCAAACAATACGAAGGTATCGTAAAATCTATGGAAAATGATAGTAGTTTAATGAAAAACAACAGTAGTATCATAGACAAGATAAATTACAATGAAAATAAAGCTGTTATTGATCGCTTGAATATCATAATAGATGGAGCACAAAAACTTGGTTTGATCATCACTACTATACTTATTATTATTTCAATACTTATTACTTTTAATACTATTCGTTTAACTATCTACATGGCACGGGAAGAAATAGGCGTGATGCGTTTAGTTGGGGCACAAAACAGATATATCAGAGGGCCGTTTATCGTTGAAGGTGTAATATATGGTTTATTGTCTTCTGTTATTACGATGCTAGTATTTTTAGGGGTTACATTGTGGCTAAGTAACAATATGACCTCATTTTTAGGTATAGATATGTACAAAAATTACATAAGTAATTTCTTTAACATTTTTGGTATTATTTTTGGCTCAGGTATGCTACTTGGTGTAGTATCTAGTTATCTCGCAGTAAAAAAATACTTAAGAAAATAGTATTAGTTTGATGAAGGTTTTAGTTCAATAAATATGATACTAAAATTATCCTTTGAGATACGATTTTTTATCGTATAGTATGTGTCTTTGTAGGTATCGGGATTTTGGTTCAATTTGAAATTTTTTGGTGTATTCTCTAAAACATATTTATTGTTTTTTGTTATTTTGTTGCCACTTTTGTCTGTAAATTCTATTTTTTCGTAACTCACGTATTGTTTTTTGCCTTTATATTCATTTTCTTTAAAATTAAAATCTTTTTTACCCCATTCTCCAGCTTCAAACTTCATCTCGGCAAATTCTTTGGGATTTTCTTTTTGTATTTTTATGTAGTTATTCGCTTCGTCGTCTATTTGCTTTTGTGTTAAAGGATTGCCATCAATATCTGTTGGAGTTTTTTGAATTTTTGCAATTTCATTGTAGACAAAATTCCACATACTACATTTCCTCATTAGTTCTATGTCAGCTTTTGTATAATCATCTATATCTGTCGTTGCGAAACTATCTTGGTTACCAATTTCCTTATTTCTTATTTCATTTTCTCTCTTTTCAGTTTGAAGTCGTGGTCTAAATTTATTACCACCAAGATTTTTATAAGCTTGATTGGCTTCATTTATTTGTTTGTCAGTCAAAAATACTGGTTTTTCTCCTCTTTCTATCGCTTTTTCACTTTGAGCAAAAGTTGGACGTTCATTTTTTATCATCTCTCTTATCTCATCTATCGTTAGATTTTTGCCTTCAGATTTTATGGGTCCTTGTTGCCATTTTAGACTTTTGACGAGATTGTTATATTTGTAACAATTCTCCATAAGTTTGAATTCATTTAGAGAATAATCTTTTTCAATTTGTGGATATTTTTTTCTGTATTCTTCAAGTTGGTTTTGTAAAATATCTTGATTTTCAAAATCATTATAATCTTCAGTTACAGCATAATTATCAGAAAATAACTGGAAACTTCCTAAATATTCAGAACCTGAGACATCGTCACTGGTTCTAAAATAGTTGGTACTTAGTTCGGGATCTTTTCCGAATACTCGGTATTCTTCTTCTATTATTTCTGCATCCTCATTTGCATCATTTCCATCAGAAATTTCGCCAGCTTCGTCTTCTCCTGAGCTGTCTGAATCTCCATTGGAATCCTCATCTGCCATTGTTATTGTGGAAAAAACAACCACAAGCACCAATGCCAGCGCAAGGAAATTCATTTTTTTTATCATTTCTACTGCACCTCCTAAGTGCTTCTTAACTCATAGCTAAACTGGTATTTAAATTCATTCTTATGCATTCCAATAAAAATAAGCTTTTTGCATCCTCTGGATGCAAAGTAAAGCTTTACCCGGCTTTCTGAAACCTTACAACAGGCTTAAATTATTTTTTCCACAATCAGATCAATGAATAAACCACACAAGCTGCCTAATCAGTTCACTTCAAATGCACCTATATCTGTACCCTGGCCTTTGGGGCGTGCAATGCCGGCAAAGTCGGAATAGATGTAGTTGGGCAGTGCCACGCCTTTATCAACTGCAGGGCTGGCAGAAGTAATGCGCAGGTAACTTTTGTATAAATTTGCCTCAGTGATGCTTTCTTCAAGGCTTGG
>Ga0209541_10008965_pt1 | contig 16327 bp, 21 predicted proteins | sample RifCSPlowO2_01_FD_184027 | JGI IMG/M metagenome (GOLD analysis project Ga0209541, IMG submission 184027) | Groundwater microbial communities from Rifle, Colorado - Rifle CSP2_plank lowO2_0.1 (SPAdes) (version 2) | ecosystem: Environmental > Aquatic > Deep subsurface > Groundwater | place...
GTGATGAACGTGTGATTGAACATCTGTTACAACGCTATATCTTTCCTCTCACCGTGATGGGAGGTATTTCCATTGGTATCTTGGCTGCTTCTGCTGATTTGTTAGGGGCTCTTTCCCGTGGTACAGGTATTCTGTTAGCAGTCATGATTATTTACCGTCTCTATGAAGACATTGCACGACAACACATGATGGATATGTATCCTGCTTTGAGAAAGATGATGGGTGGTTCATAGGAATGGTATTAGACGGTTTCTTTAATACTCTCTTAGGCCCTTTGATTCGAACAAATCCTCAGCTTGGTATTGTAATTATTACCTTTGTGATTGCCTTGTTTACTACCCTAGCTTACAAATTTTTTTCCAATCAAGAAGAATTGAAACGAATCAAGGAAGATGTTAAATCTCTTCAGAAAGAAGCGAAAGAACACAAAGAGAATAAGGACAAGGTCATGGACATTAACAAACGCATGATGCAGCGCAACTTAGAATCTATGAAACATAATTTGAAACCTATGATCATTACGTTTATCCCTATCATTCTCATCTTTGGATGGCTGAATGCCAGTTTATCTTTTGCTCCTATTCAACCTGGCGAACAATTCAGCGTTTCTGCTTCTTTCTCTGATATCACAGGAAGAGTCAGTTTAGAAGAAGATGGTTTTACTCTTTTGAATGAAAAAATACAAGATATTAATGAAGAGCAGGAAGTATCGTGGTTGTTAGAGGCTCCTCAAGAAGAAGGAATATATTCTTTTGATGTAGAGTATGACGACGTTCGTTATCCTAAAGAAGTGCTTGTTACTAAAGAACAAAAATATCTTTCTCCCTCGCAAAACTTTGATGGGCAAGGTTTAAAAAGTGTTGCTGTTTCCCATAAGAAGTTAAAGCTCTTTTTTGGCTTTGGCTGGTTAGGAAGTTATATTATCCTTTCCATCATCTTTAGCCTTGCGCTGAAGAAAATCATGAAGGTGCATTAAACAATGAGTATTCCTTTATCAAGAAAATCAATACGACATGTGAAAGTTAAAGTTCCTGGTGGCAGAGTTGCTTTGCATTACCGCCCAAAAAAACCCCAGAAAGCTCATTGTGGTTCCTGTGGTTCTGTGCTTCATGGCATCCCTCATCATCTTTCTTTCCGCGTGAAAAAGCTTTCTAAAACTGAACGAAGACCTGAACGTGCTTACGGTGGTGTCTTCTGTAGTAAATGTTCTCGCAAGAAAATTATGGAGAGAAGCTTATGAGCAGCCTTGTTGGCATTGTGTGTTTGAAGTTAGCTGGCAGAGATTCCAATCGTTTTTGCGTCATCTTGGAAGAAATTGATTCTCGGTATGTACTCATTGATGGTGATGTCCGCAGAAAGAAATGTAGCTTGAGACATTTGAAGCTGCTTCCTCAAAAAGTGAAAGTAAGCAAGAGTTCTAGCACTGAAGAAGTTCGTAAAGTTTTAATGGATGCTGGCGTTCCCCTGCATGAGCGCAAGAAAAGGCATAAAGAACAAAAAGAGAAGAAAGAGAAACCTGTTACTGAGAGAGTCAAGAAATCTTTTGAACAAGCAAGCAAGAAAGTAGAACATGGTACACAGAAGAAAAGTAAAAAAATAACACACAATGACAAGACATGAGCATAGTCAAGAAGAGATTCTTCAATTTCAGACTCTTGTAGAACAGTATCATGAAATGCAAGAACAAGTCCAAGGTTTAGCCCAGCACAAAGAAGAGTTAGAAAGAGTTTCTGAAAGCTTAAAAATCATTTCTCAGTGCAAGGAAGGAGATGAAAGCTTATTACCTCTTGGCGGCGGCATCTATCTGAAAGGTTCTTTGAAGAACAATGCTGAAGTTCTTATGAATGTTGGTGCGCAGGTTGTTGTGACAAAACCCTTAGATGAAGCTCAGAAATCTGTAGAAGAACAAGTGCAAGAAGTTGTAACAATACAATCTCATTTAGAAGAAGAGTCACAGAAACTTTTGAACTATCTTAAAGAACTCCAAGCACACTTGAAAGAGAATAACATAACTAATTGAGCAACATAAACTCTTTAAAGAAATACTCTTTCTCTTTCTTATGGATATTTCTTACAAAGATTATTATAATCAAGAAGAGATTAAGAAAGAATTTCTTCGTTTGGCTAAGCACAAAGAAGTGCAGGGTTGGTTTAAAGGGCATATGGGTCAACGACCCGACTGCCTTCATTTGCTTGGTGATCTCCATGATCTTATTAGAAGCGATTTGAGTTCTCTACATCTTTCTGAAGAATTATGGAAAGATCCTTTGTTATTAAAACCAGGCATGAGCAAACGAGAACTGGATGATCTGCGCATTGGTTGGGATCTTTTAATCGATATTGACTCCAAAGATTTTGAATACAGCAAGATCGTTGCATATTATCTTGTAGAAGCTTTGAAGTTTCATGGCATTAAGAATATTAGTTGTAAATTCAGCGGAAACAGGGGATTCCATATTGGTGTATGTTTTGAGTCTTTCCCCAAGGAAGTCAATGGTATCAATATCAAAGATTTCTTTCCTGACGGCGTTCGTGTTGTCGCTTCCTATTTGAAAGGGATGATTGAAGCATTTGTTACGACAGACCTCTTGAAGAAAGGAAGTTCTAAAATGTTAGCAGAGAATGTTGGTCTCAAAGAAGAGGATGTAGTAAAAAATGGAAAATTTCAACCCTATTCTCTTGTTGACATCGATAGTGTTTTAATTTCTAGTAGGCATATGTTTCGTGCACCTTATTCTGTGAATGAGAAAAGCGGCTTAGTGAGTATTCCTGTTCATGATATTAAGAATTTCAAGAGAGAAGATGCAGAAGTCTCTAAGGTTCAAATAGGAGAACGCTTCCTTGACCGGGAGAAAGCCATTCCTGAAGAAGCTAAACATTTGTTAATTCAAGCTCTTGATTGGTATCACAAACAGATGCCTAAAGAAGAACAGAAGAATCTTTCTATCAAACGGCAGTATGAGGGTCCGAAAATAAGTGTGAAGGAAGAATTCTTTCCTGACTGCATCAAAAATATTATGAAAGGTCTTGGAGAAGATGGAAGAAAACGGGCGGTGTTTGTTCTTCTTTGCTTTTTGCGACAGATGGGTTGGAGTTTTGAAGAAATAGAAGAATATTTACAAGAGTGGAATAAAAGGAATTATGAAGCTTTGCGAGAAGGTTATGTCCGCAGTCAGATTAGCTGGTTCAAACGACAAGGAAAAGATATTCTTCCTCCGAATTGCTCCAACGAAGGGTATTACAAGAGCATGGGTGTAAAATGTTCTGGAGAACAATGTGCACGTTTCAAGAATCCTGTTAATGTGGCTTTGTCAAAGTTACGAATTAGCAGTAGAAGTAAAAAGAAAAAACGTAAAACTATAAGGAAGAAAGAATAGTTCTGAAATTCTTATCTGATGGATCTTTTTTATATTCTATTGCAAGATGCAACAATTTCTCTCGCTGCTTTTTATTGTAGCGATTGACTATTTTTCCTGTCAAGAATTGTATGAACTGTGTTACGTTCTTTGGTTTGTTTGTTTCATGACAACGTTCAAAGTCAATCATGGTTGCTTTGTTGTTCCTTACAAAAATATGCTTCACTGGTTTGTGCATTTCTTCCTTCGTAAAATGTAATGTATCTAAGATTCTGCACTGTTTCAAAATATCTTTTAGTAGCGGCTTTGAGTTCTTTGCTGTTTGAAGATATTTTACGATAAGTGTTCCCTCTACAAATTTATAATAGATATAATTTTTTCCTGTTTTCAAAAGTCTTGGTCCTATTTTGTACTTGTTTAATTTTCTAAGAACTTTTCCCTCTCTTTCCAAAGAATTCTGTGCTTCTGTATCTTCTCTTTGTATCTTGAGAGCATTTCCTTTTTCATCTTTGAAGACATATGATCTTTTTCCTTTTGCAATGTAGATAAGATTTTTATTTTTCAGGAATGAAGGAAGAGAGACAGAAAGGTTTTTAAACGTGGTTTTCTGATCTTGCATCATGAGAAAAAGATGTTGCTTCTTTCTTAAAAGTATCACTTTTCTTCTTTTTTGCTTTCTCTTCAGCGTCCCCTTTGTCTTTGCACAGAATGAAACAGAATCAAACACTGGACTTTCTTCTTTATCTTTTCGTCAAGAAGCTTATACATGGTTAGACACTACCATGAAAGAACGTATGAGTCCTGCTTTTGAAGAAGCTCTTGGCATTCTTGCTTTAAGTGGTGGTGGAAAAGATGTTTCTGCTTTAGTTCAGCGTTTAATTGAAAACAAAGATAGCAATGAAGTATGCTGGCCGAAAGGACAGTGTCGTGTGCGTGATACTGCTGTCGTTCTTCTTGCACTTGACAAGGCGGGACAAACGACGCTTGTCGATGAAGGGAAGTTATGGCTTGAAGAAGCATTAGTTGCGGGTTTGAAACGTGGAGAATGGCAGATTCAAATCAAATCCAGCGGTAGTGGTAGTTGTCAATTAAGTGTTGATGGCAGTAGTCCTCGCACGTTTCAGATAGAAGATGACAAGATCAAAGGAACACGCGGAGAATATTATATTCGCCATAATGAACTTGATCCAAGTCTTTTGAATAAAGTATCCCCTGTGGTGAATGTTGATTGTGGAGGCTTAGCAAGCACTGCAAATCCGGTGATTGCCCTTTTATATCGAGAAAGTTCTACGAATCTCTTTTTATTAGAAAGCCATAGCTCCTTTCGTGCTGATCTAAAAATTTCCAATGCTTGTTTTGCACAAGAGGCACGAGACTTACGCTGTTCTGACGAAGACACTCTTTTTGCCAGCTGGGCATTGGCTGAAATGGATGGCAGTGAAGGAGTAAATACATATGGTACATTAACCTATTTGCAAACGAAAATAAAAGCGAATACCCCCGTTGGCGATCTTGCTTTAATGAACAAACTCTTAAGTCAAATTTCCCATTCACATCCCTATTACTTGCAATTGCTCAGTCAGAAACAAGGATCTGATGGCGGCTGGGGAGATCCGTATTCTACTGCTCTTGCTGTCTTTGCCTTGAAACCATCAGCTTTAGAATATCAGGAAGAGATTGGTCGAGGGGAAAGTTATTTGGAGAGAAGTTTTGATAGTACGAGTAGATCGTGGAGCAAGGATGTTCGTACAACATCAATGGCACTACTTGCTTTGGAAGGATCCTTGAGTTCTTCTTTTGTTGATTTAAGCAAACTTACAAGAAGTGGTGGTGGAGCTAGAGAACTTATTTGTGATGATGGTGTAGATGACGATGGTGATACTTTCCCTGATTGTGGAGATTCTGATTGTAGTTCTGAAGAAAATTGTTTGTGTTTCAATGGTGTGCAGGATTTTGATGAAGAAGGTCTTGACTGTGGCGGCTCTTGTCCTTCTGTCTGCGAAGTAACGAGTGGCGGTTCTGAAATTAGCGATATAGAATGTAGCGATAATTTGGATTGCAACACTGGTAAATCGTGTGTTGCTGGTTCCTGTGTTAGTTCTTCTAGCCCATCAAAAGAAGAGAAAAGTTTATGGTGGTTATGGTTGTTAGTAATAGTTCTCGTTCTTGGCGGAGCTTTTGCTTTCTATTGGTTTTTTGTGCGTACGGGAAAAATAAATATTAAACTCCCTTGGAGGAAGAAAAAAACTAACTTTGAAGATTTTAAACGAGATTATCAACGACCCCAAGTACAACAAAGACCACAAGAGAGAAGTGTGCAACGTCCTACCATGAAACCTGTTGTACGTTCTTCTGATACTGTGCAGAAAAGCAAAGAAGATCTTGAATTAGAGAGAAGTTTGAGAGAAGCTGAGAAAATTTTGCATGGAAAATAAAGTATGGGAAAAGATTCTAAAAAGAAAAAACTTTCTCCTGAACAAAAAGATATTCTCTTAGGGTGCGGCACGGAAGCTGCATTTAGTGGAAAATATGTGCATTGGAAAAAGAATGGTGATTTTGTGTGCGCTGCATGCGATAATGTTCTTTTTTCCAGTAAAGATAAATTTGATTCTAGTACAGGATGGCCAAGTTTTTCTGATGTTAGTTCCAGCACAAGTATTAAGACAAAGAATGATTACAAGCTTCTTGTTCCATACATAGAAGTTCTTTGTCAACGCTGCGGAGGTCATTTAGGACACGTCTTTGATGATGGACCGAAAGAAAGTACTGGATTGAGGTATTGTATTAATTCTTTGGCATTGGATTTTAAAGAGAAAAAAACTATACAGAAGAAAGGGTAATGGAAATACATTTAAATCACATTTCTCCTTTATTGTTATGAAATATTTCGTATTTATATTTTTTCTTTTTCTTCTCTCACCCATCAGTTCTGCCAATGAAATTATTTTAGAACGTGAAGCGTATTCTTCCTTTGAAACCCTTAGTGCAAAAATCCACTTAAGCGTTGACTTGATACATGATCTCACCATCAATCATTTTCAAATTCTAGATATGAATAATCATTCTTTGTCTCTTCCCTTGTATTTAGGCTCTCTTAATGATAGAGATTATTATTTTTCTAGCAACTTAGCTTCCCTCCCTAATGGAAGGTACCGTCTTGTTCTTATCAACGCACGTTATCTTGATAAAAATGTAGTAAAACATTTTAGTCTTTCTAAAGATTTTAGTCTTAGCAATCGTGAAGAGTTTCTTATTACTGTTTTTCCAGGTTTTGTGTTTAAAGAGATTGAATCTTATGAACTGCCTTCTTTGAGTTTTACTATAAAAAATAAAGGAAACAATGCTGTGAATCTTTCCTTTGGGGGATCTGCTTCTTTCTTGAATAGAAGCATTGATGAGATAACGGTGCGTGCAGGAAAAGAAGAAGTGATTCAAGTCCTCATTAAGGAATCTCCACTTCAGCGTTTAGAAGGGGACTTCATTGCCTACTATGGTAATTACTCCTATCATGTTCCTGTGACCCTTGTCAAAAAAGAAAGCATAGAAGAGGAAGCTAAGAATGCGAGTAGTTCTGGACTATTTGATGATGTTTTACAGTTCACTATTTTTGAACGTGAAATTGATATTTTTTTAGAAGGCAATGCAAGTTCTGATGGTGAATTAACGTTCAAGAATGAAGGTTATACGGATTTAACAGATCTTCGATTTTTCTTTGATGGAGAAATTAGTGAAGTTGCCGAACTAGAATTTGAGAGTCTTGATGTCCTTCATGCCGGCGAAGAGAAAAGTATTTTTGTTCGAGTTCAAGGAAAAGAAGGAAAGTTTGGGGGATATCAAGGAAAATTAGTGATACAAAGCAAAGAAGGCGCAGAAGCACGCCTGCCTTTCACTGTGACTCTTAGTCAGAAATCAGTTGTTAATAAAAATATTTCTCTTGGTACAAATCAAAGTGTTGCTCTTGATCTCTCTAAAGAAGAAAAGAACTCTTATCTTGTATGGACTCTTTTTGCTGTTCTTCTTTCATTCATTTTCTTAGTTATCTTTATTTTATATAAAAGATCAAAGAAAGAATCTGAAGAGTTTGAGAGTTTTATTGACAAGGTCAGCAAGAGACGTTAATTTTCTTTTTTCTCTTTTGGAATCTTTGCTTCTGCAATTTTTAATTTTGAAGAAAGACTCATGATTAATCCGTGGTATTCGTGAAGCTTTGCCAACAAGTCATTAGTACTTTCCCTAATTTCATTTACTGGCACAGTAATCTTTTCTATGTCTAATAATTCTACGGAACTTGGCATGTAATCAAAACAGAAGTTATTCAATACTACAAATCCAGGTAATTTTGCTTCTATCTCCACATATCGTGAGAATAATTTATCTCTTATTTTTTTGATATCGCTTAAATGATGGCTTTGCAGTTTTAGCTGCTGATTGTTTTCCAAATGTTTTACGAGCTCTTCCGTGACTGTCTTGATATGTTCTTCCGGGAAGCCTGCTACTTCTATAATCGCTCTTACTGTAAATACCATGGAATTCTCCTTTGAAGAGTATGACTGCTAGGACGACAAGTGCGGCAGCAAAGAGGTAAGGTGAGAGATTTTTTGTCTTGATACTGCTGCTTTCGTAGCTTAGCTCATTCCCTTTTGTTAGTGGTTTAGATGTAGCCTTTATATTTGTTTCGCTCAAGCTATTTTTTGTCTGCAGTGGTGTTGTTTCTTCGCATTTCTGCTCCTGTATAATCTCCTTAATTTGAAGGGGGCAAAGCGATTTTGTTGCGTTCTCAATTTTTATGGACGATGTTTTATTTTTTGATGTGGTTTTTATTGTCAGAAGATAGTTTCCTTCTTGGAAAACATTGTCGCAATTTTGAGGAAGCATCAAAGGAATGATAATCTCTGAAAAGAGGAATGATGCAGATACTTTTAGTTCTTCTTCAAGAAGTGTTGTGTTTTCTTTTGTTAAAGAAAAAGAAATAGGGAGATTTGTATTATTTCCTGTGTAGATCATAAGAGATAAGTCTATAGTCTTTCCGAAGTTTGTTTTTTCCGGTGTCTTCTTTATCTCTAGCTCTTCTTCTTTGCTTAGTTCTTTTGTTACAACAAATAATGTTTGAGAAGATTCTATTCCCTGATTTTCACAAGAAGATATTGTAATGTTTGCTTTTGCCAGAAATACTGTCTCTTTTTCCACTTTTGGTGTGAATGATTTATCATTGATATTTGTCGTCTCTCTTGCTTCTTTAACAATTTCTTCTTCCAGCGATTCTATCCAGTAATTGATCTTATAGTTTTGTGATTTATTTGTTAGTTTAAAGATCATGGTTACTTTTTCTTCATTGCTGTAAATCTGTTTGTCCGTTGTCAAGAGAAGAGAAATATTACAAGTGTTATCTTCTGTTATATTTTGTTCTCCTGAAATGGACTCATTGATGGATTCATTAAATAGTTCTGCTGAGACAAAAGGAAGAAGACAGAGAAAGAAGAAAAGATAATATTTCATCCCTTCTTCTTTTTCTTTATTCTTTAAAATTGCTTAGGAGAAATTCTTGTAAATCTTTCAAGAAAAAAGAAATTATGATCTTCGGAAAGATCTTAGGAATTTTTCACGCCAGCCGTGTGCTTCAGGATTAACTGTTTTTTTTATTTCCTTGTCAAGAAAAGCCATAGCTTTGTGTGTTGCTTCTGCAATGTTCCAGTCTGCTCTTTTTGTCTCTCCTTTTTCAGATGGATCAAGAACCACCATCCCATAGGGTGTGATAGCCTTCATATGCAAGACGTAGCGCTTTCTTCTTCCTCCTGTGTCAAAAGTTTTTACGTACACTTGCAGTTTCAAATCTCCTTCTATGTGATCCAACTTCATTAATTCCTTATTAATAATAGAACGTAGTTTTGTCTTCTCTGCGTCATTCAGAACTTTTATTCCCGTAAAGCTAATATCCTGCTTCATAGTATTCCTCCTGTGAGTTTTTCAAAGCGCATAGCTTCCTTTTGAGCAAGATCCAATGTTGCTACATAGAATTTATTTTTTGTTCTTTTTAACTGTTCGGGTTTTAAGAAGTACCAGCCTTTTCCATTAAAACGTATGCCAATTAATGGCAATGCTCCAAATGCTTCTGCAAAATTTGTTAATTGCTGTATTTCTTCCTCTGAAAAGTATTTGCTTCTTCCTTTGATGGCTTTGCATTCTATTGCTAAGTAAGATGTTTTGTTTGTAACTAATAAATCTGGTGAAGGCAAAGGTGTTGATCCAGAACCAGGGCATCTTATACCACTCCATGCTCCTGTATCCCAAAACATATGGAGTAGTTCTCTTTCGTATCTTGAACCTTTTACCTTGCTCATAGATGACTTATTTGTGAAGAAATATTTAAAGATATAGTGTGTTTGTGATAGGCTGTGGCTATTATTTTGTTGTAAGACTTGACATCTCTGTAAAATCTTCTAATCTAAGAGATAATGCTCTTTTTCTGGCTCGTCCTAGAGGGTTGAAGAGGTTTAAATCTGTTTTTTCATCCCAAGAATCAATAGAGCCTTCTGATCTTCTGAGAGATTTTCTTATTCTTCTTCTCTCATCATCCACCCATGCATGGATGGTGAGCATCACCCTCCTTTGTTCTATGTTATATCTGATTTGCATGTTCCAATTATAGTCAAGTTTTCTGTTTTTTGGAGTAAGACAAAATCCTAGTATTTCATGATAATCTTTTTCAACTTTAAGAAAATATATTTCTGCATAAATCCTTACTACTTCTTTATATTCAATTAAAAAACTCTTCTCCCCTTTTAGTATCTTCGTTTCCACTTTTATTTTTCATCGTTATTCTCCTTCTTAGGGATTTATAAAAATTCTCATCTTTTAAAATCTATTTCTGCACGAACAGTTTATAATCTTTTTAGTAGCTCTTGTTCTATGGTCGAAGCTCTTTGTCCTTATTTTGATAACTGTGGTGGATGCACAAGCCAGCATGTCTCCTATGAAGAACAATTAGAGCAAAAGAAAAAAAGAATAGAACGTTTGTTAGGTGTTTCTTCTCTTGAAGTCTTTTCTGATGTAGCATATGGATACCGCAACCGTATGGATTTCATTATTCATTTGAAGGGTCTTGGTTTACGCGAGAAAGGACGATGGGACTGTTTTGTTGATATTAAAGAATGTGTTATTGCTTCTCCACATGTCAATGCATTATTACAAGAACTTCGTGCGTTTTTTGTTGAGAATGATGCTTTTGATTTCAAGAAGAGGGGAGGAACATTTCGCTATGCCGTCGTTCGCTGTCCTGGCGATGATTCCAGCATTACATTTGTATTGAATAAAGATTCTATGAAGATTGGAGATGCCATTGAAAAAATTAAAGAATTTTCTGTAAAGAGTTCTGGAAAGAATATCTTAGTTGCATATGTTCCTTCTCAGAGTGATGTTTCCTTTTCCGATGAATTTTTTGTTGTGAAGGGGAAAGATGTCTTGGAGAAAGAATATTTAGGTAAGAAATTTTTGTTTCCTGCTCAAGGATTCTTTCAAAATAATGATACGGTGGCAGAGAAGATGCAAATATATTGTCATTCTTTATTTGAAAAAGAGGACACACAAGAAGGAGAGTTGCTTGACTTGTATAGTGGTGTTGGCACTTTTGGCATTCTTAATGCTGACTTGTTCAAGAAAGTTACTTTTGTGGAGAGTGTTGCTTCTGCTGTTGTATGCACTAAAAAAAATATTTCTTTCCATCATCTTCTCCATTGTGAAGCTTTTTGTTTAGATGCACGTTATTTGAAGAGACTTTCTTTTTCTAAGAAATTATTTGTCTTAACTGATCCACCTCGCAGCGGCATGCATCCTTCCACACTTGAAGCATTGAAATCTTTGAAACCTAGAATGATTGTATATGTTTCCTGCAACGTTGTTCAACTCAGCAAGGATATTTCTAAGTTTAAGGAATATTATTTAGAACATGTTGCTTTGTTTGATCTTTTTCCGCAAACTAGCCATTGTGAAGTTGTTGCTGTGTTAAAAAGAAAAGTATAGGAAATTTATTTTTTTCCCAAAGTAATCTCCATGAAACTCACACGAACATTTCTTCCTTCTTTATTCGTGAACTGTTCTGATCCAATTTTAATGTCATCAATACTTGTATCCATGCTGTCTTTCAGAAAACGCTTCGTAGCTACTTCTACTACATCCACGCAACGGCTAATAAACTTACCACGTGCCTTTACGACTACTTTTTCAGCTCCTTTTGTCGTGAACTGCATCACTACACTGGTGACATAATTCATAAACGGCTTTGTTCCAATAAAGACGACGTTTTCTTCTGCATTTCTTGGCTTTTGATTGCCTTCTGTCATAGAGAGACCTACCTTTACTGTTTCTTTGCGTGTTTTGTTATATATCCTGTGATGACATTTCTTAGCTTTTTAGAAGGAATATCTGCTACTCCTGCTACTAGAACCTTATTTTTATCAAAATCTTCCAAGAATCGTTCAGGGTATTTTTCTAAGAGAGTCTTGCCTGTTCGTTTTATCTTTGAAGTCTTTATTCTTCCCATTTTCTTAGTTTTTGAAGGATATTAGAACTTTTAAGCTTTTTGGCAATGCTCCTGCTTTCTCTAAAAAAGGAATTTATCGCTTCTTTCACGTATTCATGATTGTGGATCATTAAAGAATTTTTTATTTCTGTTTTTGTAAAACATAGATTTTTCTCTTTACTTTGTTTGAAGGAGGACCATAATTGAATTCTCTTTTTTTTATAAAGTGCTGACCTATAAGGTTTGATAAAGAGAGTGTGAGATTTTCCTGAAATGTTCTCAATTCTGGGAGAATAATTACAATTGTTCCTCTTGGTTTAACAAGTGATTGGAGGAGAGAGAATAATGTTTTGTATTGCTCTTTGAGTCCTTGTAAGATTTCTCTTGCTTCTTCTAAAGAAGGGAGTTTCTTTCTTTCTGGACCTAAATGCGGTTCCGTTACAACACAATCAAAGATTTCTTTTTTATAATACTGATCCATACCTTTTAATGGTCCTTCTTTCAAAGAGAACGTTGTTGTTAGATGATGCTCTTTTATGAACGCCTTAATATTTATTTGTGCTTCTTTTATGGAATCATCTCGTCCATACACTTGTATATTTCTTAACAAGGCTTCCTCTAGAATTGTTCCTGATTTGCAAAATGGATCGAGAAGAGAGTGTCCTTCCTGTGCCCCTGCCAAGTTCAATAAAATTTTTGCCAAACGTATGGATGTTGCCTGTGCATAATTCTTTTCAGGATTTCTTTCATCTCTTTTTTTTAATTCCAGAGGATTAGTTACTGCTACTGTTCTTGCGATGGTGTTCTTGTAGAGCAAAATTTCTATTCCTTCATCTGCAATCTTTTTCTTATGGAATTTTTTTGGAGAGAGGTCTTTTTTTAGCATTGCTTTCACTCTTAATTCCTTAAAGTGTGCTTTCAAAGATTGCTCTACAAGTTCTGTGAGATCAGATCCATAATCATCCAATGCATAGTAGACTTTTTCTTTGTGGGGAATAGGCAAATTTACTTTTGAGAAAAGATAATCTAATTCTTCTGGTTCATGACAGGTAAAGAGAATCTCTGCCATCTTGATTGTCCCACCTAAGAGATCTATTTCCTTGTGCAGTTCTTTGTCCGTTTCTATAGAGAAAAGATGTTTTGTTGCTTCTTTGAGAGTCAGCGTTATGTTTCTTGCCTTACAGAATTCTTCCAGTTCTGCCTTGCTGATTTCTGGATCTCTTCCAAAGACAATAAGATATTTCATAGAACAGAAGAAGAGAATAAGTCTTTAAAGATTGCCTTTATAAGATTTTAAAAGTCATCTGATTCTTGAGTTTCGTCTGCAAGAGTTCCTCTGCCTTCTTCGTTAATTTTCCTGGTGATATAAAAAGAACCGGAAGCTGCTTTAACTGCCCATCACTAAATGCTGCAGAAATATCTCCCTCATTAATCACTTTCTTGTCTTTTATTTTTGCATAGAAAGTAAGATGGCCAATGTTGCTTGGAATTTTAATAGTGAAATCTAACTCTCCTTTTCTTAGTTCTTCTTCCCCTAAAATTTCTATTTCATGCTTCTTGAAAAACAAACAAGTTTGTTCGTAGAGTTTCCCTTCCAATTTTTTTTTTGGTTTTTCCTGTATTTGTTGTTGCACTTTCTTTTGTGTCTGCATATTTTTAAGAAGCTCTTTCTTCATTTCCATCATTAGATCTGCTTTTAATTGTTCTATATCTAGTTTTTCTTTTAAAGAAGTATCACCTCTTTTTTCTGAGAGAGTTTCCACTTTCTCCTCTTTTTGAGCAGGATATTCTTGCAATAGATTTGTTTGCTCCATTGGTTCTTCTTTTGTTGTTTTTTCTGGCTCCTTGTGATTCTCAAAGAATGATTGTATGGCTTCTCTTAGTTCCTGGTCTTTGTACGGTTTGTATTTCCAGAACCTGTATTGCTGATTCTCTAAAGTCACATCTAAAGGAACAAAGAAGTCTTTGAGTTGCTCTACTGAAATCCTCTGCCAAGGTTCTAAATGATTATGATGCAAGACTTTCTTTTCCTGCACTTCTTTTACTAAGTCTTTTTCCTGCGCTTTCAATGATCCGTGTAACTTTGAGCAGACTTTTTCTTCCTGTCCCTGCAAGAAATATAGAGGAGAAGCACCTACATTCTTGCTGCTAATCAATAATAATTTTCTTGATACTAACTCTGACAAAATAGCTGATGCAAATAATATTGATGTGTCTAATTTCTTTCCTATCTGCACAGGCAATGCCGGACCATTTGTTTTTATATACTCTATAGCTTGTTCTCTTTGATCTGGCATGAAGATGATTATCTTACTTTCTTTTATAAGAATTTTGTGTTTTTAATATAGAGATTTATTGTAATTTATTCCAAGAATTATGGTCTTAACCATTTGATTTCCATAAAGGTTACATCTGATTCTGCATCGACAATACCAATTAATAATCTTTTTCTTGTTGAATGTGCTACTCTGTTCTTTGCACTGAATTCATACCAACTAAAAACTTCTGCTTCACTCACTGGAAAGATGACCCATTTTGCATGATCTTCTCCCGGTTTTACACCCCTATCATAGACTCTAAAATCCGCTCCAAATTTTAATGCCGTTTTTACAATATATCCTCTTCTTCTCAAATCCCTAAATACGGAATAACGTATCCAGAAGTTTGGTTCTTTCTGTTGTGCATATTTTATGAAAGAGAGAAAGTCCAATTCTTTATTTCCTTTTTTTATAATAAACTTTCCCCGTTCCAATAAGAACAAAGATTCAATCAGCATATACTGAAATTGCTTCTTTGTTGTTGGTTCTCCATACCTTGATTTATCATAGAGGTCTCTTGTTACCTCATCTGACTCTGCCATGACTGATGATCCGATCAGTATTCCTTCAATCTTTGGCCCTATCTCTTCTGTCTCTTCCATCTGTGTTATTTTATGTTTTTTCTTTGACATTTCTTTATTCTTAGAGACACAAAGCTTTTTAATCATTTTCCCTGTGGAGAGAGTATGAAAATCACATTCTTAGGCACAGGAGCAATGCAGCCTACGAGAGAGAGAGGTTTACAGGCTCTTCATGTCCAGTGTGCTAGCGGGCAGTTTTTATTTGACTGTGGAGAAGGCACGCAAAGACAGTTCAAAGGTGCTGGTTTGAAAATGACTCGTTTAGATAAAGTATTTCTTTCTCATTTTCATGGCGACCATGTGCTTGGTTTTCCAGGATTACTACGCAGTTTAGGTGCTAATAATTATCAGGGGCATTTAGAGGTTTATGGTCCTGATGGAATTGAAATGATTATGCATCACATGAAGCATGCTGCCTTGTATCGTGAGAATGTTTCTTTGAAGCTCCATTCTTTAGAAGAAGGAATTGTGTACGAAGATGATAAAATTAAAATTGAAGCAAAGAAGCTGAAGCATAGCTGCCCTTGTTTTGGTTTTCGCCTCACAGAAAAAGGACAACGAAAAATGAATTTAGGATATTTGAAAAAGTTTGGCTTGGAAGAAGATCCTGTTCTTGGAAAGTTACAGAGAGGAGAGGATATTGTATGGAAAGGAAAGAAGATTAGTGTTCAAAGGGCTAGTTTTTTAGGCCCTTCTAAGATTGCTGCATTTGTGTTTGATACAAGCCCTTGTGCTGCTGCTTTATTTCTTGCTAAAAATGCTGATGTCTTAATTACTGAGTCTACGTTTTCTTCTGAAGAGAAAGAGAAAGCTTTAGAATATCAACATTTGACTGCAAAGCAAGCAGCAGAGATTGCGAAGAAGGCAAAGGCGAAGAGATTAGTTTTAACACATTTCAGCCAGCGTTATAAGGATGTTTCTGACTTAAAGAGAGAAGCTGAGAAGATCTTTCCTAATGTTATATGTGCTAAAGATTTCTTTTGTTTAGAGATTTAGTAAGACTTGAAAATTAGTAATCCCTGCCAGACCTTGAGGATACTATTGATTATTATTCTTATTCCACTGTAAATAAAAATAATGGAGAAGGGAGAAGAAAGAGCAGATAGTATTCCTGATCCGAAAGAAAAGAGAATTCCTAGTAGTGTTTGTACAATAAAAATGGAGATGAAAATGAAGAAGACATGCTTTTTATTGTTTCTAAAAAAAGAGATGCTTTGTTTTATACAAAGAAGAGGACTTGTTTTCTTTTCTAAAAAAAGAGCTGCAAAGGGATAGGTTAATGCGAGACGCAAGACTAGGAAGACAAGAATAGCTAGAACTATTAAAAGTATCAAAGGAATAATAATCCAATAGGAAGATGAAGGAAGTGCTTTGACAATAAGGAAGAAAGGAAGAGAGATTATAGTGAAAGGTATTAAAAATATTATAAAGACAAGAAGACTTGTTAGTATTAATTTCCATGTATAGGTTGTTGCTTTCTTGTAGGATTCTAGAAAAGAAAGTACTTGTGTTTTTCCCAATATTTGTTTTATTAAATGATAACGCAATGCAACTAAG
>Ga0209541_10008968_pt1 | contig 16324 bp, 20 predicted proteins | sample RifCSPlowO2_01_FD_184027 | JGI IMG/M metagenome (GOLD analysis project Ga0209541, IMG submission 184027) | Groundwater microbial communities from Rifle, Colorado - Rifle CSP2_plank lowO2_0.1 (SPAdes) (version 2) | ecosystem: Environmental > Aquatic > Deep subsurface > Groundwater | place...
AGTTAGACCATATTTTGGCAATCCTACTACTATTAAAAGTGCTGGATTTTATGTTAGAGATGGAGTAATAGAGCCAATTGATAAAAATGCTGAAGCTGTTAATGAACTTGGAATTAATGTGCTTGAAGCAATTAAAGGCAAAATTTTAAGTTTATATGTTTGAGCAAAATGAGCTTAAGAGAAATAGTGCAAAAGGAAATATTGAATCCTGGAACAGACATCTTTGAATTAAAGCAAGCTCTGGAAAATTCGCATGCAACAGGCAGCTGTGCAGCAGCAACAAATTATGAAAATGTGCTTTTTAAAAAGATAAAAGAAATTTATCATAATGAAAATTATCCTTACTTTGATGTTCTCAGAGAATTTGGCTCACAGACTTGTGAAAATATCATAAGATATAAAAATGAGATAATGGAAAAGATAAATGAAGCAGGAGAAAAATTATTTGTAAAAAATGATGTACAATATATACAGAAGGCGGTAGAAGATATTGATTCTATAAAAAAAAAAATTGTTCAGGATTCAAGAAGCCTGACTGCATTCTGGTATAAAAGAGAAGCAATGAATGTTCTTAAAAAAAGCATTGATTTGATGCTCTCTGATTTACAGAATTTTACAGCTGATAATAATTTTTATTTAGAAATATATTCTAAACGCAAAAAGGAAGCGGTAGAATCTAACCAGGGATTTATAAAAAATCTTATTGGATTTGATAGATATGATGAAAAAAGATTTTTTAATGAGATTGTTAGCTATTTCAATATGTTGCTTGGAATTAATAGTACAAAACCATTAACTATTGAACATGATAATAAAGTTAGCGAATTGCTTCGGGCAAAATATTCTATAGTATAAAATAAGGGGGTTAAAATGGAAAAACTTGAATTAGAAGTTAAAAAATTGAAGAATGATAAATTCATAGAAGAAAAGAGTTATGATTATTTGTTTGATATTGGTTATGATCTTAGATTAAAAAACAAAATAAAATAAAAAAAAACAAAATGAATCGAAGAGAAATTATAAAAAATTTTGCAACACTAGGGGCAGGAGCATTTGTTCTTAGCCGTGAACCTGTAGCTAATAGTTTAGCAAAAGTATGGAATTACACTAATGGAAATGAAAAGATTAACGGACAAAGAATTTACATTGGAGATCAGTGTATAAAACTAGTTCCATTTACAGATTATAATCCTCCAAAAAAAGGCGCAATAGTTGAAGATTTAATTTTAGAAATTGAAGAAGAGATTGGGGAATTAACCGGAAGGGGTTATGGAATATATAATTTATTCTTTGAGGCTGATAATCATATAAAAGATAAAAAAGAAAAAGATATCTCAAAAAAAATTGCAGATGATTTTTTAGAAAAATATGGGGAAAATATATTTAATCAAGATTCCAAGGAGATTATAGAGCAGATTGCAAGATTTATTGTTGATAAAGTAACTTACTTTAAACCAGGAGAAGATAACCTTAAAAATTATGAAGATGGTATTGGTATATGTAAAAATTATGCAGATTATATGAAATTTGCATACATGGGGCTTCAAGAAAAAAATCCTGAATTGAAAAATTCAGGAAGCGTTTCAATTGTTGGTGATGTGAAATCCTCTTTAGAACAGAAGATAAGCTCTTTTTTATTAAGATTAATGGGATTAAATGGGAATGTTCATGTATACAATCTCTTTTATTCAAAAATTCCTGATAAAGATGGAAATCTTCAAGGAACCATGGTTGATGCAACTTGGGCTGATGAATATTCAATTATTCCAAGTGGAGTTTTTTCAAAAGAACTTTTTGAAGTTGATCGTATTAGGTTTCCACCTGAAACACATGTAGCTATTCAAGAAACAATGATGAATACTGAAGCAACATTATCAATTGGAGATGAATATTTAAAAAGCGATGATGTTTCAAGAAAGGAAAAGTCAGAAATTGCAGGAGTCATGGCGATTTCAATCGATAATGCCTCAACATTACTTGAATACGGCAGCGAATATCTAAATGGGTTGTACAATACTGCTATATATTCTTTTGTAAAAAAACATTATCCATTCATTTCAATGAATGAAGCAAAAAAAGAAATGATAATGCTTAATAAATATTAAAATAAAAAAAAACAAAAAAATGACAGACTCTATTAAACGAAGGGGATTTCTGAAAAAAGCAATGATTTTTTTAGGTTTAACAGCTTGGTCATATAAAAATATAGGCAGTGAATCTTTTTTATTCGAATTAGATGATCTGGAAGATGATTTTTCCAGGAAAAAGGTTAGTATAGATGTTGAGGTTTATAAATTTTTATTGGATAATTATAAGCCAAACATAGAGTATATGCTAAATTATACTAGAGATTTTTATAATGGAATCAATGTAGAATTAAATTTCAGATTTGTAGAAAAGCTTAATCATTCTTCGCTTAAGTCAGCAGAGCATCTTGGCTTAGTGATTCTTCCAGAAGAAGAAAATAATGGGGAAGGAATAGCACTTTTAGAAAATTCATTGGCAGTAATAAGCTACAGGAATTATTCCGGTAAACCTGCTGAAAAAGGCGATGATTATACGTCTTCTGTTATTACACATGAGATCGGGCATTTATTTGCATTGATACATTCCCACAGATTTAGAGATGATCCTGTTGAAGATTATAGCGACGGCATTCCGAATATTATGAGCTTTAGGAGAAAAGGAAAAGAAAACAGCATAAATGATTTTCAAAAAAAAATTGTCCATAGCTTTTTAAGCAAGGGAAAGATATACAGACAGCTTGAAAAAATTGATTTTATTTTTGACAGCAGATATATAGGGGAGATAGCAATGGCTAATAACTATCATCCTGTATTCCAGTAAAAAAAAACAAAAAAAAACAAAATGCCAACAAATCAACATCATATTAATCAAGGAAATTCACATTACATAGGGAAAACAGTTATGCTGGATTCTCTTCACTCTGAATCTAAATTAGAAGAATATCTTAGATCAAAAAAGATTTTTTTAGAATCATATCCAAAAAATCCTGATATGAATGATTTTTTAAGGATTGAACTTCCATACTGTGCTGAAACATATGGTATAAATCCTTTGCCTTTTTATCCTAATATAAAAAAAATATTAAAGATTAGGAAACTTCTACAAGAATAAAAATAAAAACATAGATAAACAGATGTATAAAAGCCAAAATATCATGAGGTTTAAAAGTATAATAAAAATAATTCTTCCTTTGTTTATTCTCAACTGCGATGATTATAAGATTGAAAAAGAAGCTGTTTTTTATATTAATCAGGCAGTTTATTTTTATAATCGAATAAAAAAAGAAAAAAATCTTGAATATTTATTAGAAAGGAATACAGTTAATAATCTATTAGATTTTAGCGATTTAATGGAGGAAAATGACGCTTATTATGATTCTTTAACGCATGGCAATTCCGCAATACATATAATTTGTATAGCTACAGATACAAGCAGGAACAGGATTATAGACCTTAATGAAGGAATTTATATATTTGATAAATTAGTAGAAGAATATGTTAAATTGAATCTATAACAATAAAAACGAATATTTTAAATAAAGATTCTTCTCAGAAACTTTCATGAAAAAAAAGGTGATTAAGTGTATAATCATTGACAATGCCGGAGTATTGATAAATACAGACTGCATTGGTCTTTATAAGAAATTAGCAAAACTTTCTCCTTACAGCTGGCAGCATATCGCAAAATATATTGAAGACAGGGATTTTCATATAATGGAAATGGGAAAAATTTCTTCCAGGGAGTGGTTTAACAGAATAATCGGGAAATTTAAAATTAAGGGATTAAGTTATACTGATTTTAAAAAAAAATGGGTGGGGATATTCTACAGGAACAGGCAAATGGAAAAGTTTGTCAAAAAGAACTATAAAAAATATAAGATATGGATGCTGACAAATACAAATTCTATTCATTATTCCTACTTAAGAAAAAAATTTTCAGTATATAATTTTATAAAAAAAAAAATTATATCATATCATATTAAAATGGCAAAGCCAGACAAGGATATTTATCAATACACTTTAAAAAAAATTAACTTAAAGCCAGAAGAGTGCTTATTTATTGACAATAAAAAAGAAAATATAATCACAGCAAGAAAGTTAGGGATTAATTCTATATGGTACAGGAATTTTAAACAGTTCCAGAGAGACCTTAAGAGATTTAAGATTTGATTTAAAAAAAAAAAAAAAAAAAAAATAATATTAGAATTATTTGGCTTTTCCTAAAATTCTAAATACTTTTGTGCCGCAAGCAGGACATTCTCCTTTAATAGCTTTCATACCGTTTTTCATGACTGTTTCTTTTCCATTTTTAATGTCCACTTGTTTCTTACATTTCATACATCTTCCTTGTACCATTATTTTCACCTTATTATTTTGCTTTCCCCATAATTCTCCATGCTTCGATTCCAGAAGGGGCTTTTGAAACTGCAAATCTTCTCCCTTTTTTTTGCACTATCCTATATTTGTCTGACTTAAACTTTTTCTTGCCTTTTACATCATAAAAGCTTAATGTTTCAGCCATATTTCCACCTCATTTGACAATTTATTTTTTATTTTTTTTATATATAAATTCAATAAGTTATATATAAAGTTTTGTGTAATTCCTGTGATAATAGAGAATTTATTATACTAACCAATCTTTTAAATCTTTTTTTGCTAAACCCCTAAATTCTTCTTCACTTCTATTTGGATTTTTTAAATATCCAGAATAATATAATGGAAAATTAGTTTTAATAAGCTCATCGCCTTCTCTTAATAATTCATCAATGCTTTTTTTTTTATATTCCTCAGCCTTTGTTCTTTCTTTCTCTGCCAATTCATTATATTTATCCTTGAATGCTTTTATTATATTATCATTTAAATCCTTACCAGTATATTTATCATAATGCTCTATGATATATCTTATTGATTCATCTGTGAATTCTTTTTTTGATTTTCTTAAATCATAGATTTCTTCTATAATTCCATGTACATAAAGGTACTGAACACCTTGTGCAAAGCCTTCTCTTGTTTTATTTATTCCCTTATCACGCGCTGTATTGAAAGAACGTATAAATAAAGATTCATCCTGCGGTTTTATGAATTCAGTTACAAAACCATAAAGATTGATATCATAGAAAGTGTTTCCATTTGGATAATCAATGTTAAATCCGAGCTTTTTAATATCAGTGGTACATCTAATCAACTTTGCTTTATTTAATTTTGTATCATCAGAAGCTCTCATATACAGAAAATTATATTTTACAGTATATAAACCTTTCTATATTATATTTACTGATAAGTAGTTAAATCTTGTTAAATCTTATTAGGCACTAGAATTCTAAACAAATCTTGGCCTTTTACTTAATAACCTGGGAAGAGGAAGCTGCTTAAACGGCTTGCCATTTGTCTTATCACTTATCTCTTTAATAAGCCTGTCTTTGGTATATTGCTCTTGTTTTCCTGTTTCTCTAACCCTTACCATAAGATTTTTGCTGTTTATTTCCTTATCTCCTACAACCAATATATAAGGAACCCATTCTTCTTCTGCATTTCTTATTCTTTTGCCTATTGTTTCATCATTGTCATCAATATCAATTCTTATGTTTTTAAATTCACCTGCCAGTTTAACTGCAAAATCCAGATGCCTGTCATTAGAAACAGGAATAATCCTGATCTGTGTTGGAGCAAGCCATAATGGAAGAATCGGTATCTTATTTTTCTTGCTGTCCATATATGCTTTTTCCAGCAATGCATAAATTCCCCTTTCTATTGCTCCAGAAGGAGAGCAGTGAAGTATATATGGAATTATCTTTTTCTTTCCGTCATTATCAACAAAATTTAAGTCATATCTTTCTCCATTCTCAACATCAATCTGATCTGTTGACAATGCAGAGGCCTTGTCCAAGGAATCTACAAAATTAAATTCATATTTAAGTATGAAATAAAAATATCTTGAGTCCCACATCTCAATCAAAGCAGGCTTTCCGTATGTTTTAACAAGATATTTCACTAAATCCTTATGCTCTTCATAGAATTCTTTTGTTACCCTTATTGCCAGTTCAAAATCATCTTTAGTAATTCCAATTCCAGATGTTATCTTTGTGCAAAGATTGAATCTTACCTTGAATTCATCTATAGCCTGTTTTAAATTGCCGCATAAGGCATGGACATCTGGCATTGTAAATGCCCTTAATCTTCTTAATCCTGTTAATTCTCCTGATTTTTCCCTTCTAAAGCTGTATCTTGTCAGTTCATATAGTCTTAAAGGAAGGCTTTTATAGCTTAACTGGCTGTCATGAGCCATTAAAAACTGGCCGAAACATGCGCTGAATCTTAAAAAAAAATTATTTTTGTCTGATTCTATGATATACTGCCTTGCTGGAAATTTTGCAATGTACCTGGAGATTGACGGATGATTTAAGTTATACATTATCGGCGTTTCAACTTCTAATCCGCCGTATTCAACAATCTCATCAGTAACATATGTCTCTAATAATTTTTTGATTAATCTTCCTTTTGGATAGTATCTTAGATTTCCAGAATCAGAGCCAGGCTCATAATCAACCAGCTCCAGTTTTTTCATTAGCTTCACATGAGCAGGCTCCTGCTGCACAGCCCTTACCTTAGCCATCTCATATTTTGCGAATTTGAGCAGATTTTCATGTTTAGAAAAGTTAAATCCGACAATATTATTGTTTAATATCTTTATTTCATGAAGATCTCCATTAACATTCATTATATGCCAGTAAGACTTTAATTTTTCCTCTGCTTTAACTGCTTCTAATATCTCTTTTTTCTTCTCTTCAGCTCCAAATTCCCTGCTTAACTCGCTTAAAGGATGGCCTTTGCATTTTATTTCAAAGGATTTATACCAGCCGAACGGAGCCCTTACAACCTCATATTCCTTTTTTAAAATTTCTTCTGCATCTTTTAATACTTTTAAGGCTGTTTTTGGGTTTGACGGATTATTAGTTAGGTGGACATAAGGATATAAGACAATTTTTTTTGTCTTAACTTTTTTGGCAATATCATCAATTTCTTTTACATACTGCTTTACAACATCTTCAGGAGCTTTCTCATCATTTTTTTCAACAGAACTAAATACAACCAGGCATTCTTTTACAGTTGTCTTTGCTTTTTTAATAGGTTCTGCATCTTTAATTGCTTTTTTTTTTCTCTCAAATTCTATATAATCCGAGTGCAATGCCAGTATTTTCATATTTTATTAAAAAATTCCAGTAATATTTATATTTTATTATTTATATCCTTTAAAACCAATAACTATTTAAATGATGATTTTTTTTTTTTATTTCCACAATTTAATCTAATTAAATTAAGATGGAGGTTATGATTTATGAAAAAAAACAAATGGGATGAAGACGAAGATAAAGAAGAAGAAACAGAAGACGAAGACGAAGATGAGGATGAAGACGAAGATAAAGATAAAGACAAAGATGAAGACGAGGATAAAGAAGAAGAAACAGAAGATGAAAAAGAAGATGAAAAAGAAGACGAAGACGAAGATGAGGATGAAGACGAAGATAAAGATAAAAAAAGTAAAAAATCTGATGATGAAGACAGCGACGATGAAGATAAAAAATCTGATGAAGATGAAGATAAAGACAAAGAATCAAGCGATGATGATTGGTAATTAGTTCTTTTTTTTTTTTTTTATAACTTTAAACCTTATTAAACATTATCTCAAAATCAGTTCCCCTTATATTTTCCAGTTCCCTGTTTTTATAAATTCTTGATGAAGGCAGCTCTGAAATCTTTATCTTGTCTGCCCCTACTTTTTCAGCAATAATTACATCCCATTTTGCCAGCATCTTTATTATATCGCTGTCTGTTTTTATAAATAATGTAATTCTGTCCCCTTTATTAAATCCATTTTTTTTCCTTAATGCCTGTATTCTTCTCATTAATTCCCTTGCATAACCCTCTGCCTCTAACTCTTCATTTATCTCTTTATTCAGATAAACAAATCCGTCTTTAAATGCTGCTTCAACCAAATTAAAAGGCATCTCTTTCCTAACTATCAGATGCTCTTTGACAATGTCAAATTTTTTTCCGTCATGCCTGAATGAGTACTTGCCTTCTTTTTCAATATGCTCTAATATAGCAGAGGCGCTGTGGCTGGCTAAATGAGCTATAACACCAGGAGAATCTTTCTTGAAATCAGGCTGAATCTTGCTGTAATCTATTTTAACCTCTGTTTTAAATTTGACTTCATCAAAACTTACCTCCTTGATGTTAGTCTGAACCTTAATAAGATCTTCTAATTTTTTGATAGAATCTATTGTATCTTTATCTTTTGCGCTGACTATTACTTCTTTTAAAGGCCATCTTATTCCCATCTTGGCTTTTTCCCTGGCAGATAATATTGACTGGATCAATTGTTTGGCAATGAGCATATCATTTTCCAGTTTTTCATCTATCTTTTCAGGGCAATATTCAGGCCATTTGAGATGATGTATGCTCTCTTCATCCAATTTAAATTTATCCTTGATATTCAGATATATTTTTTCTGTTATAAAAGGGCAGATTGGGGCAAGCAGTTTAAGGGCATTAATCAATACTTCATAGATTGTATTAAAAACCAAATCTTTTTTTTTTTGTATTTTCTCTCTTGTCAATTGGATATATGTCCTTGATAATTCCAAAAACAGCTCTTCAACCAGTCCAGGAACATACTCAATTTCATATTTATCAGCATGCTCTGTGCATTTTTTAATAGTTGAATTTAATTTGGATATTATGTATTTTTCTTCAACATCTAATTTAATATTGTTTTTTAAATTTCCATTTAAATCCAGCAGGTAATTTCCTAAGTTCCATAAAACCATTAAGTTTCTTAACTTAACTTTAAGATCCTCTTCATTATAATTTAAGTCAATGCCTGCATTGTTTGATATTGTATAAAATCTGAATGAATCTACTCCATAAACATTAAATACCTCTTCAGGGCTTACAATATTTCCAAGGGATTTGCTCATTTTCAATCCCTTAAAATCGAGGACCATTCCGTGCATATATACATTTAAGAAGGATAATTTATCCATTGCAAGAACACTGCATATCATAAGCATGCTGAACCATAATCTTACCTGTTCTGTTGCTTCTAATATAAAATCAGCAGGGAACATCTCAAAATAATGCTGCTCTTTGGGATAATTAAGGCAGTTCCAGGAAGCTGTTCCAGCATCAAGCCACACATCCAATATATCTGGAATCCTCTTCATTTTTCCGCTGCAATAGCAGTCATATTCAACTTCATCAATATAGGGCTTATGAAGATCAGCAGGAACCTTTGCTTTGGCTTCTAATTCCTTTATTGAGCCAAATACTTCATAATTGCTGCATTTATCGCACTGCCATATTGGAGCAGGCGTTCCCCAGTATCTCTGCCTTGTTATTCCATTGTCCTTTAAATTTTCAATCCATTCATCAAATCTTTTGCTTCCTGATTCAGGTACCCACAATATCTTTTCATTAAGTTTTTTCATCTTATCCCTTAAATCCTCAATCCTGAAGAACCACTGGTCAGTTGCCCTGTAAATAACAGGGTTTTTGCAGCGCCAGCAGTGCGCATAATCATGCTCAACTTTAGCTGTTGTTATAAGGCAGAGCTTATCCTTGAAAAATTCAATAAATCTCTTATCATCTTTCTTTGCAACATACCCTGTAAATTTTCCTAATTTAAATACTCCGTATTCATCTAATGTATTAAAAGCAGGTATATTGTTCCTTTGGCCAACTTCTTGATCCTCAGGGCCGCATCCAGGAGCCATATGAACCAATCCTGTTCCTGCTGACAAATCCACATATTCCCTGCTTAAAACAATTGTATGGACATTTGGATGCTCTTTTTTTAATTTAGAATAATCAATCTCCCCATTCAATGGATGGATATATTCAGTCCCTTCTAATTCAATTCCTTTCATTTGTTTTATTATTTTATATTTCTTGTCTATTGATCCAAGAAATGCTCCAACAAGCCCTTTTGCTATGATCCATATCTCTCCATCAACATCTGCCTTAACATAATCCAGCTCAGGATTAACCATAACCCCTAAATTAAATGGGATTGTCCAGGGAGTTGTTGTCCAGATTATTAGATATTCATTCCTGTCCTTTACCTTAAACTTTAAGAATACAGAATAATCTTTAATGTCTTTATACTCTAATTCATGCTTTGCAAGGGCTGTTGCGCAGTTAGCGCACCAGTGCATAACCTTTTTTCCTTTGTATAACCTTTTTTTTTCATGCGCTTTTTTTATCAGCCACCATTCTCCTTCCATATAACTATTTTTGATGGGTTGATAAGCATTTTCAAAATCCATCCATACACCCATTTTTGTGAAGTCTTCATTCATCTTCTTCATGTTGTCAACCGCAAAGTTCCTGCATTCTTCTACAAATTTAGCAATCCCGTATCCTGGAATTTCCTCTTTGCTTTTGATTCCATTTTTCTTTTCTACTTTTAGTTCAGTAGGAAGGCCATGCATGTCATAGCCAGCCCTGTCCCAAACATTAAACCCCCTCATTCTTTTATATCTTAGAAAAGCGTCTTTCAAGGCTTTGTTCCATGCTGTCCCTATATGGATTCTTCCTGAGGTGTAAGGAGGGCCGTCTAAAAAGTAGAATTTCTTTCTGCTTATATTAAGAGTTTTGGATTTCTCATATATATTTTTTTTTTTCCAAAAATCCAGTATCTCCTGCTCAATCTCTTTAAAGTTATATTTCATAATATAATCTATTAAAGAATTGTATTTAAAATTTTGTATTTTAAATCCACGAATTGCTTCGCAATTCTTTGTATTTAAAGTTTATTGTTTAATATGATTCCGTCAACATTCACAATATGATCCCTCAATCTATTTTTTTCATCTTTTTGCATATATTCTTCCAATAGCTCTGCTGTAATTTCTACCGGAAACTTTCCAAGATTCCTGCTCCTCCCATAAACTAAAAGAGTTTTACAATTTGGTTTGTATTCATCTGATGTATATTCCAGAAGAATTCCACCTCCGCAGGGATTTAGCTTATCATTCCCAATAATCCTGAGAAAAGAGAGATACATATCACGATGATGGGGATTAAGGTCGCAGTAAAAGTAATATCTTTTATTTTTAACTATTATAAATTTATAAGCCTTAAAAATATTATCAAAGGATATGTCTATTATTTTTTTCAGCTCTTCTTCTGGCATTATGAATAAGAATTTAGCCTTATTTTAAAACCTTTCCGCAGTTATTGCAGATATGGGCTTCTTTTTTATCGTCCCATGTGGTTGTTATTCCATAATCTATCTTATTGCCGCAGTTTGGGCATTTTGGTTCCAGATATTCCACAGAATTAAATAAATTCATTTCTTCCATTTTATTTTAAAAACAGCGCTTGGCATAGATTCCTCTTAAAAATAAGAACTTTATATATTCCTGAATATTAGTATATAAAAATCTTTCGCAGAAAGCATATGCTGGAGAATATACCTTAAATTCTAAGATAAATTTAATTAAAGATTAAATCAATAACTCAATTTACAATAAATTTTAAACTATTTTTTTTCATATGCAATATTCAAGAAATTGTTGATATGCCTGCGTACGGCTATATCAAAATTTGGCCCAGCTAGCGATGAATTTTCAGGCTCCCATAATGCTTCTACCTTTGCAGAATAGATCATACTGCCATTATCATCTTCTATTTTAGATATCCCGGCTGGATTGAATACTGCATTAGGTCTTAAGTAAATAGCTGGGATGCAGAAATCAAGCGATCCTATATCTTGTTCGTTCTTAAATTTTGAACGAATTTCACAGTACTGTCGCGCTCCTAAAATAAAATAGTTTGAGAATTCATTTTTTTTAATCCTTCCAGCAAATTCCTTAGTCATCGCCTCGTCTTTATGTCCAGTTACATTGAATAAATATATGCAGTTATTCTCTTCACGAATAAGCAGGCCTTCTAAAACTATATCTTCTTGTTCATAGCTGCAGTACTGAGGACCAAAACTATCTTCGTCATAGCTATCCCAATAATCAACATTAACCTTTATTTTTTTTCCAAGACAATTCTTAAGATATTCGAGCTCATTATCAGTTAGAGCAGTACCATATCCTAAATTTGGTTTATTTGCCTTACTATCATCTAATTGTGGTTTTGGTATACAATTCATTTAATCTAAATATTATATATACGTGACTCAGCATTGCGCAAGTACCAATCATTACCTGTAATAGCCCCTTCTATTTTTGCTCCAGGAAATTGCTTTTTGAGAAAATTCACTACAGCACCTATTGATTCTCCTTCAGCAGCCAATGAAAGGTCTGCCCAATCATCATCATCCGAAACACTACTGGAAGACCCGCCTGAACTTTTTACTTCTCCAGTTACTTTTTTGAGTGATGCGTTACCTTCCACTTTAAGCCTGTATACAAAATCTAATGTTGTCTCACCACTTTGTTTGATTGATGCATTCAAAACTAAAGGATATTGCATATCTTTTCCAGAAAGTTTTTCATCTTTGGTTATTTCAATTCCCATTTTTACCCCCCGCAATTGGCTTTAATGCCTCTACAAACCTTTCTTTTAACCCTTTTCTAGCAATTATAATGCTTAATGGTTCATTTCTTCCGCTGTAACTATCTATTGGATTGCCGTAGATATCAGAAATTTCCAGGCCGCAGCCATAAGCTATCGGAATAACGCCTGCAATATCATATTGATAAAGCATTGCACCGCTTCCTTTCCAAAGGGCTCTTGGATCAATATAAGCATCAAACTGGTTTCTTAAAATGCTTATAATGTCTATTGCTGTAGACCTGCATCCATCATATATCCTAAAATCTTTTTTAGTAGGATCAGCAGCTAATATTGCCTGCTCAATCTCTCCTTTTTTTTCTTCAAAATCATTTGGATTAAGTATTTTCCTGTCGCAAAAAGATACATAACTGTCATCAACATGCATAGCTGAAAAGGTATTATTATTATGCAAATCGTAAATAACTCCAACCTCTATAGAGCCCATGCTTTCATCCTGGCATAAGGCAATGGAAACTGCAGAATTTGGATTATAGTCAAATAGAGATGCTATCTGCCTTTTGGTATTTGTTGTTCCATCTATCTCATCTATTCTTAAGACTCTTAAAACACTTCCCCTTTCTTTTTCAGATACAAGATCCTGTAGCTCATGCAGCTCAAATAAATATTCTCCCTTAAACCTATCCTCTTTTGTAAAGCTAGCTAAGTGTTTTTCTAAAGAACCAATCATAGTTGTATATGCAAATAAATCAATGCTGGACTCTTCATGACCCCTTATATGTTTTGTATCTTCTACAGGTCCTTTATAATTTAAAATATTTTGTCCAACTTCTCTGGCAACATCTTCCAAAGCAAACATATATCTTCTGTTTAAATCAAGTGAATTTTTCATTTTATTTTTAAATACAGTTGTTTTACCCCTTAAATCTCCCCTAGATCAATAATTGCATATAACTTTATAAAATTTTTCTTTTAGAATGCAAATAATCAAATTATTAAAACAAAACACAAAAAAAAAAATAAAAAATAAAAAAAATAAAAAGAATATCTAGAACTTATATATCAAAGGACTAATTAATATCTTTTCCTTTTTCTATAACATTCTTTGCAATAAACTGGCTTTCCCTCTACAGGCTTGAATGGAACTTCGCATTCTTGGCCGCATTCAGAGCAAGTTGCTTTATGCATTTCCCTTGGCCCGAAATCTCTTCGGAACCCTTTATTAAAGTCTCTCATTTAATTTTTATTCCTCCTTCAAACAAAAAAGAAAAAAACTAATTTCCTTTTTGCTACTATGATTTGCTAATATTCCATGCTTTATAAACCTTTTTATTAGGAGGGCTCTGTCCTAAATCTCGCTAAAACGCTCGGGTTAGCATCTTCAAAACTGTGATTATGGTACTCATGACTGACATTCTCCGAAGGAGCCAACCCTCTTGTCAGTTGACTTATATGATAAAAGAGCTTTGATTTTAGGCTGCTAACCTACATTTAGGACAGAGCCTATTAGGAAAAGACAATAATCTTTATAAACAAAACAGCAATTCCTTTAATTATGAATCTTGATGATATTAAAAAGATGGGAAGTTATATTCCTGTAAGAGACCTTTCAAGAATAATTGATACATATGAGCATACTCCTCATCCTGGATTAAATATGTCTCCAAGTAGGTTTGTAGGAGAGATTGAATGGAGAGTATATACTGAGTGGATTATGGATGCTAAACCTTTAGACAATCCTAGTTTTCATATTGATTACAAAGGACAACCTCTTAACAAATTCTTAAATAATGAAACTCATTTTGCCATATGGCATCAAGCACATTATCACTGGGATGGAAATAAATTTAAGGGATTAAAAGAAGGTCAGTATGATGAATTTAGAAATATTATACTAGATGCTTTTGTAAGGTATGCAATTGAGTTCTTCAGCCATCCTGAACAATACAAAGATGCTGGAAAAAACCTAAGGACTAATTTAAGAGAATGGGTAGATAAAGATCTTTGGAAAAATTTTTGTGAGCATATTAATTATAATTAAAAAAAACAATATATCAGGACAGACAATATTATCATATTTCCAAAATCTGCAATAGATGTTGTTATTGGTATAAGAAAGTTATTGGGGTCTTCTTTTTTGTTGTAGAAATACAATCCTGCAAATACAGCCACTATAAATAGAATGCTTACAATCAGGATAATATCTATCATATTGATTAAGAATATCTTTGAAAATAACAATCTGTTTACACTGTAACCTGAATAATTAGAGATTACTACTGCTATAATCAAGCTGAGAATACTTGTTATTAAAGATATTATTATTATATGCACAAACAATTTTTCCAGTTCCCTGTTTTTCCAGATATTTTTTTTTATCCTGCCTTCATGAAGCATAGTTGAAAACCTTGATGAAATTATTGTACCATAATCTCCGATCATGTCATTTAAAGTAGGCATTAATATTATAAGGGGCATTATTGAAATGAAAACAGTTTTGATATGCTCAAGAGCTAATCCTCCGACAGAGCTGATTATTGAAGCTAATAAAAGAATTTTAATGCTTTCTTTTATGATTGTCTTAACAACATTATGATGGCCGTATTCTTTGACATAAAACAGTGTTTTCTTTGAAATCTTATGTTTTTTATGTATCTTATGGATTAGAGATGTATTTTTTTTTTTTTTTATATTTCTCAGCATTTCTAAATCATGTCTCATATTATCACCAGCGCAATTAATAATGAAACAATGCTTGTAATATCCCCTGTTGAGGTTATGAAAGGGCCCATGACATTATTTGGATCTATTTTTTTCTTGAATAAGAAGAATGTTGCGAATAATGTCAATGGAATCTCTATAATATTTGCTATCACCCCTGCAATCAATGGAAGAAAGATTATCTCTAATGTTGTTATGCTTAATACAAAATAATTAAAAAAAAATGCAATAAGGCCCAATGCAAGGGATACAATTATAACCAATAAAAAAGATGCAAGCAGATTTCCCTTTATTATTTTTGTTTTTATCTTATTTGGGTTAATTATTCCGAGAAACAATCCAGAGCTTAATCTTGAGGCAAAAGAGCCGCTTATATTCCCCCTCATCTCAAGAAATCCAGGAAGAAGGATAAGCATGCCTGGAATAAGGAGTATTTTTTGAGTATGTATTGCAAGAATTGTTCCTGCTATCAATCCTCCTATTATTGAAACTATCTGCGAGGAAAGTATTTCCTTGAAGTTATTGTCAAATAATCCCATACACTATTCCTAAATCTTGCAGTTCATATATTTTTCGGAAAAACAAAAAAAGAAAAAAAAAAAAACGGATGAGGATTAACATCAAAACTTTCTGTTAGTTTTTTTTTCCCCCCTATACATCGTGTTGGAAAATTTCTCAGAAAAGTTTCTTTGAGCTTTGCATTTAGTTGCGATAACTTTTTATACTTTTAGATTTGAATCAAGCATTATAAAGAGATGATAATATATAATCTAATTTTATTTTTAGCATTTTTGTTTGTTCTAATTAAAAGCGCTGATTATGCTACGCATTATTCCTCTAAACTGGCAAAAATATTCCGTCTTTCAGAATTCATCGTAAGCTTTTTTATAGTTGCGGTAATTTCAGCGTTTCCAGAAGGGACAATTGCAATCGTCTCAGCTGTAAAGGGAATACCTGAATTTGGCATGGGAACTCTTATTGGCTCGAATGTTGCAGATCTGGCATTGGTATTTGGCATAGTTGCATTAGTTGCAGCTAAAGGAGTATCT
>Ga0209541_10008969_pt1 | contig 16323 bp, 17 predicted proteins | sample RifCSPlowO2_01_FD_184027 | JGI IMG/M metagenome (GOLD analysis project Ga0209541, IMG submission 184027) | Groundwater microbial communities from Rifle, Colorado - Rifle CSP2_plank lowO2_0.1 (SPAdes) (version 2) | ecosystem: Environmental > Aquatic > Deep subsurface > Groundwater | place...
AGCGAACGTGGAGTATGCTCTGAATACACGGCCACGGAAGCGTCTCGGCTACCGAACGCCGTTAGAAGTATTTAATCAAAGTGTTGCACTTCAAGGTTGAATGTACACCGGGCGAGCTTGCATATTTATGTGTACTGTGCCATAGTAAATATGGCTAATAAACGCAGAGTTCCTGCGTTTAGGATAGCTTAGACCTTTCAAGGAGAAAACCATGGCTAACGCCGTGATTCTGCCGGGCGAACGCTTGGCTGGTCTGTCTGCAGATCTCTTTCACAAACTGCAGGCAGGAAGTCTCACACTCGATGAGCTCGCGCTGTTCACTCAACGCAAGAATCCGTTTGAGATTGCCGCTGTCAACTCGGATGTCTCCGGTGTCTTCCGCCTCACGGTGGACTGCGGCAAGTCGCTCGAGCAGATGATCGCCGCCGGTCACTACGACTGGAAGAACAGCGACATCACGCCGAAGCGTTTCCCGATCAAGGGTAACGGCGTTGTTGAGTGCGAGGCGCGCTACTTCCACTTTAATCGCAACATCTTTTCGGAGAAAGCGATTGAAGCAATGAAAGAAGCGGGTTGGGAATCGGCTCAGATCGAGCATGTTCTCTCGCTCGGGGCGACTTTCCCAGAAGAGCAGCGCAAGTTCCCAATCATCGGTCTAGGCTCGGTCGCGCTGGTCGGTGGCGACCGCCGCGTGCCGTGCCTCAGCGGGGACGGTTCCGGGCGGGGCTTGCGCCTCCCTTGGTTCGGCAACGACTGGAGTGCGCGCTGTCGCTTCCTCGCCGTTCGCAAGGTCTCTGCCGCTTAGGACTTTGTTCGGTCTCTTGGGTGCTTTTACTCTTCCGCTCTTTTTGGCCCCGCCTTCACTTGGCGGGGCCTTTCCTTTACACTACATACGACAAACGGAAAATCCGCGGTCACGGCTTCGGGTAGTTTGTCCGCAAGCCCGAGGGTGAGAGTTCGAGCGGCTACGACTGCTCGGAGAGTGTCCTCGGGTCCGTCTCAAAAAATCAGAGACAGTTGGTGAGAAGCGCTGACGACATACAAGGTCGCACATACGATTCAACCCGGAGAGTATTCAACGAGCGGTGGCACAGAGGGCACTTCTCACGAAGGCTCGGTCGCGAAGGTCAATGGCAACCGCAACGTGCCGTACCTCAACAGGAACGATTCCAAGCGGAACTTGAACCTCAATTGGTTCGACAACGACTGGAATGCGAACTATCGCTTCCTCGCCGTTCGCCACTTTCATGATTTCTCCCGCTTCAACCGGCGGGAGTTTTGTTTACGAGCTGCTTGCGCCATCCGCCGAGCATCCGACCGACTTCTGCGAGAGATTCCGAGAGGTGTGCGAACTTCTTCGTATCAAGCGCTTGCATGTCCCATGCGAGCTGGAGGAGCAGTTTCAGGAGGTCAGTTCGTGCGATGCATCGATCAACAAGCACTATTTTTTCCGCATGCGCGCTGTAGCTCGCGAGGAAGCAATACTCAATCGCGTGAAGGAACACTTCGTCTATTTTGGACCCGAGTGTGAAGCGGTTCGCTTTAGGGAAGTGGGGTAAGTATTGTTGCCAGAGGCCGTATGCGTCCTTCAATTTCAATACGACGGGGATGAGTTTCGGTTGCAGAATCGTCCGGGGGGGTACGTTCAAGGGAATGAGAGCGCGTTTCGTCCATACCTACGACGATATCATTTCTACCGATAATTTGCTCGGCGCATGGAAAGAATTCGCTAAAGGGAAGCGCAAGAAACAGGATGTGCAGGAGTTCCAATACCGGCTCTCTGATAACATTCTCGCGCTTCACAGCGAACTTGCGGCAGGCACCTATCGGCATGGCGGCTATCACCACTTCAAGATTGCCGACCCGAAGCCGCGCGACATCCACAAGGCGAGCGTGCGCGACCGGCTCGTGCATCATGCGCTGTATCGCAGATTGTACCCGTTCTTTGACCGCACCTTTATCGCCGATTCGTATTCGTGCCAGCTTGGGAAGGGGACGCACAGAGCGATGAACCGCTTCCAGGCCTTTGCTCGTAAAGTATCCAGGAACGACACGCGCACCTGCTGGGTCTTGAAGTGCGACATCAGGAAGTTCTTCGCCTCCATTGACCACGAGACGCTCCTGCGCATCCTGCGCACGTACATCTCAGACGAACACCTGCTCGCGCTCCTCACCAACATCATCGACAGCTTTTGTTCAACACCAGGTGTTGAACAGTTTGCACAGCGAGGCCTCCCGCTCGGTAATCTCACGAGCCAGCTCCTCGTGAATATCTACATGAACGAGTTTGACCAGTTCGTGAAGCACACACTGAAAGCGAAACAGTATGTCCGTTACGCGGATGATTTCGTCATTTTGTCTGCAGACCGCACGGAGCTTGCCTTGCTCCTGATGCACATACGGGATTTTCTTCGCACAAGCTTAAAACTCGAGTTGCATCTAGACAAAGTTTCCATATCTACGCTCGCCTCGGGCGTGGACTTCCTCGGCTGGGTGCACTTTCCCGATCATCGCGTATTGCGCACCAGTACGAAGCGGCGGATGCTGAAGGCGGTCAGTGGGAATCCGGGAGAGGCGACAACCATGTCCTATCGGGGCATGCTCAGCCATGGGAATGCGCACAAACTGTCAGGGCAGATTCCGACCCCCGTATCGCGGGTTGCAGGCAGTAAAATCTCGTGATAGGATGCTGGAATTATGGCGAACAATAACGACCTGCCTGCCGGCAAGGCAGGCGCAGAGATGCGGGGCGATACAGAGCTAAAGGATGCAGGGCCTGACCCTCGCGTCTATGAACTGGGCTTCCATCTCGATCCCGAACTTCCGGCTGAAGAGGTGAAGAAAGCATACCAAGCGATACGGGAGCTCATCCTAGAGAAGGGTGCACTCGTCGCCGAGGGCGAGCCGCAGATGACCCAACTCGCCTACACCATTTCCCGCAGAGGAGCATCTGATGCTCCGGGCCGCCGTGATTTCGACTCCGCGTATTTTTCGTGGATCGCATACGAAGCGTCCGCGTCAGACCATGCCGACATCGTGGCTACGGCGAATGCCGACAAGCGCATTATTCGTTTTATCGACCTCGTAACGAGTAAAGACGCTGCGCGCCATGCCGTTGAGATGCGCGAGCTCTCTCTGAAGGTGCCGGAGCGCACCGAGGATCCGGAGGCGGTTCTCGGCGCCGAGCTCGATGCCGCTCTCGAGAGTGCGGTACTATAGAAGCTATAGTATAGTAATCGCCCCAATACCCTATGTACCTTAACAAAGCATTTCTCTACGGGAACCTTACGCGCGATCCGGAACTGAAGGCGCTTCCCTCCGGAAGCCAAGTCGCGAATTTCGGCCTCGCGACGAATCGCACTTATAAAGATAAGAACGGGCAGAAGCAGGAGGCGACCGAGTTCCACAACGTCGTCGCCTTCGGCCGCACGGCGGAAGTCATCGCGCAATATATGAAGAAAGGGCGTCCGATGTTCGTTGAAGGGCGCATCCAGACGCGTTCCTGGGACGATAAAGAGAGCGGTAAGAAGAATTACCGCACCGAGATCGTGGTGGATAACTTCCAGTTCGGTCCCGCTCTTTCTGGAGAAAGGGCGGGAGCGGGCGCCCCGAGCGCCGGCCGAGGGGCTGAAGAACAGCCGGCGCCCAGAGATGATGAAGCGATCAAGTATCCGGACGAAGAGATAAACCCCGAAGACATACCGTTCTAGTAAACAACAACCAACTTCCAACAGACAACATGGCGTATCAAGCGGAAAGGGAAGAAATAGAAATAAAGAAATTCATCGACTACAAAGACGTCGGGTACTTGCGGCAGTTCACCAATCCGCATGCGAAGATGCTCTCCAAGAAGCGCACCGGCATCCCCGCCGGCAAACAACGCGACATCACGCAGGCAATCAAGCGTGCGCGCTACATGGCGCTCTTGCCCTATATCGCTGCGTAAACGCAGCGATCGGGCGACGCGAAGCGTCTAGCCGTACGTGGCCCGTAATAAGGACCCCTAACTCACCTAGGCTTTCTCGACGCGTTCGGAGTATGCGCCGGTGTCGGTGTTGATGCGAATGATATCGCCCGTGTTGATGAAGAGCGGGACGTTTATTTTCGCTCTCGTTGAGATCTCGACAAGCTTGCTGCCGCCCGAGACGGTATTGCCCTTCACTGCCGGCGGTGCGTCCTTCACTTCCAGATCAACTTTTACCGGAATTTTTATCGTCATCGGCTTTTCTTCATACATCAACACATCAACCGTTGAGTTCGGCACGAGCCACTGCACCTGGTCGTGCACGGCCTCGTCGGGAAACGAGAAGCGATTCTTCGGATTGCCGGCTTCGGCAAACCAGCTTAGCCCGCGGTTGGTGTAGAGATAGGTCGCCTGTATCGTATTGATATCGGCTTCGGTCACAGTCTCATTTTGGTGGAAGGAGATCTCGATAACCTTGCCGGAAACAAGGTGCCGCAGTTTGGTCTGGTTGACCGGCTTCCTCATTTGCATGCGGAAGACATGCGAGGAAAGCACCTCGTACGGCTCGTTGTTGTAGGTGATGATGGTCTTCGGAAGGATTTCGTTGTAAGCGAGGACTGCCATATGTGTTGAAACTAAAAACGCCTTGCGGCGGTTATGAAGGTTGTCGCTCCTGTAACAAAGCGTATGATAGCAGACACGATGAGTTTTTCAAGTAATGCTATCGATATAAGCGCGCTCACGGATGCCGAGGTGCTCGCGCGTGCTAAGCGGGAGCCGGCGCTTTTTGCGGTACTCGTGCGCCGGTACGAAGCGGCCCTCCTCCGAAGAGCGCGGACGATCCTGCGTTCGCCTGAGGATGCAGAAGAGGCGGTGCAAGACGCCTTTACCAAGATGTACCTCTATGCGGATAAGTACCAACCGCAGGAGGGTGCACGCTTCTCATCGTGGGCGTACACGATCCTCAACCGTGTGGCCTATACGAAGTACCGGATAAAGACAGTCGAGCGGGGGAGAGTCGCCGAGCTCGATCCCGAGCATTATGAATCGTTGCCGGACGCGCGCGCAGAATTCCTCGAGGACCTTTCGATACGAGACGAAGTCATTGCGGCGCTCGCGAGACTGCCTGAAACCGCGGCGAAGATTTTGCGTTTGCAGTTCATCGAGGGGAAGAGCCAGGAAGAGATCGCGGAGAGCGAGAAACTCTCCATCCCGGCCGTGAAGACACGCGTGCACCGCGCCAAAAAACTTTTCAAACAGGCGTATGATGACCAACACTACTCGTAGTGACACTATGGAACCCATGACTGACCAAACCAACATCGAGCGCATCGTGATGCAGCGGGTTCGCCTTATCCGTGTGTTGCGACTCATTATCTCGACGGCAGTGTTAGCGTTGCTCACCGGTATCGCTACGCTCTGGGGCATCGGCAGGGAAGTGTGGGTGGCGCGTGTCTTCCAAAATGCGCCCGCCGATCTTGTTCATCTTCCAGATTTCTTCGTCGCCGCCTTCGTACAGACGCGCTTTATCGTGCAAGTGTTGGCCGTTTTCACGCTCGCATCGTTCCTCTATCTGATCGTCGAAATCACCCGATTATTCGTTGATGTTCTCAAGCCCGCCCGCTCCTAACTTTCGACAAGCTTAGCCTTAATCTGCTTCAAGAGCTCTTTAGAAACGTCCTTGTTGTCGTGGAGGAAGGTGCGGGTGGCGTCGTAGCCGACGCCGAGCTTCTGGTCGCCCTGACCGGGCAGACCCATCTTATACGTGGCGCCGGACTTTGCCACGAGACCGTATTTCTCGCCGAGCGCGATAAGCTCGCCCTCGCGGCTGATGCCTTCGTTGTAGAGGAGGTCGAACTCAGTGGTCTTGAACGGCGCGGCCACTTTGTTCTTCACGACTTTCACGCGCACGCGGCCGCCCACTACTTCTTCGCCTTTCTTGATGCTCGCGATGCGACGGATGTCCAAACGCACCGAGGTGTAGAACTTGAGCGCCTTGCCGCCCGGCGTCGTCTCCGGATTGCCGAACATGACGCCGATCTGCATGCGGATCTGGTTGATGAAGACGACGATCGTCTTGGAGCGCGAGACGATCGCCGTGAGCTTCCTGAGCGCCTGGCTCATAAGCCGCGCCTGCTTGCCCACATGCTGTTGGCCCATTTCACCTTCAATCTCGTCTTTCGGCGTCAGCGCGGCGACCGAGTCAATCACGATGATATCCACGTTCCCGCTCCGTACGAGCGATTCAACGATATCCAGCGCCTGCTCGCCCGTGTCCGGCTGGGAGATAAGGAGCTCGGCGAGCTTCACGCCGATGCGCCGCGCGTATTCAGGGTCAAGCGCGTGCTCGGCGTCGACGAACGCGGCGATGCCGCCGGACTTCTGCGCCTCGGCGACGACATGAAGCGCGAGTGTGGTCTTGCCGGACGATTCGGGGCCGAAGATCTCAATGATGCGCCCGCGAGGGAGACCGCCGACGCCGAGAGCTGCGTCGAGCCCGATAGAACCGGTCGGGATGACGGGGATCTTCTGTGGCGCGCCCGCACCGAAAGTTGTGATCGACTCATCGCCGAACTTAGTGCGGATCTCTTTGAGCGCGCGCTCAATGGATTTTTGCTTTTCACTCATATCGGTGCTCGCGACAGTAACGGTCTTGAGCACTTTCTCTTTTTTTGGTTTGCCGAAGGCCATGTTGTTAGTTGTTAGCCCCGACGTCTGAAGTCGGTGAGTCGACCGAAGCGTCGGCTTTGCTTGTAGTAGGTTGGTCGTTCGCAGTTGGCACGAAAATAGAACGGGTGGCCGTCACCGTCCTGCCGAAGCGGTCAGTAGCCACAAAGGTAAGTATAGATCCTCCGCGGGGGAAGGTGCGGGTTGACAAAAAGCTACCGTCCTGATCGCGCAGGAGAGCGGCGTTGTCGAGTGTGAGCGTGGCGGCGCGTACCGCCCTCCCTTCTATGCTGACGATCCCGTTCGGGAAGGTCGCATTCGGCGCAGGGGAATCAATAGAGAGCTCTGGACCGGCGACAAGCGGCCACGCTTTCACGCCGCCGTAGCCAGCGCCGATAAGGAGAACCGCGCCGATGAGGTATTTGAGCATTGTTCAGAAGGATTCTTCTTCATGCGCGCCACCAAGAGCGCCGGCGCGCGCAGTCCCGTTTCTTGAAAGCACTTCGCGCGGCTTAGAACCGTCAGCAGGGCCGATGATGCCGTGCTCCTCGAGCATGTCCATGAGCCGCGCCGCACGAGAATAGCCGATCTTCAATTTGCGCTGGAGATACGAGGTCGACGCGCGGCTGGCTTCTTCTACCGCGCGCCGTGCGTCTTCATAGAGGTCGTCATCAATATCGTCTTCGCCATAGCTGTCATTTATGAGGCCGATAACGTCGCTTGGTTCTCCTCTTGCTGACGGAGCGCTGTTTCCGTTCCCCGTGCCGAAATCAATGTTCGAGAGGTCGCCTGCGTTATGACTCTTGATGTAGCTCACTACTTTCTTTACTTCGCTTTCGGCTATGAATGCCGTCTGGATGCGCACCGGCTTAGCCATATCGCTTGAGAGGTAGAGCATGTCGCCCGCGCCAAGCAGAGTCTCCGCACCCGAGCCGTCGAGGATGGTGCGGGAATCTATTTGCGAATTGACTTGAAGCGCCATGCGCGTCGGCACGTTCGCCTTGATGAGACCAGTAATGACATTAACCGAGGGACGCTGGGTCGAGAGGATGAGATGGATGCCGACTGCGCGCGACATCTGCGCGAGGCGGACGATAGCGGCCTCGAGTTCTCGCGGGTAGGTATGCATGATATCAGCGAGCTCGTCGATGACGATGACGATGTAGGGAAGCGCCTCGGGCATATCGGCATCACGGCTCTTTTTCGCGGGTTCATAGATAGTCGCGTGGTAAGAGCCGATATCGCGCACGTGTTCCGCCTCGAGAATATTATAGCGGCGCTCCATTTCCTTCGCCGCCCATTTCAGAGAGAAGATAGTTTTCTTCGGATCGGTGATGACGGGCGTGAGGAGGTGGGGAATGCCGTTGTACGCGGTGAGTTCCACGCGCTTCGGGTCGATCATGATAAAGCGCAGCTGGTTCGGACCGTTCCGGTAGAGCAGGGAGGTGATGAGCACATGGATGGCGACCGACTTCCCGGACCCCGTCGCGCCGGCGACGAGCGCATGAGGCATCTTTGAGATATTGACGTAGTGCGGCGTGCCCGAGATGTCTCGGCCAAGCGCGGCGAGCAATGGTTTGGTGCTCTCGGACCATTCCGGCGCCGAGAGCAGTCCGCCGAGACCGACCATGGCCTTGGTCGTGTTCGGCACTTCAATGCCCACGAGCGACTTACCCGGGATAGGCGCTTCGATGCGTACTGGGTGCGCCGCGAGCGCGAGCTCTAAATTATTTGCAAGCGAGACGATCTTTGAGAGGCGTACGCCCTCAGCGGGCTTCACCGCGTAGCGTGTGACCGTCGGTCCCACCGACACTTCATCCATCTCGAGATGGATGCCGAAATTTTGGAAGGTGCGTTTGATGATGTTCGCGTTCGCTTTAATATCACCGACACCCGGGCGTCCGCGATCGGCACCGAGGATAGAAAGCGGGGGAGGATCGTATTCGGCGTCGAAATTCGCGATACCGCTTCCGGTACGCGCTCCCGTCGGGCGATTAAAGGCGTTGACTACAAGCTCGCGCTCCGGCGACTCCTCTCCCTCCTCCGATTCAGTACTCTCTCCAAGGTCTTCGTCGTCAAGCGGTACGCCGACCACATCATCCCATTCTTCGTCCTCTTCACGCGCTTTCGGGCGTCGTATGCGATCAAAGAGAGAGGAGACATTCTCTGTCATAAGCGCGATAAGGGCTTTAATATCAACCGCGATCGCAACGCCGGCGGCGACAGCCGCGACCAAGAGGACGAGCGCTCCCCAAAAGCCGAAAAATCCGGAGAGCGCTCCGCCGAGCCACGTCCCGGTCACTCCGCCGAAGGTCGCGCCGGGGAGGAGCCCAGCGAACGCGAGTACAGATGCGGCGATAAGGAGGAGCCCGGAAGCGGTCAGAGGAGCAATAGAGGGACGGCCGAAACCGGCATAGGAACCGACAGCGATCAAGGCGATCGGCAAGAGGAATGCGCCGATCCCGACGATAACATAGCTTGCGGAAAAGACAGTCGCCCCGACCGGGCCCGCGGCGCCGAAAATAGCAAGCATAAGCAAGACGCCGGCAGCGAGAAGCACGATCGCGGAAGCATAGCGGATGAGGGCGTCGTATTCTTTCACCCGCTCCTCACGTCTGCGACGCCCGTTTCCATTTCTCGTATTCTGGCGTGCCATAATACATCTATTGTACCATTGCAATCCTGTATCGAGTGGCAGGTCAGTTGCAGAGTACAAGCGGGGGAGTATACTGTCCTATACGACCTATTACAATATATGAGACAAGGACAGTCATATATAAGTCACAACACTGAAGTAAGGAATATTCAGACGAATGGGAAATATACGTGCTCTGATGATTTTGTCTTAGAGAAGAGCATATTCAATAACATATTTGAAAAGGACATACGCAGGGTATTCATCTATAAAAAGGCCGAACGCCTCGCGAAGGCGATCCGCCTTATCGCTCCTGCCTTTGCCGATGATATGTCCTTAAAGAGCCGTATTGATGCGATCGCGATCCGCCTCATTGATGCGGCATTGCTCCTCCCTGGCGCCGCGCGCGCGACGCTTTCTCGCGAATTGCTTGCGCTCTCAAGCATTCTCTCCATCGCCCGCACTGGCAATCTGCTCTCCGTAATGAATGCAGAACTTATTGTCCACGAAGCGCATATGCTGCTCACTGAAGTAGCCGCATACGAAGAACCGCGGCTCTCCTTGGATGAAGCGCCAACACTTTCTGATATTGCCAAAAAGATTCCCAAAGAAGTATCGCACGGGCATATTCCGCCGAAGAAGAATTCGCCTCCGGCGAAAAAGGACATTGAACGTGTATCGGACATACACATAAAGGACAGACGAGACGCTATTTTGTCCGTTATAAAGGCCAAAAGGATGGCAAGTATAAAGGACATATCGACCTTGATCCGCAGCGTTTCAGAAAAGACCATTCAGCGAGAGCTTACGGCACTTATCAGGGCTGGAATAGTACGAAAACAAGGTGAACGCCGTTGGAGCACGTATTCGCTTATTATATGAAGAAAGTTTTGACTCCCGTCCCCGTCTTTGCTACTATACGGTCTGTGGTGTTGTTATCCACACGCCCGCTTCCTAGTCGCTTGTTCTCGCTATATACTAGGAGGCAGTCCTTACGAGGACGCTTTCGTTCCCGTTTATGGTGAGCGAAGTTGGACCCGTAGAGGGCGTACTTTGATAACTGATATAGTGGTCCCGTCATGACGAGACCACCTCAATCCTTGCCAACTAACCCATGGCGCGCTGGTCGATACCGTGCGCTGTGGGGTAGCGTGAAAATGAAAGTGCGCGTGCGAACTTACACTTGATTATTATGTGCGATTAAAATCATTAATAATTGTTATGCAAACGGTAACTACAAAAGCGACGGCAAAAGTTGCGGCGGTAGTGACCGGACTCGCGATGGCGATGTCAATGCTCTCGCTTGCGCCTATCGCGCACGCGGCGACTTTGACCGACGCGCAGGTCCAGTCCATCCTCTCGCTCCTTTCTTCGTTCGGCGCAACCAGCGACACGATCGCGAGTGTCAATGCGGCCCTTACGGGCACCGCAGCGCCGGCCTCGAGCGGTACGACGGGCGGCACGGTTTCGTCGGCATGCTCTTTCTCGGCTGACCTTACGATTGGTTCAAAGGGCACGGCGGTAACCTGCCTCCAGAACGCGCTCATCGCGGGCGGTTATTCAATTCCGGCCGGTGCGACGGGCTACTTCGGTAGTCAAACGCGCTCGGCAGTATCGGCGTGGCAGACGGCGGCAGGTGTAACACCTACTGCCGGCTACTTCGGTGCTAAATCACGCGCGGCATTCAATCTCGGCGGCACTGCCTCAACGGGCGGAACCACGACGGGCGGAACGACAGGTGGAACGACAGGCGAAACGACGCCAGCTCCGGTAACAGCCGGCACGGGTAACGGCCTGAAGGTCATGCTCGCAGCCGACTCTCCGAGCGGTGTCGCTCTGGTACAAGGTCAGGCGATTGCCGAGCTCGTGAAGTTCACCTTCGCGAACCCGACTGGCGCTGATATCAAGGTGACAAATCTTGGTTTGAAGCGCACTGGCGCGTCATCCGATTCAATCCTCACGAACATCTACCTCTTCAGCGGGGCAGTTCGCCTCACTGACGCGGCGAGCGTGAGTAGCGGTGCGTTCAACTTCAACGATTCCACCGGGCTCTTCACGGTTCCGGCTGGCCAGACCTACACGGTCTCGGTTCGCTCCAACATCTTGAGCACAGCAAACGGCCAGCAAGTGGGCACTCAGCTCGTCTCGGTTACCTCAAACGGCACGCTTGATTCTTCGGTGGCGTTCCCGATTACGGGCGGTACCCAGACCATCTCGGCCGCAAGCATCGGTACGGTGGCAGTCACCTACAACGGTCCTACGGGCGCAACGGAGAATCCGGGCAATGATGTCCGCGTCTTTGAGGGCTCAACGGTCGTCTCTACTCACGCAGTAGACCTCCAGAGCATTACCTTTGAGAATCGCGGCACGTCGAGCGACGGCGACCTCAAGAACTTCCGTCTCTATGTGGACGGAACTCTTATCGGCTCTGCGGTAACGCAGGCGGTCAAGGATAAAATTACCTTTGACCTCACGGCGACCCCGCTTCGCCTCGCGACGGGTACGCGTATCATCAAGGTGCTTGCCGACATTATCGGCGGTTCCAGCTACACCTACGACATCCAGATTCGTCGCGATATAGACGCTCGCTTCATTGATGCCGAACTCGGTCAGCCGATTGATGTCTCCGGTACGCTTGCAGCTGCCGCCGCGAACACTATCGCAAGCGGTACGCTCTCTATCACGAAGGCAACGAATTCTCCGACCGAGAATGTCGCGCTTTCTTCCACCAATGTCAAATGGTCAACCTTTGAGGTCCGCGCCGCAGGCGAGGATGTCAAGATTACATCCTTGTGGCTTTGGCTAGACTCGACGGGTGCTGACGGTATGGACAACGCCAAGATATTCCTCAACGGCGTGCAAATCGGTTCTACGAAAGACCTCGCCACTACTGTCGCCACTGACGCCACCGGCACTGAATTCACTCTGGGTTCATCCTTCGTCGCTCGTCATGGACAGACAGAAATCTTGGAGGTCTACGGCGATGCGAAAGACGATGACGCTACGGACTTCGTAAATACCTCAACGGCTGATATCGGCGTCTCGGTCCTCTCCGCGGATACTGAAGGTATGTCCTCGGGCAACACCGTGACTGCCGTTACAGAAGTGGAAGGCAACTCTCGCACCGTCTCGTCGTCTACCTTGACGGTATCTAAGTATTCCGGCTACGGTAACCAGACGATGATTGCGGGCTCGAACAATGCCAAACTCGGTTCGTTCACACTCTCCGCGGGTTCAACCGAAGGAGTCAATGTGAACACCATCGCCATCAACCTCCTTGCGGCAGAAGCGGCAAGCATTACGGACCTTATGCTGAAGGACAATGCAACCGGCGCGCAGATTGGTTCAACGAAGGTTACGCCGGCAGGTAGTGGTAACACCGCCGGTGATAACTCCTTCTCGGTCAATATCGCGATACCGGTAAACGGTACCAAGACGATTGATATTGTCGGTAACATCAAGTCCAGTGCAGGTATCGGTGCATGGCAGGCATCTATTGATGCCACGACCGGCGGCACCGGTGCAGTAACCGCACAAACGGTCGTCGTCAGCGAGGTTGACCTCCAGACGATTACTATCGGCTCTGCTGACCTTGCAACTGCAGTCGGCACATCGCCTGATAACGCGAACGTGATTGCCGGTTCCAGTTTGGTGAAGGTCGGCTCGTTCGACTTCACCTCGAAGTACTCGGCATACACGGTGGACAAGATAGCGGTGAAGATTCCGGCGAATGCCGCGACCTCGGTTGCCTCGGTTACGCTTCGGTACCCGAATGCAAGCGGTGTCTCAACGGACTCAACGGCGGTTCTCTCACTCTCTTCGGGCGCCCAGCCGTACTCGACGGCTACCTTCACGGGCCTCTCGTTCTACATTCCGCAGAACGCAGCGAAGAAGCTTGATGTCTACGTCTCGCTCTCCACGATCGCTTCCGGAGCAACTTCCGGCGCGGCGGTCTCGGCGGTGCTTGACTTCGGCGAGGGCTACAGAGAGACGGATTCTTCCGGCACAGTAGGCACGACACTTTCGTCTGCTGACCTTGCCTCGGATGCTACGGGCGGAAAGGGCACGATGTATGTGAGGAAGTCACTCCCGACTCTCGCTGCAGTCGCGCTTGACAGCACTTCGCTCGACAACGGCACTGACAAGGCACTCGGTCGTGTGAAAATCACGGCAGATGCCGCTGGAGATATCAGTTGGTACAAGCTCGTGTTCACGGTGAACTTGACCTCGCCTTCAAGTGTGCTCACCACTGGTGCAACTTCGACGATGAAGTTGTGGCAGGGCTCCAACATCGTCGCGGGTAACTTCGCGACGACTACGGGAGACCTCGGCACCGGCGGCCTCAATGCATGGGGTGCTGGCTCTTCGGGCGGCACTCTGGCCTTCTTGCCAACCTCCGAACAGTCGATTACGGCTGGTGAGAGCGCGACCTATGAGCTTCGCGGTACGGTCGGCAGTGTCTCGGATGCGGGCGGCTACACGGTCAATGTCTCAATCGCGAATGCGCAGACATCGGCAAGCACAACCGCTACAGCGGCGCAAGTCGGTGCCGGTGCAAACATAGGCGGACAATCAGGAACTCCGTCCCTCACCTGGTCTGACAAGTCGTCAATCGCTACGGTGCACAGCGTGACTACCTCTGACTGGACGGATGATTACCTCGTCAAGAACCTCCCACTCACGATTGGAACCTTGTCGAAGTCAATCTAAAGTCCTAAGTTTTCGGCTCCTCTCGCGCTCTGGCGCTTGGGCTCCGGCTAGGATATTGGCCTAGCAAACAAAAGACCACCCTTCGAGGTGGTTTTTTGTTACCCTTCCGTAGCCCTGGCGAAGGAGGGCGTCTTAGCACGAAACCTTTTCGTGCTAAGGGAGGTTATCCACATCCCGCATCTGAACAAGGCATTTCTTGGAATAGAGGGAGTACACTTGACCTTGAAAGGCACTCGCGCCTTGTTATTTTATTCGTATATAAGCAATCATAATTTATGAATCGTATCAGGACATATCTCGGGAGCGTTACTCGGACGACGCGTACCATTCTGCTCGGGCTTGCGGTCGTCTTCGTGAGCGCGGGCATCGCTCAGGCCGCGACGACCATCAGCACGAACATCGAGACCGCAGGGACGCTCTCCGTCACCGGCGTGAGCACATTCACTAATGCCTCTACAACTAATGCCGCAACAATCGGCGGTACCTTGTGGGTCGGCGGGAACGCAACGACGACCCCGGCCGGTGCTTTGACACTTAATGGGGCATTTAGCGGTACGTCAGGCACCTTGTCGACGACACTTAGCGTGACCGGCGTGAGTACATTCACCAACGCCTCCACGACCAATTCCGCAACCATAGCCGGTCCGTTGTGGATAAACGGGAACGCAACGACAACCGGCGCCGGCGCTCTCTCGTTACAGAGCACCCTTGGCGTACTTGGCCTTACATCGCTTGCAGGCGCCTCAACAACTGGCGCAGTATCCGTCGCCGGAGACCTCACAGTAAATGGCAATGCGACAACGACCGCCGCCGGCGCTCTTTCGTTGAAAAGCACGCTTGGCGTAACCGGAGCAACAACGCTTTCTTCCACGCTTGGCGTGACCGGCGTAAGCACATTCACCAATGCTTCCACGACCAATTCCGCAACCATAGCCGGTCCGTTGTGGATAAACGGGAACGCAACGACAACCGGCGCCGGCGCTCTCTCGTTACAGAGCACCCTTGGTGTTATCGGGGATACCACGCTCGCCTCAACGACCGCTACGGCGATGAAGGTTGGGCAGGTTGGAACACGCATGACGCGCATCGTGTCCGGCTACTGCGTTACGGCGTCAACGGCTCTTCCTGCCTCGTTTACCGCCTCTTCAACGCCAACCTTCGCAGAATGCACGCCTTCAGGCGGCACCTCGATTCTCAGTTCAACTGACCGGGTGTTTGTCCAAGCGACGAGCTCTCTCCCTTCGTATATCATCCTGCAATCTGCTTCTACAACCGCTGGCAACTTGATAAGCACGCAGCTTCTGAACACCAGCACGAGCACGTCTCCAGCCGCCGCCATCTACGCATTCAACTTCTGGGCGTTCCTGTAGTCGCATAGCGAGTTACTTAATTAACTAAATAATCTCACTATGCCACGAATGCTCGCCCGTGCAGGAATCCTAGTGGCGCTGTTCGCTCCAACGCTGGCATTCGCCGCCGCCGCCGATGTTACGCTGACGACCGATACGGTCTTGAGCGTGGCCGGCGTTACTCTGAACGTCTCCGGCTCAAGCGCTACCGTCGAGTCGATCACCGTCAATGCAGGGAACTTCAGCGTAGCGCTTCAGTCCGGCTCCAGTTTTCAGGTAACAGCACCAGGTCTTGAACGGCTCTCGGCAAGTACCCTTACCGGCATTTCAAGCGATATATGTAGTGCTAGTCAGTCGCTTCTCAAGTATGTGCCCAGTACGAGTGTAACCGTTACTATCACCCCGGACACGGTTCTGTGCTCAGCAACGAGCAGTGGTGGCGGGGGAAGCACTTCAACAGGCGGCGGCGGTTCGGCTACAGTGTCTGCGACACCCGCTACGCCGGCAACGCCTGCTGCGACGACCACTCCAGCAGTACCCGCTACGCCAGCGACACCCGCTACACCAGCAACCCCGGCGACACCCGCCTCGGGTCTTTCGGTTTCGCAGATACAGTCCATTCTTGATGTGCTCGCATCATTTGATGTTGACGCGGCAACGATGGCAAGCGTAAGAGCGGCGCTTGAAGGCACGACTACCGGCTCGATAACGAGTGCCGCAGTTGCCGTATTCAAATCAGATCTCACCATCGGTTCTCTCGGAAGCGAGGTGAAAGCCCTTCAGCAATTCCTGAATGCTCACGGCTACACCGTCGCGGCAACTGGTCCGGGCTCCTCCGGCAGCGAGACGACTATGTTCGGTTCGCTCACCAGAGCGGCGGTCATCAAATACCAGAAAGCGAAGGGCATCACGCCCGCCGTCGGATACTTCGGTCCGAAGACGCGTGCAGCCGTTAATGCCGGCTCATAACTATAACGACTCCTAAAAAACGCCGTCCC
>Ga0209541_10008970_pt1 | contig 16322 bp, 12 predicted proteins | sample RifCSPlowO2_01_FD_184027 | JGI IMG/M metagenome (GOLD analysis project Ga0209541, IMG submission 184027) | Groundwater microbial communities from Rifle, Colorado - Rifle CSP2_plank lowO2_0.1 (SPAdes) (version 2) | ecosystem: Environmental > Aquatic > Deep subsurface > Groundwater | place...
GGGGGGGGGGGGGGGGGGGGGGGGGGCCCCCACCCTGACCCTCCCCACAAGGGGGAGGGGAAAATCAAATTTTTCTCGTCAACTAATCTGGTAACAACTTTGATGACGAAATCTCCCTTCTGGTGGAATATCGCCGCGGAAGACATCGCCGCAGAACTGCGGACCGACCTCAAGGAAGGGCTCAACGCCCTTGAAGTCCAAAAACGTTTGGAAGAATACGGGTTCAACCGGCTTCCGGAGCCAAAGAGGGTCAGCCCGGTCAAACTTTTTCTGAGCCAGTTCTCCAGTCTGATCGTCTGGATCCTTATCGGGGCCGCGTTCATCGCCGGAATATTGGGGGAATGGATCGACGCTTGGGCGATCACGGTCATCGTGGTCCTCAACGCCGTCCTGGGGTTCGTCCAGGAATACCGGGCCGAACGTTCCCTGGCCGCCTTGAGAAAATTATCAAGTCCCAGATGCCGGGTTATCCGCGGCGGTACCTTGCAAATGGTGGATTCGAGCCGCGTCGTGCCGGGAGATATCGTCGCCCTGGAAGCGGGCGACCGGATCCCCGCCGACGGGCGGGTGGTTTATTCGGTCCAATTGTCCACCCAGGAAGCGGCGCTGACGGGGGAGTCGCTGCCTGTCCATAAAACCACCGAAGCGATGACGGCCGAAGATCTTCCCCTGGGGGACAAAAAGAATATGGCGTTTCTGGGGACGGTGGTGGTGAGCGGTAAAGGCCGGATGGCCGTCACACAGACCGGGCTTGCAACGGAGCTGGGCAAGATCGCTTCCTTGCTCCGGGAAGGTTCCGAAGAAAAAACGCCTTTGCAAATCCGCCTGGAAGGGTTGGGGCGCCGGCTGGTCCTGTTTTGCCTGGGGATCGTGGCGGTCGTATTCGTTTTGGGATTAGTCCGGGGGATAGGGTTTATCGATATCCTTTTGACCGCCTTGAGCCTCGCGGTGGCGGCCATCCCCGAGGGCCTGCCCGCGATCGTGACCGTCGCCCTGGCGCTGGGCGTCCGCCGGATGGCCAAACGCAACGCCCTGGTCCGCCGGCTGCCGTCGGTGGAGACCTTGGGCTGCGCCTCGGTGATCTGCACGGACAAGACGGGGACGCTGACTCAGAATGAAATGACGGTGAGGTCTGTCTGGGTCAATGAAAAATTTGTGGATGTCTCGGGTGTGGGGTATTCCCCTCAAGGCCGCTTTGAACAGGACGGGAAGGTCCTGGACCCCGAAGATCATCCGGAATTGATGATGGCTTTAAAGGTCTCTGTTTTATGTAACAGCGCGCAGCTGAACGAGTTGGACGGCGCTTGGAATATTATCGGGGACCCGACGGAGGGCGCTTTGATTGTCGCGGCCGCCAAGGCGGGTCTCAAGAAAGAGGCCCTGGAGGCGCGGTATCCTCTGGCGGGGGAGGTCCCGTTCGATTCCGAGCGCAAACGCATGAGCGTGGTCAGACAATCCCCGGAGAGGGAAGGGAAGATCCTTTTTGTCAAAGGAGCCCCGGACATCATCCTGGACCGCTGCGGATCCATCCTGGTCCACGGGAAAAGGATCCCGTTAGGTCCGGAGCAAGGGAATGGCGTACTGCGGGCCAACGGGAAATTAGCCGGCCAGGCGTTAAGGGTCCTGGCGCTCGCCTGGCGGGAACTGGACCAGGACGGCCCTGTGGATGAGTCCGCGGAAACGGGGTTGACCTTCGCCGGGCTCATCGCCATGTCGGACCCGCCGCGTCCCGAGGCGAAAAAATCTATCGATCTCTGCCGGCGGGCGGGGATCCGCACCGTGATGATCACGGGGGACCATAAAGAAACAGCGGTCGCCGTCGCCCGGGAACTCGGGTTGATGGACCACACAGAACTGGCCGTCGATGGACCAGAGCTTGACCGCATGAGCGGGGAGAGCCTGAAAGATAACGTGAGGAAGATCGTCGTCTATTCCCGCGTGTCGGCGGAGCATAAGTTGAAGATCGTGCGGGCGTGGAAAGCGGCGGGGGAGATTGTGGCCATGACCGGAGACGGGGTCAACGACGCCCCCGCCATCAAGGAAGCCGATATCGGCATCGCGATGGGGATCACGGGGACGGACGTCACCAAAGAGGCCTCGGACATGGTCATCACGGACGACAATTTCGCCTCGATCGTCAACGCGGTCGAGGAGGGGCGGGGCATTTATGACAACATTATCAAGTTCGTTAATTATCTCCTTTCTTCCAATATCGCGGAACTTCTGGTCATCTTCATGGGGATGCTCCTGGGGTTCACGGACCGGGAAGGGAACGCCTTTGTCTCGCTGTCCGCCGTCCAGCTTTTGTGGATGAACCTGGTGACGGACGGGTTCCCGGCCATCGCGTTAGGGTTGGACCCGCTTGCTCCAGGCGCGATGGACCGCGCCCCCCGGAGGTTGTCGGAGCCGATCCTTTCTCTTCAGTTCGCCTTGCAGCTTTCCCTGGTCAGCCTGACCATCGCCGCGGGCGCCCTGGTCGCCTGCCATTTCGGCCTGCGGCAAAGCGTTCCGCTGGCCCAGACCATGGCCCTTACGACACTGGTCGTGATGGAGCTCGTCAGGGTCCAGGTGATCCGGTCCCGGTATCAGATAGGCCTTTTTTCCAACCCTTGGCTGGTGGTCGCTTTGGCCGGTTCCCTGATTTTACAACTGGGCGTTATTTATATCCCGCCTCTGCAGAAAGTTTTCGGCACCGTTTCATTAGGGAAGACGGACTGGGGGGTCATCCTCGCCGTTACTTTTCTGGTAGGATGTCTCACCACCGGGATGAATAAGCTCTTCAAAAACCCCTCCGAAAATTCTTTTTAAAATTATTGACACTCCCTAGGGCGTATGTGACAATAGCAACCGTTTCCAATACCTGCAACGTAATTTAAGTTGCAGGTATTGGAAACCCCCGGCGCTTTGATTCACGAAGTGAATCAGCAGGGGGTGGCATCTTAAACCCAGTGATGATTTTAATGTGACCGTGGAAGGAGGTGGAGAACCTAATTTAAGGTCGGAAATCATCGAAAATCTGGTCTATCGGACTGATTAATGCCCAGGCGCAGACCTGGCTATATAATTATATAGATTTAAAATTAACCTTTTGGAGGAAAAAATGAAAAAAACAATTCTATTAGCTATGCTCCTGGCCGCGTTCGTGGCCATGCCGGCAGCGGCTAGTGTACAAAACGTCAAGGTCGGCGGAAGCATCGATTCGACATGGCTTATCCGCAACAATTTCGACCTTGGCCTTAACGTCATCGGGGATGAAACGCAGAACCTGTTCATCACCCAGACCATGCTCACGGTCGATGCGGACCTCACGGACAATGTCTCCACCACGGTCCACCTCATCAATGAGCGCGCATGGAACCAGAAGGCTGTGGAGAATGCCAATGATTCAGACGTCGACATTCATCTGGCCTATGTCACGTTAAGGGAAATGTTGTATTCCCCCTTGACGGTTGTCGTTGGCCGCCAGGCGTTCCATTATGGAAACAGCTTCATCGTGGATGCCTCCGGGACCAACAACAGCGCCCCGACAGATTCCGGGATCGATACTATCGCCGGCGATCTGACCAAGCAAACGGCGCAGGATGCTGTCCGGCTCATTTTTGACTATGAGCCTTTGAGCATCGAGTTGTTGCTCGCCAAGATCAACTCGAGAACCAACACATTGACAAACATTCCCGGAGATGATATCGACCTTTTCGGGGCCAATGTTGGTTATGAGGTTGGCGACAGCATGAACACGCAGGTTGAGGCGTATTTCTTTGCTAAAGTAGACAAGCTGGCTGATACAGCTGCTGCCAGTGAGTTCAGCAAGTCGGACACAGTGTATGTGCCTGGTTTGCGCGCCAGCACCAACCCGATCGAGGGGTTGAACGTGCAGGCCGAATTAGCCTGGCAAAGAGGTAACAGGGTTGCCACCACGGGTACAATTGGCGATAACGAACAGCGCGACGCCATGGGCGCCCAGGTCATCGCGAGCTACCAGGTTCCGGTGCTGGAAGAGTACAAACCCATGCTGCAATATGTGTACACCTACGTTTCCGGTGACAGCAATCCGGGTGACCGTGCTTATGCTAGCGAGTCGTCCAGGAACAAATACACCGCCTGGGATCCGATGTTTGAAAACCAGAGCGGCGGGACCATCTACAATACGTTGTTTGGCTTAAGCAACGCCCATATCCACGCGGTGTCTGCTCAAGTGAACCCGATTGAAGATGTGACCACCAAAGTGACCTGGAGCAACCTCCGGTTAGACAAAGGGCTTAGCGGAGATTCCACCAATACGGCGCTGACCCTTGTCCAGCCTGATGGTACGGCCACAGGACTCATGGGTATTGTCGTTGACGAGAAAGAGATCGGCAACGAAATCGATGCCACAGTCACCTATGATTACACCGAAGACGTCCAGTTCGGTGCCAATTTCGGGTGGTTTTTACCGGGTGACCTGTTCGCTGCGGCCAATGATTCGGTCGCTTCACAGGCCATCGTTCATGGTAATGTGAACTTCTAATTTTTTAGAAGTTTAGTTGTCAGTAAAAGGGGACAGGTTCTAGAACCTGTCCCCTTTTTTTGTGAATATTTTCGTGTCATTTTGTGAATGTTGTATTTGCGGATATTTAAACTTTTACTTTAAATTTACGCAATCTTATGTTATGCTTTAACCATGCTGATTAACCGCGAATTAGGGGCTGAATTAAAAGCCAGTGCCAGGCAATATCCGGTTGTCACCGTGACCGGTCCCCGCCAGTCCGGCAAGACCACCTTGGTCAAGAAACACTTCCCCAAGTATCGGTATTATAATCTTGAGGAACCTGATACTCGTGAAATTGCCCAATCCGATCCCCGGGGGTTTCTCGCCCAAAACGAGGGAGGGTTTATTCTGGATGAAATTCAGCGTGTGCCGGGGTTGTTGTCTTATATCCAGGGGATTGTTGATAAGACCGGAAAGCGCGGCCAGTTTATTCTCACCGGAAGCAGGAATTTTGAGCTGATGGAGACTGTGACACAATCGCTTGCCGGCAGGACCGCGCTTTTGTGTCTGCTCCCTTTGAGTATCAACGAGCTAAGAGCGGCGCATGCTTTATACACGGTTGATCAGTATTTGCTGAAAGGCTTTTATCCCCGGATTCATGCGGAGAAAAACCTGAACCCCACCAAAGTCTATCGCAATTATTATCAGACCTATATTGAACGCGACCTTAAGACACTTGTTCACGTGAGGGATTTAAGCCGGTTCCAGAAGTTTGTGCGTTTGTGTGCCGGACGAATCGGGCAAATTTTTAATGCGAGCGCCCTGGCCGCCGAGGTCGGCGTTTCGGTCCCAACGATAAACTCATGGATTTCCATCCTGCAGGAATCGTACGTTGTTTTTCTCTTGCAGCCGTATTATGCCAATATCCGGAAGCGGCTTGTAAAATCACCCAAACTCTATTTTTATGATGTCGGGCTGGCGTCGTATCTGCTGGCAATCGAGAATGAGACACAAATGAACCGGGATCCCCTGCGCGGGGCGTTGTTTGAAAATATGGTGGTGATGGAACTGGTGAAACACAGATTTAACCATGGGCAAGACCACAATCTTTATTTTTTCAGAGATGAACGCCATCATGAGATCGACGTGGTGATTAAGGCCGGGAATATGATCACGGGCGTTGAAATAAAATCCAGCGCGACTTTCCATGCCGATTTTCTTAAGGGGCTTAAATATTTTGAGAAACTTTTTAAGGGCAGGACTCCCCGGTCAGTGGTGATTTTCGCCGGAGATGAATATCGGGGCAAGGAATTTACGGCCCTGAATTACAAAAACGCGGTGGGCGCTTTTGAAGAGTGAAAGTTAACCGCGGCTCAATGAAAAAACTTCAAATAATAGTTTGATTTCTTATTATATTTGTTATTATAAATTTATTAACCAGGAAATTATCTGACGATGACACGCGACGAAATTTACGACCATTTAGCGCAAGTATACCTCGGCAAACGCAAGGAAGCCGAGCCGCCCAAGAAGAAGCATTTTCATGCCTGGCTTCTGATCAACGCGTTGATCACACTGATGATCTTCTCCAGCGTCTTTTACGGCCTGACCGCGTTTTTGACGCGGCAGTCGTCGCTGCGCGGCAACGTCCTTTTCGCCCTGCACAACGGGCTGGTGCGTCTGGACTACAATTTCGACGAAGATTTTTCGCCGGTCAAAACGCTCGCCTTGTCCGCGCCCGCCATCGATGCCAGCCGTTACAAAAGTCTGGAGTTCTCCATCCGGGCCAGGGAGCAGGGGAACCCGGCGATCGTGAAGGTCGTCGTAGAGAACCATAAACATGAAACGGCTTCGTATTATATCCAGGGGATCGACTATTCCTGGCAGGATTTTCGTATACCGCTGCGCGAATTCAAACAAATAACCGACTGGACAGGGCTGAAAAATATCTCCTTTGTCCTGGAATCATGGAACGTGGAACAAAAGGAAGGTATTATTCTCATCGACAACATCTGTTTCTCGGGTGAGAAAGGGGTTTAGAAAACATGAGGACCATCGCTATCGCGAATCAAAAAGGGGGCTGCGGTAAAACGACGACAGCCATCAACTTGGCCGCGGCATTGGGCAGGAACGGGCGCAGGGTTTTGTTGATCGATCTGGACCCGCAAGCCCACGCGTCGCTGGGGCTTAATGTGGAGAGCCAGGACAGCATTTATAACGTGATCTCCCGGCTGACGCCGTGCAAATTACGTCTCGAGAGCATCATCAAGCGCGTCGAAAACAGTTTCGACATTGTTCCTTCCAATATTCTCGTCGGTACGCTGGAGCAGGAACTAGCCGACGAGATCGGCCGCGAATTGAAATTGTCCGAGGTGATCGCGCCGGTCAAAGAGAATTATGACTATATTTTGATCGATTGCGCGCCGAGCCTCGGCATCTTGACGGTCAATGCCCTGCGCGCCAGCGATGAGCTCCTGATCCCGGTTGAGACCAGCCGTTTTTCGATTCAGGGGGTGGAGCACTTGCTGGATATCGTCACGCTCGTGCGGGACCGTTTGAACCACGCGATCCAGTGCCGGGTCCTCATCACGATGTTTGATTCGCGCCTGCGGCATTCCTTCGCGATGCTGGAAACTTTTCGGCGGAAATTCAGTGAATTGCTTTTCGACACGATCGTCCACACCAACGTCAAACTCAAAGAATCCGCCGTGATGGGCCAAACCGTCGCTGTTTATGACAAATACAGCCGCGGCACCAAGGATTACTTCACGCTTGCCAAAGAGATCATTTGCGCCGAGAAAAAACAGCCGACCGCCGCCGAAACGCCAGCCAGCCAGCAGCCGGTTCCGGCACAAGCGGCTGCCAGCGTCGATCCAAAAGCATTCTCGGAGAAGATGGTTCCCATCTTTTCGGAAAAGATGGGAACGCTCATCAAGCAGGAAGTCAAGGATGTCCAGCAGTTGTTCCCGGTGCGTTTTAGTTATGACGCCGCCGGCGCCAAATCCGTCTTTGTGACGGGGAGTTTTAACGATTGGTCTTTGGACGACCATTGCCGGCTCACGCAGGTCAACGGGAAGTGGGAATCCGTCATCGCGCTCAAACCCGGTGTTTATAAATATCAATTTATCGTTGATGGCGTCTGGAAAGAAGACCCCCATAACCCGAACAAGGAAAGAAACTCTTTCGGGGACGTCAATTCCCTGATCGAGGTCACGGTTGATGGCCAGGAAAAATCTGCAGTTTAACCCTTCGGAGGACCCTCATATCCTCGAGGGGAAAAGCTTCGCTGTTTTATCATATCTTTCTATCCTGTGCATCATCCCGTTGATCCTCAAGAAAGATAACGCGTTTGTCCTCGCGCACAGCAAGCAGGGCCTGGTTATCTTTATCGGACAGGTGGCGGTCATGATCGTGTCGATCCTTTTAGGCCCGTGGATATTCCGTCTGGGAATGTTCGTCTTGTGGGTATTCGCTTTCCTCGGCATCCTTGCCGTCCTCCAGGGGCGGTTGATCCGCTTTCCCGTCATTTCTCCGATCGCTGATAAAATCATCATGTGATCTCAACCGGGATTTCTTCCGTGGCCGTTCTGAAAAAATTCCTTTTTTCTCTTAAGAAATTATTCGGCCAAAGGCTCCCAGCGGGGAGAAATAAAAAGAAACGGCAAAAAACAAAACGAAGAGCCGGAAAGAAACTGCATTCCCGCCGTCGCGTCTTCCGCAAACCCCCTAGGAAACCGCGTCCGGTGCGTCCTTCCAGAAAAACAATTAAAAAGAAGCAAAGGGTTTCTTCCGCAAAAAAGTCACTTCGTCCCGCGCCTGTTCCCGCTGTCCCTGTCAAATTGCCTTCCGGAAAACCCCGGCCGCCCGGTCAGCTTATCGGCGAAGTAACCCATTTTTTCTCAAGAATTCAGGTAATTGTCGTGAAAATGGGGAAGGGGCGTCTTGCTGTGGGGGATAAAATCCGTATCCAGGGGAAATCAACGGATTTTACGCAGACCGTGCGCTCCCTGCAAATTGAAAGCGTTGATGTCCGCTCCGCCCGCGCTGGAGAGTTGATCGGCTTGAAAGTCGAGCGCGAGGCCAGAGTGGGAGATAAGGTGTACAAGCTGGTTTGACATGAGGGAAGAAGTATTGTATTATTGCAGTATCAGCCCATGAATATGACTCCACCTAAATTTGCGCAACCTTTGAAGGTTCTGGTGGTTGAGGATAATCCAATCGACCGCCGGATTATCGAAACCATGCTCCAGGAGTCTTCCAGCCCCGTCGCCCTCCTTAAAAGCACCGAAACTCTGGCCGGGGCTTTCCAATTGCTGGGGCAGCATGCTTTTGACGTGGTCATCCTGGATTTGAACCTTCCTGACAGTGAAGGAAAAGATACCCTAAGGTCGTTGAGCAGCAAGTATCCCCAGGTGACTATTGTCATTAATACGGGAGCCTATGAAGATGAATTGGGTCTCCACACGCTAAGTTATGGGGCGCAAGATTTTCTCGTTAAGGGAAAGTATACGGCCTATGTGCTGCATAAAGCTTTGTATTATGCGCTGGAACGCAAGCGTCTGGAACGCGAATTAACCGCGGCCTATCAACGGCTCCAGGAAACTCAAGCGCAGCTTCTACAGATGGAGAAGATGAAGGTCGTCGGGGCTTTGGCCAGCGGGATAGCCCATGAGATTAAAAATCCTTTGGCCTCGATTTCCTACGGGGCCACGTATTTGCATGAACAGATTCATTCCAGTGACGCCAAAATTCAAAGTGTCCTGGCAAATATCAAGGAAGCCGTGTGCAAGGCTAACGGCATCGTTACCGATCTGCTGAACTTCGCCGGGGCGACTTCTTTGCATAAAGGGCCGGAAAATTTGAATGAAATTATCGAGAAGAGTTTGGCGTTGATCCATTACGAGCTGGACAAAAAACATATCCAGGTCGTCAAGAGAACTGACCAGGGAATTCCGCCGGTTCATATCGATCGCAATCGCATTGAACAGGTCCTCATCAATTTGATGCTCAACGCGATCCAAGCCTCGCCGCCGGGAGGAACGCTGGAATTAAAGACCTATTGCCAGGGAATTACCGAGGGCTTCTGCACCAGGTATAACCTGGACAAGGCAGGATTTGGGGCCGGCACAACGGTCATCATTTGTGACGTGGAGGACAACGGGACCGGAATCTTGCCGGAACATCTCCAGAAAGTTTTTGAACCATTCTTCACGACAAAACACGCCAGTGGCGGCATTGGGTTGGGGTTATCCGTCACCAAAAGCATCATGGACAATCATAACGGGATCGTGGCCATTGAGAACATAACCGATCACAGCGGTGTCCGCGCGCGGCTGGTTTTTCAGCCCTGCCAATAACCCATCTTCCGACATACCCGGCCTTCCGGAAACCTTCCGAAAAAACATTTAATTTTGCGATGTTTTTATGTACAATAGGTGAACTTCGGTTCGATCAATCAAAGAGGAAAGTATGTCTAACCAATTGTTGTTGAAGAAATCAACCAGGTTTCATGGCCGCAAAGGCCCGCTGCTTTTAATCATCCTTGACGGCGTGGGAATAGGCAAGCGCGATGCCAGCGACGGGGTCTTTATGGCCAGGACACCGTGTCTGGACCGGCTGATGAAAGGGTCTCTTTATACGACCCTTAAGGCTCATGGCAAGGCGGTCGGGATGCCTTCGGATGGGGATATGGGAAACAGCGAAGTTGGGCATAATACTTTAGGCGCGGGCCGTGTTTTTGAGCAGGGGGCGGCACTGGTTTCTAAAGCCATTGAAAATGGAAGCATTTTCCGGACGCCATTATGGAAGGACTTGGTGGCGCGCGTCAAACCAGCCAGCCTGCCTGACGGTAAGCCGTCAGGCACTTTTCATCTGATCGGGCTTTTATCCGACGGAAATGTCCACGCGCATACGGAGCATCTCTACGCCTTGTTGCGTCAATGCGCCAAAGACGGCGTCAAGCGGGTGCGAATCCATGCCTTGACGGACGGCCGCGATGTCCATGAAAAATCCGCTTTGCAATATCTCGAAAAGACCGAACAGATTTTAAGTGAACTTAAAAAACAGTACGGTGCGGATTACCGTATCGCCTCCGGCGGCGGGCGCATGATCACGACTATGGATAGATATAATGCCGATTGGACCATCGTTCAACGCGGCTGGGACGCGCATGTGCTGGGTAAGGCGCGCATGTTCGCTTCGGCGGCCGAAGCGGTTGAAACATATTACCGCGAGGATCCCAAGATCACGGATCAGTATCTGGATTCTTTTGTCATCGCCGAGAAAGGTAAACCTGTTGTGCCTATCGGCACCATCGAAGACGGGGACGCGGTCGTTCTTTTTAATTTTCGCGGCGACCGCGCCATTGAGCTTTCCCTGGCCTTCGAACAGAAAGAGAATTTCGACAAGTTCGAACGCCAGCGCGTGCCCGATGTCCTGTTCGCCGGCATGATGGAGTACGACGGTGATCTGCATATCCCCAAACATTATCTGGTCGACCCGCCGCAGATCGAACGCGTCGTCAGCGAATATATGTGCGCCAGCGGCGTCCCCGCGTTCGCTATTTCCGAAACCCAGAAATACGGCCACGTGACCTATTTTTGGAACGGGAACAATTCGGGATATGTCGATAAAAATCTGGAAACGTATGTGGAAATCCCCTCCGATAAAATCCGCTTTGATAAGGCGCCCAGGATGAAAGCCTGTGAAATTACGGAGAAGACCATCGAACTTCTGCGTAGCGGCCGGTATCGTTTTGGTCGTATCAATTTTCCCAACGGCGACATGGTGGGGCATACCGGAGCCGAAGAAGCCATCATCGCCTCCGTGGAGGCGGTTGACGAATGTACTGACAAATTGATCAAAGTGGTCGATGAGCTGGGCGGTATCACTATTGTTCTGGCGGATCATGGCAATGCCGATGAGATGTTTACCGTTAAGGGCGGCAAAAAGATCGTCAGTACGGCGCATTCCCTGAATCCCGTCCCGTGCGCCATCGTGGATGCCGGATACAAAGGGGAATACCGGATGGCCAACCTTTCGGCCCGCGGCCTGCCTGCCGGACAGGCAGGCCTGTCGAATATCGCAGCCACGCTCCTGAATCTGCTGGGATTTGAGAAACCGCAAGATTACGACCCATCACTGATCGAGTTTGTTTGTTGGCCATAGATTATGGCCAACAACCCTCACGCTTGTTTCGTTTTGTTCATCAAAAATTCAAAACGAAGCAGTGAGGGTAGTCATCCCCCGATTGATGTTTTATAAAAATTGAAAGGGGGATCTTTAACAGGGAGATAAGGTTTTAATGTTTTTGATATTCCTGCTGGTTGTCCTGGGGGGGCTTTTTCTTTTTGGATGTTTCTGCGCTTTTTTTGACCAGGCCGTTTTGACCCGATCCGGGACGGTTTACCGGGCCAGGACGTCCAGAAAAATCGTCGCCCTGACCTTTGACGATGGTCCTTCACCTGTCTGGACTTCTCAAATCCTCGAAGAGCTTAAAAAAGCAGACGTCAAAGCCACCTTTTTTATGGTCGGCCATCATGTCCAAAAATATCCGGATGTCGCCCGCCGCGTCGAGCGCGAAGGACACGGGATCGGTAATCACGGATACGCCCACAGCGTTATTTTGTACTACACGCCCGCGGAGATCGAGGAAGAGGTCAAATATACGGAACATGTGATCCGCGAGATCACCGGAAAAACGACCAGGATTTTTCGTCCGCCCAAGGCCTGGCTGCGCGATTCGACCAAAGACAAGATCAGGTCATTGGGATACGAGGTCGTCTTATGGTCGCTTAATTCCAAAGATTGGGTTGGATTCCCCTCTCGGTGGATCGTCCGTTATCTCGCGGCGCGCGTACGCGGCGGCGATATTCTTCTTTTTCACGATAGCGGAAATATCTTCGCGCGGGAGGGAGGCGATCGCAGCCAGACCGTCCGGGCGGTGGCGCTGCTGATCAAGATTTTACGGGAAAAGGGATTTTCGTTCGTTACCGTTGAGGAATTACTGCATGAGTCCTGATCATTTCGAAATGTTAAGCCACAAAAAGCTTGTCGGTATCCTTATGGCCGCGGCCTATGTGCTGTTGATGATGGGCAACGGCTTTGTCAGTCTGACCCATCCGGATGAGGTTTTCTATGTCCAAAGCGCCAAGGAGATGATCCAGCATCACAGCTGGTTGACGCCGATGATCTTTGACGCGCCGCAGTTCGAAAAGCCGGTCTTTTTTTTCTGGCTGCTGGCGTTTAATATCAAATTATTTGGCATTACGCCTTTCGCGGCGCGGTTTTGGCCGGCCTTGTTTGCCATCCTCGGTGTGGCCGTGACCTATTGGGCGGCCTGGATGCTTTTTGAGCGCAAGCGCCTCGCGTTTCTCTCCGGATTAGTCCTGGCAAGCAGTTTTATTTATCTCGCCCTGGCCAGGGCCGTTTTAACCGACATGGTTTTTTCTATTCTGGTGGCTGTTACGATCGTCCTGTTTTACGCGGGGTATCAATATCGCGCGTCGGCGGATCAGGGGATCGTCCTCGCCGCGGTCGTTTCGGGTTTTGCCGTTTTGACGAAAGGCGTTCTGGGAATCCTTTTCCCAGCGGCAGTTGTCATTATTTTTTTGTTCTATAAAAAGGATTTAAGTTTCTTAAAGCGAAAAGGCATTTGGCTGGGGTTATGCTTTTTTTTGCTCATCGCTTTGCCGTGGCATATATTGATGTATCAGTGGTATGGTCAGGAATTTATCCGGGAATACGTTTATAATGTGCATATCCGCCGAATTTTGGAAGCGGAGCACGCGCGATTGGACAACTGGTATTTTTATTTGGGACTTATGTTCGGGGGTATTTTGCCGTGGAGCTTCTTCTGGCCTCCGGCGGCACGTCTGGTGTGGCGGCAGTTTAAGGAAAAGCTCCCCGACCGCGACAAATTGTTTTTTCTTTTGGCCTGGATCGTTGGCGTGTATATCTTCGTCCAGCCGGCGCATTCCAAACTGGCCAGTTATCTTTTTCCGGTTTTCCCCGCCATCGCCATCCTTGTCGCGTATTATCTGGACCACGCCTTGCGCCATGCGGTGGAAAGCGGCCGCGCGAAGGCGCTGACTTTGTGCGGGTATCTGCTTGCCGCTTTTTTGGTGTTCTCCGCCGCGGGCGCTGTCGTCGCCGCGAACATATTCAAGGACTTTGTCGCTCATCCCGCGCCGGTGTATGCATTCACGATCCTGCTGGCCGTTACCGCAGTTTGTATTTTTGTATTTAACCGCAAACGCGAATATTTCAAAATGCTTCTTGCGCACGCGGGAGTCACGGTGACATTGCTGGCCGTGTTGTTACTGGCAAGACCGTCCGCGGAGCCTTGGGTTTCCTGCAAAGACATCACGGATATCTTCAAGGCCATTGATCATTCGAATTCAACGGTCTTGACCAGTAAATTTTACGTGCGCGGGATACGTTTTTATACTGACCGCAAGATGGCCGTTATCGACATTAACGGCGAAGGGTTTTTTAGCCCGCATCCGGTTCCCTTTCTGAATACCGACCCGAAGGTGCTTGATTTCCTCAAAACACAACCTGTCACCTACGCGATCGTCAAGGAAGGGAACATCCGCGATCTCAAGCGGATCGTGCAAGGCCAGCCGTACCGGTTGGAAGAATTGCGGGGCGTGGGAGGGAAACACATCGTACGCATCGAGAAGATGTAGGGGCGTATGGCCATACGCCCCTACTGTGTTGTATAAAAATCATAAAAGGAAATAGCAATGCTGGAAACAAGAAAAGAGAATGAGTTAAAGCGCCGGATGCATCGGCTGGGCGTCTATGAGAAGGATTTCCGGGAAATGTTCGTGCGCGCCTCCGGACCCGGCGGGCAGAACGTCAACAAGACATCGACGTGCGTTGTTTTGCGCCATATCCCGACCGGCCTCCAGGTCAAATGCCAACAAGAGCGTTCGCAGCGGCTTAACCGCCATAAGGCCCGCTGGATTATTTTAGAAAGAATCGAGCAGCAAAAAAAAGCGGAGCAGCTGAAAGCTATCCAGCAAATGGAAAAACAGCGGCGGCAGCGGCGCAAGCGCACCACAGCGCTCAAAGAGGAGGTCCTCGCGCAGAAACATTATCGTTCCGCCCAAAAAGCGTCCCGCCGAAAAATTGATATCACGAACCTGGACCGTTATGAATAACCGGCATGTCCTGGCGGCCGTAGCCGGTGTGGCCGCCGTTGTCCTCCTCGCGTACAGCCCTTCCCTGAACAATCAATTTGTTAATTGGGATGACGATGCGCACTTGTTGGACAACCCGTTTGTCCAATCCTTTAGCTTCCCGGAGATATTTACGACAACTGTTAACGGGATTTATATTCCGCTGACATCATTGTCCTTCGCCCTGGAATATCATTTCTTTAAAGCTGATCCGTTTATTTATCATTTGGACAATCTGCTGCTGCATCTGGCGGTGACCGTGATGGTGCTTTTGTTTGGCCTGCGGTGCGGATTGTCTGTGCCGGCCGCTGGATTGGCGGCTCTGATTTTCGGGCTGCATCCCGCGCACGTCGAATCGGTCGCCTGGGTTACGGAACGCAAAGATGTCTTGTATGCTTTCTTTTATATGTCGGCTCTTTTATATTATCGGCGGCACCTTCGCAGGCTAAAGCAGGGAACGGCCCATCGCAGGGGATGGGAATTCTGGCTGACGCTTATTTCCGGGTTTTTGAGCGTTTTGGCCAAGCCCATGGCATTGAGTTTACCGCTCGTTTTGTTTCTACTCGATTGGTTTTTCAGGCGCAAGTTGACGATACGCTCTTGCGTGGAGAAAATATACTGTGGTCTTGCCGTCTTTCCCGTCGTCTGGGTTACCTACGTGCTCCAGATGCGCACGCCGGTTATCCAGTTGCCGGATTCGATCCTGATATGGATATGGTGTTTTGTTTTTTATATCCAGAAGATGTTTTTCCCGGATTATTTTGTGCCGATCTATCATCTGCCCGCGCCGGTCGCTTTGACCAATCCAAGTTACGTTTCTGCGGTTTTTCTTTTTGTCGTTTTCTGGGCAAGCTTGTGGTATTTCCGGAAAAATCGGCTATTTGTTTTTGCTGCCCTGTTTTATATCCTGTCGATATTCTTTCTACCGCGCTTGGATCATAGCGCGGATATCAATGTGGTCGGCGACCGTTTTCTTTACCTCCCGATGCTGGGCTGGTGCATGTTTCTGGGGGGTTTTTGTGTAAACCTTTGGACACGTTACCGAAATTCTTTCATCGTTAGAACGGCGTTTCTATTGGCAGGCACCGCGGTATTGAGTTTCTTGTTTTTTCAGACGGCCCGGCAATGCCGCGTGTGGTATAATGGGGCTTCCCTTTGGGAACATCAGTTGCGCTACCAGGGTCAGGCCGCGACGGCGCTCATTTACAACAAGATTGCCCAGGCGTATATGCAGGAACCGGACTTCGCGGATAATCCCGCCAGGGTTGAGTCGGCCGAGGATTACCTGCGCAAGGCCATCGCCATAAAGCCGGATTACGCCCAGGCGTATTTCCATTTGGGCCAATTGGCGATGCGTAAGGAAGATTTTGTTCTCGCCCGGATTTATTTCAAGAAAACGATAGCACTTGACGGCAAACACTTTGACGCGTATTTTCAGTTGGGATTATTGCATGACCGGGAGGGGCAATACACGCAGGCAACGAAAGCTTTTAATCAGGCCATTGTCATCAGTCCGGATCATGAAGGTATGTATCTCCATATCCTGGATTTTTATGACAAGGCAATCGCCGCGGGTCCGCAGGCGTATCAACAAGAACGGGACACCTTGACGAAGAAATATTTTGATCGTTTTGGCAAGTATCCATGAAAAAGAAGCAAAATAAAAAGTT
>Ga0209541_10008971_pt1 | contig 16319 bp, 22 predicted proteins | sample RifCSPlowO2_01_FD_184027 | JGI IMG/M metagenome (GOLD analysis project Ga0209541, IMG submission 184027) | Groundwater microbial communities from Rifle, Colorado - Rifle CSP2_plank lowO2_0.1 (SPAdes) (version 2) | ecosystem: Environmental > Aquatic > Deep subsurface > Groundwater | place...
ACCACATATGAGCTTGACTAATGGAAAGCTTAGAACTCCTTATCAGGCATTCATAGAAAAACAAAGAAAAGAATAAAAACTATGAACAACTTAAAATCACGAGGTAACATTAATAGAGGATACTACAATTTTTCTGAACTTATTAGATAGTGGTTAACAGAGGGAGTAAAGAATCAACGAAAAAGAAATCTATCAAGAAAATAGAAAGATTTTAAAGTATAATAATCATACTTATAGTATTAAAAAAGAGGGTGAAAAATGGCTAAGAAAAGAAAAGTAGATTGGTTCCTTGAATTTTTAAAATGGGGTTCTTTAATTCTTGCTATTCTTTTCTTTTTGTGGTTAGCTAGACAATTAGGATGGATTTAAAAGAATTAGTCACAAAGTTATTTCGAATAATTTACATAATTCTCTTGATATATGTAGCTTATCAAGTTTTAAGAGTGATTTTTGGGGGAACTTGGAAAAGTGAAAATATAATTATTGCGGGTATGGGTATTATCTTGGCTGGAATGTTTGTAATAGTTAGTTTTTTGATAAATCAAGGAAAATGTTTGGGCACATTAGAGGAGAGAACAAAGAATATTGGAAGTAGTTTGTCTAATTTAGGGAAAGATTTTAAAGAACATTTGTCTAATCATAAAAAATAATTTCATCAATTCTAATCGCCTACTCTAAGTATGAAATTGTAAATAAAATATAACTAATTCTAAGAGGTTTTATCTTTGGTAATTAGTACAAATTCTCACTAACTGCCCATCTCTACAATACAAATATCAATTAACAGATTATCTCACATTCTTTCTCCATTTTTTAAGAAAAATTGTGAAACCAATAACTCTTGATGTATATTTTTTCCCTAACTTGTTTAAAATCTCTTCTGAATATTCCTTTACTTTTCTCTTTTCATGCCCTGCACTTTTCAATACAGAAATCCTGACATTTTCATGGCTTTTAAAATGATTTTTCAAAGTTTCAATAAAATTATTAGTCAATCCATTTTTGCCTAACTGTAAATCAGATGTTTTATGCATTTTTTATAATTTGTATTCTTATTTTATTATAACATTCCTTGCACACGTGGTTTTTTATTACTTTATTATCTTTGTTAGGGGGAGAAAATACTAAAGCACCATATTCAGTTAATTCCTTCTTGCATATATTACATACTGGTTTTATCATTTTTATACAAAATTTAATATTTCATTTTTCTTCACCCTAATTGCTTTAAATTTCTTTACTCCAAATGTTCCTAATTTCATCTCTTTATTTTTATAAATATCTTTTCCTTTGAAAATATGCACAACAACATCTTTTTTGTTTTTTTTCCAATCTCTGCTGTATTTTGCACAAATTATTGATGCCTCTTTAATATCTGTTTTTTTTGCTTCTCCTTTTATATTAACAAATGGGCTTCCAGGAGATGCAGTATGAAAAACTTCTTCATTTTTTCCAACTTGATTAACTAATTCCTCATTGCTTTCTGCATCTTTTCCTACAATGATTTTTTTTCCAGATCTTGTTATTAATTCACGAAATTTCATAAATTAAATTATTCTTTTTTCTTTATAAACTTTGTTTTTACCTATAAAGTTGTCCATAAAATATAAATACCCATTTGTATTATCTTTTACATGGAAATATCTATTTTTGATCTAATAAACCCTAACTTTAAGATATCTGTAGATTTGTCAGAGGAACTAAAAAATAAAATAAGATCAAAAATTAAACACAAGATTTCAGATTTGTCAAAAAAATTAAAATTAAAAACAGCAAGATTATACGAGTATTTTATTTGGAAAAATTCTGCAATTCCATTAGAAGTATTATTAAAAATTTCTAACCTATTAAAAATATCAAAAGATGAAATAGAACAGAATATAATAATGTATAAACAATTGCATGTTCCTGGTAAAAATTCCATTAAAAACCCTAAACTACCCATAAAAATTAATCCATATTTCACATCTCTAATTGCTAATTTATTTTTCGACGGAAGCGTACCAAATGATGGTAAGGGAACTTATTATAATCAAAAACATAAAGAGATTATGGAAAATTTTATAAAAAAGATAAAAGAAATATTTGGGGACGTTTCTTATTCTTTAATATTAGATCATAAAGGAGTTTTGAAATGTAGACTTCCAAGATTAATAGGTGAAATTTGTAAATGTGTTTATAATGTTAAATCTTTTGGAACATTTGATTCAAGAATCCCAGAATTTATGTTTAAATTAAATAAAAAACACAAAATTGCATTTATTCTGACTTCGATAATTGATGAAGGATCAATTACATATGATGGACAAATAATGTTCGGAGTCTCTAATAAATTACTCTGTAATGATGTAAGAGAACTATGCCAAGAATTAGGTTTAGAAACAACAAAAGTTACACAAAAATCAAGTAGTAATTATTTTTATTTTTATATTAAGTCTCAAGATAAATTACTAAAGATTATAGAATCAATAAATAAAAATTATCCCCTCATATCTTTGAATTATAAAGAAAAAAGATTAAGATATTATTTTGAGATTAAAAAATACCCTGGTTTAAGAACACAAAATGGGGGCAACTTAAGAAAAAAGAAAATTTTAGAGTCTCTAAAAAAAGGAAAGAAATCTGTTAATCAACTATCGATGGAATTATTAATTCTACCGAGGAGTTTAAGAAGACATTTAAACTTTTTAGAAAAAAATAGTAAGATAAAAAAAGAAAAGAGAGGAAGCGAATACTTTTACTCTTTAATCTTCCATTGATCGATGGTAGATTTTAGTTCGAAATGATCTTTCGCGTATTCTCTAAGAGAAACCTTCCTCATAATGGCATCGATAGATTGCCTGGCCGCAATCGCTCCTTGTTTTGTACCTAACCAGTTGCCGTGGATTCCACCCCCACATTGCAGGATAATGTCTTTTCCTAAATGCCTAATGAGATATGGAAAATGTAGAGGAGTTAAACCACCTGAAGAAACAGCCAGAACTGGTTTTATTTTTCCCCAGTTTTGTTCTAATCTTATTTTTGTCTCTTTAACTCTCTCTTTTTCAATTTCTTCTTTTATTTCTGATACTTCATCAAGAGTTCCTTCAAGTTTTCCGACAACTGTTCCTATGTGCAATGTATCAACACCTATCATTCTTACTAAATCAGCTAAAACCATCATGCTTATCCCATGTTTTTTATTTCTTGTAAAAGCAGCATGCATTGCCCTGTGGGCATGTATTGCTAAATTGAAATCTGCTTCGCGCAAAGTTTGCAGTGCGCCAAAACCCTCTGTAACAACATCAACCATAATAAACTTGCCTCCTAAATCCTCTACTAATTGCGCTCTTTTGAGCATTTCTTTTGTTTCTGCTGTAACATTTGCAAGGTATGCTTTTTTCTCTCCTGTCTCTTTTTCTGCTTGATTTAATCTCTCAAGGGTTCTTGCTATTCTTTCTTCAAAATCATTGAATTTTTGGCCTGCAAGATTTTCATCATCTTTCACAATATCACATCCACCAATCCATGCTTCATAGGCAATCTTTGCATGGTCTATTGTTTTTAATCCTAATTTCGGTTTGATTATTGTTCCAATAAGAGGCCTTTTAGGTATTTTCATTATCTTTCTTATTCCGTTTATACTATATTTTGGGCCAGAAAAACTATTCAAGATTTTTTTAGGTATACTAATATCCTCAAGCCTTAGATTTTTAACGATTTTCATACCAAAGATATTGCCAGCAATACTTGATAAAAGATTGGGCACATTCCCCTTTTCAAAAAGTTCAGAAGGATAAGCTATCTTTACTTTTTTTCCATTAATAGAAAAAACCTTTGCAGCAAGTTTGTTTACATAACTTTTTTTTGTACTGACTTCTGTCCATGTTCCTATAGAGCTTTCCAAAGCAATTGTGTTAGCAGCTTTTTTTATGCTTACTTTGTTAGGTTCTACTATAAACAAACATACAATGTCATCTCTTGGCTTGTAATTCAGATCAATAAATTCAAATTTTTCTGGCATTTTTTTCTCCAATTTTCATTATCATATCTATTATTTTGTCAGCAATCTCTTTTTTGTCTTTTCCAAGTTCTTTTATCTCTGAAGGAAAACCAAATTTTATATAAATCTTTCCTTTTTCTTTTCCAAAGTATCTTTTTGTCAGCGCATATGAATCTAATAAATAATAAAAAACACTCTTGAATTTTACTTTTTTGAGGGAAGAAAAAATCTCATCTTCTGCAACAATATCATACTTTATGTTTATTGGCTCTATATAGACTTTTATATTGTTTTTGTCTACAGCATTCATAACAGCCCTAATTAATCCTGTTTGTGGTTTTTTATAACCCTCATTATAGCTTCTTCCTCCTTCTGGGAAAAATAATATGTTTTCTTTGTTTTCAATAAGATTTCCTATGTACTTGTATAATTCTCTTAAATATTCAATATTGCTGTTTTTTTGCCTGTCTATTGAAAAAGCACCCATTTTTCTGAAATCAATTATTTTGTTTAATGGCCAACATAAAAGATTTTCACCTGCTGCAAATCTTGGAATAGGAAGATTGTTCATTGCCAGAACATACCCTAAAATAATATAGTCTAAATGGCTTTTATGATTAGATGCATAAAGAATTCTTCCTCCCTCATTTGTTATCTTTTCTAAATCTGAAGTATTATTCAATCCTTCAATAACTATCTCTTCCACAAGTTTATTAATTGTTTTTTTTCTTTTTGCCTTTTCGATTACTTTATTAAAATACTCTCTATCAAAACAATGAGGTATTTTGTATTTTTCAAGTATTGACATATTTTCATTGATTTTTTATATATAATTATAAATTGCCCAAAGAACTTTTTATATTTATCATATTCTTTTGTTGGTTCACAATTCAAATGTTTCAGTCTTTCATATCTTTAAATTTAAAGAGGTTTGTATATCTACTACTCAACAAAATTGCGAGATAGTAGGGGATATGGCTTATATTAATATAAATAAACTGGACATTTTTCTCCACTCTTTTTTTCATATTGTTTAAATATGCCTTCTATTATTTGGTAATATCTTCCAGCATTTTTTTTCAATATCCTTGTATCTATATAATTCCCAAAAGCATCTCTACCTATTACAGCAACAGGGCGACCTAAAACCCCTTTCCCCAATCCCTTTGTTTTAATTATTAGATTCATTTTAGAATACAACCCAGACCCATAAGAATTTAAAAAATCTGGCCATAAAAAAAATTCCCCATTATGAAGCCTATCCTTTAGATAACTTTTATTTAATCTTTTCTTCTGTTTTTCACTATACTCTTTAGCTATAATTCCTTCAATATCCACGAATTTTTGATTTTTTTCCATTTTATCTTATATCTAAAATAAATCAACCTTTATTAATCTTTTGGTTAATTACTACTCTAAAATTAATACTGATAACGCCCAAATTCTGAACCCAAAACTATTCATATTTTTCCTCATAGTTATTATCATTTCACATTTTTCTAACAATAGCTCCTTTAGGAGTGTCATCAACAGAATAATTAAGTTTTTTTATTTTTTTTCTTAATTCATCAGCAAGCTTCCAGTTTTTGTCTTCTCTTGCTTGCTCTCGCTTATTGATTAATTCAATTATCTCATTACTTGGTTTAAATCCTTTGTATATAACTGACTTAACTCCTTCTTCCAGATTTATTTCATCTCTAATTATTTCTTCTTCCTTTAATAAATCTAAACCAAAAACTTCATCTATTTTTTTTATTGTTGTTATTTTTCCCTGTGCTTTTTTATCACGAACAAGATTCCATAACACCTGCAATGCTCTTGCTGTGTTCAGATTGTCATCCATTGACTCTTTGAATTGTTTGATGTATTGTTCATTAATTTTCTCATTTTTTTCTGTTTTTATCTCAGAAATTATGTTTTTTAATCTTTGATAAGAGTTTTTGGATGATTCAAGATTTTTCCATGTAAAGTTCAGTTTTTGATTGTATATTTTTGTGAGAAAAAAATATCTTAATTCTATAGGAGAAAAATCTTTGCTTTTTATATCATTTAAATTATAAAAATTATTTAAAGATTTTGACATTTTTTCTCCGTTTACTAATATCCATTCATTATGAACCCAATAATTAACAAATTTTTTACCAGTATATATTTCAGACTGAGCAATTTCATTTTCATGATGAGGGAAAATCAAGTCAACCCCTCCTGCATGAATATCAAAACTATCTCCAAAGTATTTCATACTCATAGCTGAACATTCAATGTGCCACCCAGGCCTTCCCTTTCCTATTTCTGTGTCCCAAAAAATTTCTCCATCGTCTTTTGAATAAAATTTCCACAAAGCAAAATCATTCACATTGTCTTTGTCATATTCGTCCTTTAATACTCTTTCACTTGCACCGACTTTTAATTCCTTTATTTTTGTTTTTGAAAGTTTCCCGTAATTTTTGAATTTCTTGATTGAAAAATAAATCCCATCCTTTGTTTTGTATGCAACCCCTTTTTTTAATAACTCTTTTACAATGCTTACCATTTCCTTAATATGCTCTGTTGCTTTAGGCATAACCTCAGGAATTTCAATATTCATTTCTTTAATGTCATGCATAAAAGCTGTTTCATATTTTTTTGTAAATTCCTTTAGACTTTTTTTTTCTTTCTGGCTGTCTCTTATTGTTTTGTCGTCAACATCTGTTAAGTTCATTACTTCTCTTACTTTATAATCAGAAAATTTCAGATATCTTCTTAAGATATCTCCGAAAACATAGGCCCGCAGATTTCCAATATGGACATAATTATAAATTGTGGGCCCGCAGACATACATTTTAACAATTTTTTCTTTTTTGTCAATTGGCTTGAAATTTTCTTTCTTGCGAGTTAAGGTATTGTATAATTTTAAACCCATAGTTAATTCAAGAAGATGTTATTTAAAAACTCTTTTGAATTTATAGATGTAAACTTCTGTAATTACCTACTTATTACTTCGCAGACTTTTTAGTAGTTAATCTAAAAAAATAAACTATTAAAACTAAAAATTAGTAATATATAACGAGTTTTTCATAGTTAATAATTATTAATAAAATGATGAGATAATAGAAGCACAAATTTAGTATGATTAAACAGAATTAGTTATTACTAATATTAAGTGATGAGTATAGAGTATATGTATCTTGCCAACTAACGTTTTATCTTTGATAATAAGCCTTTATTAATAGATTATTGAGATATATAAATTATAACTAACACATTGCAGAAGTGACAGTTCCTACATGCTTTACATCAATATAAGAAGTGTGGGTGTCTATACTACCTGTATTTTCGTTTTCAACTTCAATATCTATCTTTAGAGATGTATCATCAACATTTTTAGGTATGTTTAACAATAAAATTGTTTGAGTTGCCTGTCCTGAAGAAACTGTTCCGCTCCAGTCCTCATCCAAAACCCAGGTTTTAACTACACTTGTTTTTGCTCCTTTTAAACTTTCAATATCCTTGACTTTTAGTTTATATTTTGTTGTTTCATCAACATTTATAACACAAAAAACTTTTCTTCTTCCACCATCACCTAATTTTATTTCTTGCGATTCTTCTCCCATGCATTTAACACCATAATCATTAACTCCGAACAGATTTTTAAGCTCATTCTCAACACCTGCTGATATCTGGTCTGTTATAATTATTCCTGCGCACATAATGTTTTTAATAAGAATTAACCCTAAAACCAAAACACTCACAAGAAGAACAATAGTTACAATTGTCCCAACACTCATTTCCATTGCGGCTTTTTTTTGTTTGAACATCTTTAGAGTCATTTTATGCTGCTGCATTTGGAGGCATATATTTTAATAAATCTGCACATCCAGGAGAATTAGGATTATTTAAACAATTTTCTACAACTTTCTGTATACTAATTACATACCCTATGATTAATGCTAAGAATAATATGCTTAAAACTAACCCGATAATTGATAGGACTAAACCAGCAGTTGACCATTTATTTTTATTTATTTTTTTTTGTTTTATTGCAAAAATTATTCCAAGAATTCCAAGTACAGGACTTATTATTACAAATAGCACAAATATTATGCTTAATATTCCAAGGATAACTGAAGCAATTCCAAAACTATTTCCATTATTTGACTTTTCCTCTTTTTTTTCTGCCATATGATTAATCTAGTTAATTGCTGTTTATAAAAGTTTTGAAATTGGATATGGGAGGGGAGGGAATCGAACCCTCGACGCCATGATCTCTAACATATTTCCCTATACAAAGAGAAGTTGATTGTCAAGAAACCGCAGGTTTCTTACAGTCTTCAGTCATGTGCTCTCCCACTGAGCTACCCTCCCATACTAAAAATCTAAGAAACAAGAGTTTTTTAAACTTTCCGAGAAGTATTTAAAAATCAATTTAACATAACCATAGCATGAAAAAAGGGGTCATAGGAGCGATTCTGACAACAATTATAATTTTTCTTACATATTTTGTATTAAAAGACATAAATTTTTTTGAAGTTTATTTAATTTTAAGAGAAATAAATCCAGTTTATATTTCATTGGCGTTTTTCTCATGCATGTTAAGCTTTTTACTATGGAACTTCAGATTGAAAAATTCACTAAAAGAGATAATTCATATAAGTTATATTAAACTGCTTCCTTTTTTGTTTGCAGGTTTTTTTATTGATATGATAACCCCTGTTTCAGGTATTGGAGGAGAACCTGTAAAAGCATATTTTTTAAGTAAAAAGTACAAAAAATCAAAAACTAAATTATTAGGATGCACCCTTGCAGACAAGTTTTTTAATATATCTGTTTTTGTGGTTTTTGTTGTACTATCTATTTTGTTTTTAATAATTTATCTAAACATACCGGAAAACACTAAATTAATACTAGAAATTCTCTTGCTTTTTATTTTTTTATCCCTATTCTTTATTGCTTATTTAATTTGGAGAAAAGCTAGTTTAGATGTAATCTGGATTATTAAGTTGCTTTACAAGTTTAGATTCATCAGAAAAAAATTTAGTGATTTATCAAAATTTGAAAATTATTTTAAAAAGAGAGTAAAAAATCTTACAAAACTTTTCAAAAAAGTGATAATGAATAGAAAAAGATTTTATGTTGGAGTTTTTGTATCTGTACTTATATGGGCATTGAATTACCTTGTTTCCTATTTTTTGTTTTTGGCTTTTGGATTTCATGTTAATTTTATTTCAGTTGCAATTGTTGTTAGTTTAGGTTATTTTATTGGGGACATATCTCCTGTTCCTGGAGGTATTGGACTCATTGAGGGTGTAATGTTCTTGTTGTATTCTGCAATAGGCATTTTCAGTCCTTTAGCGTTAACTGTCGTATTGCTTAGCAGAGTAATCTATTATTTTTTTACAATTTTCCTTGGAGGATTGGCACTAATTTACCTAAAACTAAAAATAAAATGAGAAATGCTGCCTTAATCTGCGCTTATAACGAGGAAAAACACATAAGAGAAGTTATTGAAAGGTATTTTAAATATTTGAAAGATGTAATAGTTATCAATGATGGCAGTAGTGATGATACTTTAGATGAAGTAAAGAAAACAAATGCTAAGATAATTAGCTACAAAGAGAATAAAGGCAAGGGTTATGCATTAAAAAAAGGTTTTGATTATGCTATCAAAAATAAATTTGATTATTTAATTTTGCTTGATGGTGATGGGCAGCATGAACCTAAAGAAATACCAAAATTCATAAGAGAAATAAACAAAGGTTATGATTTAATCATTGGTTGCAGGAGAAAAAGACATTCAGATATGCCTTATATAAGAAGAGCAACTAACTTTTTGAGTTCTTTATCATTAAGCATTAAACTTAAGCATAAAATTAAAGATACCCAATCTGGTTATAGGGCAATAAATTTAAATTTCCTGAAAAACATTAAACTTAAAAGAAATAGATATGATCTTGAGTCAGAAATCCTTATAAAAATAATAAGGCAAAAAGCAAAAATTAAATGTATAACTATTAAGACAATTTATAGGGATGAAACAAGCACAATTCATCCAATTAAAGATACTCTAAGATTTTTCAGAATTTTGTTTAAAAAATGAGAGATAAAAGCAAAGATAATAAAAAACACTGGGATTTTAAAAAAGAATTAAAGAGAAAAGGAATTCATTTATTATCTTTGCTGTTTCTTTTGTCTTATGTTTTTTGCGGAAGTGTTTGGGGTAAAAAAATTGCTTTATTGCTTTTGACTTTTTTGCTCATTCTATTTTTAGAAATAGATTTTATAAGAATAAAAACAAAAATAAAAATCCCTTCTTTTATAAATTCATTATACAGAGAAAAAGAAAAAAATAGATTAGGCGGGCATGTTTATTTTTTAATTGGGGCAATTATTGCTCTTGCAATTTTTAATTTTAAAATTGCTCTTGTTGCACTTTTAATGACTACCTTCGGAGATATAGCTGCCTCTCTCATAGGGGTAAAATTTGGAAAACACTGGCTCAAAAAAATTCCAAACACTGCATGGGAAGGAATAATTGCTGAATTTACTGTTGATTTAATAATTGGTTTTATTTTCTTGCCACACTGGATACTTGTTTTGGTTATGGCTCTTACTGCAACTTTCGTTGAGACAGTTTTCACCCATGCAGATGATAATATGCTCATACCTATCTTTTCTGGGTTTAACGGGCAGATAACATTGATGATATTAGATTATTTTAATATGATTTAGGAAGATTTATAATAAAGGAAGATAATTGATGTTTATGAGAAATTATTTTTTTGAAGATGTAAAAAATAAAATTGAGCAGGATAACCAATTTTTAATTGTTTATTATGGTGCGTCAACAACAAGTCAAGAATACATTTTTCCTAATTGGGGGGAAATAATAAGATATGCGCTAAAATATGCTTTTGAAAGTGAAAATGAAAGAGAAGATAACTATAAAAAATATATGTGGAATATCCATACTCTGAATTTAGGCCTTGATGGAGCAAGTTCTATAGATTTATTAGCGAGGTTTGATAGTTTAGTCTTAAGCAAAAAACCAAATTTAATCTTTTTAGATGCAAGTAAAAACGATGTTTACTATAAGATAGACAAAAAAATAACAGAAAACAATAACCAAAAACTCATAAAAAAAGCATTAGATAAGGGTATAGGGGTTGTCTTTACCACACGCATTCCATCCTTAAGAGAGGACTTAAATAAAAGAATAATAGAATATAATGAGATAGATAAAAAAATCGCAAGAGTATTTTCTAATAATCAAAACTTTATTTTTGTTGATTTATTCAATCTTTTTCCTAAAGATTTAATTAAGAAATCTTACACTTTAATTCACCCTATAAGCAATAAGTATATTGAGATTAAAGCAGGTGAAATTGACCCAGTTCATTATAATAAATTTGGAAACGTAATTGTGTCTAAAATTCTCCTTAAAAAAGTCTTTAATATAGATTTTGACGAGAACAAATTTCTAAAAAATTTATCAAACAACACAAAAATGTTTCCTGATTATTAAAAATGTAAGTCCGGAATAGAATTAAAGATTTAGTTACTTTTGCTTTTCTAAAAACCTCAAAATTTCTTCTTTAAACTTATCAAAATCACCTAAGTTCTTGCTTATATTCTCAAATGCTTGTCTGTCATTAATCTCTCCATACCTTTGTACAAGTATGTTTCTAAAACCTTTCATCTCGATTATTGTCTCTTCTATTTCCTTAGAAATTATTTTGTTTTTTACAAGATTTTTAATAACATCGTCTTCATTTGAAGGCATTCCTAATTTTAAATCAGAATTTATCATAGAACATATTTTTATAACACTCTCTATAGCAGATTCTATTAATTTGTAAATCCCATGTTTTTCTATACCTTTTGTTAAGAATTCTTCCTCGTTTGATGGAAGATATTCTTCAACTTGCGCAATATATTCACCAAGTTCAACAAGTTTATGTTTTATTTCTTCTTTTCGTATTTTTTTATTTGAGTGCATTTTTTATATAACTTGTATATATTTCTTTAAAATTATCATATTCTTTTATAGCATCATATGCTATTTCATATAATTTATCTTCATCTTTGCATAGAATTATTTTACCTTCCTTTAAGATTTTTACTTTTATATAAACAGGAAGTTGTTGAAATATTTGAATGTCAAATTTGCTTGAGATATCTGAATAATATTCAACTCTCTTATTTGTCATCTCTTTATCTGGATATTTTTTATCCAAAACTAAACAAACATCTATGTCTTTGTGATTCTCTCCACGGACATAAGAACCAAAAATAAGCATAGCTATAACCTCTTTATCCCTCTTAATTTTTTCAATAAATTTTTTATCCAAAACATTCATCTTTTTCATATACCAATAAAATTAGTCAGATTTATATAGCTTTTGAGGAGATAGAAAGCGTAAGTCAGGAATAGGCCACCTTCTGTTGTTTCCCGCTGAATGAACAGCAGACGAAACATGTTAACATTCAACTATGCCCTCTAAATTGAGGTTGCACCAGTCAAGATGCCCGTATCATCATATTTTGTTTTTCTTAGCTCCATCCATACTTCATAGCTCCAAACAAACTGTGTCGTTTCTTTTGCAGAGCTCTACATCACTGCAGTCTTTCTTTCGAAAGATGACTTTTTCTTATCATAAAAACATGATAAGGGTGGGCAGACCTTCCTCAGAACTTAGAAATCATCTAATTGACTTCTTGACAATTTAATGTAAAAGCTCCGGAGTTAACTACCTGACTTACAAAAATATATAATTTCATTATTTTTAAATATATCTGTCACTCTTTCTAAAAGATAACAAAATAAAAGGATTTATAAATCTTAAAATTCAGTAAAACACATGGAAAAAGCAACACTTGTAAGGTATGTAAAAGGATTAGGAGATATTTATTCAATTGAAAAACCATTCGATGAGCAATTAAATATTCTTAATAAAATAGGAATAAAATATCCTATAAGTGTTAGAGACACTGCTTATTTAAGATTAAAAGGAAAGTATCACTTAGGAACAAGAACCTGCCATGCCCCTATTTATACTAAAAATTCTCCGACTATAATTGCAAGAGTCTCACCTTTAGTGGAAGATTTAGAAATGGCTAAAAAAGCAGTTCAGGCACATAAAAATAATGAGTATTTTATTTTTGATAAAGATGTTTATGGAAAATGGGAGAAAATTGCACAAACTGATAAAACAAAAAGACCAGAAAATAGAAGAGCAATATTTCTTTCTGAAAGGAACGATTATAAAATACACAAAGATTCAGATGAAGCAAGATTTTTATTTCAAGATACAAGAAAGGATTATTTTAATGAATTTGTTTCAGGAGGTAGCATTCAATCTTGGCAAATTGATTCAAAGAAAGTTGATTCTCATGATGGAACAATTATAAATTACCTATGGTTCTACAGTCTTGTTGTTGTTTCTGTCCTTGACTTCGGAGATTGGAGCTTGGGCTATGACGGTAGGGCTCTCGGGGTGTTGATGAAAGCCAGCGAAGCTGGCTCGCGAAAAAATTTGTCTTACAGACAAAGAGAATTAGATAGAATAAAAAAAATAATTAATGGAATTAAAGAAGGTAAGTTAGGGACATCTAAATTAGAAAAAGTAGCAGAATTCTTAGAAAAATTAAAAGAGTAAAAAATAAAAACAATAATTTTTTTCTAAATCTGCCTTGACTATTATTTGAGGCTTTTTAAGTCAATGATAATAAAAAAGGCCACATGCCAGTTAACTAGCACATTATTAAAGTTTATTTTAAGTCATAAAATTCAATTGCGACATTAAGTAAGTAATATTTGCTGAAATATGAAGCAATGGTGCTCTCTTTGAAGAAATTCATTGGCTAGGAGGCTCCTTTTTAGGAGAGGTTAATTGGCTACAAGTATCCTATGGTTCAACAGTCTTGTTGATGTCTCTGACCTTAACTTCAGAAATAGGAGCTTGAACTATGACGATAGGGCTCTCGGAATGGCTTTAAGTCAAGGCATTTTTATTAAATTGGTTAGTTTGTTATGTAAATTATAGTGAAAGACATAAATAATTACTCAAAAAACTATGTCTTGCCCTTAATAGTAAAGGCGTAAATGGAAAATTATAAACATCCTTGACTATAACTTGGCTGATAATTATGAGTTAAGAAAAAATAGTGTGTAGTGATGAAAAAAATGGTTTTTAAGGTTTGTTATCTATGTGCTGTGTTAAGGAGGGTCTTGTGTTTCCATTTATTCTACACCTTTTTTATTTGATACCGAGATTCTTGATTTTGAGGGTACCTTGTTATCCATGTAGAAACAATCCCATTAGATATTTGACTTGAGTTAAACAAGCCAGCCATCATGCTTGGGATAGAGTCTCTAAATCCATGGATAACAAGGTTGAGGTTTTCAGAGGTTTTTGGATTTAGAAAACTTTTTTCAAAAGAAAAAATATTATTCTTATTATTAATTTTTGGCATCCTCTTTTTAACTCTTTTTATCCTTTTCATATTTTTTTAATGATAAACTTCTTTATAAAGGGTCAGAAACAAAACTAATTATGGAAAATATGTAGAAATCCTCTATATTTTGTGCTCCTATTGTCACATTACTTTATCATCTGTTAATTATAAAATTGCTATATATTATTACATATTAGTCCTAATATATTTTTTGCATTAATTACTAATCAATTTGTGAGATTGCGAGCAATTAGACTTTGACGAACAATTATATTAATAACAAAGTTTGACTGGGAGTAGAGCAGGTAATTATTATTAGCAGTTCAAAAATCCACTAAATGATATTCTAAGAAAATGTTAAGTTCCGAACTTGATGAAATAGCATATAAATCTTTAAATAAACCTAAAAAAACACAATTATATGTTTAACTTAATCATAGAAAATAAAGAGATAATCAAGCTCTTTTATGGTATTGTAATAGGATTGATATGCTTAATTATAGTACTCAAAACCGACAGGCTTTTTCGTATTAGTCTGCATCAAGGAATAAGGTATTTTAGAAATGCTTTTCTTTTTTTTGGTATTGGTTTTATTATTAGGTATTTGTTAGGGGCATTATTCTCTTATGAATTTTTCTCTTATTCTTATTATCCAATATTCAATATTTTATTTGAATTTTTTCTTATTATGGCTGGATTTTTTTTGATTTATAGTTTGTTATGGAAAAAGTTTGAGGAATTACACGAGCCATATAGAAGCTCTTTGTTAAATATTAAAATAGTTGTTTTGTATATTATGACATTTGTTCTTGTTTTTTTGGACTATATATGGAAAACATATTCTCTTATGTTTTTTTCGCAGATTGTATTGTTTGTTTTTGCTTCACTTATAAGCATAATAAATTATATTAAAAATGGAGAAAAATACAGGTTTCTCAAGTTTTATTTTTTAGCAATGTTATTGACTCTTAGTGCATGGACACTAAATGCTCTTGCTTTATTATACTTTAATTGGAATCAGAATATAATCATTAGTTCTTATATCTTAAATGTAATAATTTTCTTGTTATTTTTATATGGGGTTGTTAAGATAACAAAGAAATAAATTAATTGATATTTAACATGACAAAGAAGAGAGAGAGGCTTGAGGTAATCAAGGATATTCTTGAATCTGTAAAAGGAACCAGAAGCATAAAACCAACCAGACTTCTTTATGCCTCTAACCTGTCTCCTCAAATGTTTAAAGAATATATTAATGAACTTATTAAAAAAGAGTTCATAAAAATAGATATTGATAAAAAAGAGAAAAAAACATTTTCACTCACTAAAAAAGGATATGAATTTCTTCAGGAATACAGAGTTATTGAGATGTTTGTTGAAAATTTTGGGTTGTGATACAAAATATAAATGATTAAAAATACAGAACTTGTTATAGTATAAATAATTAATTAAAAAGAAAAACTAACATAGCCAACCACTGAACCTTCATCAACAAACAAGTTCTATTGTAGTATTTTTAAAAAAATTAAAATTTAACAAATTCAAAAATAAGCTATGGAAAATATTAGTGGTTATTTTGCCTGTCTTTAAAATATTCAAAACAAACCCATGTTTTCTTTTTATTTCCAACACTCTTTTAATCAACAAAGGGTTATGGTCTTTATTGATGATTGTTTTAGCAACATCTTCTCCCAGAGGCATAGCAAAATAAATCCTTTCTCCTGTAAGGGCTGAAGCAAAACTTCCTGCATCTCCAATTAAAAATTTATTTCCAATTGTCAATGTACCACCCGTCAAAGACGGGTGGCATGCAGTTAATTAATATTCACTGAATATTTTTGTGATGAAATGTAATTATCAACATTATCTTCGTTACTTCCAACATTATCCAACATATATGAAG
>Ga0209541_10008973_pt1 | contig 16316 bp, 12 predicted proteins | sample RifCSPlowO2_01_FD_184027 | JGI IMG/M metagenome (GOLD analysis project Ga0209541, IMG submission 184027) | Groundwater microbial communities from Rifle, Colorado - Rifle CSP2_plank lowO2_0.1 (SPAdes) (version 2) | ecosystem: Environmental > Aquatic > Deep subsurface > Groundwater | place...
CCAGAAACAAATAATTACCGCAAAGACTCTATTCCACTGGTGGCCTAGAGTTTAATCCTATAGACGATAACAAGTATTAACTAATTAAAAGGAAGTGATATCACATCTTCTGGCATATTATCTGCCGATTTATTAAGACGTTCTTTCCATACTTTAGTGTTTTTTTCCTGTACAGATTTATGTTTTGATTGCAATCCTCCAAAGCCCGTAATTAATCCCTCAACATACATTGCTGTAGACTCAATTAAATCCCACGCATCATGTGTTGCATGATGACCATCAATAGATTGTAGCTCTTCTTCTGTTCTTGGTCTTGATCCTATTTGTGTAGCGGTGACTCTTGTGAAATTCGAAACAAGCCATGCGCCCCCCAGTATTCCTAACGAAGTTAAGATAAATTTTGTCATTGAAGTTTTTCTCTCATTTGTTACCATATTTAGTAGGAACTATAGCATATGTATGATCTAATTTCAATAGGTAATATAAGCATTGATCTCTATTTCAAAGGCCAATTACTGACGTTTGAGAAAAATAGGTTTCAGCAAGCAATAGGCGCAAAATTCGTACCTGTCCACCCGTCGGGTGGAATAGCTTCAATTTACCATTTTGTTTTAACATTCGAGCAGAGCGAAGTCGAGAACAATAAACTCCGAATTTCTCTACTAATCGCTCGAAGGATAATAAGCTTAGTCTTGTGTTGAATTATGCGTACCATTGTGATAAAAAGAGTGACTTCAAATATGCGAAACAGTCTAATAATTATTAGTTTACTTATAAGTTCCCTTTTAACCTACAATTTATATCTAAATAATAAAAAAGCCAGCTTTACTCAACCGCGTGCCCAAGTTAACATCACACCGGTTATATCAATTTCACTAGTACCATCTCCTACCACTTCTCCAGTTTCCGAATCTAATATCCGACCGATTGCAATCGGCATGTGGACACAGGGTTTTTGGGATGATGCAAAGAAAGAACTGCATCCGGAGAAATTAACAGAAGTAGAACAATTAATCGACAAGAAATTTGCTATTGCCCATTATTATCGTGGCTGGGATGTTCTTGATAAAGAAACAGTTAAAAATGAATTAAATTCAATAACTGAACAAGGTTGGACTCCTATGTTAAGTGCTAATCCTTATTATTTTGATCAATGCAGGTGGGAAGACAGATCCATTTATCAAGTTATCAGTGAGGGAAAATGTGATACATTTTTACAATCTGTTGCACGTAATTTTAAGCTATTCGGAAAGCCATTATATTTCCGCTTTGCCTGGGAGATGAATCTTCCCAATATAGAATGGGGAATTAAAGCAACTAAGAGTTCACCTGAGGATTTTATTGCTGCCTGGCGGCATTTTCATGATATTGTCAAGAACGAGGGAACGGACAATGTAATTTGGGTCTTTTCACCAAACTCCGAGACTAACGAATCTGTTCCTTATAACCGGTTATACCCTGGAGACGACTATGTTGACTGGCTAGGAATAGATGTCTATAACTGGGGAACTACACAATCCTGGAGCAGCTGGCAAAATTTTATTTATCTTTTTTCCAGTTCTTACAATCATCTGGTGCAAATTTCCCCCAATAAACCCTTAATGATCTCAGAAGTCAATACTACTGATCAAGGCGGAAACAAAGCCGAATGGTATTCAAATTTACTGAATACAGAAATTCCTTATAAGTTTCCCCAAATAAAAGCAGTTGTCTTTTATAACGAGAACCGAACACTAAAAGAGAATGTTAACTGGCTAATTGATATCAATCCAGCCTCGTTGGATGCTTTTAAACAAGGAATAAGTAACGGCTTCTATACCTCTTCTTTATAGCTGTCGAGCAACGTCATTCTGGCAAGCGAGGTACGAGCGCGTCCAGAATCGTTGTTAGATTCTGGAGTCGCTTCAAAACTCATCGCTCCCCAGAATGACCATTTAGCCATTATTTGCTTTCGAGCGCATCCTATAGTATAATATACCAATTATAGTTATTACTATAGGGATGATAAAAGGGACAAACAATAAATTACGGGTAATGAACAGACTCCAAAGCGCTATATATTTGGCGCTGGTTGCTTCAGCTGTATTTTTTACGCTTCGTTACTTTATTTGGTGGATCAATCTGACTCATATACCCTTGAACTGGACATATGCTAACCTGCACTTTCTTGATGTGCTAATCTTCATTACACTAACATTCGCAGTATTTCTGCCGATGCTAAACGACTTTGGCGTTTGGTTTGCGCTCTGGTTTATGTCAAAACCTAAACATATTCCTATAATAAAAAAGTATACAGTAGCCTTTTTAACCTGCTATGTTCCCGGAAAAGAGCCGATCGATATGTTGGAAAAAACCTTAACAGCCATGAAAAAAGTCCGCTATGAACATGATACTTGGGTATTAGACGAAGGTGATGACTCTGAAGTAAAACTGCTTTGCAAAAGGTTGGATGTAAAACACTTCAGCCGCAAATGCCGCTTGCAATATAATCAGTCAGAAGGTAAATACAGAACAAAAACTAAAGCCGACAATCATAATGCCTGGTTAAATCAGTTTGAGGATAACTACGATATCATAGCCCAAATTGATATGGATCACATACCTGAACCGGATTATTTTGAAAGGACGCTGGGTCAGTTTGAAGATCCTAAAGTTGGAATAATCTGTATGCCTCAGTATTACAAAAATACTGATAACTGGATTGCTAGAGGATCTGCAGAACAGGCTTATTTGTTCCACGGTCCGATCCAACAGGGTTATTATGGTTGTGATATGCCTTTTCTTATCGGGACAAGTCATATCTACAGAAGAACTGCAATGAAGGATATAGATGGTTATGCCCCGACTATTGTGGAAGATCACTTAACCGGTATGTTGTTTTACAGCCGCGGCTGGAAAGGTGTGTTTGTACCGGAAGTTTTAGCCAGAGGTGACGGACCAACTAACTGGTTGGATTATTTTAACCAGCAAATGCGCTGGAGTTTCGGACTTTTCGAAATACTGTTCAATCACACGCCCAAAATATTGGACAAATTAAACTGGCAGCAAAAAATAAATTATTTTACTGCCCAACTTTATTATTTTTCCGGGGTTTCTGTATTTCTAGGAACAGTCTTGACATTTTTCTACCTGGTCTTTGGAATTAACTCTGCTCACATGAATCTGTTGATTTGGTTGACCTATAGTGTTCCGACTTTTATTTTAGGCATTTTAATTCAGATATATGTGCATCAGTTTACTATCGATCCTAAAAAGGAGCCGGTCTATGGAATTATCGGAATGTTTCTAAACCTAGGAGCAAATTTGATCTATACGCTGGCATTCTTTAAATTTATTGCCGGAAAAAAAATGCAGTATATGGTAACCAAAAAAGGATCTATGGCTATTGACAGCAAAACGCCGATCGAAATTTTTATCCCGCATTTAGTTATGGTTTTTTTGATGACCTATGCTTTAGCCTCCAGTTTTGTACTTAAAAATAATGCTTTACAACTTAGATTGTGGGCAGTCTTTTCTATAATTTCACTTAGCGGAGTTGTCGGAAGTTCACATCTTTATTATTTCTACAAGCGTCTGGAAAAACTATTTAATGTCAAATTATTTCTGCGTTATTCTTTTGTTGCCGCTGCAATAGTTTTGGTCACTTTTCTTATCAGCGGAAGAAATACTATCGACGGTCAGGTTGAAAGAAATTACCAAAAATTACCGGAAATTATTCACACAGTTACACCTTTTCCTAATGTGGATTTAACCGGTGCAATGCTTGGTATCTCATTTTCAAATTCTGTTTATGACGAACTATTGCATACGGAAGAAATAACCGGCCTAGATTATGATTTGGTCGGATTTTATCAGGCTTGGGGAAGCGAAAATAATCAGTTTGATCAGTCCTTAGCTTATGCAATAAAAAATAAAGGATCTATCCCAATGATAACCTGGGAACCCTGGGTACCGGTTGCCAGCTATGATAGGACTATAGAACAGGCGTTGCAGGATAAATATCATCTGAGAAATATTATCCGGGGTGATTTTGATGAATATATTAAGGAATACGCTAATTCAGTAAGAGATTACCAAAATCCGGTGATGATCAGATTTGCCCACGAGATGAACGGTAACTGGTATCCCTGGGGAAGTACTTTTAACACTCCTTCCGAGTATATTATGGCCTGGAGACATGTCCACGATATATTTACTGAAGTTGGTACTCCTAATGTAGCCTGGATTTGGGCTCCAAACGAAGAATATGTCGAACCCTTAGTGCCTTTTTCCCACAGCTCAGAAGTATTTTACCCGGGAGATAAATATGTCGATTGGGTAGGAGTAAGCTCTTTTAACTGGGCCGGAAGATATAAACAAAATATTTGGAGAAAACCCGAAGATCTGTTTGAAAGTACTATTTCCAAATTAAAACAATATCAAAAACCGATCATTATTACAGAAACAGCCAGCAGTGAAACCATCGGTTATCCAGGTCAGAAAGCTCTTTGGATCGAGCAGATGGCAGAATACGTTAAATTAAATCCGGAAATCAAAGGCCTGGTCTGGTTTAATGTCAATGACAATAATATCGACTGGTCAATCGAATCTTCCGATTCATCTCTCAAATCCTTCATCAACTGGTTTGGCGATTCTTACTTTAACTAAAATGAAATGTCATTCCCGCGGAGGCGGGAATCCAGACTAAATGTTCGTCATTGCGAGTGATTAGCGAAGCAATCTCTCTCGTTTATCGTTTGAGCTTGTTAAAAACGCATCCAAAATCGCTGCTTGTTTTTTTTTTACAAAATTCGTGCCTGTCAACCCTCAGGGTTGTTTAGCCTCACTTTATTGTTCGAGCGTAGTCAGGTATAGTCTTGTACCTGACGAAGTCGAGAACGTAAATTAAACAAATAAGCCGTGTTTGAATAAATTAATGTCTATGTCTTTCAGGTTCTGAAAGAAATTCTAACGAACTATCAAGTTTAGCTTTTTGTTCGGAAGTTTTTCTAAATCTAACCAAGAAATTTTTGGTAGATATTACATTATGAAGTAAAACATGCATTAACATGAAAGACAACATACTTTGGTTACCTTTATATTTATTTATCAAATCTTGACTAAAGCCGGATTTTCTAAGTATGTTATTGGTTTTTTTAGTAAATTGGTGGTTTTCTAAAAACTCTTTCATTATTGCAATAAAATTCTATTTATGGTGAAATAATAATATATGTTCGATTTGATTTCAATAGGTAACATCAGTATAGATCTTTATTTCAAGGGCGACTCTCTGACTTTTGAGAAAAACAGATTTCAGCTGGCAATCGGAGGAAAATATTTTGTCGACCAGTTTCATACCGGAATTGGCGGAGGAGGCGTGAATGTGGCAATCGGAGCGTCAAAAGAAGGCATAAGGTCCGCTGTTATGGGCACAATTGGCAATAATCCCTTTAAAAAAATGATTCTACATTTATTAGAGGAAAATAAAATTTCTACTAAACTTTGTACTATAGAGGAGAACTATTATAATCTTTCAAGCATTTTACTTTCTGAAAAAGGTGAACGGTCGATTATCCACTACTCAACTCCCCATAAAAATATTTTGCGCAAAGCAACCTCCATTAATAATTTAATTGAAGCTAAAATAGTATATATGGGTAATCTTCCGGATGTTTCTTTGACTGAACGGGAAGTTACTCTTAATCTGTGTAAAAAAAATAACATTATTACTGTGGTTAATCTGGGTGTTAAGGATTGTAGAAGATCTAAATCCCAGCTAAAACATTTTTTAAGCAAAATTGATGTTTTGATTGTAAACGGGCATGAGTTTGCAGAACTGGTAAAAGCCCAATACAAAGATATCCACTTTCAGGAAAATGTAATCAGATGGTATTTCAGGGATCTGGAAGACAAAACGGTAATTATTACCGAAGGTAAAAAAGGCAGTTACGGCTATATGGGAGGCAAAGTCTATCACCAGAAAGCAGAGGAAGTAGAGAATATTGTAGACGCAACTGGCGCAGGCGACGGATATACTGCCGGTTTTATTTCTGAATATTTTCACTCAAAAGATATTGGAAAATCAATGGAAAAAGGAAGTCAATACGCATCAAAAATTCTTTCTAGGGTTGGTGCAAATTAACTTTGAGGCTCTTTCTGATATACTACCAATCAAATGGCAGAGATTAAGCAAGCTATCACTAGCGAAAAAAAAGAAAGTATAGCAATGAAAGTTGAGGGACTTGTCCAAAATGCAATTTCTCCGGATTTCCTAAAATATTAGTTGAATTTACTTTGAAATTCACTGGCGGAGCGCCTCATGCATATAACGAATTTGAGCCTGTAGATGCAGCTAAGAAATCTATAAATTTAGGAATTGAAGATTTACAAAAACAACATAAGGAACATGCCGCAAATTGTGATATGGGAATATTTGTAAAGCCTGAAATTGGCCTTGAATCCTATATTTAATTTTGATAACAAAAAACTATCTTACTTCTTCTAATAAATCTCTTCCGGTCATGTCTTGTGGTTTTGGAAGTTCAAGCAGTGACAAAACAGTTGGTGCGACATCGGCCAGTATTCCGGTTTGAAGTTTTATAAATCTTCCATGATATTTATTTCCAATAGCTATAAAAGGCACGGGGTTATCGGTGTGTTCGGTAGAAATTTCTCCGGTTACCAGATTAATTTTCTGCTCGGCGTTACCGTGATCAGCAGTAATCAACATACTGAAATTTAGAGTTTTACATTCATCAACGATCTTTACTAAACATTCATCGACAACTTTTACCGCTTTTATAGTTGCTTCGATATTACCCGTATGACCGACCATATCCGGATTGGCAAAATTAATTAAGATAAAGTGGTACTTTTTTTCCCGCATTTTGCTGATTAAAGAGTTGGTTAATTCATAGGCTGACATCTCGGGTTTTTGGTCATAAGTTGGAACTTTGGGTGAAGGGACGATCAACTTATCCTCACCTATAAAAGTGGTTTCATTTTGACCATCAAAATAAAAGGTGACGAATCTTTCTTTTTCAGATTCTGACATCCTGAGCTGGCTAAATCCTGCTTCCGATAAAACTTTTCCCAAAGGATTATGCACGCGGATAGGAGGAAATGCTATATTGGTCGGCAGATTTTTTTCATATTCTGTCATCGTGACAAAAAATAGATTATTTAGTTTTGTGCCTCTGGGAAAAGGAGGATTAATTATTTTTTCCTTGGGAAGATGGGTTTTTTCATATTTTATTGCATACGGATCAAATGATACGGTTTTATTAGCATCCTGTTCGAAATTTTCGAGCACAAATGCTTTAGTAAGTTGGCGCGGACGGTCTATGCGATAATTAAAAAAAATAACCGTATCATTTGCTTTGATAAGCGCAAGCGGCTCGCCTGAGACTGTAACCAGAGTGGTGGGTTCTATAAATTCATCAGTTTTTCCCTGACTGTAAGACCACTCCATCACCTCAGATACGGATCCGGCTTTATTCAGGGAGCCTTTTGTTAAACAGTTATAGGCTTTCTCGGTTCTCTCCCACCTTCTGTCGCGGTCCATGGCATAATATCTTCCCATTATTGATGCAATTTTTGCAATTTTCAGAGTTTCAAGTTTTTCCAGTAAATTTTTTACCGTATTCATTGCTGACTTTGGCGGTGAGTCGCGGCCATCAGTAATTAAATGTAAATAAACTCTTTCCACTTGCTTTTCTTTCATCAGATACAAAAGCGCATAAAGATGTTCAACGCTTGAGTGCACAGCGCCTTCGCCGACTAAACCAATTACGTGCAGATTGCTGCTGTTTTTTTTAACATGGCCAGCTGCGTCCAAAAATATTTTATTTTTATAAAAACTACCATCGGCAATCGCCATATTGATTCGGGGAAGATCCTGATAAACAATTCTTCCGGCACCCAGATTCAGATGGCCGACTTCTGTATTGCCGACTTCGTCTGCAGGAAGTCCGACAGCAGATCCGGAAGCCTTTAACGTTGTGTTAGGGTAGCTGTAAAAATAAGAATTTATATTGGTAGGATTAGACAAATATATGGCGTTTCCCGGACCGTGAGGCGCGATTCCAAAACCGTCAAGAACCAATAGTATTACTGGAGTCATTGTAATAGTATAAAGTATTTAGTATTTAGTATCTAGCATAAATAAACAAAATTTCCAATTCACAAGAAACAAGATACAAATAATATTCAAATTACATATATACGAACTTCAAATTAAGACTATTTGTTTCTTGTTGGTTGTTTCTTGGGATTTGTTAAGATAGCAATACGCCAATCCGCAGGCTATTGCATCAATTTCATCGTCTTCTTTGATTTTTTTATCAATCTTTAGTGTTAATCCGATCATTTTACGCACTGATTCCTTATCGGATAAACCATAACCTGTCACTGTTTGTTTTATCTGCAAAGGTGTTAAAAACTCAACAGGAATATTATTTTGCGAAGCAAGCAGTAGTATTGCTCCTTGGGTTTGCGCAACAGATATGACGGTTTTTTGATTTTTAAAGAAGAAAAGCTGTTCAATAACAATTAAGGTAGGTCTATACTCTTTTATGACGTCGTTTAATCTATTATAAATCTCCCAAACTCTTCTCTCGGTTTTTTTCTTTTTATCGGTTATAATTAATCCCGAAGCAATATAGACTGGGGAACTTTTATCTTTCTTAAAAACTGCAAACCCCGTCTTCTCCAGCCCAGAGTCAATCGCAAGAATTATCATTAGGAGTTTATAGTTCGAGCTTTTCGAAAACTTCTCGATTAATCGCTCGAAGAGTATAACTATAATTTTACAAACAATGTCAGGTGCAGTCTTGCACCTGATTATTAACAAAAAAGATGGGAGATCGCTAGTTAGTACGTCTCAGCTTAACCACTTACATGGCTTACACTTGACGCCTATCAACCTCGTAATCTTCGAGGAAGCTATAGGGAATTTTAATCTTAGAGTTTGCTTCACACTTGATATGCATTCAGTGTTTATCAAATAGAAACATAGCTACCCGGCGATGCCCTTTTGGGACAACCGGTAGACCAGGGGTTTCTTCTTCCAGGTCCTCTCGTACTGTGGAAGAGTCTCTTCAAAATTCTAATCGCCTACACCGGATAGAGTCCGACAAAAAAATTTCGACTATATCTTCCCCGACTAAGTCGGGGTCTGGCGTATAGTCTGTGAGGATTTTTTTTGTAGTTGTTGAGCTATTAACTCTCCATACACTTTTCTCTACTTGGTATTAATAAGAAAATAAAGTGACATACTACAAAAAATCTTTCCTGCTGATTGTCTTGCTTTCAATACCTAAAATATAGAAATGAAACAAACATTTTCACTTCGATAAACTATATCGTGAGTAGTTTGCTTTTTACAAGAGTTTCCAGCATACAGCCAGATTTATATTCTTTTATTCTATTCAAATCAAAAAGACCGTGGATAACTTAGGAACATTATACTCGAATATTCAAACGTCGAAAAGAAGAGTACAGCTCGGTTTTAAATTAAACTAACTGTCTCACGACGTTCTGAACCCAACTCGCGTACCGCTTTAACGGGCGAACAGCCCGACCATTGGAAGCTACTTCACCTCCAGGATGCGATGAGCCGACATCGAGGTGCCGAACGACGTCGTCGATATGAACTCTCGGACGTCACCAGCCTGTTATCCCCGAGGTAGCTTTTATCCGTTAAGCCCGGTCCGCCATCACAGCGAGACCGAGGATCACTAACGCCCACTTTCGTGTCTGCTAGGATAGTCATCCTCACAGTTAGGCCAGCTTATGCGTTTGCACGTACATCCCGATTTCTATGCGAGATAAGCTAACCTTTGCGCTCCTCCGTTACTATTTTGGAGGAAACCGCCCCAGTTAAACTGACCACCAAGTACTTTCTCCCGCCAAAGGCGGGATAAGGTAAAAAAAGACAAAAGAGAGGTGTTTCATCGTTGTCCGAAGACTCCCTCCTACTCTCAACAGTTCATTTCTTTTTACCAATGCCTAGCTTCAGTTAAGCTCTCGGGGTCTTTTTGTCCAGGTGTAGGTAGGCCGCATCTTCACAGCCATTTCAAATTCGTCGGGAGATGATTCAAGACAGTTGTCAACTCGTTAGATCTTTCATGCGGGCCGGAACTTACCCGGCAAGGGGTTACGCTACCTTAGAACTCTCAGGGTTAGAGCTGTCGTTCACTGGAGCTTGCATCGCAACCTTCTCTAATTGCTTAAAGTCAGCCGCAACGATTGACTTACCAGTACCGGACAGATTTCAGCCCCTATACATCCCTTATTCAGGTTAGCAGGGGCCTGTGTTTTTGCTAAACAGTCGGTTGACAAACATTTGCTGTGATCCCGATTAAATCGGGACAGAGCATATCGAAAACTTACGCTCAGTTTTTTTGCCGAGTTCCTTAAATCATCATTACCCGTATGCCTTGGTCTACTCGACCAACCCACCAGTGTCGGTTATCGGTACGGATTCAATATCTTCTCCTTGCATCTTTTTTCTTGGAAACTTAAGTCCCCCGACTTTCCCAACATTACATTAGAATTGTATTTGTTATTCGCAAAAGCTTATAACTTGACCCCTATAAATAAGGGTCGGGGTATCAAACTTCGTCAAAATGCAAGTAATAACGAAAATATCAAAGTAGCAGAATTTTAACTGCTTATACGTCGCGATATACAAAACTGCATATCACTTAGATCCGACTAACCCTCAGATGATAGACATTGCTGAGGAAACCTTGGGTTTTCGGCATCTCGAGTTTTCATCGAGAGATACACTACTTATGCCAGCATTCTCGCTCCCGACCACTCCAGCAAACCTTACGGTTCACCTTCATTGTTGTCGGGACGCTCCCCTACCACTTGAGCAAAGCTCAAGAAGCTCCAAATTACAATCAACAAGTATTCCAAACAAATTTAAAATTACAAATAAACAAATCCGACAAATAAATTTAATAAAGATTTAATGATTAAATCATTCAATAATTTGTTATTTTATTTGCTTATTTGAATAATTTGTAGTATTTGATTATTGTTTGTATCTTGTATCTTGGTTATTGAAATTTCTTGTGCTTTGCACAAGTCTCCGTCTTCGGTAGTTTTTTTAGCTCCGTTCATTTTAGGCGCAGAATTTCCCCTCCGAATCGGAGGGCTATTTAGGTGAGCTGTTACGCACTCTTTAAAGGATGGCTGCTTCTGAGCCAACCTCCCTACTGTGTTGGAAATTCAACGGCCTTCTCCACTTAAAAAACATTTTAGAACCTTAGACGGGAATCTGGGATGTTTCCCTTTCGCCTATACCCGCTTATCCGGGCAAGACTGACTCCTCCGTAGTAATTTTTGCGTATTCGGAGTTTAGTTGTCCCGCCTTGCTTACGCTTGGCGGGACATCTAGTAGCTCTATCCCACAAAAAATTAACGGAAGGCTATACCTAAATATATTTCGGGGAGAACCAGCTATCTCTGGGTTCGATAGGCATATAACCCCTAACCTCAAGTCGTCCCATGCTATTTCACCAACAACGGGTACGGACCTCCCCCCGATTGTGATCGGGGTTCATCCTGCTCAAGGTTAGCTCACCCAGTTTCGGGTCATACCAACGGCACAAAAACGCCCTATTAGGACTCGCTTTCGCTCTGCCTCCACCCGATTGTATCGGGCTTAAGCGTAGCGCACGTTGGAATACTCGCTGGCTCATTCTTCAATAGGCACATGATCACTCGCGCGCAGCGCGAGGATAAATTAACCTAATTAACTTAATTACCAATTAATCTAAAAAATTAGATAAATTAGAGCAATTAGAAATTAGAAATTTAGCCTTGTTCCACGCACGAGCTCTCATTGTTTGTTAGCTAATGGTTTCAGGTTCTATTTCACTCCCCTCTCGGGGGACTTTTCACCTTTCCCTCACGGTACTAGTTCACTATCGGTTAGTTTGAGTGTTTAGTCTTGGATCGTGACCGACCCGGCTTCCCACAAGGTTTGCCGTGACTCGTGGTACTTAGGAACAGAATAGGGTGATTTTGGATTTAGGATACAAGATTATCACTTTCTATGATTGATCTTTCCAGATCATTCTCCTATCCGCAATCAATCCCATATTATCTGCCCTACAACCCTCGCGCGCAGCGCGAGAGTTATTAGTTTTTTAGTTAATTAGTTGCTTAGTTTTTGGACTAAGTAACTCATAACTAATTATCTATTTAACTCTTGTGCTGCGCACAAGTTTAGACTGTTTCGCTTTCGCTCGCCGCTACTAACGAAATCACATGTGTTTTATTTTCCTCTGGTTACTTAGATGTTTCAGTTCACCAGGTTCCCCATCCCTGCTTCGCAGGAAGCTCCAATAACCAACCCACAAGAAACAAACATTGAATATTTGAAAATTGAATTTTTGAAATTTTTTTGTATCTTGTTTCTTGGAATTTGAAATTTCTTGCGAAACAGGGACTCTGCTTGCTTGCGCAAGCAAGGATTACTCCATTTGGAAACCAACGGTTGATAATGTCTGTTAGAGGACTAACCGTTGTTATCGCGCTCATACACGCGTCCTTCTTCGGCTCAAACTACCTAGGCATCCACCATTAGCTTTAATTCTCCCATCTTTATTGTTAATAATCAATTTATGGCTAAATAAATTGTCCTGAACCCAAAAATAAAATTTATCTTACAAATTATTTTGGGTGAAGGATCTTATTTAGACCTACCTAGTTAATTGTTAAAGTGCCCTTCGACTTCGCTCAGGGTAAACTTTTATTTATCCTGAACTTGCCGGGTTTGAATTTCTGAATAAGATTTTAAAGTTTAAATTCTTACTCAGGAAATCAAAGGGTGGCCTGCCACACCGAAGCTCTTTATATTTAAAGAGCGAAGAGTGGACCTGACCGGGCTCGAACCGGTGACCTTCGCATTGCAAATGCGATGTTCTAGCCAGCTGAACTACAGGCCCGACAGGAATTTGAAATATTAAAAATTAAATATAAAAAATTATTAAAAAGACAAAATAGATATTTTATATTCTATCTTTTATTTTTTATATTTCTAGGAGGCTGTTAGGAGAACTAACTGGGAGTCTCCAATGCTGCCGTTATGAAAATGTTATTTTCATTGGTAAAGGAAAGTTTAACAAAGCTTTTTATCTTTGTCAACTATAACAAAGTGTGTCAAAAATTTCACAAAGCGACTATTTTTCCTGTTGTAGCAATTAGAATTACTTCCTCATCTGTTGGTGGAGTGAGTAGTGCTACAGTTGGTTCACTTATATTTACGCTAGCAAGAGGTCTCGATAAATACTCTCCTCTTAAATTTGCATCATCTTCTTTTAAATTTAGTTCACCCAATAATTCATTATGACTTGTTGCTCTGGGATTTGCATTTGCCCAATAAAATACTGGTGGAGTAAGTTGAAGTATAATTCTTATTCTATTTTTATATCCCTTTTCTAATGCTTGTAAAACTTCTTGTGGTAATAATTCTGCTTTCATTGTTATTTATTTTTAAATTGCTCTTGCTTTAACTTCATAATAATCTGTATATTATATACATGACTTCGAAAAAAGCAATAGTCTGGTTTGATGAGGTTGGGAAGGGTGATGTCGGATTGGTAGACGGAAAAGTAACCAATCTGTCGGTTCCCTACAGGTTTATTGTTCGAGCGTAGCCAGGTGCAGTCTTGTACCTGGCGAAGTCGAGAACTTTCCGATTCTCCCGCCGTAGCGAGATCATTCAAAGAATAGATTACCTACATGATAAATTAAATTAGATTTTTCCTAATGGCTAAATTTGCAAGTCCTAAGGAAGCTTCGATTAAATGATCTGTAAGTTTTCTACTGGGTCGAATTAAATCCATATCTCTTCTGCTTTGCTTGAATTCATTATGGCAATCTCTCGCAAACTGAAGTATTTTAGGGCTTACTGAATTAATTCTCAAATTAACAGCATAAAAATTATCTTTATAGTTCTTGTCAGAGTTTAGCAGATATGAATCGGGGTAAAATTGAAAGTTGTAAAAAGGTCCTTCATAACTATTTAAAAGAGTATAGACTCTTCTACTAGTATACTCATACAACTTATTTTCACCATTTCTATCAGAAATAACATAAAAGGGTATCTGAATATTTCTTGTTGTTTTAACTTCTATTTTCCGTAATCCTATTTCGTCTTTTTCTAAAGCTCTTAATAAATATTCTGATCTAAAATCATCTTCTCCAATATTAAGTCCGAAAGATTCTGCCATAGTTTCGAACAGCATTCTTTCAGCTTCGGTTCTAAATTTTCGCCTTTCCAGTTGTCTCTCAATTACCTGATGGATTCTTCCAGGTTCATACATTACCATATTAATTTAATAAAAGTTCCAATGAGGAATTGTATCTTAAATATCTTGTTAACTGAAGTTTTTTTATGAACTAAATAATGAGCAAAGTAGTTTTCTTTTGTCAACTATAACAAAATGCATCATTTTCCTTACATTTCTTCTAATTGACCAGATAACATTTTTTTTAATTCTTCTTCTGTAGGAATTAACAATTTATATTCGACAGATTCAGCCAGCATTATAAAACTGTCTTTCATTCCTAAATATCCTGCACGTACTTGCCCGGAACTAATTTGTTCCAATAAATTTTTACGTATCATTAATTCTTTATGATTTGGTTTTAACCATTGAGCACTGTGAAATCCAAAAAAAGCAGGAACTATAACTCCAACAAATCTTATTTTCATAAATTCATTCTGTAAAAATGAATAGACACTTTCAGGAAGCTCGATATTTTTTAAAATCATAATAGTCTTGCTAATTCTTTTAGAAATTGTTTATATTATATATATGACTCCTAAAAAAGCAATAGTTTGGTTTGATGAGGTAAACAAAGGAGATGTCGGGCTGGTAGGCGGTAAAGGTGCTAATCTGGGGGAGATGACAAATGCAAATTTGCCTGTTCCCTACGGTTTTATAGTAACTTCGAATGCATATTTTGACTTTATTAAGAAATCAAACCTTGAACATAAAATTAAAGAAGTTATATCTATCATTAATTATGACAATCCAAATGAGCTTCAGCAGGCTTCTGCTCATATTAAAAAACTGATTATTGATTCGGATATGCCGGTAAAATTATCCCACACAATAATTTCCTATTATGAACAGATTCATGCAAGAGAGCATGACAGGCAAATCCGAACCGAGGGAATTCTTAAAAAAGCAAATAAAAGTTTGAAACAACTCTATAAACCGGAAATAGTTGCTGTCCGTTCTTCAGCTACTGCCGAAGATTTACCGTCAGCCTCTTTCGCAGGTCAACAGGAAACATATCTTAATGTCCAGGGTGACTCCAGATTATTAGTTAAAGTTAAGGATTGTTGGGCTTCGCTTTTTACCCCTAGAGCTATTTATTACCGTCACCAGCAGGGCTTTGACAATATTAAAGTGGGATTAGCTGTCGTTGTCCAAAGAATGGCCCAATCGGATAAATCAGGAATAGCCTTTAGCATCGATCCTTTAACCAACGACAAAGGAAAGATTGTAATCGAAGCAATTTTCGGACTGGGGGAATATATTGTTGGCGGTAAAGTAACTCCGGATCATTACGAAGTAGACAAAAGATCTTTTGTATTCTTAAAAAAAGAAATTAAGGAACAGAAGATATTAATGAAAAGAGCCGGCATCAGCAATACAGAAGAAAGATTATCTAAAGAAAGAGGTAACCGACAAAAAATTTCGGATGAAGAAATAACTAAAGTAGCAATGCTGGTTAAAGACATCGAGAAACATTATTTTTTCCCCCAGGATATTGAATGGGCGATTGAAGACGATCAGGTATTTATAGTCCAGTCCAGACCAATCACAACTATGAAAAGCACTCAATCTTCAGTTGCCGGTAGCCAGTCCAAAGCCGATCAATTAATCACTGAAAACCGGATTCCAATTTTAACTGGTTCTCCTGCTTCTCCTGGAATTGCCACCGGCCCCGTAAAGATTATCTACACACCCAAAGAAATTGACAAAATTAAACCGGGTGATATTCTTGTTGCTCCCTTAACAAATCCCGACTATGTTCCTGCCATGAAAAAAGCCGCCGCAATTGTCACCGATAGAGGTGGAAGAACTTCTCACGCGGCCATTGTCTCCCGCGAACTGGGAGTTCCGGCAGTTGTAGGCGCGGAAAATGCTACTAAAATTCTCAAAAACGATATGTTCGTTACGGTAAACGGTGCAACAGGTGAAATCTTCAAAGGTAAAATCTCAGTCCACCCGCAGGGTGGACAGGCACGAGTTGATGACAATTCGTCCCACCCTGCGGGTGGGCAGGCACACAAACTAAAAACT
>Ga0209541_10008976_pt1 | contig 16312 bp, 16 predicted proteins | sample RifCSPlowO2_01_FD_184027 | JGI IMG/M metagenome (GOLD analysis project Ga0209541, IMG submission 184027) | Groundwater microbial communities from Rifle, Colorado - Rifle CSP2_plank lowO2_0.1 (SPAdes) (version 2) | ecosystem: Environmental > Aquatic > Deep subsurface > Groundwater | place...
TTGAAAGATGTTGTTTTCTCTAAATTATTTGTCGGCTGCTCATTTTTTTCAAAATTAGCATCTACAAGAGATTCAACATACTCTATATCTGAATTGTATACCTTCTTTTTTTCAACAATAGAATTTTTAATGTGGGTTAATCTGCTTACGTCCCCAATTCCGCTATTTATCAACAACTCTACTTTGCCAAGTAATGATTTGATCTTCTTTCACCTATGAAATGTCTAGTTTCAACTTTCCATATTAAAGAATTTATCATAATTTATCTTACAAAATTAATAACATGATTTTTTGCACTGTCTCATATTATCCCATGTCACGATATGTTGATAGTAAGTCTTAATTGATTGGGCACGACATTGGGATCCTGAGAGTATGACAAAGGTAGCACCCCTCCCCCCCGCACCGGTTTTAATGACTTGTTTTGGTCACTGTGGGATAGGATTAGGAGCAGAGACTTATCGTAGATTATTGCTTGATGTTGGGGCAAATCCATTAAAGCCAATTATTAAAAGCGCAAAGGAGGAGTCCAGAGTTTTAAAACGATATGGAAGCACCATACTCCGATTCGCTCCTTCCTATGGAGCAGGTGAGATTCCACTTATACCAAGAGCCCTACTTGTTGATTTAGATCCAAGGGCTGCAAACTTGATACTTCAATCATATCCAGATCTTTTTGCATTACGTGAAAAACATGTGATACATGGAGCTGGCGGTGCTGCAAGGAATTGGGCTGAAGGAAGAACAAGATTCACCCAAGAGATGAAATCAAAAGAGGACATACAAAAACATCTAACTGCACTCTCACCAGAACCAGTGCGAGGATTTATCGTTCCTTTTGCCATGGGTGGCGGCACAGGTAGTTCGTTTGCAAGCTCATTTATTGAATTTGTAAAAAAAGATTCCAAAGAGCATGCCACAGTAGCTACTTTTGGATTGCTTCCAGAATTTGGATGGGATCCAGTAATTTTTGAGGCAGCTGCAATAAACATTGTCATGAATCTAGAATATCAGATAAAATACAGTGATTGTTCTATATTATTTTCAAACAAAACTCTAAGACAACTAGCACACCAACATGAAAAAAGATTGCAAAAAATTCCATCCATAATTGATGACTTGCCTAAAGAACAGGAAGTTGGATGGAAGGATTACAAGGGAATGAATCTAATTGCAGCAAATGCAATTTCGATGTTTATTTCTTCTTTTGCAAGGGAGACTGAATGGGACATGTCAAATTATAGAACGTGGTTAACGACAAAGAGACCAAAGTTTGCAATTCCATGGGTAGTCCCTGTAATTGCAGAAGAAAGTCAATGGAACAAGGAATTGATGGGTGGAAAATTAAACACGATGGATGACGTAATAACTAGAATAGGAAAAAAAGAATCATCATTACTTTTTGACATTGATGAAAATGATATTAGAAACAATGGTGGCAAAAAGGATTCCTGCTGTATTTTAGTAAAAATTAAGGGAGAGTTTGATATCAAAGAACGTGAAACGATTAAACGAATTATCAAAGATAGATTCAATATCGAAGAATCGAGAATGATTTTCGTAAAAATTCCAATTATGGATGGAGAACAGGCAAATGTTACCATCTTGGTCAATACTAAAGCACTAGGACAAAAAATTCTTGAAATTGCAACAGAGGCAGAAGAATCATGGGATGGTTATAAAGAAGAATATGGAAAGTGGGGCCTATCAACAGAAGAATTCAAACAAGGATTGATGGATGTAGTCCACCAATTTAGTTAAAGGGCTTTTACTAAAATGGCCGATTTTAATTTTCTTGAGAAAATTGCAGCAAGAATAAAAGAAAATAGAGCAAAATTAGCTCAGCTGGAAGAATCTCTTGCATATGTTAACACAGAAATACATGAGATTCCTCTAAAACGCAACACCGAATCAACCTTTGCAAAGATTATTGGAATTGGATATGATGACAGAATAGATGAGATTAAAAAATCAAAAGATAATCTTGAAAATCAAATAAAAAATTTGAGCGATGCAGTAACCTCTGACATGTCCTCATTTATTTCTGAAATTAGTTCACCAGATTTGGTGATCCCACTAGAACCAAATCCTAACCTAAAAGAGGGCAAAATAATTTACAAGTATCGTGATGGTGCAAAATTTAATAATATTTTTGATGTATTAAGCGAATTATTAGGCCTTAGTGCTCCACTTGTTGTAAAAGATGTCATGCTTTCTTCAACAGAGATAACAATTGCAACACGCGAAGAATTTGAGGCAAAACAAAAGTTTATCAGCGCCATGAATGAAATTCAAAAAACCCTACTGATTAAAAAAAGTCATAAACCATAATAATCTAGTACAGATTAATCAAAACTAAATGTTACTTTAATCAAATCCTAAAATAAAATTCTAAAGGATTCAAAATTCAAGAAATTAACTTTGCTCTACAAAAATTGATTTTATTTTCAAGTTTCTCTGTGACTTTGAAAACATTCTTTGCAATAAACTGGTCTGTCCTCTTTTGGCTTGAATGGTACTTCACATTCGATTCCACAGTCACCGCAAGTTGCTTTGAACATTTCTCGACGTCTAGTATCCCCTGAACCTCGACTAAACCTAGAACTTCTATCACTTCTGCCAAACCTAGAACCACTACGTTCTTGTGGTTTGTGTTTTTGAAAACATTCTCTGCAATAAACTGGTCTGTCCTCTTTTGGCTTGAAGGGTATCTCACATTCGTTTCCACAGTCACCACAAGTTGCTTTGAACATTTCTCGCTCTCTATCAAATGGCATGTCTTACTAAAAAAATGAAAAATTATGCTTTTATTAAACTATTGTAAAGTTATTTTTCTTGAATCTAAATTGATAAGAAATCTAATGAAAATTTAGTTACTGAAAACCCTACTTTGAAGGAAAAATATCATTCTAGTATGCATTTTTTAATGATTTTAGAGTGATTGATTTTTGCATTACAACATAAAATGGTCATATTAATTAAATTCAAACGATACTGGTAGGAAACATTTGCAGAACCATTATAGGTGAAATAATTTTAGAATTCTGATTGCAAACTAATGTAAAAGAAATTATTGAAATTACTGAGGGTGCAACTAAGATTCTAGTTCCACGAGGGTCAATGGATGAAAAAGTTCCACCAAGGGATCCTGCTTTTTTCAATCCCATGGCAAAACTAAATAGAGATTTTTCAATTATTGCTTACTCTGCTTTTTGGAAAAATTTCCAAGGCCCAAAAATTTTTCTTGATGGTTTGTCTGGGCTTGGAGCTAGAGGGTTAAGAGTTGCTAACGAAATAAAAAAAACAGATAAAGTAATTTGTAATGATGTCAATTCAAGTGCAATAAAATTATGTGAAAAATCAGCAGCTATTAATAATTTACAAAATTTCCAAACTTCAGAAAACGAGGTTTGCAAATTCTTTAATGCATATTCTACAAAAAATGAAAGAGGTTCAATTGTAGACCTTGATCCCTTTGGCTCACCTACAAAATATCTGGATTGTGCAATAAGAGCTACAATGCATGGAGGACTACTTTCAGCTACTGCAACTGATCTACAAGTTCTCCATGGATTATTCAATATGGCTTGTAAACGAAGATATTCTGGAGTTCCAGTAAAAACAAAATATGCAAATGAAATTGCATTAAGGCTAATTTTAGGATGTATTTGTCTAGTAGCATATAGGTTGGATATTCAAATTGTTCCTCTTTTTGTAGATAATGCCATGCATTACTACAGAACATATGTTAAGATACTAAACCGACCAGCACAAGAAGATAACATAGGTTACATATTACATTGTAAGCTATGTGGGCATAGAAGTGTTGAAAAGGCTCAAAGTTTTTCGTGTGAACTGTGTAATTCTAAAATTGATATAGCAGGTCCTTTATGGATTGGAAAACTTTTTGATAAAGAATTTGTAAAAACTATGCTAGAAGAAATTCCAAATTATACAGTCAGCAATCGTTGTGAAAAAACATTACAAAAATGTCTATTAGAATCAGACATGCCTGGTACCTATTTTACCTTAGATGAGATTGCTTCAAAAATGAAGGTTGCTCCAATGGGACTAGAAAAGATAATAAAAAAACTAGAAATGGCAGGTTTTCTAGCTAGTCAAACATCGCTTAATCCAACGGGCTTTAGAACAAATTGTAAAATTAATCAAATTTGTGAATTATTTGTAAATTAACCATGATAGCCAAGACAAACACAGTATAATTCACTACTGGGTTTTCTGCTTGCCAGAGGTTTTGTCATCTTTACCTTTGTAAATTTTTTCTTAATGTACTGATAAAATTCTTGTGTATATTCACCATCAAAAACCTTGAAAAGTGCATTGCCTTTGTTTGCTAACACCTGTTCTAAAATTTTTGCTGCAGCATAATTCAATGAGATTTGTTTTGCATGATCAACTGACCAATTTCCTGTAACCTTTGGTGAAAGATCACAAATGACTGCGTTAATTTTTCCCCCAAAATATGATTGTACTTCACCTACAATGTCGTCGTTTTCGACGTCTCCTCTAATAAGCTGAGCACGAGGTATGTCTTCCACGTAGGATAGATCAACTCCCAAAACCTTTCCTTTGTTTCCAACTAGCTTTGATGCAACTTGTGTCCATCCACCTGGGGCACATCCTAAATCAAGAACAGAAAATCCACTGCCAATAACTCTATAGGATTTGTTAATCTGCTTTAGTTTATAGGAAGATCTACTTCTATAGCCTTCGTCATGTGCAAGTTTTCTATAATGATCTTTTCGTGCTTCAATTAGTTTCATATCTACTTCTTTGATTTTGCAATTTCTATAAGAACCCAGTCCTCAATTAACTGACAGGTTAATGGACTTATCTCTCCTTCCAAGGAACATTTCTGTTCTACAGGACATGTCAAACATGGTGCGTCTTCAATAGATTCTGTACTAACCGGTGTTCTTTTGATTATCAATTTATAGGTCCATCTACCTTTTTCGAGAATTTTTTCTCTTGAAATTATCCCTAATCTTTCTAATTTAAGAGCCAATCTAGAACCGTCTCTACTAGTTAGTTTTAATTTCTTCCATAATTCGCTTTGTAACATTCCACCTGTGTCATATTTGGCAACAATATCACAGACCTTGTTTGTTAGCTTCTCCATATCCATTTTTTCTATTTGAAAGTTTTGAATTTCTTCATCTGTGAGTTGTTCTTCTAACTCCTCTTCGTAGGTTTTCTTTTCCTCTTTCTCAAGTTCCTCTTTTATTTTCTTTGCTTCTTTCTTAGATGGAGCTGGTATTTTCTTTTCTTCTTTCTTAGATGGAGCTTTTGTTTTCTTTTCTTCTTTCTTAGATGGAGCTGGTATTTTCTTTTCTTCTTTCTTAGATGGAGCTGGTATTTTCTTTTCTTCTTTCTTAGATGGAGCTGGTATTTTCTTTTCTTTGCTTAAAGTTTTTTGTTCTAATTCCATCCTTAATTTCTTAATTTTTTGTTCCAGCTGTTCAGCTTTTTTTGCAATTGCACTTGTTGTAGCTGGTGTGTCTGATTCTGTTGATGATTTTTCTTTTTTTGGTTCCATAATTTCTCTCAATAATGTATACTTTGATCAATTAAAAATTTAATTCAATATATACCTCGCTTTTTTTATTTAACAATAAATGTCTCACTGGCAGTTAGGGTTTTTTTGAATTCTTTGTCATTGATTTCAGCAACAATCTCGTATTGGCCACTGTCTATTATTTCAGAAAATTCGTCATCTATTGGCATCACGAGGTTATTTTTTTCATAACATTGCCCAAAAAATGCACTTTGAGTCACAACTTCTTTAGGAGTTTTTGAGATATCATAAATTGTTATGTATAAATCCCCACAATCAAAAATTGGATCACTAACTGAAACTGTAATTTTGATTGGTTGTGACTTTAATAATTCGTCATCTAATCCAATAATCGTAATTGTGCCAGAAGACACTATAATTTTATCCGAAAATTCAAAGGGCCACATATCAAGGTCTCGCTCAGGGGATTTTAGAACTTCACCTAGAACTATACTACCAAAAAATATTGAAATCACTACTGGAAACAAAAAGACGACAAAAGCAATGTTTCGAACAGCCAATTCGAATTTAACAGCGCTAATTCCTTTATATCTATTTAGTAATGACAAAAGTGTTCAGGATAATTATGTAGTATAGGTTAAAACATAGAATCGTAATAACGACTAGGATGAGACTAAGAAAATTTAGAGTTCGTGCATTCCGTTGCATTCATGATTCTGGGGAAATCAAAGTAGGAGACTTGGCAGCATTTGTTGGAAGAAATGAAAGTGGAAAAACAACAATCTTGCAGGGTCTTACATTATTGAACAAAGATGAGAACGTTTCTAATCTTGATCTATGTGATGAGATGTCTGAAGAGTTAAAAAATGAGATAAATATTGCTGATGGGGATTTTGATCTAACAATAAATGAAACACAAATGATTAAGGATAAATTTCCAAATATCCCTGAAATTAAAAAATTAAGAATTTTCCGTACCAATAAAAAACAAAAAACCCAATATGACTTTGGTCCAATAAAAATAAGCAACGAAGAAAATAAAGCATTAAACTCTTGGGAAAATTTTTCAGAAAATATACTCAATTTTGTTGAAACTATTCCTAATCACATTAGAATAAGATTAGATACAACATTCTTTGAAGGGTCTCTACCAGAGAGTCGAGAAATTTTTGATTCTCAAATGAGAGAATTTGGAAATACTATTCATGTTTTAGCATCTGAAGAACCACAAATAATTTCAGAGTGGAAAAAAGTTTCCGAAAATGCTGATGCTGCTTTTGATAAGATGCTGATAGGAACCACAGAACTTACTGCTTTAGAAAACTTTATTGAAGAATATCTACACCCACGTTTTGTTTACTTTTCTGATTATAAGAAAATCTATGGAAATATCAATCTAAATGAATACGTCAAAGAATCAAAAGGTTATAGAACGGAAGGAATAGAGTTTGTTGAAGAATTTGACAAAGCAGAAACTGTTAGAAACTTATTTTATTTAGCTGAATTAGATATTGAAGGATTAGAAGAGTTTCATGATAGTCCTTCAAAATTGATAAAGTATCTCAATACTGCAAGCAATAGATTAACTACAAGGCTCAATCCTGCCTGGAAAGGGGATCCAATACATGTGGATTTAAGATACAATCCTGGAAATATCTTGAGTGTTGTAATTTCCGATGTTCATAAAGATGGTACAGTGACCAATACCGGATTGTTAAATAGAAGAGCTGAAGGTTTCAAATGGACATTTTCTTTTATAGTTAATTTTGCTGCAGAGACTCAAAGAGCAGAACTTAAGGAGGCCATTTTACTGCTTGATGAACCTGCACGAAACTTACATCCCACCCAACAACGAGGAATCTCTGATCTGTTAAAGAACTTAGCTGGCTCAAATCAAGTCCTTTATGCAACTCACTCTCCTTTCATGATATTTGATTATACCCCAGGAAATTTACTAGTAGTTGAGCTTGATAAGAGAAAGCACCTAAGCAAGATATACTATGATTATTGGAATGCTAGTGATGAAACTCTCACACCGATTTTGTATGGATTGTCAAGAGGACTAGTGGAATCTATCGTAGATAGAGAAATTGGTTCTAATTCAAGACCAGTAATAATTGTTGAAACAATGTCTGATGCGATGTATCTAAATGCGTTTGATAAATTTCTAGAAGATCCCAACATCTCAATGAATCCGCTAAACGTTGTCGCTGCATATAGTAAAAATTCAGTATTACCGCTTGCAATATTTTATCGAGATCATGGATATAAAACGTTCATCTTACTTGACAACAGTGAAGAATCAAAACATATCTCGACTCAGTTGACTGCAAATGATTTCTCTCAAGTGCAAACTATATTTTTTGAGTCTGGTGGAAAACAAATACAATCAATAGAGGATTATTTACATATTGAAGACTACCTTTATGCCGTAAACCAGACGTACGAGATTATGCTAAGAAGGGAAGGATTTAGTAATTTAGCTAAAGAGGATGTTTTAGCAAGGGGGAAGAAGGGGATTCTTGAGAATCTTAATGCAATCTGGATGGAACATAAAGATGAAGGATGGGGCAAATTCAACAACGAAGAAATTACAAGATATATTTGTGAAAAAATTGCTTTAAATGAAGTTGACTTTTTATCTGATAAATCAAAGGATCAGTTAAGAACGCTGTATAGGTTAATTGCAGAAAGAATTCGCCAACATCAAAATCTAATTTCAAGCGGGAATCTAGATAAATTACACATCAAGCGAAAGTTTGATCAATGAGTTATTAATTTACTTTACTAGCAATTTCTTCCAAATTAAGAAAAATGAAAAATCCAAAAAGTAGTTAAGGTTAATTTGGAGGAAGTGATTTGTTAAATAATATGTATTTGTCCTCGAGGGGAGGTTTTCTTTTCCTAGTTCTCATTGTATCTATATTTGCAGTGACAACTATACCAGAACTTTATTCTCAGGAAGAATTAGTTACAGCAAAAAGTATAGGTTTTGAGGAAACCACAATAATAGAATTTGAAAACAGTAATGATAACACATCAGAAATTGATACCTTTCGAATATGGTTGGGCAGCGGTGCTAACTTCAAATCGTTTAAGACTGAAAGAGGGTGGACTGGACAAAAAACACCAGAAGGAGTAATTGTATTTACAACTTCAAATCCTGTACAACCTGGCGAAGTAGTAAAATTTGGTGTAAAAACTGATAAACCAAAACCTGGAATAAACTGGAAGGCACTTACTGATACTGACCAACAAGTAGCAACTGGAAAAACACTTGCTTCAGATTCGTCAAGTACTGAATCTAAAATAGAAGCCTCTGAAAGTGGTATTGGTGTCTTTGAGAGTTCTTCTTTTCGATTAATCCCAGAAAAGCCTAGTGTTGGTGCAAGTATGAGAGTAACTGGGGAGAATTTTGCAGCAAATCATAAGCTTGACTTCTACATAGATAACAAAAAGATTGATTCATTTGAAACAGATGGAGATGGCCGGTTTATGTTTACAAGTTCTGTCCCTAAAGATCAAACAGCTGATAGAGTAGATTTCAAAATAGTGGATGCTAAGGGAAACGAAAAAGCAATCAGTCTTAGACTAGGAGAAGAAACTGGAATCGCAACAACAGAAAATATACCTCTTACCATAAGTACGATACCTTCTATTGTGTATAGAGGTGATACTGTAAAAGTTACTGGAACTGGTCCTCCTGGAAAATCCGTTACCGCTACAATAAAAGATGAGAGTGATAAGATTGTAACAACAATTGCAGTTAATGTAGATCTTAATGGTAAATGGGAGTATGAGGGATTAGTTGCAGTAGATGCACCTTTAGGAAAACAAACTGCGGAAATTACCGATGGGGTTGAAACCATTTTACGAACTTGGACTGTAGAATCGTCAAAAAAAATAGAGATTCTTCCAACCAAGGTAAGATTTGAACCTGGGGAAACAATCATTTTTAATGGTACTGCAAAGCCAAATGAAGAATTAGAAATTGTTGTAGAAGACCCTCAAGGAACTGAAGTTTATTCAGAGTTTTTGAACATAGATTCCTCAGGAGTAGTGAATATAGAACTCCCGACTTTCCAATCATCGATTGAGGGAACATATGTGTTATTTGCGTCCCAAGGTGATGATATTGATATTGTTATAGTTGGTTTGGGACAACTTCCAGAGGAGAAGATTGTAGTAAAACCCGATAAACTCAACTATTCAACATCAGAGAAGGCATTATTAGAAATAAAAGGTCCACCATCTGCAACAGTTTCATTATTGATAGTAGATCCTTCTGATAAGAACAAGTTTACTGATACTATAATTTTAGGACCAGATGGTCAATCACATTATGAATTAGATTTGAATGGGTATAGTTCTGGGGTGTATACTGCAGTACTTACTAGAGGAAACGCACAGACATCAGATGTTTTCTCTGTTGGACTTCAGACTGGGTCTGGTGAGATAAATGCACGTACAACAAAAGAAACGTATCAACCAGGAGAGTCAATTTTGATACTTGGAGATTCTGCTAAAAATGTGCTCTTAACTATAGAACTAATAGATCCAGATGGAAAAGTTGTCAAAACCAAAGATACCTTTACTAACAAAGATGGAATTTTCTCTGAGAGTTCGTTTAGAATTCCAGTAGAAGCTAAGGTTGGAACATGGACAATTCATGTAAAAAGTGGTCCTAACTTTGATGATGTCAAGGTAACTGTTCAAGGCAACATTGAAGAAGGTTTAGTGGTTTTTGTAGATAAAATTGAAGTTACGTCATCTGGAAGAATTGTAACAATTAAAGGATTTGGAGCAGAAATTAGTCAGAATGTAGTAATAACTATTTTAGATCAATCAGATGTAGAGGTAACTGAGCTTCGTGCAAGTACTACTGGTACTGGAGAATTTGGAATTCCATGGATTGTTCCGAGCGATGTAGCTCCTGGAACATACACATTAAAGGCAAAAGATCCCGCTACAGAAGTAAAGATTACTTTTATTTTAGAATAGTTTTTTACTTTCCAAACTAGAAACAACTTTTATTCCTCATCTTTAGATATCAGAACGATGAATCTAAAAGAAAAAATTGACGAATATCCAGATTTTCCTAAAAAAGGCATTTTGTTTAGAGATTTCAGTCCAATACTAAGAGATCCATCAGCAATCTCTTATGTTGTTGATGAATTTTCAAAATATTTTCATACAAAAGATTTTGATATTTTTGCAGGCATTGAATCTAGAGGATTTCTTTTTGCTTGTGCCATGGCCTTACATTACAAAAAAGGAATGATACTTATTCGAAAAAAAGGCAAATTGCCTGGTAAAACAGAAAAAATCTCCTATAAGATAGAATATGGAATGGATACAATTGAGATTCAGAAGCACTCTTTGAAAAAAGGGCAACGAGTTGTGATTTGCGATGATCTTTTGGCCACAGGAGGAACTGCAAAAGCATCTGCCAAGCTGATTGAAAAAATGGGCGGAAAAGTGGCCGGTTTTGCATTCATTATAGAACTAGTAGATCTTGGAGGTATGAAAGGAATTAACAAATACAACTGTAAGTCCTTGGTGAAATACTAATGAAACATCAAGCAGAAATTGGGATTTTTGGTGGAACTGGGATATATGATTCTGATATACTCCAAGATACAAACGAAATTTCAATTGACACACCATATGGCAAACCTTCTGACACAATTACAATTGGAGATTTCAAAGATAGAAAAATTGCTTTCATGCCCAGACATGGGAAAAAACACACCATACCTCCTCATATGATAAATTATAAGGCAAATATTTGGGCATTCAAAGAACTTGGCGTTAAACGAATTATTGCACCATCTGCTGTTGGAAGTCTAAAAGAAGAATTTGCACCAGGACATTTTGCATTACCTTCACAGTTTCTTGATTTTACGAAATCACGTGATGGAACTTTTTCAGAAAATGGTAGAGTGATTCACATCTCAGTAGCTGATCCCTTTTGTCCCGAACTTCAAGATTTAATTCTAAAAGTTGCACAAAATCAAAAAATAACAATGCATAAGGATTGTACTTATGTTTGCATTGAAGGACCAAGGTTTTCAACTAAAGCTGAATCAAAGTTCTTCAGAACAACAGATGCCGATATTATAGGAATGACACTTGTTCCAGAGTGCCAATTAGCCAGAGAAGCACAAATCTGTTATGTTTCAATCTCCAGCATAACGGACTATGATGTATGGGCTGAAAAACCTGTAACAGCAAAAGAAGTATTGAAAACCTTATCAAAAAACGTTGTATTAACAAAGAACTTGCTTACTTCTATTATAGATAAGATTCCAAAAACAAGAGGATGTTATTGTGAAAAGGCTCTATCTGAAGCAGAGTTTTAATCATCAACAAAAGTTTCTCTTTTTAATCCTTCTGGTAGTGATAAATTTCCTTGTAACAAATTTTTTTGAAGAGTCATTATAATTTCTTCTACATTATATCCTAACTTTTCAAGTGATTTTTCAGTGGTTTTTGAAATTTTAACTCCTACGTTTTGACCTCCAATTCTCCCAAATGCAATTGCTGTAAATTTAAACAAGTTATTTTCTATCTCAAACTTACCAATAATTTTAGCTGCCATTTGGCTTCCATGAATGTTACTGATATTCACTTTAATGTCCATTCTTAAACCTAAATTTCAACAGCTCTGCCTATGTGATCATCAATTAGAAAACTCCAATGGTGATCATCTTCTATTTTAAAATTTTTGATTTTTAATTCAATGATTTTCCCATCAACTGTTTCAAAATTGATAGAGCCACTTTCTTTTATTTTGGTTAATTTCCACTTGTCTTTTCCTGTTTGAAATTTACTAACAATAATACACCATTTTTCATCAGGTTCAATTTTAGGCATTCCAACAATATCAGTAATCGATTCAATGCCTAGCTGTTTTTCTTCACAAAATTTTTTTTTGCAAACTCCACATCTCCAAACATCTACTGAACCAATTGTTCTCTCATTTAGGTTAATGTTGACTGCCCCAAAATACACAGGTTGGTGTTTACAAGTTTCAGAATTTATTTCCACGATTTTCTCCTCAATTTTTGTTATATTTAGTCCTTGCATCTTCGTAAGGTCTCTCTAATACAATTCCAATATTATCAACTGTTACGTTCCGTTTGAATTCAATTTTTTCTCGTTCACACATTTTCCTATACATATTCACTGCAGTGAATCTGGGATGCATCGCTTCAAATTCGTTTTCAGAAATTTCTATTAAACTCCCAAGTTCGATTAGTTGTTTTGCAACAGATAGCGCTTCATTAGCAGGAATGCCAAGTTTTTTAGCTATTTTTTCTGCGATCATTTTACCTTCCATTATTATCAAAAGAAAAACCTTAGCTTGAATACTGCTGAGTTTGATTATTGAAATCAGATCCCTCTCTATTTTGGAAATATCCATAATGATTAAAATTTATTTGATGTAATAAAAGTTCAATTTCTTAATTATGATCTTTTAATGAAAATTTTTTTTGAGATCTTAAATGAGAAACCCATAGCAATAAAGTGAATTATTGTAGCCATTATAGCTGCTAAAATATATCATTTAAGACATACCATACTATAAAAAAAGACGATAATGATGGAATTGTTATTAAAATTGCAATAATTGTTCCTTTCACAAAAATATCATTTGAGGTGTCTTTACTCTGTTTCAATTACTGTTCTAAGTAATTTTGGTAATAAATATCAAAAATACTTTATATTTGGTAAAAAGAAGTTTTCATAATTGGCAAGTTATAAAGGAACTTACTCAAATGAACAATCACTCAACTATGTTATCCCAATCATGGTAATTCTTTTTCTAGGAATAGTTTACATAATGTCCCAACGTTCAGGTCTGGGTTTTGTTAGTTTTATTTTAATAGGAGCTGCAGCTTTTACTATGATTTATTGGGTAATAGTACTCAAAAAAATGGCAAAAGTTCAAAAACCAAAGTATGCTGCACGTGAACAAGAAACTAAAAGTTGGGTGTATGATCTTATCAAAGGAGATGAAGAAATTATCTTCGTTTCCGAAGTCCCAGGCCCTGAAGATAAAGTAATGGTTAGACTAATTGATGGAATCCTTTACGTTCGTGGCTCTAGTAATTTTTCAAAAGAAGTTCCCATTGAAGGTTCAAACGAAATGAAGATCAGTGATTTCAAGTATAGAAATGGCGTCCTTACGCTACGAATAAAAAAACTATAGACTCTTTGCTAACTCTAGTTTTTCTGGAAGATATTTATCAGTAATATTTGTTAGTCCATATTTTGAAAATGCTTCAAGTTCTGCTTTTCGTTTTATTTTTAGGAAAATTTCAAGCTGTTTTTTCCAATTACCTTCTTGATATCTAGGATCTTTTTGTAAATCAGTAATTCTTTTGATGTCTGATTCGGTCATTGGGATAGTAGGTAGTTTGTATTTTTCTATATCAGATGCCCATACACCAAGCCATTTGGCATCAGGAACTGTCAGTTCTCTTAGATGGGCAGCATTTGCAGATCCTGATTTTATTACCATGGCAATATGTTCACCATAAACATCTCCGTCAGTTAAAATTACTACAGGTAAGCCCATTTCATCATGTAATCTTTTTAACAAATATCTTGTAGACCTTGGAGCTTGTCCTGCAGTATCAACAATTATTGCTTTGAATTTTTTGTCTACCTTTTCTTCTACAAATCGTGTAAATAATCCGCCTTTTTCTATTGCAATAACTAGCTCAGCACTGGTATCAACAAGTTCACAACTACTCAGACTTGGTCCAATTAAGTATCCATCAGGATGATCTGAGAGGTTTGATCTTTTTCCCTCATAACCTGGAACAGTATACTCAATTGTAAGATCACCAAAAACACTGCTTCTCTCTTCAGGAAAAATATGTAGATCTTCTCTGGGTCTAGTCAAAACAGCCTCTAAATCTACAATAATATTATCTGATTCAGGCTGATCTTCAAAGTCAACTGCAAACGCTTGCGATGAATAATAGATATCTCGAAGTGTGGATGATTTTTTTTCATTAACTAATCGGTTTGCAAAAAATGCTAACCACATCAACTGTGTAAATGAGCGAAGTTGTGACATATTTCTAGAGCTTCTCAGACTTGCACCAGAGCCAAGGACGTATTGTCGTAATTTTGTATCATATACTATATTACTTACTGATCTGCTTGGAACAGAAAAAGAAGGAAATTTTCCTTTTTCCAGATCCTCATAAATTTCAGTTCCTTTATTTTTTAAAAGCTGAGCAAGAGATTTTCTTCTTTCTTCCGTAGATTTTTTGGGTGGTGTTTTAGGTTTCGGCTTCAATTGCTACTGCCTCCTTTAACATTTTTTTATAATCAGGTTCCTTTTTTTTACCGGCAAGCTCAGTACAGAACTGGGCAACAAGTGGAAGATATTTTAAATAAAGATTTGCTCTCTTTTTTTCCATCTCAGCTAGTCCTCTTTTTGACATATACGAAGCTAATTTTCGTGACAAAAACTGTAGTGCTAGTCTTAATTCTCGTTCAATTTCAGGTCTGTCTGCAACGTTTTCTTTTCCTACTGTTTTATACGGAATTCTAGTGGAACAAATGTGAGATACTATCACTAGAGGGGGGTCTCCCTTGACTTTGTATCTACTCCAATCTATTTCTTCTACAACTTTTAACACTACATCACTTCCTTCATCATAAAGTAATGGAATTCTATTAGCAAATCGATATACCTTTGTCCCTCCTGGGGGGATATCACCTCCATATGCAATTCCCATTTCAACTACAAATGGAAAGCCTGAATATGCTGATGCTCCACGTTGTATTACAGAAATAAAGTCAGGATTAAAAAATGCCTTCATCCCTTTTTCTAATGGCTCAGCCCCAAGTGGAGCAAGACAACTTGGATCAGGGGATAAGAAAGAGGGAAATTTTTGCAAAGAATCACTTAGTTTTACTAGTTCTTCATTTGTCATAGTTCCAATTCGTTTCTCTGGTTTAAAACCTGCAAAATCTGCAAATTTTTCTGCGGTTGTTCTACCAACTCTTTGAAATCGTTTTGTCAAGAAAGATACCAATACTTCTCCTTGTACAGTATTGGTAAGCTGTTTGTAGTAATCACTCTCAGGATCCATGTCAATTGTAAAAGATTTTGAATCTCCAAAATCCCAGTAGGTTAGTTTTTTACGTGAAACATCAATGTCATCGATACGAATTTTGCTTAATTTGGCAAAATCCATTTTAAGAAATGACATAACAGCAATTACAACTCGAACGTTGCGTGATAAAGATGACCAGCGTTTTTTAGCTCGATCCATAATTTCTGTATAGTCGAGATCTTTTTTTCTTAATCCTAATTCTGTTTTAACCTTTTCAATTGTATTATTGTCAACAGCTGGAATAGAAAACTTTGAATCACCAATCATTCGTTTAATTGTTTCAACATCCACGCCGTAAGGATGTGGGCTAATAATTGTAGGAGCTGGGGGCATTGACCTTACAATCTTTGTGTAACGGAATTTTTCTCCTTTAGGATCATCAAAAGTGATAGTAGCGTAAGGAGTGATAAGCGAGGTTTGATATACATAATCACGAATTTTTGCGCCAGCTTTTGCATAATCGCCTTCTAAACAAATACTAATTGATAGACCTGTTTTTGAAGTATCGTGGGTTTCGTGTTTTAATACTATAGGTTTGTTTTTTTGTATATCTAAAATCAATTCAAATTCATCTTGAATTTTTCCATCAGTTGAGCTTTTTACAAAAACTGGTTTATTTGTGGTAATTTGACCG
>Ga0209541_10008977_pt1 | contig 16311 bp, 12 predicted proteins | sample RifCSPlowO2_01_FD_184027 | JGI IMG/M metagenome (GOLD analysis project Ga0209541, IMG submission 184027) | Groundwater microbial communities from Rifle, Colorado - Rifle CSP2_plank lowO2_0.1 (SPAdes) (version 2) | ecosystem: Environmental > Aquatic > Deep subsurface > Groundwater | place...
GGTCCCTACGCGAAATTTCACCCTGGGGTGTACGGCCGCGGGCCCGCCGACGTGACGAGTGAACAATTCACAGGTTATTCACAGGCTACATTGGCCGTTTGTGTGGCCAGTGAACGGACTTACGCCACGCCTGTGAATTGTTGGTGTTTTGGGCCGGTTCTCAGGCCGGTGAGGCGTCACGGCGACCCGACAATTCACACTCAATTCACAGGTTATTCACAGGTTCTTCACAGGCGCGCCGCGACGTTTCGTGTGTCGTTGCACCGTCTTGCGGATTTTATGCACAGAAACCGGGCTCGCCTACTACTACCATCAGGATCTTAGATCAATCAGAGTTCTCATTCTCCTGGCGTCGTGAGATCCTCCACCCGATGAGCGGGTGGCGGTCTGGGCCGATCGGCGGCGGGGTGACTGGGGTTGGCGCGGGCCCATCCAGGGATGCGGTCCACCGGATCGTTCTACAGGAGCCCTCCGGGCAGAACACCGATGTCAAGGCCGTCCTGACGGCCTCCGACGCCTGGCGGCTCTTCTTGGTGCCATTCATGCCCCCGGGCCCGATGAATCTGGCGCGGTTGGCGTTCGAGCTCCGTGCTGGCGCCGCGACATCCTACGTCACGGCCGGGGTCTACCGCATCACCAACGGGGCCCAGATCGATCCGTCGAAGCGCAGTGTCGCCGGGCTTCAACTCGGCAACATGCATCTGCCCGCGATGGAGGCGTCTCTGATCGCTCGAGCGGGGACCGTCCAGCTCCCGGCCGGAACCGGCAACTACCGAACGTGCGTCTTCGACCTGGAGGCCGATCGGCGGCTGACGCCAGAGGGCGGACCGTTCGCGATCGGCCTCTACTCGGAGCGCGTGGACATCGCCTTCCCGTATTGTCTCACCTCCTACTGGACGAATCCGATGTTCCGCTCGGATCGCGTGATGACTCGTCCGGATGACCTGCCGCTCGAGGCGACGTGTCGCCCGCCGTCGATCGCAGAGGTCTCTACCTCGCCAGTGATGATCTTACGTAGCCGTCTCGGCGTCAGGATGCACCCGCTTGTGGGGCCAGGCGCCGCGCTCGTCTGAGCGTTGACCGCGTTTCGTTTGGCGTGCCAAATGCGAACATGGCACGACCGTACAAGGGTGATCCGTTTGGCTTCCATGATCTGCGCGGTGGCGCCGAGCTCTTGGACGAGGACGATCTCCGCCTCGCAAAGCGACGGGCGAAGGGGTCTTCTGCGGACATGCTTGCTTCACTGACCGGCGCGCCGAAGCACCGCGTCGAGATCGACGAGACCGAGAAGGAAGCCCTTGAGTCCGCTCTTCGAGCGGCCTACAGTGGCGCGGCCTCATCTGGGAAGTCTCCTTCTTCCAGCGCACGGAAGGGCGGCTCGAGGAAAGCACCGCCCCGAGCCGCCCCTTCCACTTCTCGCGCCCCGCTTGCATGGAGCGGAGACAAACCACCGGACAAGCCGAGCGCGATGCACGGATTCCTCTCGCGATCCAGCCCCTCGTTCGCCGGATCGCGCGACGCGCTCTCGATGCTCCAAGGCGGGCATGAGTTGGTCGGCGCGCCGCCCCGCGACGACGAACCACGCTTCGACATCGGGAAGGTGGCGCGAGACGTTGGCGAGATGGCGAGCCAGCGAAACCTGGCCGGCATTCCGGGCGCGTTCATCGGGATCACGCCGAGACAACAGCTAGGCGCCCTGCTTGCTGGCGCCGGGCCAGAGGTCGCGGCGGCTGCCGCCCCGCTGGCGGCTGGCGCGGGACTCAGCGCGGCGGCCGTCAAAGCCATTCAGGCCGCCGGCGGATTCGCTGGAGGTGTTGGCGGCACCGCGGCGATGGCTCCGGGCTCGAGCCGCGGAGAACTCATCGCCGGGGGCGCACTGGGCGGGGCGCTCCCTGGCGCGCTCGGGTGGCTCGCCAACACGGGCCCAGGCAGAGCACTCCTCGCGAAGCTCAGTCCATCTCTTCCTCTCGAGGTTGGGCCGACGCTAGGGGCCGGGTCCGGTCCTGCCGGACTGCTCGGCGAGGGATCGATCGCCGCAGGCAAGGGGCCGTTTGCGCAAGCGGCTCCGCGCATCACCGATCCGGCGCGCATGTTGGGCGCTGGCGCCGCGACGAAAGCGCGGGCCCCGTCTATCGGCGCCCCCGCATCTCTCGGAGACGAGGCCCTCCGCTTGCCTGGATCGATCGAAGAGCAACTCCTCGCCATGGACACGGGCGCCGGGGTCGAGAAGGCGCGGCGCGGATTCGGCCCGGCCGTGCTCGGCTCGAAGCAACCGAAGGTCGGTGAGCTCACAGAGGAGCTCTCTGCCCGCGTCTTCCCGAAGGCGCCCCCGGACGAATGGAGATCCGCCCGGGCGGCGGCGAAGCTCGGAGACAAGAGCGCGCTCGAGCGCATCACGCGCGCCCCGGGTGACGAAGAGATCGCGCGGCGGATCCGCGGGATGAAGGCCACGATGCCGCGCCCCGGCGCAGTCCAGACGCCGAAGACGCCGCCGGCGAACGAGACCCCGGAGGAGGCGCTCTTTCGAGCGATCACGGAGGCCGGGGCGAAGACGGAGCGCGCGACAACGGCCGCGACGCCGGGCGAGATCACCGCGGAGTCTCAGGCCCCACGCACGGGCAAGGCCGCCCGCGTAGCTCGTTCGCAGGAGCCAAGCCCCATCAAGGCACCGACGGCAAAACGCCAGGGCCGCGTGGCCGCCGGCGGGGCCGATACAGCAGAAGAGGAGGCGCTCCGCCTGCCCACCGGACAACCGGCGCCGAAGAGACCCGAGACGATGGTCGGACTTCCGCCGTCACCACCGCCGCCCTCGAAGGAGGCGCTCCAACAGTGGGACGCGGGCGCCATGAAGGCGGCCGAGGAGATGCGCGGCGGGAAGAGGGCTCTCTTCGGTCGCGAGCCGAAGCCGGACACACTCGGACTCTATGAGCACTTCGCCCCGCTCTATCGCCGCATGGGCCGCGGGGACACGCCAGCAGCGCCGCAGGTGCCCTTCTGGGCCGCCGACGACGCATCGGGCGCCTACGGACAGACCGCGGCCGAGTTCGCACCAGACACGGTTCCGGGGCTCGCTCCGCGCACTCTGCCGGAGCCGATGACGCCGGGCGGCCCGGTTGGTGGCGGAGTGACCTCGAGGATGCGAGCGCCGCGCTTCGCTGCCCCCGGGGCGCAGGACTACGGGAAGACGATGCCAGACGCCATGCCGCTGCGCGCCCACACGCGCGTTGATACGGCGCTCGATCCGACGGCGATCCGGGGGCCGCTCGCTCCGCCCAGAGAGATCACCCCAGCCTATCTCGACACGACGCCGGATCTCGTGCCGCCTCGGTTCGGGAGCACCAACCCCCTTGCTCCCGAGTTCAACCAAGGCGGGACGATGCGCGGGCGCGTCGGCAGTCTGGACCGGGCGCAGACCGGCGTTTCGGGCTTCATGCCGGAGATGATGGAACTCGAGGCCGCGGGACACCGGGCCCGGGAGATGGCCGGCACCAATGCGCTCGCCATGGCCACCCGCGGAGAGACAATTCCGGACGAACTGCTCGGGCAGATCGACGACAACGCGCTCGAAGAGCTGACGGACTACCTCGCCGCCCAGATGGCGGGGCGCGGGGAGAGCCGGGCCCAGTCGATGTTCCCGCCGCCCGCGATGCCGTTTCGACCCCAGTCCGGGCCGCCACCCATGAACCCGCCCAACCCGCTTGCACCCATGGATGATGCCATGCTACGGTTACCGAATGCACAACGACCTGAGGTTGGCCTTGGTCCCGGTGGTGGTGGTGGAGGAGCTCCTGGCGGCGCACCCGTCGGAGCTGGAGCTGCGACCTATCTTCGCCGGGCTGTTGCTCTGGCTCTTGCTGGGGGCGGTGCTGGCGCTGGCCTGGCGATCCTTGAGCGGCTTCATCGCGAGCGTGCTCGCCGACGAGCAAGCATGGCGGCGCCGCGACGCTGAGCGGAGGGCGTCATGACCATCCGCAACGGAAAGACGGAGGTCCCGGCCGAGGCCTTCGTCCGCGAGTGGATGTTATCTGGCTCGCTCGATGAGGTCGCCGCCCGGACTGGCCTCTCGCGGTCGCACTGTCAGAGCCGCGCATCCATGCTCCGGAAGGCCGGGGTGCCGCTCAAGGTGATGGCCAACCAACGGACCATCGCGAAGCGTCTCGCCGGCTTGGTAGAGCTCGCGGAGACGGTGAGCGAGCATCCGCCGGGCCGGGCGCGCGATGATGAAGCGCGGGAACGATACGCCCTGCTTGAGCGCAGGATGATGGAGGCGGCAGAACGGGGCGACGAGACCCTAGCCGATGCACTCCGGGACGCCATGGATTCCATTTGGTACCGGATGAGCGACGAGGATCATTCCAGGCTAAACGGTCGAGGGAATGTGTCTCTCGCCACTCCTAGTAGCGATTCGTCGGCGAGTAGCGAACGCGGCGAGAAGTGATCGAGCGACGGATCTCTTCACGGAGGTTCTTGTCACTCCAGTTTTGTCGGGAGCGTTTGATGACCGCCATCAGCTCCTCCTCGAGCGGGGCCTCCGATCCGTCGTCCTTCACGAGCGAGGGCTGTAGATCGATGATGGGCGCGATCCCCGGCGTGAAGTGGGCGTAGGCCGCGAGCAGATCGGCCATAACGCAGTCATCGTGCTCTCCGTCGGGCGCCTTGTACTCGCCGTCCTCGTTCTTGTACATGCGCCATTGGCGGATCGCTTCGCGGTTGCGCAGGACCAGGAGCCCCGCCCGGTGTGTCTTCACGCCAACGTCCACCATCAGCGCCTTAGTTCGCTCGTTCACGTTGAAGCCGAGCAGGAATTGAGTGACTTCCCCGCGGTCTCCGATCATCTCCGGATTCTTCGCCTGGTACACGTAAGGATACCTCCGTTGAGCCAAGGCGACGCAGACCGCGTTGCCGGGCGGGTTGTTCTCCGGCATGAGAAAGGATTTGTTGTACTGAACCGCAAGCCATGAGGCGAGGTCCGAGAGATGCGTCCCGGTCATCTTGCCGATGTAACGGGCCACCTCAATCAGCTGAATCCCATCCGTGCGATCGAAGATCGAGATCACAGACCAGTCACCGTGTGCAAGTCCGCGGGACGTGTCCACGCCGGCCACGTAGTAGGCGCCCTTCGCGGGCTCCGCGAATCGCCAGAAGGTGGCTCCGCGTTCGGATCCGACCGCGTGCTCCCGAAAGTCGTTCTCGCTCACCCATTCAATTTGCGCCAGCGCAGGCTTTGAGTGTTGCGCGGCCGTCGCCTGATCGGAGAGGCGCTTCTGATCGAAGACGACGTTTCCCTTCGTGACGAAGCTCTCCTCCCAGCTCGCCGGATACTCCTGCATGAAGTAGTCATCCGGCGGCATCGCGCTCTGGTTCGCGCACTCGTCGGCGATCTTGTATCTCCTCCACTTGAGTTGCTCGAGATCGCAGGCGTGTTGTTCGATGAGCAGCTTCTCTCGGTGATCGAGCGTGTTCTTGATCTGGTCCTCCTCGCCGGGCAAGAGCGGGAGCCGGTACGCTAGATCCTTCGTCCACGGCCAGAAGAAGCGGAAGTAGCCGTTCCATCCCTCGGGGAATGGCTCCCCACGAAGGAGCATGTCGATCCCTTCTTCCACCCAGATCGCAGCCTCGAAACACGTGTGAAATGAGTTGCCGTAACCGTTGGCCGTGCTCTCGCGGTATCGCTCCGAGTGGTAGACGGCAGCGTTGAGCATCGAGGCCGCCTCGTCTGGGCGCTCGAAGTGTGCCTCCTCCGAGATATGAACGAAGTGATAGGTGAATGAGCGGCTCGAACCACCCCGCGATCCAGCGGTCTTGATCAAGAGCTTCGATCCGTGGTCCGGGCCCCACTCGATTCCGCGCTCTCCCTTCCGTGGGGCGTGCTGTCGGATCGGGAGATCGTCCTCTCGGAACTGGTAATGGCACCGGCGGGCGATCTCGGCGATGTTCTGGGACGCCTCCCGTTGGTGCGCCATGATGACGGCGTTGACTCCGGGCACGAACTCACAGAGCCAGTCGGCCCGCACTTCGAGATAGGTCGAGACGCCGTTCTTGCGTGCCTTGTTGGCAACGATCTTGATCGGGTACGGCGACACCGGCGCCCTGGGGTTGCTTTGCTGGAGGATCCGCGAGCGAAGGATGTTGAACTTCTGAACGAGCTTGATCGTGTGGTCGAGGCCGAGCTGGCAGTCGTTCCACATGAAGGGGATGGTCTGGGCCCCCGTCGGAGAGTCGCGGTCCGGAATGAGGATCCGCTCCTCGCAGTAGGCCCGGAAGTCCTTGGCGTACCCGGCCCGGGTCGCCAGGATGCTCTCCCGTTCTGCGGGAGTGAGCGCCCGTTCCCGTTCCGCCTTCAGCACCAATGACGATGCTAGCCGGGCTGGCGCAAAGTGTGTAGGTTTCCTCCATGGCGGAAGCGATCGTGTCCCTGGCCTGCGTCGTAGCCCTCCCCGTGTCTCTCTGGGTCTTCGCCCTCTGCATCCGCTCGGTGCTCGCCGGAGCGGCCGAGGGCCACATGGCGGCCATGGACGAGCTCAGGCGACAGATAGAGCTCGGCCGGGCGCTCACCGCCGAGATGATGACGGCCCACCAACAGCAGCTCGATGGGATCTTGCGCCACCTGGAGGACGCGGACCAAGTGGGCGGACAGCCGGTGGGGCTTCAGAAGCACGCGGCGGAGCTCCTCCACGGCCAGCAAGAGCGAGAGCGGGCGCTCCAACATCAGTGGCAGATGGCGCAGCTCGAGGCCAAGGAGCGCGCGCACAAGGACGAGGTGGCGCGACAGCAGCGAGAGATGGAGATCCGACTGGCGCGGGAGCAGGTTGCCGATGCCCCTCACTGAGAAGCGGGCCCGAGAGGCCCTCGAGAAGATGCGCCACAAGTATCGGCAGGCGCGCGAAGCCTGGGAGTTGAGGCGCAGGGATCGAGAGCTCGAGAGCGCCCTCTTCACCCAGGGGCTTCAGCACGAGGAGATCGTCGCGAACGAGAAAGAGATCGCGGCCGATGAGGCCGTCGAGACCGCCAACATGATCCGCCCCCTCGTCCGCGCGGCGACGGCCGCGACGTTCAGAGCGATCCCGACGATCGAGGTCGCCACGACCCACGACGATCCAGCCGGCCACACCAGGGCCGAGCTCGTGGAGCGCGCGGCCCGGAGCGCCTTTTTGAACGGGATCGTCGATTGGGATGAGTTCCACCGCTGCATCGCCTGGTCCAAGCAGGGCGGCCTCGGCTGGATGGAGATCCTATTCAACCCGGACGCCGGCCGAGAGATCGTGAGCGAGGAGTCCCTCTTCGAGGAGGAGGACGACTTCGAGGCGAAGGACGAGGAGGCGGACCTCTTCGGTGAGAGAGTCCGCCGCTCGATGCGAGAGGGCGAGATCGAGACCGTCTTCGTCGCGACGGCGGAGGGCTTCCAGAACCCAGACGCCCGCACGAAGAAAGAGATCCGGCAGTTCTTTCGGACGCGGCTCTACGCGGAGGATCGCGCCAAAGAACTATTTTCGAAGGACTACTTCGGAAAGAAGATCGAAGCCTTCGACGGCGGCCGAGACACGATGGCCGCCGACGATTGGCGCATGTCCCAGATGCAGGACTACGGCGAGCAGGAAGAGAGCCTCGTCGAGGTCGTGGAGGCGTGGTATCTGCCCACCGGACCCGCCGGGCCCTATCCGAACGGCGCCTATGCCCTCTTCTCTGGCGCCACGCTCATCTACATGGGGCCCAACTGGCTCGCGCCGAAGCGCCTGCCCTTCGTCCCGTTCTTCGGGGACTGCATCGTCACTGGGAGCCTTCACCCAGACGGCATGGTCGAGGATCTGAAGGGGATTCAACAAACACACAACTTCCTCCTCTCGAAGATGAAGGAGCACGCCGACAAGGTGCTCAATCCGACGCGGCTCGTCCCGGTACAGAGCGGCGTGGACGCCTCCGCGTTCACGAACAAGGCCGGTCAGACGCTCCGTTATTTGGCCGGCCACCCGCCATCGTTCGATCGCCCGCCCGGGATCGATCAGTCGATGTTTCAGTTCCTCGAGTATCTCAAGGCCCAAGCCAACCTGATCTCCGGATACCACGACTTCACGCGCGGGAACCTCGGAACCAACGTGTCTGGGCGCTCGATGATCTTGGCGAGAGAGAACGAGGGGCTCACCAGAGAACCCGACAACGTGAGCTTTCAAATTTCCTGCCTCGAGATGGTCCAACACATCATCCACCTGATGAGGCAGTTCTACCCGGACGGCCGAATGTTCCGAGTCCTCGGCAGCGATGGCCGATGGGAAAAGGCCGAGTTCATGGCGGAGGATTTCGACGTTGCCCAAGACCTGATAATCCAGGTCAACACCGGCTCCCCGACGACGCCCGGGGCCCAGTTCACAGAGATCCTCGAGCTGCTTCAGTACGGCGCCCTCGATGACACGCCACAGGCTGAGCGCGCTCGAGACATGCTCGCGAGCAAGTACTACAAGAAGTCCACCTTCGATGTGGCCTCCGGTGATCGCGCCAAGGCGCGCAGAGAGAACCTGATCATCCAACACCAGTGGCCGGACGAGCTCGCCGTGGCGACCTTCGACAACCACGCCGTCCACCTGGGCGAGCACAACCAATTCCGGAAGACCACGGCCTATGAGCAGCTCCCACCAGACCTGAGGATGAAGCTGGACGCCCATTGTGATGAACACGAGGACCTCCAAGAGGCGCAGATGATCGATCTACAGGGGCTCCAATCTGGCGGCCCCGGCGCCGGTCCGCCCGGCACGGTGCCCGGCGAGGGCAACCCGAGCGGCGCGGCCCCGGATAACGCCATGCTCACGGCCGGCGGGCAGGGCCCGGACGCCCTCGCCGAGGGCACCGACTTCCTAGCCGCAGAACAACCCGCTAACGGGGTTTGACGTTCCCGCCGGCATTCGGCACCATCCCCCCACGCGTCCTCGAAGCCAAAGGGTCCGCGAGGCCGGTACGCACGCCGGATCGGTGACGCCAGCAAGACGGCCATTCGTTCGCCACGTTACGGCGTAGGCCAGGAGGTTTTCATGTCGAGCAATCCAGAGTTTCATGCGTCCGAAGACAAGAAGGCCACGAAGGAGGAGACCTTTTCCTCCGAGTGGGAGGGCCCGAACAAGGTGGGGGCCGAGGACTTCTATGCCGAGGACGCGCCAGATCCCGAGGACGCGCTCGATCCGAAGGAAGCAGCCGAGGACGCCTCGGCCGCTTCTGACGATTCCCACGACGACCACGAAGAACAAGAGACCGAGACTGATGGAGACGAAGAGGATTCGGAGGGCGAGGAAGAGGACGCCGGCGCGGATGATACCGACGCAGCCGCAGCGGACGGGCGCTACGGGCCCAAGGCCCAGGAGCGAATCCGGCGTCTAGTCGCCGAGCGGAACGAGAGCCGCGCCAGAGAGGAACAACTCCGGGCGGCGGTGGAGCAGCTCAATCAGGCCGTGTTCCAGCAGCAGCAAATGCAGGCCGGGGCGTGGCAGCAGCAGCAGGCACGGGCGGCCGAGGAGCAGGGCCGGGCCTTCGTCGAGCAGCTTCGAGCGCAGGGCTTCAGAGAGGACGATCTCGCTCACCAGCTCTCGTTGGCCACCCACCAGAAGATGGAGCGGTGGATGGCGGAGCAGCAACAGCAGATGAGCGGGCTCCTGCAACAGTTCCACACGCAGCAGCAGGACACCACTCGGCAACAGTACATGGCGGCATTGGGCACGCGGCTCGGAGAGGCGATCCGGGGCTATGAGGTGCCAGAGGGGGCCCAGCAAAGGCTCCAGGCGCTCGCGGTGGAAAAGGCCACCATGTACAACCTGGGCCCGAAGGCGGCGGCAGAGGCCGCGCTCGAGACGTACCAGGAGCTCGTTGGCGCGCTCCCCAAGAGCGGCCCCAAGAGCCGTGGGCCGGCTCCGTCGAAAGCAGACAAGGAGACGCTCGAACGCGCACGAGTGGCCTCTCAACGTGGTTTTGGTGGGAATCGTCAGAAGGGCCAGAAAGCGTCCGGCCGAAAGACAGTGGACCCAAGTAACCCGGAGGCCATCTTCGATGACTTCTGGCGATAGGAGCACACAAAATGACCGTCGTCTATTCCGATGGAACGAGCATCACGGTTCCGACCGGGAACCGTTCCGGCCTCGACATCACCCTCTTTCTCAACGCGATGAAGGATCAATACCTGCCCATGTGGGGGGATGCGATCAACAAATCCGCTCCGCTGAAGAGCCTCGTCCCGACCGCTGGGACGATCATCGGCGGCAAGCGTTCGCTCACCTCGATCCGCACCGGGAACGTCATGTCCGCCGGCGTCGGGTTCTTCGAGCACGACACCCTAGCGCCCCCGAAGCAGCCCACCTATGAGCAGCCGGAGCTCTTCGCTCGCGCGGTCAACACGCGAGTCCGAATCACGGGCCACGTCGAGCGCGCCGGGCGCGCAGGACGGAGCGCCGTCTTCACCAACGCGATGAAGGACCTCCTCAAGAGCGCCCGCACTCAACACATGCTCTCGTGCGAGAGGATGGCCACGCTCGGCACCTTCCAGATCCTCGCCACCGTGATCTCTTACGTACACGGCACCTTCAAGGTGACGATCCAGCCGCGAGACGGCCGGACCAGCGCCGCGAACAACCGGCACAAACATGGGACGAAGTTTTTGGGTGAGGGGATGGATCTCTCGTTCATCGCGGCCTCGGGCGGCAACGTCGCCCCAACGGGTGATCTGATGGACACCCGCGCCACGGCGAGCAATCGCCGCTACATCGCAGCCGGCGGCATCGACACCAGCGGCACCAATCCGGTCATCACGTTGGATAGCGCCGCCCCGACGGACTTTTCGGGGACGGCGGCCAACGCCCTGATCGTTCCCTGGGCCTCCAGGGACTACCAGAACAACGCGGACGACGCAGACGGGGACTCGCACTACACCGGCTTCAATGGGCTCTACAACCTGATCGCGGTCCCGGCGATCAAGGACTACGTGTACGGACTCAGCCGGACCAGCAAGCCGTTTCTCGCGGCGAACTACATCAACGGGGCCGGAACGCCGGTCTCCTATTCCGAGCACCGCTTGTCGCTGGCTCTCGACCGGGCGGACGAGAATCCGCACAACGGCGACGAGGCGACGGATGTTCTCTTCCTCGGCACGGCGACGCGCCGAGAACACGTGATCCAGGCGAGCCCCGATCGGCACTTCGCCGAGGTGCTTGGCAAGCGCGGGTGGACGCGCCAGGTCTTCCGGGCCGGCGACAAGGAGCTCCCGCTCCTGACGAGCCGGTTCTGCCCCGAGGGGACGATCTACGGCTGGCCGAAGAAGTCCATGGGCTGGTTCCGGGAGTCGCCGATCCACATGCCAGACGGCCGCGAGCGGTTCGTGGACGGCCAGGACGCCCGCGAGCTCTACTTCGTGGAGTCGGGCAACTACGCCCAGCGCAACAGCGCCGCGTGCATCCTGATCGAGGACGTGGACTATTCCACGACCGGCCTCGTATCCGAGGCGGCCTAGTGGGCCACCGAAGGAGGACGAACATGAAAACGCTCGTTCACTTGCTCGTCCTCCTCTCGGCCCCCCTCGTGGTGGGGGGCCGGGCGGAGGCCAAGATCCGTTGGTCGAATCTGGAGAGCGATCTCCAGCTTCGCCGAGTGTGCATCAACGTCGATCTGCCCGGGGACACCGAGGTTGCTCCGGGGGCAGACGGCGTGATCGCAGCGGTGGTGCTCCCCGCGTATGCGGATGATGGGACCTTCACTCAGACGAGCTCGATCGCGACGATCCCGTGGCCGGCGAAGCTGATCGTGGACATCATCGACACCGGCACGGGCGGGACGATGACGTGCCCATCGGTGACCCTGGAGGGCGAAGATCAGTACGGCATGAGGACCGGGGAGACGGTCTCCACCCTCACCGAGACCAACCAAGAGACGGCGAGGGTCTACTCGCGTCTGACGAAGATCGTTCGGCCCGGCGGATGCGCTACGGCGGCGGCCGCGGATACGGACTACGTGAGGATCTCGTGGGGCGGCGACGGGACGACCGCCCCCGAGATCGGACTCGGAACGCGGGTCTCGTCCGTGACCGACATCGAAAGCGCGTGCATCGGTGACTTCTCGGCCAGCGGGCGCTCCCTATGCGCCTTCGCGAGTGGGGCGGGCACAGATGATCTCGTGGACGCCTTCACGCTGTCTGCCGGCGTGGCGACCCTGGATCTCAACGCCTTGCGGTTCGGAGCGGACGGCTCCGGGGTTGAAGTGGCCGCCGGAGATGTTCTCTGCCTGACGATCCGGAGCGCGAGACAATGACGATGTGGAGCGAGCACCCGGATCGACCGTGGGCGGATGATCAGCCGTTCATGGGCCCCGGCGGAGAGCCGGCGGGGCGCATATCGCCGGGGCTCGCTCCCCGTCTACGAAAGGCACGCGGCACCAAGGAGGAGCGTGAGCTTTGGTGCTGCGTGCATCCGGACTACCTCGGCCAAATGCTGGCGCCCCCACCAGAGGTGGAGGCCGGGTTCAGGGACGTGATGGGCGAGCGGCTCATCAAGGAAGGGCAGCTCTCGTTCCTTCTCCGCCGCCACCCCATCATCAATCGGTGGTGCGTGTACGAGCGCCAGTGGCACCAGGGCTTCGGCATGGTGGTCTGGCGCGTGTCCTGGATAATCTGCGAGCGGCCGAAGAGCATCGATCATGTGCCGGAGGACCTCGTGGGGACGGCGGTGGAGCACCTGGCCGGTGTGGTCGGGGACTACTGCGTGCCAACGAAGGCTGACTTCGAGTGGTGGGCCTCGAGATACGACCGGAGAAGGCTCTCACCCACCGAGATTGAGAACATGCAGTTCCTCCACGAGCAGGAAGACGCGAAGGAGGCGGAGCGCGTCCTGGATGACCAGACGCACGACTTTTGCTCTTACTACGGCAGACTCGCGATGGACGGGATCAACCAATCCCACGGGTCGTGTCACCGGACCATGAGCTTCGACGACGTGACAACCAGGGCGCTCAATTCGCCAATGCGCTACGAGGATCGTGGGGGCTACAAGTACAAGCGCACGAAGAGAGAGATGCAGCGATGGGTGCTCGAGACGCTGGCCGCGCTGCGTGGCGAATCGGTGCCAGACACCGAGAAGGCCATGGCGGCGGGCCCGGCTCCGATCCAGGAGCTCGAGCTCGTCCTCTCTCGGATCTCCGAGCTCGAGCTTGTGGCTGCGAGGGTCGATCGCGCACTCGATCGAGTGTGTGAACTCGCGGAGACGGTGAGCGAGTGACCGTCTACCGACAGAGGGCCGCCGCGTCCACGATCGCGGCCCTCCGGCTGCGGATCCGCCGGGCCGTGGGAGACATCGAGGGCGACGCCTCGCCGACTGCGCCCCGGTGGAGCGACACGGCGATCGATCAGGCGGCCATCGATCAGATGTTCGACATGTACTCCGAACTCGCGATCGACCCGTCGCGGGTCATGCAGCGCGCATCCCTCACGTACACGGCGGACGCGGCTTCGGTGGCGCTCGGAGAAACCTACGCCGCGGCGCCCATCGTCATGATCGAGGAAGTGGTCGCGAACAGCCGTTACCCGTTGGCTCGCGTGGACTACCTTGACATCGAGAAGTTCGGGCGCGACGGGGACGCGGACGTGCTCTCGACGCCGGGGAACCGGGTTTGGTCGTTCTTCGACAACGGGATCGCCGTGCGCCCAACGCCCAACTCGAACCTGGCGCTCGAGGTCTCTTATATTGGGAACCCACTCACCCTCGCCGGCGCGTCCACGCCGACCACAGATCAGCAGCCGCTCCCCGTGGAGTTCGAGCCCGTGCTCGTGCTCGGCGCCGCCTTGAATCTTCTCGAGGTGGACGATCAAACGCCCATGGTGCGGATGCACCGCATGAGATACGAGAGGATGTGGGAGCGGTTTCAACTGAGGGCCACGCAGTACCGCGGCCCCATCTTTTGCCGCAACATCAGGAGATTCACATGAGCAGCAAATCAGCCCCCTTCTACGTGGTTTATGAGCCGCCACCCGGCTCCACGCCGTTCGAGTTCGTCTACTCCTCGACGACCTACACGATCCAGCCCCCGGACGGGTACTGGAAGAAGGTGCCCGTCAAAACGAAGGTCGGGGACATCCTGCACCCGACGACGGGGAAGGTGCTGAGCGAGAAGTTCACGTTCACCGAGGAGTGGGTCCCGGATCCCGTGAAGACCGCGACCGGGAAGCGACCGACCAACGGCCTCTATGTCACCGAGGCACAGTGGACGGTCATGAACAGCGGCGCCTACGACGAGCGCAAGGGCTATCTGCGAATCCTCCACGATGAGGAGGTAGCTCTCAACCGTGCCACGGCCAGGGTCCACGCCGACCACCAGGCCGAGCTCGGGGAGATCAAACGGGCGCACGTGGAGAAGGCGAAGCAACTCGTGATCGAGGCGGAGAAGCAGGCCGACGCCCTGCGTGAGCAGATCAAGACCGGCCAACTCGCCGCGGTGGCGGCCGAGCTCGGTATCGACCCGAAGGAGATGGAGGCCCTCGCCAAGGCCCGCAAGAAGTCCGAGAAGCGCGCCACGGAGTAGCGGATGCCCAAGGGGACGCCAAGCATACCGCTCTCCCGCGGCTACGGCGGCCTCAACAGGTTCGACCGCCAAGCGAGCGAGCACCAGATCGTCCACGGACTCGACGTGTTCGAGGACGACGGCGACCTTCGGCGCCGCGACGCCTTCCACGCGATTGCGACTGGGCCGCCGTTCCTCTTGCCGGCCGGCAAGACCATGGTATGGCTCAACAGCTCCGCGAAGTACGATCGCGAGTTCACCGTGGCCGCCGCAAGCGTGGGGGCGTACTCGACGCTGCGCGTGTACTGCCTGGAGCCCTTCGACGGCATCGACTGGCGCCACGTCGTATCGGCGCCGACCCTGCCATCGAGGAGCTCTTTCCTTCGGGTCCGCTACTGGAACGGCTCGGCATGGACCGAGATCCCCCATGTCGTGGACTCAACGCTCACGCGGCAGACGGGCGCCGACGGCAAAAACTGGTTTCAGAGCTTGTGCAAGGACGGACGGATCTCTTGGCACAAGAACCAGCTCACGGGATGGACGACGATCACTCAGGACAGCCTCGCGTGGTACGCCGTGGAGCTCAGCTTTCGTGCCCAGGTGACGGGCACCGTCGGAGAGACGGCTCAAAGCCTCTCGGGCACCGGCAGCCTGCAACTGGCGGCGCCCGGGCCGCGGGCCTTCGTGCTGGAACCGATCAAGAGCATCTTCCCAGTCCAGCTCAGAGGCGGCCGGTCCGTGATTGTCGTGGCGTCGGATCGCGCAGAGCCGGAGGGCGTTGAACTCGGCGCTCAGCTTGGCGTCTACAAGGGCTCCTACTGGGACACGCAGATCCTCCACCTATTGGCCGACGAGGGCGCCGGTGTGAATGGCGTGGTGACGTGGCCCCAGAACAGACAGACCAGCACATGGCCGGATCCGTACCCGCCAGGAGGAGGATGGGCGAACATCGGCGGCGGCGGCACCGAGGGCACGGCCGATAGGCTGACGAAGAACCAACTCGATCCGCTCGCGACCAACTACTACGAGTGGCGAGAGGACCAGTTCCTCGGCGGGCGCATCCTCCAGGACGTGGCGCCATACTCGGGCATCGTCCAGAGCGCCACCACGCGGAGGGGCGAGTTTGTCTTCGGCGTGGACGATACGCTCGGGGCGCTCCTCCAGGCGGAGGAGTGGCGCAACTGCCGGCTCCTCTGCATCGCGAAGGGCGCAGGCGGAACGCCGGTCGGCGAGTGGCGGGAGATCCTCGATCTTGCGCCCGACAGCGCCAACAAGTTCCTCCTGAAGTACCACGAGCACTTTTCGATCGCGCCGGACACGGACAACTTCTTCGATGTGTACCGCCCGCCGTGCATGGTGAGACTCCTCGAATCAGATTGGGACTACGAGGTGCAGGACACGATCGCCCCGGACAAGATCCAGCTCCAGGGCGGCCGGGACTTCGCCGCGGACATGCAAGCAGCCGACAATGAACGGCCCGTGGTCTTCGAGCTCGGCCGCGAGCTCCGGTGGATGATGCGCGCGGCGGCTCAGTGGTCCGGGGCGATGGATCAGACCACGCGGAAGCTCCTCCTCACGAACGGCGCCAACATCCTCTCCTACGACGGCATCCGTCTCCGTCCGCTCAGGGCCACGAGTTCTGCCGCGAGCGCCCGGGTGCAGGCGTGGGTGGGCTCGGTGCCAGACCAGGACCGGGGCGCGCTACAGCCCCACGAGCTCGCCGGCTCGATGCTCCGCGCCAGGCCCCCCCAAGGTCGGTTCGTGGTGGACTACATGGGCCGGACCGTGGTGCTGGGT
>Ga0209541_10008978_pt1 | contig 16311 bp, 14 predicted proteins | sample RifCSPlowO2_01_FD_184027 | JGI IMG/M metagenome (GOLD analysis project Ga0209541, IMG submission 184027) | Groundwater microbial communities from Rifle, Colorado - Rifle CSP2_plank lowO2_0.1 (SPAdes) (version 2) | ecosystem: Environmental > Aquatic > Deep subsurface > Groundwater | place...
ACCACGCACAGGTTCTTTGAATTCTACAATAACTTTGTTAGACACCGAGGGTTCAACAATGACAGGCATTTTTTCTCCTCGGTATCGTATTCTGGCAGATAACAAGGGCCCTGTAGGTTCGATAATCCAATTGATGTTCTTGACTACGATCTTGGTCGGCGAGAGAGAAATTACCTCTGACTCTTTATTTGAGACTGTAATAGTGTTTGCTTTCGAATTCTTGGACAGTATGTAGAAGGCTCCATCTTCCGGTTTTTTCTTTAGAATTTCGAAACCGTGTCTCTCTCCGATGGTGTAAAGTAACGCCCCTCTGTGAGTTCCTATAATTTCGCCTCTAGTATTTAACACATCGCCCGGCTTGGACGAAACGAAATGAGAAAGAAACTCGTCCATCCCAACGTCGCCAATAAAGCAGATACCCTGGCTGTCTTTCTTTTCTGAAACAGACAAAAGATATCGGCGTGCGAGTGATCGCACTTCGCTTTTTTCTAAATTGCCAATCGGAAAAAGAATATGTGAAAGATCGTCTTGAGTCAGGGTCCAAAGAAAGTAGCTTTGGTCTTTCTCTTTATCTTTTCCTTCCTTCAGCATTCCCTCTTCAACTTTTGCGTAATGTCCGGTAGCAATATAATCGGCTCCCATTTCTCTGGCCTTTTTCCAAAATGCACCGAACTTGATTTCTTTGTTGCAGAGTACGTCCGGATTTGGGGTTCGACCGGTTTTGTATTCAGCTATCACCTTATTTACCACGCCGCTCAAATATTCTTCCTCAAAATCAAAGAAGAGAAATGGGATGTCAAGCGCAATCGCCACCTTCATGGCGTCACGCCGCTCATCCCTCCAACTGCAGGGCAAAAAGTCCGGTTGCCAGACTTTAATAAAGACGCCCGTAACGTCAAATCCGCGTTCCTTTAGAAGTGCCGCGGACACTGCGGAATCGACACCTCCCGAAAGTCCGACAAAAACCCGCCCACTTAGGCGGGCAAGCTTACCGTCGGTTGATATATTTAAGTTTTTTTGCCACATGTTCATCGAAAGTGCGCGAATAATGCATCTGTCCGTCATCACCTGTTAAGAAATAGAGATACGGCGTCGTGGTGGGATTGAGGGCCGCTCCTATACTCTCGAGCCCGGGATTTGATATTGGTGTCGGTGGCAAACCTTTGTAAAGATAAGTGTTAAAAGGGGAATTAATTTTCAAGTCCTCCAAAGTAAGTTCCTTAGTGGTCTTGCCATTGACATAGATGAAACTTGTATCAACTTGGAGAGGGATGCCTCTATTGAGTCTTTTCCATAGAATACCGGAAACTATTTCCATGTCCTCTTGCCCCCGAGCTTCTCCCTCCAAGATAGAGGCCATGGTAATAATTTTCTCAAGAGTTTTATTAGATGCTTCGAGCTCCGACACTATAGAACCCACTCTACGTGTGAAATTATCACCAAACATCTTAATAGTAGAACTTGCTGTGGCGGTCACTTGGACGAAATAAGTATCTGGGAAAAGATAGCCTTCCGGAGCAAGGGATTCAAAAGCGCTGTGATCAAAGAACGTGAACCTCTCATCAAAGAGGGTGGAGATCTTTTTCACCGTGAAGCCTTCTGGAACGGTAATTCTCACGGTCTCAACATCATAATGTCCATGGAATATCCTCCAAGCAATGGTGAAAGAACTTTGCGGACGAGAGAGATAATACTGTCCGGCCTTCATATTTCTCTCTCCACCCAGAGCAATGGCAAAGATGCGAAACCAGAAAGGTGAGCGTATCACCCGGGTCTCCCCAAGCTTCACAGAAAGGGTGTAAAGTCCGGTTCCTTCTGAAACTGTGGCAATAGATTCCGATGGAAACGATAAAGGGGGCGAGAGGGCTAAAGCAAAGATAAGGAACAAAATTACCGCCACTACGACAAGATAAATTTTCTTGTCTTTTAAAAATTCGATAACCATAATACTTACATGGGTAGATTAGAAGGCGCAGAAGCTTTCTTCGAAGGCACACGGGTGAGAGTCGGAGTAGTCGCTACTGCTCCCGGGAAGTGGAAGATTGTGGCCAGTTCCTCGGTAGTAAGTATGTAGGGTCTGCCGTGCAAGTGTTTATAAGGAACATTAAAAAAGGAGCGCCGTTTGTAAGCATCAAGGAGTGTTCTCTGATTTCTTCTCTTTCTGATGCCACGAAAATCCTTCCACAGATAGTCAATTCCCGTGAACCACCTTGGCCTAATACCATTGAGACTTTGGGAACCAAATTGACGCATGCTTCCCACCAGACCAAGACCGCTCATCTTATCGTAGATTTCAAGCGGCGCGGTGTAAACAACTCTCATCATCGCATCGTAAGCCAGTTTACCCGCATTGCGCTCGATTGCTTCAATTGTTTTATCTTGGGTCTTAGTGAGAAAGGTGAGAAACGGTACTGTCTGTAGCTTATCCCCTTTCTTGGGTTGGGTGGGTTTGACAAATGATTCTTTCTCGATGATATTCTTTATTTCTTTCTTGATGCCCTCCTTCCAATCCGGCTTTGAGAAAATACGTGCGTCTTGAAACCCCTCCTTGCGATGGGCCTGTATCATAATCTGAATCCAAGCTTGTTCCCCGGGCTTGAGAGAACCGAGGAATTCCAGAACCGGAGTAAGAGGGTCCACAATTTCTTCCTGCTCCTTGTTGCCTTTATCGAGTTCGTAGTCTATGTACGTCTTGATAGGATACGCATCCGCCTTGACAAGCTTGGTTGTCATACCCCAGACGTTCATTTTATTCGGGTTATAAGAAACGCTAAGAGCGTAATCTTTCGCCTCAAAGACTTCAGCGCCGGGATACTGGGCATAGATTCTCGACTCTATAATCTTTTTCCACTTGGGAAACGCCCAGATAAAAAATTTGACCTCTCCGCCAAGAGAGACAATCTCAAGAGAAAACCAATCTCTAACGCGACCCTTAAAGTAAACATCATTCAGGTTGCCAACAATCGGCTCGAAGAGGCCATTGAGCACCAACTCCATGGCCGCCGGCGATTTGTCTATATTTTTCGGCAGTTTAATTTCCAAAAGCACACTGCCTTGGGACCTGATCCAATCTCGGCGTTTATAAGAAAGCCAGGTATTTAACAGCAGACTAACCAGAAGGAGAGGTAGCCAGACAGGCCAGGTCGCGAAAATGAACCGCCAAACTTTCAGGTAAAAATCAGTTTGGAAAAGAGAAATGAAGTTCTCAATCATCACTCTATTTTACACGTTAGACGTTGTGGTAGCAATTTGAGAGATCTTTCTTGAAATACTTAGGGTTCTGAAGATTGACCAGAATAGTGTTCTTCTTAACGTAACGTTCCTTTAGGGTTTTTTCGATAATTTTATCCTTTGACAGGGGGCCTTCTTTTTCGAGAATCTTGCGGATGACATCTTTAACTACGCCTGACATGTATCCCCACTCAGAGAGAGCGTAGAGTCCGCGGCCAACCAGAACAAACCTTGAATCTTTAATAAGTTCATTGTGAGTAGTGGCTACGTGTGCCTTCTTGTTGAAATAGAGGGTGATCGCTTTGGCCACTTCCTTAAAATGTATGGGTGAACCATGTTTTCTGATAACCAAAAAGGCGAAGTCACGCATGCCCTTGGCATTAACGTTCGAAGAAGAAGACCGACCCCACTCGCCCAAGGGGTTTTTACTAATCTTGCGGGAAATAGAGAGCCAACGCTTGATGACCTCATCATTTTTGTACCTCTCGTTTAAATCCTTAACTTCATCGAGAAAAGAATTGATTAGATCACTCTCTAACACCAACTCATCATCAGAGAGCTTTGAATACAATTTGCGGAGAGCTGTTTTAATTTTGTCGGACAGCGCTGCGTCAACGTGCCAGCGGTGTCTGAACTCTTCGTCCTCTTTCTCGCGCCTGAACTCTTCGCCGATAACTAAAAGAAAATGAAAGTGGTTTTGGGTATTTAAATCTTTGCTCAAATGCTTTAAAAGATCTTTTTCGGAAACAAGACCGCCGAGGTCCAGGATAAGTTCTTTAAGTTCGGTAAAGATTGGTTCGGTATCTTTATATATCTTCGACTTGCGAATGGTGACAAGCGAATGATTTTCAATCTGGCGAACACGCTCGCGAGTAATATTGTATTTCTTGCCTATAGTGTCAAGAGTAAGTTTCGCTGCCCTGGACCCCAACCCATACCGGCTAATAAGGACGTCTTGACTACGTTTAGTGAGGACTGACAAAAGACGTCTGGTGACCTCCTTTGGTTTAAAACTCAAAGTGACTTTCTCGCTCATAACTTACTACATTTGTATCACCCATACAAACGTATGTCAAGTAACGATACTTATAATCCTTCTCGGCACAATAATAACTTTTTTCGGCGCTTTGCCATTGAGCCATTTTTTAACTTCTGGCAGTGCCAGCGCAGCCGCCTTAATCTCCTCTTCACTTTGTCCGCGAAGCACGAGAAGACTTGCTCTAACTTTGTCATCAACTTGTACCGCTAGAGTGATTTCATCTCTTTCAATTTTCTTTGAATCGTAGGTCGGCCAATTTTGAGTATGAATGGAATCCGTACGGCCAAGTGAATGCCACAATTCTTCCGTGATATGCGGAGCGAAAGGTGCCAAGAGAAGAAGCAGGATTTCGAATTCGGTCTTTGAAAATCCCTCCTCTTTTTTTTCTCTAGCATTTAACCAGATCATCAAACTTGATATGGCCGTGTTAAACTTCATAGCTTCAATATCTTCAGAAACTTTTTTAATTGTCTGGTTCATTAATACTTCTTGATGTCTCGCATCATCATTTTTATCTTTAGATGCCACTAACCAAATACGTTCGAGAAAACGACGAATACCGACAGCCGCGTCCAAGTTCCATGGATAATTACCGGGTACGTTATAGGGTCCAATGAATGCCATATACATGCGGACAGTATCTGCGCCAAGACGTTCTACTTCTTTGTCAGGGTCAATGACATTACCTCGACTTTTTGACATCTTCTGTCCATCGGGACCGAGAATCAGACCCCTGTTCATACGTCTCTGATACGGTTCGCTCTCACCAACAAGACCGAGATCAAAAAGCACCTTATGCCAGAAACGTGAATACAAGAGATGCATAGTCGTATGTTCTGAACCACCGGAGTAGAGATCCACAGGCATCCACTTATTCATTTTTTCTTTAGAGGCAAGTTGCTTGTCATTGTATGGATCCGTATAGCGCAAATAATACCAAGAAGAATCAACGAAAGTGTCGAGAGTGTCCGTTTCTCTCTCGGCTTCTCCGCCACACTTGGGGCACTTAACCTCGACCCAGTTGCGCACCTTAGCAAGGGGCGACTTGCCATCATCGCGCGGCAGATAATCTTCTATCTCTGGGAGAAGAACTGGCAATTCGCTTTCTAAAACAGGTTGCGCCCCGCATTTTTTACAATGAATTACGGGTATCGGTACTCCCCAATATCTCTGTCTCGACACCACCCAATCGCGGAGTTTGTATTTAGTCACCTTATTACCATAATCTTCAAATCCAGCAGCAGTGTAATTTTCGACAATCAATAGATTAAATTTTTCCGCAAATTCTTTATCTCTCTCATCATCGGCCGGTACACCCATAATAGCTCCAGTACCGTAGTGTGGCAGGACGTAGTCAGCAATCCAAACCGGAATCTCTTTTTTCGTAGCCGGATTTATCGCCTCAACACCCTTAAGCTCCAATCCAGTTTTTTCTTTTCCTTCTGCCGTTCTATGGATCTCTGTCTTATTATTGGCTTGTTCGATATATCGCACAATCTCATTCCAATTTGAGATTTGGGGTTTTAATTTTAAGACTAATTCATGCTCCGGTGCGAGAACCACGTAAGTCGCCCCGAAAATAGTGTCTGGCCTAGTCGTAAATACTTTTATTTTTTTATTACTATTTTTTATTTCGAAATTTATTTCTACCCCCTCGCTTCTGCCAATCCAATTTTTTTGGGCTTCTTTAATCGGTTCTGGCCAATCCAATCTGTCGAGATCGTTGATTAGACGGTCCGCGTAATCAGTAATTTTGAGATTCCACTGGAGCATATTCCTCTTCTCTATTACTGAATCGCAACGTTCACAATGACCATTGATCACTTGTTCATTGGCAAGCACTGTCTTGTCCTTGGGGCACCAGTTTACCTCTCTCTCCGCTTGATATGCCAACCCCTTCTTTAAAAACTCTATGAACTGCCATTGAGTCCATCTGTAATATTTGGGATCACAAGTAACTATTTCTCTCGACCAGTCGAAGGAGGCCCCCATTGACCGTTGTTGTTTGCGCATGTAGTCGATATTTGCGAACGTCCACTCGGCGGGATTTCGTTTGTTTTTTATTGCAGCGTTTTCTGCGGGTAAGCCGAATGCATCGAAACCGGCAGGATATAGCACGTTCTTGCCATTCATGCGTAGATATCGAGCCAAAATATCTGGTACAGAAAAAGCGTACCAATGGCCAAGATGAAGATTACCTGATGGATAGGCGAACTCTGTTAGAAAGTAGAAATTCTCTTTACCGACAACAACGTCAGGCGTCTTATACAGCTCTGTTTTTTGCCATTCCTTTTGCCACTTCCCTTCAATTTCCTTAGGATCGTACTCTTTTGACATGTGTCATCGATTGTAGCATAAGCAAAGATAACTAAGAAAAAGCGTCTCGGAGCGCATTTGATTCTAACTTGGTATACTCTTTATGTGAAAGATTTGATTTCTAAAAGAATAAAAAAGGCCATTGAGGACAAAGTGTTTCCAGGATGTGTTATAGGGTGGTTTGAAAATGGAAAATATAACCTATTACCATTTGGTAAATTTACTTATGATGAAAATTCCAAAAATGTTAAAGAAGACTCAATATATGATGTGGCCTCGGTCACTAAGTCCATACCTACAACAATGTCTCTACTTACTTTTATAGATTCTGGTAAGGTTGCCCTTGAAGATAAAATATCTAAATACATTCCAGAATTTAAGAACAAAGATGAGGTAAAAATAAGACATCTACTCACATATACTCTGGACTTAGAAATTCCTAAAACCTCTGAACTACTGGACAAAAGTGCTGAAGAAATAATGTCAATAATTTTAAAGGCTAAGTTAAAAAGCCCTCCCGGAACTAAACATCTCTACACTAATGTTTCCGCCACACTAATGGGTTATGTTGTGGAAAAAGTCTCTGGTAAAAAACTTCCAGAATTTGCACGAGACTACTTTTTTGGGCCGTTGGAGATGAACAAAACTACTTTCTATCCACTAAATACCTTTTCTAAAGAAGAAATAGTGCCAACTGAAATAGTTGACTGGCGAGGCGGCTTGGTTCAAGGAAAAGTTCATGACGAAAGCACATACATACTCCAAAATGGTGGGTACCATTTTGGAGCAGCGGGTCTTTTTTCTACGGCTGGAGATTTATTAAAATTTACTGAAATGATACTTAATAATGGGTTCCTAAACGGTAAGCGATTTTTAAGTGAAAGAATAATAGGAGAAATGGGGAAAGACCAATTAAGTTTTTCAGATGTTCATGTTGGTTTAGGTTGGGCATTAAATGAGCCTATCAGAACGGGCAAATATGCTCCAGAAATTATCAGCAAGTCTGGATTTACTGGTTGTATAGTGATGATAAATCCGAAAAAGCATTCAAGTCTAGTAGTTATCGCGAATAGAACTTATCCTAAGAGGCCAAGTGAAGTGGAGACGATAAGGGGTGTTAGAAGAGACGTAGCTGATATTATATTCGCGAAAACGTGACTAATCGAGTTACTTAGTTCTTACCGGATAAAGTTCGGGGTCAATGGTGCGGGAGAAACATTTGTTGCCAACCTCATGTTGCCAGTTCTCGGCGAGTTTGCCCATTGGTTCAGAGTAAGCCATCCGAGTCATGGAGCCGTCTATTGCTTGTGCCGGTTTGTTGAAATCGGCGCATAAATCAAATGAAAGAGTGCCGGTTTTTTTATACTCATAAGGTTTCTTGGTTTGAGAATCTAGAGGAGCAATGAAGCCGGAAATCGGGTCTTGGAGTTCCGCAAGTGAGGCGGGCAATACTCCTTTCTGCTGCCAGTAGTTCACAATCTGCCATTGAATATTTTGCAAATCAGAAACTTTTTGTGAGTCGTAGCGAAGCATGCGCTGACTCGCGGGTGTCCCCAGTACGCTGAAACCAGCGACTATTGACCCGACAACTAGTACTGCCGCCACCACTCTCCACACATTCCTGCGCGAGCCTGTCAATCGGTCCTTGAGATCATCCATGTAATAACCGAAGATGGCACCCGTAACCACTAACACCGAGAGAATCTTCAGGAGAAAAGCGGTTGTCATTTCTTGTCCGTCCAAAAAGTAGTAGATTAGGACAACAAGGTCACCAGCGAGCACTATCCCGGCGATAAAGAGCGTAATGTAGATGAGCCACTTACGCACTGGATACTCTTTGAGACTCGGCTCGTTGACATAGCCTTTGCGCAACACGTTCGCAAGAAAAAGAAAGAGCGGAAAAACTACGATAAGTGTTGCCACCGGCAAACTGATGGAGCTAGAGCCGTAATAGTTGTATTGATTAACCTGTGGAAACACTACGTTAATAACACGAAATAAAATGTTAAGAAGCGCTATCGTGCCCGCGTACAAGAGAGCAACAACAGCAATGTGCAAGAAAAAATCTTTGGCAGTTATTTTCATTTCTCTATTATATCAAAAACTCTATGACGTCGCCATCCAGAACTATATAGTCTTTGCCCTCTGTCCGGAGCCAGCCTCTCTCTCGTGCGGCAACATAGGAACCAGCTTCAATAAGCTTATCGTAGTGAATTACTTCAGCGCGAATAAACTTGTCTTGAAAATCGCTATGAATTGACTTGCCTGCTTCCGGCGCAGTTGAACCGCGCCGTGTTGTCCATGCTCTCGACTCATCTTCCCCGGTGGTAAAGAAAGTAATTAAATCGAGCAGTTTGTAGGCTTCGATTATCAACTTGTCTAGCCCAGTGCCGAAAATAGGATCGACTTCTAAATACGGTCCTGGAATTTTTTCTTTAAAATCTTTTACCCCATAGGAGTCTCCTATGGGGTTAACTTCGGAAATATTCAAAACATATAAAGTTGGTTTCTTGATACCAGCCGCCTCGAGTTCCATATTGATAATTTCAATATCGAAGAGCGGGTCCACCTTCTCGTGTACATGAATAATATTTGGGTCTTCGAAAGTGCGAACCATTTCAATAATGGCATCAACTTCGCGGATGTGAGAGAGAAATTTGTTGCCAAGCCCCTCTCCTTCCGAGGCGCCTTTCACCAGGCCGGCAATGTCGACAAACTCAACCACTGCCGGAATAGTTTTTTTTGATTTGCTTAGGGCTGAAAGTTTATCCAGCCTCTTATCCGGTACAGGCACAATACCAACTGACGGATTAATGGTGCAGAAAGGATAATTCTCTGCCGGCACGCCCTTTTTAGTAAGCGCGTTAAAGAGCGTGGACTTCCCCACGTTCGGCAGACCCACGATTCCAACAGAAAGCTTGGACATAGGACTTCCAGAATAGCTTATTTATAGTGAGTCTAACGATTGCTTTTTATCAACAAATATGTTATTATTAGTACGTTAATCAATAACGTCCTTTGACAACGGGGGTATATACAATACGCCCCCGTGGAGGCGGGCGTTTTTCTTTTTATAAGAGATAGTAAAATTTAACTGGCGGTATATCCAAGCTCTGATATGCCTTTTATAATTTGGTCTTTTGTCACTTTTACCGAGTCGAATTCCACATCACCCTTCTTGCCTTCATAATCCACAAATATGGACTTCACCCCATCCATTCCAGAGACAAGCATTTGAATACCTGTGGCACAGGCCCCGCAATGCATTCCTTGAATATGTAATTGTATTTTTTCCATAATTTTAATTTAATTTTTTTGCCCTCTCTCAATTGGCGGAACATATCGTCGAAGCAAGAGTGAATTTAGAACAACAGAAATTGAACTAAGAGCCATGGCAAAGCCAGCAATCTCTGGACGAAGGGTGGTTTGAGAAAAGGCCATGAAAATATTGCCGAATCGTCCTAATTTTTCAGAGATTTTAACTACCCATGGGGCTACCACCCCAAAAGAGCTTTGAGTAACGAGAAGGTGTATGCCCCCAGCGATCGGTATCGCAATAACATTATATATAAAAGCCCAGAAAAGATTCTGCCAAATTTTTCTTATTGTTTTTCCTGAAAGCTGTATTGCAGTAACAACGTCGCGTAAGTCATCTTTGACTAAAACTACTTCTCCTGTTTCTATAGCCACATCCGTGCCAGAACCAATGGCAATACCGACGTCTGCCTGGGCCAAGGCAGGTGAGTCGTTTATACCGTCACCAACCATGGCTACTTTTTTACCTTCATTCTGCAAAATCTTCACCGTTTCGGCCTTATTCTGTGGAAGAACTTCTGCCATCACCCTGTCAATACCCACTATTTTGGCAATAGCATCAGCTGTTTTTTGATTGTCACCCGTAATCATGATGATACTCTTGCCCATTTTTTTTAATTCGGCAATGGCTTCTTTGGCAAATGGTTTTAGAGTATCGGCCATACCTATAAGAGCAGTTAGCTTGTTGTCAATTAGCAAAAATACCACTGTTTTTGCTTCGTTTTGCAATTTTTCAAGAGAAGAGTGGTAATCCTTGCTGTCAATTTTCAATTCGTTCATATATGTTAAATTGCCTATGTGTACTGTTTTTCCGTTTACAATGCCCGTAAGCCCCATGCCGGCAACAGCGGTAAAACTGCTTGGTTCCGCTAGATTGAGATTACTCTCTTTTCCTTTTTCTATAACCGCTCTGGCTAAAGGATGTTCAGATCCTTGTTCAAGAGAAGCGGCTAAAAGAAGGGCTTCGTCTGGATTAAACGAAGTGTCAAGCATGACAAAATCAGTCACTACCGGCTTGCCTATGGTTAAAGTGCCAGTCTTATCAAAAACAATTGTATTGACCTTGTAGGCGTTCTCCAGAGCTTGCCCACCCTTTAGAATTATTCCATATTTAGTCGCTCGACCTATGCCGACAACAAGAGCTGTCGGTGTTGCCAAACCCATGGCGCACGGACAAGAAATGACCAGAACTGCAATCATCTTGACTAAGCCGGCTCTGAAAGGCAGTCCTGCCACAAAATACCAACCGACAAAAACAAGAACGGAAATAACAATAACTGCAGGTACAAAATACTCGCTAATTTTGTCCACCAAATCCTGAATGGGGGCTCTGGAGGCTTGGGCATCTTCAACCATTCTGATAATTTGGTTCAGCAAAGTATCTTTGCCGACCTTTGTAGCTTTAAATTTGAAGAGTCCTTCTCCATTAACAGTTGCTCCTATGACTTCGTCCCCAACAATTTTACCGACAGGAAATGACTCGCCGGTAACAACTTTTTCATCAATATGACTTTTACCTTCTACGATAATGCCATCGACTGGGATTTTCTCTCCGGGCCGAACAACAACAATCTCTCCTAGAGTAATAGAATCAATTGGCACTGTCATTTCGGAGTTGTTGCGAATAACGTGGGCTTCTTTTGCTTCTAGCTTCAAAAGTTCTTTAATAGCGTTAGAGGCCTTGCCCTTGGCTACTATTTCAATATACCGACCCAAAAGTATAAATGTCAGAAGAGCAGCCGACGACTCCCAGAATGGATGGTCAATATTGAAAAATAAAAAACCAAACATGCTATAGAAATAGGCGGCCGAAGTTCCAAGAACAACGAGAACATCCATATTGGCCGCCCCCACCCGTACTGATGTAAAAGCGCTTCGATAAAAAGACCAGCAGATGACAAACTGTATCGGTGTCGATAGAATCCAATAAATATAATTCAGATCAATACCCCAGATTTGATGGACATGCTGTAAGTTGAACATGTGAATGAGCATGTAGAAGGCGATAATCGGAAAGGCAAGCACGAAAGCGGTGACCACTTTTCTTTTGGCTTGTTGTATGTGTCGTGCGTCATCTTTTTCCTCTTCTTCAGGCGTTGCCCCCTCTTCATCCGGCCGAATGAGGTCGTAACCGAGCTTGTTTATAAAGCTATCAATCTGGATTAGATTTATTTTCGAATCATCAAATTCAACCGCTGTTTTTTCCGAGCCGTAGTTTGTTTTGACGGAAGTAACGCCCGGCTGTTTTATAAGAAGCTTGTCAATAAGAACGGAGCACGAAGCACAATGCATTCCTTTAACTTTTAATACTACTTTTGCCATAGAATAAGTTTGATTATTCAGTCTGGCTAAAGAGACTTTTTACATGAATGGTGCCGACTTGGTCAAAATGTCCTCTTTTTTTACCGTCAACTTCGCCATCACCGCACGGCACAGAACAGTAGTAAGGAAACTCCCCCGGCTGGGTAACCACGAACTCGGTAACAATCTTTCCGTTTGCTGGTATCCTTTGCGACACTCCAAATGCCTCTATAGCAAAGCCGTGGTCGAAATCATCTTCGTTTATAACGGTCAAAATTATCTTATCGCCTTGAACCGCTTCAAAACTTTCCGGCTTCCACGTCCATTTATTTTTTTGAGCTATGATGGTAACCTCCCTTACCTCGCCTGTGATTTGTGAACGGTCCGACTCTTTAACACCAAATTTTTTGTAGGCCACGCCACCACCTATAAGCAAGACCAGGATTATAATAATGATAAAATATTTATTCATACCTACTTTTTTATCTGTATGAACTTATAAACAGCTCTGCCAAGAAATGACATTATGACAAGAGATAGAAAGACCAAGACCGGCTTGGACAGAGGCGACTCTTCAGAATGGTCATCTGTCTCCGCGCTAATTACACTCGGATAGGCGGGGCCGCTTTCAAAGACCTCAACATAAACTTCTCCGACCAAAGACTGGTCTTTTGGCAATTCAATTCCTTCTGGACGAAACTGAAGAAACATTTTATATATTCCAGCTTTAGAAAAATTTACATCAAAGAATATCTGTGAGGCGGAAATGATAGGGGTTCCCTCTTCTATGCCATGAGCCAAAGCTTTAGGAGTAGATAGAAAACTTTCATGGCTACGGTCGGCATGTCCATCACTTTCCATCATGGTGCCATGCTCTTCCGGATGAGTGTGTAGGTAGAATGCCAAATCATCTTTTATGACAGCGAGGTGGGCCATAGCCCCGAGGTACGGTTCAAGAATAACACCCTGTCCTACGACATTTTTTACAGCAAAATTAATACTGGTATCGCGCCCCATGACAATCGGCTCTGGATAAGTTATGCCAACTTGGTAGTCGCCTAAAACAATATTTTTGGCAAATTCCAAAGAGAGAGATGCGGATGTTGCCACTAACTTGTCTTCTTTTCCCAAAGATGGGTTTATTGTAAACGTAGGATGACCAAATGAATGAGTGGTGCCGTCGCGCGTAACATCAGACCATACTTTGAAGACACCTGGTTCTTTAAAAATATACTCAACTTTCCATAATCCAGATGAAATTTTATCCGGATGGATGTGGAAAAACTGGCTAAGATCATCGCGTACTCCGATAACGTGAATATATTTTTCGTGTTCAAGCTCTATATTATCTACCGGAGTACTGGCTGGTTTCTCATTTACAAAAAACTGTAAACCTGAAGTGGCTCCAGCTACTCGAGCGTTGGTTGCAAAGTTAACCGAGAAACCGCTTAGTACTTCATTTTCTTCATGATACGTGGAGGAGCGAGCGTGATCAGTGTCATCCATCATGTTATCTATCATCATATTCTCCACTCCTGTTCCGTTGTGGTCATCTTCCAACGCTTCGTGCTTCAAAAAATTGTGAGGTAGGACATAAATAAACATCAAGGCCAGAAGTAATGATAAAGCCAAATAAAATTTCGCTTGGGAATGCAAAACTTTGGTCCTTTCTTCTTTCTCTAAAACTTTATCTTCAGGAGAAATATCGCGTATCCTCTTCCTTTCCCTTGACCACCACCACCACAGAGGAGCCAACCAAAGAAATACTAAAACCCAATTACCAAGCCAGAGAGGGAGACCGAAAAGCCCTGTACCAGTGGCCATGCCATGCTCATGCACAGCGGTTGTGCCAAGATTTTTGTTTATAATATTCAGAAAAGACTCTTCCTGTGTAAGTTTTTCAAACTGTGTATGCATGCCTGAATTGACCCACCAATCGTGAGAGAAAAGGCCGAGAGTCAGTATAAACCCAGCCACAAAGACCATAGCCCAGCCGGTAGCCCTCTCCACTTTTTCTTTTCTGGCAACAAGCCACGACAAACCATTGACGCCAAGAATACCAAGAAAAGCCAAAAATAAAAGTGGTAACACTCTGCCCAGAGCATGAATGAAAAATAAAGACCAGCCATAGAAAATATCTCCGCTTGTGGCAATCTCAATAAAAATCAGCGGAGTGGCTGGGTGAGGACAACCGATACCGATATTCCCCAAAAACATTCCGAGAAAAAAAGCTTTGAGGAAATCTTGCCTCTTTTGAATAAAGGCCGGTGCCGCTCCAGTATAGGTTGGCATCTTGAAGTTCAAGAATCCCAGCTCACTTAAAGCAAAAAGCAAAGCAAAAATACCAGCAATAAAGTAGACCCAATTTTTAACTACTTCAAGGGGCGCCCCTAAACTGTCGATGGCCACACCCCCAACAATAGCGGCAATAACGCCGTAGGCGCTTAACATTAAAACCACGCCCAAACCGAAAAAAAAGGCCATACCAAGACCTTTGACAACACCCTTACCCATGGAGAGCGGTACGATGACAAAAGCCAGAGGCAAAGTGCAGGGAAGAACAATCATCGAAAGGCCTGCGGCAAAACTAAAAAGATACCAACCAAAACCGCTCGGGTTTGAAGGAGCTAAAAAGAAAAACCAAAGAAGTCCAAAGACAATGACCGATAGCAAAACAAAAACACTACCAATTAAAAAATTTCGGGCACTTGAGTTTATATTTTGATTTTGGGCATCCTCCATAATTTAGTCTTTATATTATAACCGGTTTTTGTAAATAAGGATGTAAAGAGAGATGGCGGCACCTAGAAGTCCAACGTCGCGAAAAGTAACACCATCCAAGCCAACGAGAAGCAGGATAACGACCATTTGAATAGCAATTAAAGCGGCCACCACCGAAATCAAAATTCTTGGTAAAAACCACATAATAAGAATGACGGCAAAAGTTAATTCGACTGCGCCTTGAATCTGCAAATAAAGGTCAAGGCCAAAAGAATTTATAGCTTCTTGGGCAAAATTCGGCAATGGCCGTATGGCCCAATACCAAGACTTCGGATGTCGCAGAAGGTCAGAGCCTGAATAACTATAGGTAGCCGCCAAGGACACTCGCAATATCCATTCGGGACTCAATTTATTAATAAGATTTCCCATAATTTATTGTGAAAGTTCTTTAATTTTATTGATTAATTTTTCTTGATTGACTCCCCCGGTTGAAAAAAGTTCTCCATTTATGACAATACCAGGGGAGGTCAGTATCATGTATTTGCCGGCCATTGTCATACCTTCTTTGGAAATAAGATTTATGTTTTTATACTGGACATTGGGAAACTGACTTTCTATTGAGTGCCAAAATTCTTCAAAGGCCCTACAACTATGGCAACCGGGGGAGGATAATTCTTCTAAAATAACTGTCTTCATGGTATCTCTGATAATTATACCACTACTTCCCTTGCCGGCCGAGGTTGTAGACCTTGCGCTTCAGGCGCTCTCTCCGCCACACGCCGAAGTGCTTGAGATAGCCAAATTTATAGACACGAACGGGAGAAAAACCAGCAAACCATAGAATTCCTTTTCTCAACTCATTCGTGGTATCGCCGAAGACAATGCGCTGGACAAGAGGTGCGGTGTCAGAGGTGACAATCATCGTAGCACTTCTACCTTTCAAAAGTTTCTTCCATATATTACCGCCAGAAGAAAACTTGAAAGCAAACCCAGAAAGCCAAGTGCGATCAATAAGACCCTTAAGAATCGCCGGCATCGTGGACCACCATGATGGATAGACAATGACAAAATGTTCGCACCATCCTACATTCTCTTGGAACGAAAGCAGGTCGGGTTCGAGCTCCTGCTTCAATCTATATCCACGATGAAGGACTGGGTCAAATTGCATGTCGCCGATGTTCATCCGGCGCACTTCGTGCCCAGCATCCTCCGCCCCCCTTTTGTATTCGTCAGAGAGGGTGCAGTTGAGACTATCATCATCTGGATGGCCGAGGAGGATAAAAATTTTCCTGAATTTTTTTGAAAACATTTACTGTCTTGTTAATTTCTGTAGCTCCGCTTGATGCTCACGCATCACCACCATAGTAGCAGCCATTTCGCTCTGACCT
>Ga0209541_10008980_pt1 | contig 16311 bp, 13 predicted proteins | sample RifCSPlowO2_01_FD_184027 | JGI IMG/M metagenome (GOLD analysis project Ga0209541, IMG submission 184027) | Groundwater microbial communities from Rifle, Colorado - Rifle CSP2_plank lowO2_0.1 (SPAdes) (version 2) | ecosystem: Environmental > Aquatic > Deep subsurface > Groundwater | place...
GTGGGATTTGAACCCACGTGAGTATTTCTACTCAAAGGTTTAGCAAACCTTCGCAATTGACCAGGCTATGCGACTCCTCCATCTCTGTCAGGGCGACTCCTCCAAAAATGTATTCCTATTATACAGTACAGGGTAAAGTGGATGGAAGTTTTTACGCAGGTACGATAACGGGCATTACGCCAACGCGCATATCTGGTATTCCCAACCAGGTATCCAGTGCAAAACCCTCTTCAGGAGAATGTGAGCCAGCAACAGCAAGCGCAAATTTCTTCCTACCGGTAGAAGTTGCAGTAGCGGTAAATCGACGATCTCCCTCATGTGGAAACAAGTATTTTCCTGTTTCAAGAAGATACCTAGCGGCCAGTTCGGCGTAAACAGGCATCACAGCAATTTCTGCTCGTACCCCTGGATACCTTCGAGCAATCTGTCGAGAATATCTATCTACAATAAGCATAAGCTCAATAAATCCCTTATATTCGCTTCCGTCAATGAGACCCACTGCTGGATCAATAGCTACTTCCATGGAAGGAGATCGTACTGCTTCCAGATACGGATCTTCAGTGTGCCAGTCTGTTGCAAACTTCAGTCCTTTCCCATCTGTTCGACCTGGCGCGCTCAAACTTTGTGCCGATTCCCTTTCGAGCGTAGTGACCCAGATTCCAGAATCTTGAAGACGTTCTCGCAGTTTAATGTCAAAACATGGTCCAGAAGATATAATATCTTCGTCTTCTGGTACTAAATGTAAGAAAGCTGGGTCAACATGTTGTTCTCCACGTACTTTGGAGTCATTTCCGCGATATCGAGTTGTCGCCTCTTCTGATTCAATAGTCATATATTGGAGAGTATACCAAATCTACAAGTTTGAACACTATCTACGAGCTTGCGCTTTAATCAACTGAAGTTCGGACAAATTGAGATGTATTATCATTCTTTTTTTCGAATTTAGCTAAAACCATATTTCTGATTTTTTGTTTATATTCTTTTTTAGTTAAACTTCTCGTTTTTACCTTGACCATTCTGTATGCTTCATTTAGATTCATATTGAAATAAGTAATATTTTTTGAATTAGCTTATCGAGGAAGTAGTCTATCGCTTCCGATCAGAACGCCGAATAACCACAGCGACTAGACCGAAAATCATTACTAGAAAAGATACCATTATCAGTACATTGATCTCTGCCGTACTTAGATACATATTTATTTGATTATATAGTAACTAATATAATAAAACAATGCTCCTAAAATTGAACCCATGAGTAAAAAAATAGCCGATATGTGCCCTTTTTCTACAAATTGACTAATAACAAAGCCTACAAAAATAAAATTAGCCAAATCCATCAATTTATCTGAAAGCCTATTCCGAAAATTCTTGGAAAATCTTTCCATCCAACCAATGTAACAAAGGTCATTTTATTTGTCTACAGATTATAAACTGCATTTATATTATTTTAGCCTTTTGGTACAACCTATCAAAGTCTTTGTATACTACGGAGATTGTAAATATAGATAGTTCTTAATAATTCTTGAAGTATTGAATCTTTGTGCTCTTTTGATGATCGGTGATCCATTTCTGAATTTTGCTACTCAATTTATCTTGCTTGAGTGTATCGGCCACTTGTGCGCGAGTTTCTTCGGCTGGAGTTCCGGTTGGAATTGCTGCTTTATTTTCCTCGATGAATGCATCAATTTCTTTGTCGCTGATCTTGATATCTTGCCCAACAAGCGCCTCAAGCGTTTTTTGAATTCTAATTTGCTTCTTAAGTTCGTCCATGGTCATGCCTTGTGCGGCAAGTGCGCTGTCAAGTTTTTGTCCTTGTGCGGAAAGGTTTGTTTCAATTTTTTTGATTTCAGCAGTAATTTCTGCATCCTTTATTACAATCTTTTGCTTTGCGGCTTCTTGTTGAATGATGGTTTGGGAAACAATTGAGTCAAGTGCCTTTTTTCCAGATTGGCGCTCAAGTTCCGAAATGACTGACCAGCGGGTAATAGGCTGATTGTTGACCATGGCAACTATGAAGAAACTGCGGCTGAAATATAAAAATGCACCTACTACTACAATTATTTTAATAATAATTATTTGTTTTTTCTGAATAGGAGTAAGCTCTTTTCGTGCGACAGAGGCTACTTCAACATCCTTTTTTACCGTTTTTGCTCGTGGCATACGGAAACTATACCATTCTCTTTTAGAAAGTGCAAGGAGATTATTTGGATTTATACCGCATTTTTGCAAAAAGTGTGCGTAAACACACCGGGGGTGGATAGGCACGGTTTTTAACACTTGTCTCACATTTAAGGGATGAAAGGTTAATATAAATTAGCGATGAAGATAACTTTCGTGAATCTTAAGCATTAATGGACTCGAAAGTTTAAAGTTTCCAGTAATTGCAAATGGTTTTCCAATCCCAATTTTTTCATCCATCAGTAAGGCTCCATCGCTGTCATGTATAGTAGCTATTGATTTTGTAAATATAGAGTTATATCTATCGGATCCTAGCAGATCATAAGCGCGATCTTTTAATCGTTGTGGAGTAATATCCATTAGAGAACCAGTTGCAAGTAATCCATTATCTCGATCCCAATCATAATAGTCATATATAGAAATAGATGATTCTGAAAGAATTAAATTCCACATACCTTCATTTAGCTCTGCAGAAGTTACTTGTCCTGAGAAATTAACCGTATATTTTCCTAATGACAAATTCAATTCCCTTCCTTGGTACGAATCAACCACGGTCCTTCCTGAAAATGTTAATGAGCGCGATGAAGAAAGATTGATTAAATCAGTATCATTTGTCGATATTTTTCTCCCAAGAGTCCTATCATTATCATCTAACTTAAACATTGAGCTTATTATCCCTCCGAGGTTCTGGGAAAGAATTGTATCTTTCATATCCGATGACATCTCATTATAAGGTAAGGAAGGACTAGTACTTTCAATAAAGGCTCTTTGATAATCATCTGATATGTTGATTGTTTCACCATTTCCATAGAGAAAATGGGTTACGGTTTCTGCTGCTAAATCAGAGCCAGTAAATTTTGCAAATGGGATTCCAATATTGAACTTAATAAATGCTGACGCCGTATTAGCACAGGTAGAAAAATTAATATCCCAACAAGCATTTCCGGTAGGGTCAATTTTTGAAATCGGGTTGTTCTTTACATATACAAATCTGTTTGGTCCCTCGACTGTATCAGGCTGGGTGAAGACACCGAGTGTGGGATTATAGAAACGGGCGTTGTAGTTGTAGAGATTGTCACCGGGAACTTTGCGTTGGCCGGTATAGTATCGATCATTGACCTGCCTGCCGGCAGGCAGGGATTCATTGATACTTGTGCCATATGGATAGTATGAGAGAGATGAAGACTCCGTTCCATCTTCATTGAGAATGACTCGAGTTGATGAGAGATGATCGGAAACGATGATTTTCTTGTCGACTTTACTGTCTGTGGTGGAAACCACGAGCGTGGCATTACTTGTTAGAGGCAAAGTTATTCTTGAAGTAGTTGATGAGGCAAAAGAAATGGAGGTTGTGGAAAAAAAAGCAAAGGTACTGATAAGTAATACTGTCATTCTGGAGCGGAGCGATAGAATCCCACGGGATCCTATCCCTGCGTCCCGCAAAGCGGGACTCCGGTCCAGGATGACATGTTTGTCCAGGATGACGGGCTTACCTCCCCTGGAATCCCCTCCTTGATGAAGGAGGGGAACAGAAGGGGTGGTTTTAATTACTAATTTCTTCTTCATATGGGCCGAAGAAATAGGTTCGTTTTATAGGCGTAGCCGTACTATTTCCATTAAATTCTTCTTGTAGCCCCAGTACTCCACTCGCATCATAGTAGAAGAAAATTTGTTTTAAAAATTGTGGATTGCTCGAGCATTTCTGTTTTTTATCCTTCTTAATCTTTATTGCGCTTAATTTGCTCACCCGATCATACGTCATGCAGTGCATGTCATCCTCCGTCATTTCTCCTCGATCGTTGTAGCTAAATAGGTACGAAACGAGCTTTTTACCAACCTCTCCCACCGCTTTTGCCCCACGCCCAGCCAGGGAGCTCAATCCGCTCGCTTTCTTCTGTACAACCCACGCATATTCATACTCTCCACCACAATAGAGTGGCAAATTCCCAATACCATCATGTGGAAGCGGAATTGGTGTTGGGGCACTCGTTGTGGTTTTACAATCAACCGCGTTCCCTGCCTCATCGGTTCCACACAGACGGTTTACAATTTCATAATTGTCTGGAATCTTAAGATATACGATCACCCGACTATCGGAGAGAACACTCGACCTGTTTGGAGCAACTTTATATGCGCTGTTGATGGCGTTTTGGTCAGATGGATTACTGGTAAGTTTATTAGTACAGCATTTGCGGTGAGCTGGAATAGTTGCCGCTCCATGATCTATGCGGCCTTCTGCATCGAAATCTTGTAAGTCATCAGCATTGAGCTCTTCCCACGTCTTTCCTGACTCTCCAAGTGAACGGTCGTTAATAATCCCCCACACACCGGCTGGGAATGATGCCGGCCTGTCGGCTGGGTTTTCAAACACTAGTTTCACTTTTGGATAGAATTTGCAAATACCCGGCGTTGGAGTTGGACTGCTCGAGGGCTGGATTGTTGGAGTATTCGAAGGTCGACTAGTTGGGATACGTGTTGGACTCGGAGTTATTGTCGGACGTGCGGTTGGTCGCAGGGTTGCACTTGGAACTCGTGTTGGAGAAATTTCACTCGTTGTAGGTATTTGTTCTTGTTGTGATGTTGGTAGAGGAATTGTTTGATCAGCAAATTCTGTCATAGATACACTCTTTGGAGCAAAAAATGGGAAACTGCTGTTGTAGGCTATTGTGACGGGGTCTTTTTCAGATTTGGAACCCATTCGGCCAAAAGGATCGTACACGTACGTACTCGTATATGCAGTAGAAGTAGCATTTGTTAATCGAGTATATGAATCATAATTATATTTGAAATCCGTTTTATTATCTGCAATTCCCACGAGTTCACCGGTGCTATTGTATTGCATCTTTTGATTGAATATCGAATCGGCTCCTTTTGAAAAGTCCAGGCTCGAAAGTCGACCTGACGTATCATACACGCTCGTACTTTTATAGGTATTAGCCCCCAAAACGAACTTTGATTCATGTGGCTTTCCAAATTTGTCAAACGCTACCCCATTCGTTAACAGTTGTCCATTCAGGTAGGTTTTTTGCACGACTCCTTCTTCATCATAGTCAGATCGAATTTGGGTATTTCCCGGATAATTGGTTTCCACAACTTGGGAAAGTTGATTATATTTATTTACCGTTTTAAACGTCTTATCTTTAATTGTTTTACTTATTTCCTTCTGCCTTCCAGAAACATCATATGAATAATCATCGTGGCCCAGGTCATAGCTTACAGAGACGAGCTTTCCAAGCGCATTGTCGCCAGAATCATACGTATACACATCATCCTTTTTCTTCTCTCCCCCACTGTATGAAACCTTCGTAAGTCTGCCTAACACATCATATGTTGATGTTGTGTTCTCCCCTGTTCTTCTGGATGAAAGAACAACATGGCCCAGTACATCGTAGTCGAATGTTGCCCTTCCGAGTGACGGATCGTTCGTGGTGAGCGTTTGACCCGATTTATCATACGTGATACTCGTTGCGGTTGTATTTCCACCAGAGACGCTTGCCCCGAGTGCTTTAATCGTCGTTTGCGTTGGTTTATCGATCATTTCTGTACCATATGTATTAGTTGTAAGTAAATCTTTCTTTCCTTCAGGATCAATAACCAAACTGAAAAGACCTCGGCCCAAGCTGTCGGAGATTCCGAGTGAAACAATATTTTTAGGACTCACCGATTTTTGCCCGTTTACCATGAACATCGTTTTTGAAGTTGTGCTTGTTTTATTATCCAGATCATAGATGGTTGCTTCAATCGGTCGATTTAAGCCATCATACGTCGTATGTGCGGTTATCTGGTGGTCGATCGTGACTAGTCGTGGCGGATTACTTTTTATGATGTTGAGATAATTTTGAGGCGAAACAGCAGGCAGGGTTACCGGATCCGCAAGTTGGGGAAGGAACGTGTCTTCTTGCTGGCCTGCCGCGTTGTAGTTTGCATCGGCAACCATTCGTTTTGCAACCCCATCAACTTTTTTGGAAAGTAGTTGTGTTTGGCGCACCTTTCCCAACCCATCATAAAATGAGTCTGTCGTTGTGTATGAACTTACAAGACCAATATTAATGACACTTTGTGAAGTGAGTGACATTGAGCGAGTGACGAGACCTCCACCGCCTTCATCAAAATAATGCATGACTTTTGACGGATACTCCATTGTTTTTGAAGGGTCGTCGCCATTGGGCGCAAATATAGCAATCGCCCGACCAAGTGCGTCATATGTCGAGCGTGCAACCGCAAATCGTTCTGGAGAAACATTTATTTGTGTTTTTGCAACTTTTGGAATTTGCAGTAAGTAATCATACTCTTCAAGCACTGTTTTATATCCCAATGCATCTATTTTAACGATCGGAAGCGATTTGTAGAACGGATCATATTGAAGTTGGGAAAGGAGTGTGATTTGGCTTGCGGGATCAGTCACATTTTTCACATTTGGTTTGGGGCCGTATGCTTTGATAACTCCTCCTCTTCGTAGATCAGACGTGTCGTTATCTCCCGTATTATCATGATCTAGTGGACTTTCAGAAAGCCTCAAATACTCATTTCCCGAGTAGCTCATGACGGGATCATTGTGATTTCCGTCATGATTTGCATCTGTGTTGACCGTCGTTCCCGTTTGCGTGAGAATTCCAAGCGTTGGTTTTTGATCATTAACGGCTGTTTTCCAGAAGTTTCCATAAAATTGATCATACCAGTAAAGTGTACGTCCGTACATACACTGAAGGTTAGTTGAGGCGCAATCTGACTTATTCGACGCATAGGTCATATACGGTAAGTTATTCAGCCAACTCGGGCTTCCTGCGATATAGAATCCATATGTATATCTATTATTCTCTGGATGTATTGGTTGTCCTTGGTTATTTACTCTTCCGTAATTTACCGCTTGTAGAAGATTTCCAAAGATATCATAGCTCAAATTTTCGGACTTAACTGTTTGTTTGGCAAGTGGTTTTTCTGTAATTTCTCCGGCATATTTGCTCGGTAAAAATGATGGGTCTTCTTTTTCTGAATTTGTAGAAGTTGTACTCTTCGTATACACAAAATATGGCTCATTTATTTCTTTACCTGTACATTGTTTACTCGCGGCATCCAAATTATCTTGTTTGATGATGGGCAAATTATTTTTATCCCAATCAAGAAGTCGGTAATTGTATGTAGATTTTGTATTTGCAGCTTCAATCTCACTTCCGTCCCCTACTTGATTATAGGTAATTTCCTCCGTTGGTCGACCTTTAACCAAATTTGGTTCAACACACGTTCGTACAGATTGCTGTTCACCATCAATCGTTTTCGTTTGCCACGTTTCGTTTGTTTGTGCAAATCTACTACGTGTATGGGAAAGTACCTTGTCTGAATTGAAATCGTATGTGCGAACATCGACCAAGCCATGACCTAAAAATTCACGTCCGGATATTTTCTTACCTCTAATATGATCTGCAAACCCAACATGTGAGTTATGATAATCATACGTCTCTCGATACGAACGTGGAGGATTTGAAGTAGTATCTGTTACCCTTTTTTCAGTTACGCGCACTCGCCGTGGCCCCGCGGCTGGATCGCCTTCTGGGTTTAACATCGCAAACTCAAAGGGATCATACGTATAATTTGTGACGCCTCCATATCCATTATTAATGGAATCAAGGTAAATCGTGGATCCCGATGGACCCGCAGGATATGCATATTGTTTGTATTTCAAAGAAACGGTCGGTGTTTTGGTTCTTCCATCATTTCCAAATTCAGTGATTCCGGTTAAGAGTGAGATTTTCCACGGGTTTTCTCCTGCACCTGTGGAGATACCAGTATTGTCAGCGCTATAGCTCAAATCGTATCGATGAACTAAGTGAAAATCGGTATCTGTTGGAATTTTTGTTTCTACAGTTATTTGTGAAAGCCTGACAGGCGCTAAAAACTGATTTCCACCTATATCTGGTCGATTATTTTGTTGATTATTGAATACTACCTGATATTTTCCGTCATTCCAGGAAATTTTTTGTAGGTAAGAATCAACGGTCGTGTAGCTCAAGCCATCCCAGTTCTTATCGAAATATTCGCCATACACTTTTTGGTAGGTATCATAGTTATAGAGAATACTTTTTCCATCAACCAACTCAATTCTCTTAAGTAACCATTTTGTGGTAAGAAGCGCAGGATTCTTCTTTTTACACTTATTATCAACATTTTTGAGCGAACCCGATTCACATAAATCAGCTATGTCGAATTCGTTGTAAATTCCTGTTCCGCCTGTTGTAATGGTGTGGTGAAGCGACTGCGCACGCTTTTCTTGACAATTATGATTTGCATCGCAGTGTGTTTTTATCGTAGATTCTGTCCGAAGCTGGGTCATTTGTGCTTTAAGTGCACCATTTTTCTCAATTTTAGATCGCAAGTCATCTTCTCCGAAAAAATATTTGGAACCATCTGAAGTAGTAATGACCCATGACGAGTCATCGGCGATATAATAATCGTATCCTTCTGGCTTATACATTCGTGGCTCCAGGTGATCAATTTTTATGAAGCCTTCAGGAACTGAAACCCATCGACGCGTATCCTTATTATATTTCAGCTGTGCGGAAAGACCATTTGGCAAGTTGAGAATGAACCGATGGTTGATTTCTCCATCAATAATATATTTTTCCTTCTCTTGGCGAGTATCTCGAATGATCGATCCTCCGGCTGAAACATTGAATCCGTAACCTGCAAGAAATGGCGTATATGATTCTTCTTGTTGATAATATCGTGCTCTAACAGGATTTCCTTCATCATTAAATTTATCTACAAATTCATCGTCATACGGCAGGCTGTCATCAACTGATCCGGAAGAATATGAAAGGCTGGCCGAGGGTGCAAACCCACCCGGCCCACCCGGCAAGGCAATTGGGTACTCAAATCCAGCACTTCCCGTATAACTTCCAACCGTTCCTAAAACTGAAGGAACAATACTTCGACCTGAATCAGCCCCACTCCCGCTCGTCTCTTGCCCACCCGATCGAGTAGAAACAGCGCTTGCGCCCGTTGATTCCCCAAGAACGCTTTTTGCGGGAAGTTGACTTTTTGAAATTTCTTGGGGATTTGCTTTGTTGTAGGCAATATCAGCCTCAATAAGTCTGTCGGGCTGAAGGGTTCGTTCGTTTGCAACAACCAAGTCTTTGGCGTATCGGGCCGCAATCTCCTTGTTTGCGAGGAGACTTTCTTTTTGTGTGACAACATTTTGACCCAAGTGTTCCAAAAGAAATGAAATTTCCAAAGAATTAATTGTTTTTCCAAATTTAGCATTTGCGATCATATAGGGAGTTCCATATCGTTTGAGCGTGTACGCATAATCAAGTCCGTTGATGACGTGATCGTTATTTTTATCTGATGTTTCAATTGTATTGATATACGAGAGAGCGGTGTATCCGGCAGGAATCTTTCCTTCTCTGGCACGGAGAAAATATCCCGTTCCTACACCAATTCCTACAATCGTGAGAATTAAGATAAGAAAATTTAGTATAAGCGAGCGACTCTGTCTTAAATCATTTGAGATCCCTGTTACTTTGGTAATTCCTGTTAATTGGGTATAGTTTTTCGCAGTTTGCATAGAATTATTTCATTGTAGAAATACAATTTAAATATATACAGCGACGGGGGAAGAAATCAAGGGGAAGAAATTATTTTTGCAAAAGTCGTGCGTATTCACCTCCGAGGTGGAGGAGATTATTGAGAATACTCTAATCGTCAGTTTTTGAAGGAGGTTCAGGAGAACGTGGAATTTGTGGAGTTTTAGGAAGAATTATTACTCCAGCCGCTGGATTATCCCTTATGTCTTTACGTACCACAATAACATCTTTATTAAGGTTGCGGTCCAAATCACCCATATCTTTTTCTGATTCGTCTTGAGTTATTTCCATACTAAATTATATCACGATCTTATCATTAATAGATCGCGTTTGTTCCACTATGCTGGCCTACGCTTAATAAGCGTATGGCTCCAACTTCTTCTAATTCACCACTTATGGTAAGTACATTTATTTTAATCCAATCCCACGCAAGACGCCAATCCCCATTAATTGAGCTCGAAGTAAAATCTAATCGTGGAATTTTATGCGATCGTAGCCCTGGGTGATGGGGATCTTGACTTAACTGATATATAGTATCGGCCAGTTCACGCATTAAGCGTTGGTCACGAAGACCTTTTGGTCCCAAACGGCTCGAGATGAGATCGATTGCCTTTTGTGGAATACTGATTGGTCTTCCTGTATCAGCATACACAACAGCTGGAGATTCTCCTTTAAAAATCTTTACGATATCATCTCGAAAATCTGCGGGAGCTTTGAGTCGAGCCATTCGTGGAGCCCCCCATGAAGCAACCAGTTCATCTGAAACATCTGCTAGTTCGTTTGAAGTTCTACCCAAAAGAGGTAACATCTGACCACTTTCATCAGCCATAAATCGTTCCATGGTTCCAGATACTACTCCTTTAAAGGCGCTTGCAGGATTCAAACTTGCCCCCGGTGGGAGCGCATCTCCCAGTGCCATTTCAGCTACAAAGGCAGTAACGGTGCCACAGGTAACCGGACCCCCCACACACAATTCAAATGCGCCCACAGCAAGAGCGGGAACTGCTGCGAGAGCAAGAGCTCCTCCCGAGAATGCAAGTGCACCGTAGGCAAGACTTTTGGGTATATCTTTGTCAACGTGGTCTGGATCATAGAAACCGGTTGCGGTGATTGGATGGATGTTGTTTTGCCTGCCGGAGATCATGGTAAGATCAAGTTTGTCATTTCCACTCTTGTCCGCGAAGGTGATAGGATTTCCAGAAACATACGCAAATCTATTTGGTCCCTCGACTGTATCTGGTTGAGTAAATACTCCAAGCGTGGGATTGTAGAAGCGGGCGTTGTAGTTGTAGAGATTGTCACCGGGAACTTTACGTTGGCCGGTGTAATATCGATTGTTAAATTGTTCTATTGCTAAATTGCTAAATTGTTCACCGTATGGGTAATATGAGAGTGACGATGATTCTGTGCCATCTTCGTTGAGAATGACTCGGGTGGAAGATAAATGATCGGAGATGATGATTTTCTTGTCTACTGTGGAGTCTGTGGTAGAAATTACGAGCGTGGAGTTTGTGGTGAGAGGAAGGGTAAGGCGGGAGGTAGTGGAGGAAGCAAGTACTGGATTTGTCCCGAAGAAGAATAATAAGGAAATTATCACACCGAGATTCTTCACTGCGTTCAGGATGACATGTTTATCCAGGATGACAAGAACAGATTTCATACTTTCAGCCTAGCAGAAGGGAGATGGTATTGCAAGAATGAAGACAAGCTATTTCTTCCTATCAGAAATGGCGATTAAAACAGCCATAAATATGGCAAATGCACCAAGCCCGATCAAAAAGAAAAATATACCTTGTTCTCCTGGATATAGGCTCATATTGAAATCATTATAAAATAGCTAATAAAATAAAACAATAGACCAGTTGTGAAACCTGTAATGAATAGTTGTGAAGAAATTTTTCCGTACTCAACAAAGTGACTAACTACGAATCCAACGAAAATAAAATTTCCCATTTCCATAAGCTTTTCTGAAAGTTGTTTCTTATATTCACTTGGAAATCGTAATTTCATTTAGACATGTTAAAATAACCTTTTAAATTTGTCCACGGAATATATACCGCATTTTGTGGTGTTTAGACCCTTTCAACAAGCCTCTTATATATCTTCTCTACTTCCCGCTTATTGATGGCATGATGTCCTGACCGATGGGAAAGCAGCGCACCAGAAAATGTTTTGGGAATGTGCATGAGTTCGTGGATGATAACCTTAATTTTTTCCGTTTCCGGAAGTTTGTCGTAGTAATGGGAAAGTACTTCGATGACGTACGTTGGCGGAATTCCTGCGGCTTCAAAAAAGATGCGTGACGTTCCCCACACCCGCGCATACGCACGAGCTTTGCTGTGACTACTGCGCATGGTGAAGATATGTGCAAGTTTGATATGAGGCAGTGGAAGCGTTTTTACTACCTCATGGACAATCTCGAGCACATCGGGAGCTTCCTCAAATTCCATCTTCTTAACCGGTTTTTTTCGTCCAAACATGATTGTCTATGATAGCATACTTTTTATCTTCTTCTCAAAATCATCTGGATAAAACCACATCTGACTATCACTTACTAGTTCATTTGTGATGTGCCCGCGCATCCAATAAAGTTGAACAGATCGCGCGAGTTTTTCGAGGATGGAAGATGGATACTTTTTGTCATCCCCGACCCCGATCGGGGATCTATTCAGATGGATTCCCGCCTTCGCGGGAATGACAACATTAGACCGCTCTTGCCCTCGAAAATTAGGAAAGTACTCATTTATCCACGAGTTTGCCTCTAAAAACCGCTCATAAATCTTCCCCCGCTCAAACACTGGCTTCATTTGTACAATTTCGTGCGCAACATAGAGGTTTTGTTTTTGTTCTGGTACAGTAAGGTCACTACCATCAAAAAACAAATTCAGACAAACCTTTCCTGATGGACTTCTCTCCCCTCTTCTTCTTCGCATACCGAGCAAGGAGGCAAGAATGAGGAGAAGGAAGCGTGTCGTCCATACCCGTCCAGGCTTACTGATAACAAAATAATCAACATCATCATTTTTCCCCGTATTTTCCATTGCAAGCGATCCAGAAAGGCCAATTAAGGATACTGTAGGGAAGTATTTTGCAAAAAATAAAAAGGGGGCTACCCTTTCTAATTTTCGCTCTGTTGCTTCAATTTTAGATACAACGACATGAAGCGTTATACCATGGGAGGGTAGTGTATAGTAGCTTATTCCAGCAATCTTTTCCGTTAAAACACGACCTTCTGTGTGTGCAGTACGCAGTATACTCTCAAGTTGTGTCTTTGAAACTGAATACGGATAACTTATATATATGTCATCGAATGTAGCCGCGTAGTGAAAAAAGGCATAGTACCGCAAAACCCGAATAAGCCCCGATAGTTCTTCATGTTGAGAAATCATACTACTCTTTCTTTAATAGCGAGCCATATAAATTTTATGAGCCGTAGCTGGCGTCCAAACCTCCACGGCTGAAGAAGAAGTCTAAATAGCCACTCAAGCCCGATCCGTTGAATAACTAATGGCGCACGAGGAATTATACCCGATAAAAAGTCAAATGCTCCCCCTACTCCAATTATGGTACATCTACCAAACTGGTTGCTATGACGGTCTATCCATAATTCCTGGAATGGAGACCCAAAAGCTACAAACACGAGATGTGGCTTTGTAGCAGTTACTATAGAAAATATGTGTGCTTCTTCACTTTTTTTGACGTTTGAGATATCTGTAATCCCCTCAAGAGCAGAAAATTCTATGCGTGGGTAGATTTCATTTTGGCACTTTGCGACTTCCTCTGCTATATTAGGCCTACCTCCGATTAGCATAACTCGCAAGCGTCTTTCTTCGGCCTCTTTAAGGAGGTCTGACATAAGGTCTACCCCTGCATATCGCTGTCCATACGTAATTCCACAGAGGTTAGCCATGAATATAACACCGAAACCATCGATTATCTTTATATAGGCTTTCTGGATAGCCTGCATGAAATCGGGATTTTCATCAGCAAGAACTAAATTCTCGGGGTTAAGGGAAACTACATGCATAAAAGATTTTTCAGAATCTATGTTTTTTACTATTTTCTCTAGGACTTCACTTTTTGTAGCTTGAGGTATCTCGATTCCAAGAAGTTTTTTATTACTATTTTTCATATCTTTATTATAAGCTTTTTCAACAATTTAACAATTTAACAATTTAACAATATTTGTTCTAATTATTTATACGAGCTTATTCTCTTTTTATATTTATATTGACAGTCTATTCTATTAATCAGCTTTCTTAAGTAATCGATTTCGACTACCAATCTTCATATTTAATATGAGCTCTCCTCACCTCACCTCCTCCGCCCCACCCTATCCCCCTATCCCCTCCTCACCTCCTCTTCCTATATTTATTATCGGTCTATACGGGCGGGTCACAGACCCGCCCCTACCTACCGCACCGCTTCTTTAAAGCTATCGAGGTTCTCAATCGCCATTCCAACACCCCGAATCACGCAAAATAAGGGTTCTTCGGCGAGAAACGTTGCCACACCAATCTTGTTGGTAAAGTATTTATCAATATTATGAAGCAGTGCCGTGCCTCCGGAAAGCACAATACCTCGATCAACGATATCGGATGCAAGTTCTGGAGGCGTTTGGGAAAGGACTTCGCGAATCCCATCAAATATATTCTTGAGCGGTTTTTGTATTGCTTCGGCGACATCACTTTCCAACACTTCTACGATTTTTGGTAAGCCTGATTGAAAGTCTCGCCCACGAACTTCATACGTGCGATCCGTTTGACCTTCCTCAAAAAATGCATTCCCTATCTTCATCTTTACATCTTCTGCTGTTCGTTCTCCAACAATTAGATTATATTTCTTTCGAAGGTGGGCGACGATCGCCTCATCAATCTTTGTGCCTGCGCCTCGCACACTTTTGTAGACGACGAGTTGTCCAAGTGAGATTATGGCAATCTCCCCCGTTCCCCCACCTAAATTAATGATCATGTTTCCTGAAGCTTGGGAAATGGGAACTTTTGCGCCAATTGCTGCGGCAAGCGGTTCTTCCATCAGATAGACCTCGGAAGCGCCCGCATTTCGGCAGGCCGAGACAACGGCTCGTTTTTCAACTTGCGTAGAGCCACCAGGAATTGAGATCATAAGATCAATGCCACCCCAACTTGTTTTACCAAGCGCTTTTCGCAAGAAGTAGGTGATCATCGCCTCGGTGACGGTATAATCGGCAATAACTCCTTCTCGAAGGGGTCGGGCGGCGATGATGGTGCCAGGAGTACGGCCAAGCATTTCTCGAGCGTCTTCACCAACGGCTAGAATTCGTTTGTTTTCAAGCGAGTATGCCACGACAGTCGGTTCATTAAGAACAATTCCACGCCCCATGACATAGACAAGCGTATTTGCGGTTCCCAAATCAATCCCAATTTTTTTTCGAAAGTTCATAGTATTAATTAAGACAATGTCGCTTGATACCCATTTCTCAAACAAGTGGGGACCCCCGCTTTAAACTGGCACCCCAGTTGTTTTCGAAACGGGTATCTACGCTCCTGTTTTGTTCTATAAAGATCCACTTAATATGTAAATAGATCCACTTAAAAACCCACTATTTACCCCATTATACAGTAGTTACATGGTATAATAGTGCTAGAAATATGAGAATCTCGAGTAAAATAGTAATCAGGCTTTTGATTTTAGCCATTTTCGTAACCGCATTCATCGGCATTATCGGTGTTGCTCGCGGGTATCGGCTTAATATCGCAAAAAAGGCCGTCACCGGAACTGGAATACTCGTTGCAACTTCGGCTCCAGACGCCGCAAAAATATATCTAAACGGTACTTTCTACGGAGTAACTAATTCAAATATTAGTTTGTCCCCTGGCACATACACCGTTGAGATTAAAAAAGAAGGCTATTCCACATGGAAAAAAACACTCGAGATAACTCGAGAACTCGTCGTGCGCGCAGACGCGCTCCTCTTTCCCCAAAATCCCTCACTGTCCCCCCTTACCTCGCTTGGAATTGTAAAGGCTGTTTATTTCGAAAAAGCTGGAAAAGTTATACTGCTTTCAGATTCAGGGGAAAATTCTGCGACGCCTGCAGAACTTCGAAAAGACGGCATTTATTTTATGGATAATGCGCGCCGCCAGCTTTCCATCTTCAACCCGCTCAAGCTTCTGGTCGCACGAGCACTTCTGCCCACCACCGCCACATTTCAAGATAGCTCGATAGTCATTTCGTCAGACCAAAAAGAGATGCTTTTTAAAATTGGAGACCGAAGCTTTCTACTCTCAACTGAAGAGGAAACGACCGATCCGTTTGATGTAACAGCAAATGAGAAGACAGTGCTTGATGTGTGGAAAGCAAAGGGAGATAAAGATCTGAAAAAGCTTCTTGAGACGTTCAAAAAACCCTTCCCAGCCATTGCGGCCGATGCTTTTTCAATAATCAGCTTTTCTCCTGACGATTTCAAGATTCTCTATCAAGCTAAAAAGGATGTGACGATTCCGATTATTGTGAAGGATCCCCTTATTTCAGTAAATCAAACCCCCCAAACACGGCACATTCGAGCAGGACA
>Ga0209541_10008982_pt1 | contig 16310 bp, 16 predicted proteins | sample RifCSPlowO2_01_FD_184027 | JGI IMG/M metagenome (GOLD analysis project Ga0209541, IMG submission 184027) | Groundwater microbial communities from Rifle, Colorado - Rifle CSP2_plank lowO2_0.1 (SPAdes) (version 2) | ecosystem: Environmental > Aquatic > Deep subsurface > Groundwater | place...
GAGCCCTTTTTAACCTGAATGCCATAATGCTTTTTCCTCTTTCGGATTTCATTTGGGGAACTTGTTTATAAATATTTCTATTTTGCGCTGGATGAGGCAGGAAAAGTGTACCTTTTATCAATGTTTATGAATCCTGCAATGAGCTTGAACTTTGACTTGGACAGGAGCCTGTCCAATGTGCCGAGCAGGGCGTTGATTGCAACAAAGCTTATGGCAATTCCAGACGCGAACAATACTCTTTCAAATATCACTATCGGTATCAATGCGATCCAGGCTGCAGGAGTCATTGGCACTATGTAATTCCACATTGCGCCGCCGACAGCATGGGCTGTGAAGGTTGCTCCCAGGCTTTTTGACGAGATATTTGAGAATTTGAACGCAAGCACTAGAATTGCCGCAAATCCGGCAATCGGCCATGCTGTCCTCAGGGCAGGATTTAGTGAAAACATTAAAAGGCCCATAACAGCGATTACCGCAGCTACAGAGTGCCTCAGATATTTTTCCGGAACGGATTTTAGTATTACTGGTATTGTCCAGAACAATGAGAAGTACCAGACTTGCCTTCCTACAGGATGGGCTACAAATAAGGCAATTGCAATTATTGGCACAAGGAAGCTCAATTTGTCCTTTTTAGTGCCAAAATACCATGCTGCGAAAAGCATGGGCAATAGCCTTAAGATCGTAATGATATCCCATGCCGCATGCGTATAAATCTTGCTGGCAATTTCTGCGATTAAAACTGATAATACGCCTACTGTCGGGCCTAGAAATGCGCCAGCCACCGGCCCGAAAAACTGGAATAATGTGAAGAATTGGCTGTCTGCCCCTACCAGTCTTGAGAAATTAATCTTGTCTCCTGCGAAAACAAGGGCGCTGAAAATCAGCAAAAATGTGATGCCCTTTTTTGTGAGTAGCTTGTTGAATTTCATCGTGTCACCAAGAGGCTTTGGCTGCCAGTTTCTTTAAATAATTTTCTGTTTTAAAGTCGGAGAGGGTATTTGTGAGGCTCTTTGATAATTCAAGGTTGCGCAGCGTAAGGTACTCAAAATTCAGTCCAAGGGGCACGCTGATGCTGTTTTTTTCCGCATATTCAAAAATCTCGTGCAGCGCCTCGACAACAATGTTGATTGACTCTTTTTCAGTGTCTTTAGCGTCTTTAAGCCTCCTTTCTGTTGCTTCCTGGATCTCCGCACCCAGCCATTTGATAAAAGTTATATCCTCAATTCCGGATACTGGCGCGAAACTCAGAAATATTTTCGCCGGCTTCAGTCCGGAGCTGCTGCATTTTGCAGAGTAATTCCCCAAAATGCCGCAGATTTTTTTTGGCTCGAACAATATCTGGGTTGTGAAGAAATTACACCCCGATATCGTCTTGCTTACCATCCTATCAGCTTCATTCTCTCTCTCTGGTATGAGTATGTTGCCCACACATGCTTTTTTTCCCTTCGCGATTGAGTTGGCATCCGCCACGCCAAGGCCGGGATACTTTATTGATTTCATCTTTGCACCCACAAAAACGAATTTATTGATTCCATAATTCATGCTTTCATCAAGCCATTGCTGGAATTCCTCCATGGGCTTGTACACCACAACAGTGTTGATTATCAAGTCCTTGCTGCACTTTTCTCTCAGCAACAAGCCGAATTTCCTGTTGTCGAAATTTTTATAATACGGCAGCCCAAGGTGATTCTCCTCAACTATCTCTGGTATGTTTACAGCGCTTACCCCCTTCATTTCGTTTACGACATCCACTATCCTGTCTGCAATTTTGTTTGTGTAATCTTCAGACGAGCTCCTTGAAGGGGGGATGACCTCAATGATTATATTGTGATCTTGCAAGTTTAGCGCCCTCCACCATGTTTTTCAGCTTGGCAAAAGCAACATCCAATGTTCTGGTCCTCAACCCGCAGTCCGGGTTGACGTATATCTTATCTGCCCCCAATAGGCTTGAAGCGTACAAAATCCTATCCCTCACAAGCTCTGGAGGCTCAATAAAATCCGTATGGACATTCAAGACTCCCAATCCTATGTTTCCCCCTGCCTTGTGCTCTTTGAACAAATCAAGGGTCTTATAGCCCGTTCTGGCTTTGCGGCTTGTTCCCAGCGCTGCCGAATCGGTGTTTGCAAATTCCCATGCGTACTGAAAGCAATTCTTCATTTCAAGGATGGCAGGAAAAAAAACTTTGTAGTCACTAAAGCACATATGGATGCTTGCCTTCACATCAAGCCCCCTTACAGACTCGTTGAAAGTCTCAACCACCAGGCCAACTTCATCAGGGTATGTTGTTGCAGCCGGCTCGTCAATTTGCACCCATTTGGCGCCATTGTCAACCAGAGATTTTATATTCGGCCTTATCACATTTCTGGCAAGCGCGATTGCCATCTCTCTCCTGTCTTTTTTCTCAGAGCCAAACAGGCCAAAAACATCAGGCTGATTTTTTTTGCCGTAGTATTCATTATACGACCATTCTGCCAGAGTATAAGCGCCGGTTATTGGTATCTTAAGCTCGTGCTGTGTAGCGTTTTTCAGGAACCGGAATTCTTCCAGATGATACGGCTTTTTGAAAGACGGCTCTGCCACACAGGCTGCTTTTTTATATTTCATGACATCAAAAGCCCTTACATAGCCGCAGAACTCGAATCCGCCTATGTCGCCTATAGGGTCTTCGTACATCTCAACCCTTGTCTGCTCACCATCATAGATTATATCCAGCCCGGCCTCTTCAAGAAACTTCAGGCCGAAAATCTGCGATTCCTCTTTCAGGCGCTGCTTTAAACTGGCCAGAGCGGTTTTGTCCTTTTCAAGCTTGATATTGTTTATAAGCTCTTTGACTACAGGGATTCTGTCCTGCAAATGCAGCTTTGCGTACCATAAACTGAGTTCTTTTAAATCTTCTTCCGCGGCTTTGCCAAGCAAGCCCTTTACACGCCAAGAGGGCTTCTGCAAGCTTCCTATTTCCTGTGTTGGGAATAAAGGCAGTGTCATTTTGAGTTTAAAGAATGGGCAGCTTTGGCCAGATTTTCAATTTTCTTTATTGCTACACTCCGAGGCACCAACTCCAAAGGCCTGTTGGGCACTAAAGCCAAGCCATTTGGCTTTATTTTTTCAATCACCTGATTGGCAAAAGTTACAATTGTCCCAGTCCCTTCAACTAAGGAGTTTTTAGAGTTTATAACGCCTATTTCCAGAAATCTCGGGCTGGTGCCGAAAAATTGCCTTAAGTCTGTAGTATAAGGGTCAATGCCGATTCTATCCACGGGCAAATCCAATAGCCCTGGCAAAAGTAAGGAAGCATCGCCGTTGTAAAGATGCAGGCTTGTTGTCGCACTTATATTTTCAGTGGCGATGCTTAGGGAGTCTTTTATGCTTCCCCACAAAATTTTTGCTTCTGCGCTGTAGGCAAGGCAGGGATCGTTGAATTGTATGAAGGAAACTTCGTTGCTTAATCTTTTCGCTTCATGATTCAGTATTTCCGCGAAATTGAGCAAAACTTCCATGAATGTGTCTTTTTTTATAGTCCCATCCTCATTTTTGTGTATGCCGTCTGACAGATAAGCAAATGCAAACGGGCTTGGGAGGATAATCTTTCTTTTCTCTTTCTTGACATATGCGAGAAATCTTTCATCAACAAGGTTTTTATGAAAATTGATTTTATCCGAAACAACGGGCTTCCTGTAAAACGTGTTTGTGTAAACCTGCCTTGTTACGGGGTTTTCATCTGCATTTGAACTTTTGCCGTGCAGGCCCAGGGAAGCAACTATTGGCCTTAGGAAATCCTGCCATAGCAGTTGCCCGTCTGTCACATAGTCAAGGTTTAAATCCTGCTGAAGCTTGATCAATTCCAAAGTTTCTTCTTCCAGCAATCTGAAAAGCTGTTCCTTGGTTTCCCTGCCTTTCAGCAGATTGCTGCCGGCTTCCAGGGCTTTCTCAGACCTTGGAAAAATCCCATTTAGGTATGCTTCAACCATTGTTATGTACAAATTTATTCCTTGATTATAAATAATACTGATAAATTTATTCTTAAAGGAATATCCATGAATAAATAACGAGCCAAATCCATATTAAGGAAATGCCTGAAAAACTAGAAATTCTCCGCCAGATATACTGAATATGTTTTGCCCTTTAGCTCTCTCCTGACAAGGCGCTTTTTCTCAAAATCCGTCAATATTTGTGAAACTTTTGCCTTTGACAGGTCTGCCCTGAACTTGAGAGTTGATTGCGTGATTCCGTCCTGCTCCTTTACAGCCTTCAGAACTTTCTGCTCGTTTTCATCCATTGCCTTGAGCATCAGCTGAAACCTGTCTTCCCCTATTTTCATCTGTTTTTCCTCTTCCAGGCGCTTTAGTATTGCTTCTTCGCTTGTGCTGAAGAATAACAGATAAATTCCCAAAGCGGCTATGAAGGATATCAAGCCGACTGCAATATGTGACAACCCAAGAAGTGACTCCACCCTTTGGCACTCGTTTGTTGGATAGCACTGCAGAGCAGCAGTCTGCCCGCCGAGGGTGCTCATAAAACCAAACGCCAGTACAGCGGCCACTGCGCTGAATGACAATATCACCAGCCCAAGCTTTTTATTTTCCATCTCGTCAATACTATATATTCAGGTGTATATAAATCTTTTTGTGCTCTGCAAGGGGGTATGCTATAATTGGGCGTCAAATCGAACCAATATATTTTTAAATCGCTATTCACTTTTGTTCGTTAGGTGACAAAATTCAGAAAGAAAAAATTTTATATTACAAGTGCCATAGCCTACCCCAATAGCCGCCCCCACCTCGGGCACTCACTTGAAGCGGTCCATTGCGATGTAGTTGCACGCTTCCATAGACTTCTGGGAAAAGACGTTTGGTTTCAAACTGGAACAGACGAGCATGGGCTGAAGAACTGGCAATCTGCTCAAAAACAGGGAAAAGAAATTCTGGAGTTTCTTGATGAAAATGTAGCTGTTTTTAAGGATTTATATTCCAAATTGAACATTTCCCACGATTATTTTGTAAGGACGTCTGACAAAAAAATCCATTATCCGGGAGTCATAAAGCTTTGGAAAGATCTGGTTAAAAGCGGAGACATTTACAAAAAAAAATACAGAGGGATGTATTGCACAGGATGCGAGGCTTTCAAGACGGAAAAGGAGCTTGAGAATGGAAAATGCCCAAATCATCCGACAAGAAATATTGAGATTGTTGAGGAAGAAAATTATTTCTTCAGGCTTTCAAGATACAGAGAACAGATATCAAATGCGATAGAATCAGATAAGTTAAAAGTTATCCCGGAAATAAGGAAGAATGAGATTTTGTCTTTCTTGAAAATAGCGGAGGACATCAGCTTTTCAAGGCCCAATACTTCGCTTCCCTGGGGAATTCCTGTTCCAGATGATGAAAATCAGGTAATGTATGTATGGTGTGATGCACTTTCAAATTACATAACAGGAGCAGGGTACGGAAAGGATGAGAAGCAATTCAAGGAATTATGGCCTGCTGACATAGAAATCATTGGTAAAGACATTCTTAGGTTTCATGCTGCCTTTTGGCCGGCTATGCTGATTTCTGCAAAGATTGCATTGCCCAAGCAATTGTTTGTGCATGGGTTTATTCTTTCAAAAGGGACAAAGATGGGAAAGTCAACAGGGAATGTGATAGAGCCGTTCGAGCAGATTAAAAAGTTTGGAGCCGAGCCATTCAGGTTTTATCTAGTCGGAGTCATGCCTCTTGGCGCTGACGGAGAGTATTCAGAGGAATTATTAGTTGAAAGAGTGAATAAAGAGTTAGTTGCAAACCTCGGAAATTTCTGTTATAGGGTTTTGAGCTTCTTGAATAAGAATTTTAATGGAGGAGTTAAAGGGGTAGAAAATAATAAAGAAGTCATTTCAGAAGTTGACAAAAAGGTTGAAGAAATCAAGAAACATTATGAAAATTATAATCTAAACCTTGCGTTGAATGAAATACTAGCCATATCTGCCATCGGCAATAAATATTTCCAGGACAGCGAGCCGTGGAAGCTGATAAAGGGAGACAGAAAGAAAACCCACAAGATTTTGGGATTGTCTGTTAATATAGTTAAGAACTTGAGTGTTTTGATTCAGCCTGTTTTGCCCGAATTTTCATTGAAATTACAGAAACAATTGAATCTGCCAAATCTAAAATGGAAGGATATTGGCTTTAAATTAAAGAACCATAAGATTGGGAAGGAAGAGATTTTGGTGACGAAGATAGAACCGAAAGAAACAACAAACAAAACTCCAATAACGAAAAAATCCATTGACGAAAAATCAGAAAAATCATTCCCTCTTAATTTGAAAGTCGCAAAGATAATTGACGTTAAAGACCACCCTAACGCTGACAAACTGTATGTCCTGCAGATTGATTTAGGCACAGAAAAAAGGCAATTGGTTGCAGGATTAAAGGAGCATTATTCCAATTCAGAATTGTTGAATAAAAAAATAATTGTTATTACAAACTTAAAGCATGCAAAGCTGAGGGGCGTTGAAAGCCAGGGAATGCTTTTGGCTGGCGATGACGGGCAGAATGTTGGAGTTTTGACTGTTGACAAATCAGAAGCTGGCGATGAAGTTTATCTTGATGGATATGAAAACTCAACTAAAGAATTAAGCTTTGAGGATTTCCTGAAATTAGAGATAAAAATAAAAAACGGCCATGCGGTTTTTGAGGGCAATGAGTTGAAGACGGATAAGGAAAATGTTAAAGTCGAGAAGGTCAGGGATGGCGCCAGAGTCAGATAAACCTGTATGCCCTGAAATGCAGATTCACTTAAACCCCTCTCCTTCCTTCTCAACCAGCGAAAACGGAGTCTGGTCGTACAGGACTTTCAGGCCGTCCGGTCCTATGGTGACCGGGTAAACATCCAGGCTGTGGTCCTGCCCCCTGATTTTTGCCACGGTCAGGACCCTTTCGAAATAGGAGCCTTTCCTTATTCTTGAAAGGAGGATTATTCCTTCAAACACAAAATCCATCATGTCATAAGTCAGCCTGTCAAAATCCGTCACTGCCCTTTCTGAAACAACAAGAAAAGTGACTCCTGCTTTCTTCATCTGCTGCATGAACATCAGTACCTGCCTTCTGTATTCCATCTTGTTGCCGTCAAACCTGGGATACAGGTACTCAAAAAAGATTAATGAATCAAGGGAAACTCTTTTTATATTATATTTTTTTATCGAATCAAGAAGACCTTTTACCGATGTTATTCCGCCCTTTAAAGTTGCAATGGGCTTCTGGACAACAAACATCTTGCCTTTGTCAACCATTGACTGAATATCCATTCCGAGATTTTTTCCGCTTGAGTGCAGCACTTCAAGATTCTCTTCTGTGGTTATGAATATCCCGTTTTCATTACAGTCCTTTGCGCCGTAATAAATGAACTCCAATGCAAGCAAGGTCTTGCCGGTTCCGGGCGCGCCTGTCACTAAGATGTTAGAATCGCGCCTTAAGCCGCCCTTTAGAACATGATCAAGACCCGGTACTCCTGTTTTTATCAGCTCAGCCAATTTATCACCTTTTTTTGTTAATTTAGCTGATACTCATATAAAAGATTTATGTTTTTGTTATTTATCCAACGAAAAGTTTATATTGATGGCTTCAGATTTGCTCAATAAAAAAGTGGTGCAAATGCTGGAAGTTAAAGAGATGTCGGAAATCGCAAGAGGAGCAATCTCTCGTCCTTCGGCTAAGAATAATCCAGCGATTTCCGAGCATGCTCAAAAACCTTTGGTTTTTGACATTTTTAAAAAAGAGGCCAAAAGCCTGAAGGACTACATAATTCTTATAACAGCCAACGCCAAAAACTGCCAGAAGGCAATAATTGATGTGCTGAAGTTTCTCGTCAATGAGCAGGGGATTGCCGGAGTCTATGTGGCCCTGAACAAGCCGTACGAGATTATGCAGAGGAATCTTGAAAACAATGGAATAGACTCAAGGCTTATTATTTTTATAGATGCCACTTCCAGAGCAGAGGGAAGCAAAAAGGTGGGCAACTGCCTTTACATTGGAAGCCCTGAAAAGCTGAGTGACATGTCAGTCGCAATGGACCAGGCAGTCAAGGCCTTGCCAACCGATGAGAAATTTCTGGTGTTTGACTCGTTGAACACCTTGTCAATCTTCAACAGGCCTGCGACAGTGGCAAGGTTCATCCATTTCCTGGCAGGGAAGATGAGGGAGTGGAAGATAAAGGGCGTTATAATAACACTTGAAAAGGAAACCGAGCAGGCGCTGCTGGACGAGCTTACCCAGTTTTCAGACTTTAGAATAGACTTAGGAGGTGAGCCTTGATGGCGCATTTGATAGTAGTAAGCATCACGACTGTGATTTTTGGAGTTGCCTCTCTTTTGCTGATATCGAGGGCCAGAAACAGGCTGAGTGAAGGATCCATAAGAAAATACCTGGACAATTTTGCCATTTGCCTGGCATTTATAGTTGTCTTTTCGATATGGCAGACTGCAAGAAGCATATTTGGCATTGACATACAGGTGGAAGGGCTTGGCACCTATCCCGAGTACATCTTCATCGTATTTGCTTACATCGCATTCATAATTGCCTCTTTCAAGGTGCTTAAGATAAGCGAGGAATTCGGCTTCAAGGAAGACGGCAGAAAAATTGAGCAGCTGATTAAGCAAACAGAGCAGGCAAAAAATGCACCAAGAAAGGCAGCAAAATCCGGCAGAAAAGCCAGGTAAAAAATGCCATGAAATCCCAAGTCAGCGTCGAGTACATGATGGTAATGGGCTTTGCTGCCTTGATGACTGTGCCTTTATTGCTTATTTATTATGCTTATTCATCCGACACAAACGACTCTGTTGCGGCAAGCCAGGCATTGCAGATATCCAGAAAAATCATTGACTCGGCCGAATCCGTATATTATCTTGGCAAGCCATCCCAGACTACCTTGAAATTAAATTTTCCCGATAGGATAGAGTCGGTAAGCTTGGCAAACAGGGAGCTTACATTTAAGATAAAAACAAAGGAAGGGATAACAGATATAGTGCAGGTCTCCTCTGTCAATATGAGCGGCAGCCTGCCGGCAACGCAGGGCATCCATGTCATTACAATAAAAGCAGAAGACGGCTATGTCCAGATAACATCAAATTAATGCTGCATAAATTAATTAAAAAAAGAGGTGGAATATTGAGTTCTAAGGCGCAGATTAGCATGGAATTTTTCATCTTTGTAGGGCTGGCTTTCCTGATAGCCATAGCCTTTGAGCTTGTCTCCCTTGACCAGCTGAATGACTTCAGAATCCAGAAAGAAGAGGAGGCTGTAAAGGACCTTGCGCTGAAGCTTCAAAAAGAGATGCTGATAGCCGCCTCTGTTGAAGACGGATACGTAAGGGTTTTCGAGGTTCCGAATAAGCTGGACACTACAATAAACTACACATTAACGACGCAGAATTCAACAATAACTATACAATCTAAAAATGCCCTGTATATAGTGTCTATACCCAGAACTGCAGGGAATATCAGCAAAGGCTTTATTACTATCAACAAAACAGGCGGAGTCATATACATAAACAGCAAGCCGTCTTTTTTTACTAACAAAAACACATGCCAAAATGCTCAAGATAGCGGTCTGTGCGCTGGTTTAGACATAGCATATGGTGCTGGCTATCAAGCAGCATGCTGTAGCGAGCATAATTTGTGTTGTTAATCAAATCAAAACGAAATAATTAAATACAACTTCCTTCAAAGTATTAAAAAACACATAAAAAAGGTGATTTAAATGGCTGAAGCGCCAACTGGTGTAAAGGTTATTTCTGTTTTGTTTTACATAGGAGTTGTGCTTGAGCTGCTTTTTGCGATATTGGTGTTTGTAGGCGCAGGCTTTGTATCCCAAATACCGGGCTTGAGTGTTTTAGGCGCATTAGGCACTGGATTGTTTGTTGTTATGGGAGTCATATTGATTGGATTGGCAGTCCTTAGCTTTTTCGTCGGAAGAGGCTTGTGGAAAGCCCAAAAATGGGCAAGGATTGTTGCAATAATATTTTCTGTTTTAGGAGTATTGATGGCATTACTGGGAATGGTTCAGGGGCAGATCGCAAGCAATGTAATAAGCTTGGTTGTAAGCGGAGCAATTGGCGGCTACTTGTTGTTCAGCAAAGATGTCAAGGCTGCATTTGTATAGATGATAATAAAACAAAGACATTTCACATTTTTTCTATTTATTTTTTTAATCATAGTAATTTCTGCATGTAAGGTTGAAGTCCAGCAAACTGCTACAATAACCCCCACACCATCTGAGCAGCAGCAGACACCACCTCAAGAAGCTCAATCTCAAACCATTCCACCAGTTCCAACAACTATATCTACAACAAACATAAACTCTGTTAAATGCGATGGGCAAGCTTACAATTTATTGGTCAAGCCAAATCATTTGATAATGTGGATTATGGTTGAAGCTGTGAACAGGCAGAAAATTCTTGACCTCAACTCAGAAGGCTTGATAGAAGAATTCAATGAGGTTATCAGAAATGATGGTGCTTCCTCAATTCCAACAAAACAAACTTATAAAGGAATGGATGCAGGAATCATTTCTTCTCGCGGTTTGGGGGAAATAAGCGTTCTGTCAGGCTGGACTTTTTTTGTAGCTAATTTAAAGGTTGAGAATGCTGACAAGGTAAGACAAAGAATCCAAGCACTCAAGGAAGTTAAAGTGGGCACTGGCTACGGCGGTTATGGCATGGGCGACATATGGGGCAATTCAAACGATAAGGATATAATATTCGAGTTTAAGTGCAGAATTCCAACAGGCCCAGGCAGGATTGTGGTGTACAGCAACATAGCAGAAGCCAGTTTTACAGCAACAGGGCCTAAAAGCTATAATGGAAAAGGAGCCTGCTTTCAGGCATTTGATGCGCCTCCAGGCGAGTACACTTTTGTTTTTGATGATGTGCCTGGCTACACTGCTCCAGGCAAAATGGTATCATCCGGGCTTAAATTGGCTTTAGCACCGGAGGGCCTATTAAAGTTTGGCGCAACCTATACATCAACTCAGCCAGCAAGCGCAGGTACTCTCGTGGTTATCACCAACTTGCCAGAAGCGGCTTTCACAATTACAGGGCCTGCAAGTTACTCTGGCAGCGGAACTTGTTGGACTCAATCAAATGTTCCTTTCGGGCAATATGAAGTGAGCCTTAATGATGTGCCTGGCTATGAGCTTTCTTATTTCGACAAGAAGAAAACTATTTATGTTTCTTCCGGCTTTGGAATGCAGACAGCTGAAGTGGAGTACAAGAAAATAGGTGAAGAAAATTAGATGAAGATTAAATTTCTGTTGACGTTGTTTTTTATGATTTTTTTGATGAGTTGCGCTTATCAGGAATTTGGCTCTTTGGATTTCTCTGAATCAGCCAAAGATGAATTAAGGCAGCTCTTGCAGAAACCGCTTCCTGATGCTTTTGATGCAACTTACAATTTTCGCTCCAGCTTAGGAGCCCAGAGTTTAGCGGACATTACTTTTCGCAATGCAAAGCAAGGAAACAACCAGCGTAAAGATATTTTTGGCCATATTTTTGGATTTAACTTAAGTGCTTACTCGGTAATTAATAATAATCAGCAAGTAACGTGTGCATTATTTGATAATGAATGGAAATGTGACTATGGTGAAAATGTTTGCATTGAAAAAGACAAAGGAAAATTATGCCAATCAGTCTCACAAGAGGGTATTCCACCAGCAATAAAGCCAGAAATGCTTGCAAAAGCAAAAGTTGCAAAAACTGAGCAAAAACAAATTATAGATGTGCAAGTGCAATGCTATAAAATTCTCTCAACGGAAGGTGGCAATAAAGCATTGACAGAGGTGTGCTTCAATCAAGACGGAATTATAATGTCAATAGCAATCAATGCTAAATTATTCCAGGCAATTTTTGAGGCAAAATCATATTCAACAAATGCGCCTTCTGATGCATTTATTTTGCCTGCAATCGTTACAAAGGATGAAAAGGCACCCAAAACAAAAGAAGCGCCAGCATTGCCTCCAAAGCCAAAGTCAGGTAGAAATACTGCTTTAACTATAATCTCAAATCCAAGCGGTGCGTCTGTGTATTTGGACGATTCTTTTATTGGAATTGCTCCGATTAGTGTGCAAGCACCATTAGGAATCCATCTTGTAAAATGCACATTGGAAGGCTATGTTGATGCTTATACCTCTGTTGGAGTAACAGAAGAAGGTGCTGATGCAGGAGTTGCTGGTGCTGAAGCTACATGCAATATGAAGAGGTGATAACAAAAAATCGATAAAACGAAAATTATTTATATACAAGATTTAATAGATAAAACTTTAGTTTAATCTCAAAAAAAGAGGCTTTAAATGAAAAAAAATGCTTTAATTTCTTTATTATTTCTATTAATTATGCTCGTCGCTGTTGGCTGTAAAACTGCTGAACAGGGTAAATCCACAAAACCAGCATTATCAGAGCTTCAAATCGAAGCCTGCAATTCAGCAGATGCCGCAAAAACATGCGACACAAGGCTTGTAGAAGTTGGCATTGTGCTTAAAGAAGATTGCTGCAAAGAGTTAGGAAAATGTTGTTGAATAAAAAAATAAAATTCATATTAGCGCCTCTAATAATTACCATAATCTTGCCATTAGCTTATTCCCAGCAAACATGTACTGCTGCTGAAATCAAAGATGCTTTAAGAAAAGCGTTGTTTGAATACTTTGAAGCGCCTGCTTCATCAAAGCTCGCTGTAAATGAAATCAAGGACTTTCTTCATTTTTATATCAGCATAGATTCAAATCAGCTTACAACTGATTGTAGCGGCTCAGGTCCGCTTTCAGGCAAGCCGTATTATCTGATGTTAGGGGTTGCAAGAAATATAGACAGAGGAATTCCAAAATGCGGTGATGGAACAGAATATGGTAAATGCTCGTCAAATGTGCCGAATTATTGCTATGGGGGCAGGCTAGAAGAGAGATGTAGATTGTGTGGATGCCCAAGCGGTAAAGCTTGCTCTTCTACAGGAACTTGTGTTGGCGAAACAGCAAAGCCTGTTGAAAGCCAGATTTGTGAGAAAGACGTAAGAATAACAACAAATTCTGCAGACCAAAGAAATCCTGCTATTTATGGGGACAAGATAGTTTGGACAGACTATAGAAATGGGGTTGATAAGCCGTATATTTATATGTATGATTTAGCTGCTGGAAAAGAAACCCAGATAGCTCAGGGTGTAGGCCCCGCTATTTATAAAGATAAGATAGTTTGGACAGATTATAGGGATACAAAGAATTATACTGGCTATAATTTCTATGGCAGAGGGGATATTTACATGTATGACATAACTACGGGAAAAGAAACCCCAATATCCACAGTGATAGGAAGCCAGCTAGCCCCGCATATTTATGAAAATAAAATAGTATGGTATGACTACAGGGATAGTAACTCTGATACAGATATTTACATGTATGACCTAATTACAGGAAAAGAAACTAAGATTGGTGGAATAACGGGGCTTGATAATAATCCCCGTATTTATGGTGATAGGGTTGTTTGGTTTGTTTACAATAGCAACACTCGTGATTGGGATGTTTACATGTACGAGATATCTACTGGAAGACAGACTCAGATAACAAAAGGCCAAGATAGCGAAGTATGGCCCTATATTTATGGCGATAAAATCGTATGGGTTACTCAATATGAAAGTAGAACTAATGAATTCCCTGTTTATTTGTATGATATAAATACAAAGACGCAAACCAGAATAACATCACACTCTTCTACAAACTTTTTCCCGAAGATTGATGGTAATAGAATTGCATGGATGGATTATAGAAGTTACAGTAATTCCAATCCGGATATTTACATGTATGATTTAGCTACAGGAAAAGAAACCCAGATAACAACAAATGTATTAAGTCAGGGAACTCCCGCTATTCATGACAACAAGATCGTATGGGAAGACAATAGAAATGGCAACTATGATATTTACATGGCAACTTTGAGTGATGCAGCTGGCAAGTGTGTGTCGTCCCAAATCCCAACAGAGCCTATTACAGAACCTATTCCGCCTGTACAAGCTTTACCTAATCCTCCACAAATAACAAGCATTAATCCCTCTACAGGATCACCAAACACACAAATAACGCTTACTGGCACAGGTTTCACTCCAACAGGGAACTCTATAAACTGGGGCGATCATCTTAATGCTATAAGAGATTTGCCTTCTTCTGATGGAAAAACACTTGCATTTCCTGCGCTGTCAATGCAATGCCCTCAAAAAACTTGCCCAGTTTCTGTTACTAACGCAAATGGCACCAGCAATCCTGTTGCATTTAATTTGACTCATCGCCCAGCAAAAAAACCTCACAAAGGGCCGCCGCATGTTAAAATCCTAACTCCCAACGGCGGAGAAAGATTTGTCAAAGGCAAAGATAAAATCAACATTAGCTGGTCTGGAGGACTTGATAGCGTGATGCTGGTACTTGAGGTGCGCAATACACAGCCATATTATATACCAGAAAAGAGTTCCAAGTATGAGTTTTACTACTCTTCGGGCCCACAAATGATTATTGCCAAGGACTTGCCGCCTTCTGGTTCTTATGAATGGGACGGCAAAATGCTTTGTGGATGGGCTTACAATACAAACACACTGGCCTATGATGAGTATCAGTGTCCTATCGCATCATCATGGCCGCAATACATTTTGGGTTTCTACAAAATTGAGGCCATTTCTCAAGATAAAAAGGGAGAAAAAATTGATTACACAACGTTATATGACGGAGAACATGATAATTGGGACGAAAGCGATGATCCTTTCTTGATAGTAAATCAAGCCACTATTTCTTCGCTCGAGGTTGTTTCTCCGAATGGAGAGGAGCGATGGATGCCGGGAGAAATTCCTTATTGGTGGACAGATGCCGATTACTTTCTTTATCCATGGTCTTGGTCAGGAACGTTCGCGCCTTTTGCGTGGAACGTAAATGGTTTTTCGTCTTACAACTCTTTGACCTGGGAGCTCCAGCCTGTTTCAATCAACATCTTGAAGGGCGGAAAATTCTTTATGACGTTATATTCCGGTGCAATGTATCACGGTGCAAACTGGGATCAGCACATCAACGATCTCCATATTCCGCCTCTGCCCGCAGGAGACGATTATACGACAGAGATTATCTTTCACGGTCCCAATGGCGATGTAAAGGGGTATTCAAGCAAGCCGTTCAGTATTGGAATTATTCCGGGAGTAGTTGGCATCAAAGCATCAGTATACGATAAATTTACAAATTCACGGTGGCAGATTCCAAACGGCTTTTCGATGCTAGGATATACGCCCATAATGTATCCGGGCACTCGCAAAGACGGTACGCCGTTTTTCCGGCTTTTCCCCGACTGGTGGAATAAAGAATTTAATTTTGGGATGAACACCGATGACGCTAGCTTGGCTACGCAAAAAGCAAGGATTGAGTGGGATTTCCATGTGCCAGGAACCACCATTTCGGTTGCAAAAAAATCAGACGGCAACATTGAGGCGCTTTTGGATATCATAGATGGCAAGTCAGAGCCGCTCCACATTCCGGTGGTTGACTCAAAAACATCTCTTCAGAGCCCAATGTGGACTTCAGCAGGACTGTATATCTCATCTGATATTGATGCAAGATATCGCGTTGAATATGCGCCTGACGGAAAGACATTTAGCGGTTCTCTGGCAGCTGCGAGTCCGCCGTCTCAATATTATTGGTGGCCAACAACCGCATGGACACGAAATCATGCCCCGCTGAAATATGACGGGATCAGGGTGGTCTTAACCGATAGCGCGGGGAAAGAATATGCAGCTCCGCCGCTTCAGCCGCTTGGTTTTGAGTATAGCTATCTTGGCTACGCGCTATTGAGATTCGAAAAGGGGAACTTCAAATGGCAGTTTCCTTCAACCATTGCAGTTGTCTCGCCAAACGGCGGGGAGTGGTGGAAAGTGGGCACTACCCAAACTATTCGCTGGAACGTGAATAACCCGTCGGACTCGCTGTATCGCTTCGGAGGCAACAAGGTATATATTTTCCATACGAATGGCTATTATGACGTGTGGGGTTGGTGGGATTTATCGTATAGCTACGGCCAGCTTATCGGCTCCGCGGATCTATCAGCCGGAAGCTTCAACTGGACTATTCCCACGAGCACACCTCTTGGTGGAGGCCGCATCAGGGTAGTGGTAAGCCGCGGCGATCCGCAATACTATGGGTGGGATTGGCTTGATTATAGTGATGGTAAGTTCGGAATTGCTAGTTAATTATAAACTTAATTTCTTTTATTGAATTTTAAAGAAAGCGCATTTAATAGCGGCAAAGTTTATTCTATCTGCAATTCGAAAACT
>Ga0209541_10008984_pt1 | contig 16303 bp, 14 predicted proteins | sample RifCSPlowO2_01_FD_184027 | JGI IMG/M metagenome (GOLD analysis project Ga0209541, IMG submission 184027) | Groundwater microbial communities from Rifle, Colorado - Rifle CSP2_plank lowO2_0.1 (SPAdes) (version 2) | ecosystem: Environmental > Aquatic > Deep subsurface > Groundwater | place...
ATATAACATTAAAAGATTCGTCGGAGCAGATAATTCCGACTGTTCTTATTTTTGAACAAATCGGAAATTTTTCGATTTCTCAAACCGAAAATGACATTGACCCCAAAAAACTTTTTAGCAAAGAAAATGGTGTTTATGTTGATGACAGTTTTCACAAAATTTTAACGGAAACCAAAACATTTAATTCTGGCGATTGCCCACTTGCCTCTATTAAAATATTAAAGACGACAAAAAGCACAAATGACTCACTCCTTTTTACACAAGCAGGACATAAAAGCTTGATGAGCATAAAAGAATTTAGTAAATCGTTTCATGCTATTTTCTTAGTTAAACCAAATCTGGAACTGGATAATTTGCACATAAAAAGTGGATTTAACAGTAATTTTTTTGTGCAGACAAGTCATGGAATATTTACTTTTCGTGTTTGGCGTAATGTTATTGATGTGGGATATAAGTGGGGAATAGATGCCTTGCCCTTGAGCGCCAATAACGGCTCAATTGGAAAAGATGAAATAATTTTTTCTCTTTAATTATTTTTTCAAAAATCTCCCGTAAATTTACGGGAGATTTTTTTATGGATCTTGAAAAAATAAAAAAACTATGATAGTATTAACAAGAATACATTTTCGTTAAAAATTAAAAACATGGAAACAATACACCCAAAAATTATCCAAGGAGGTATGGGAGTAAATATCTCCAATTGGATTTTGGCTCGTACTGTTTCTATGCTGGGCCAACAAGGTACACTTTCTGGCGTAATGTTAGAAAGAACGTTTGTAAATTTATTACAACGAGGTGATCCGGATGGAAATATAAGGAGAGCCCTAGCACATTTTCCTTTTCCGAATCTTGCAGAAAAAGTATGGAATAAATTTTTTGTAGAAGATGGAATATCTGAAGGAGTTCCGATGAAAGGATTTCCTGTATTTGTGGTAAAACCGCCTGACTTACTTGTTGCACTTGTTATTTGTGCAAATTTCGCATTTGTGTGGCTTTCAAAAGAAGGTCACGACAATCCAGTTAGTATTAATTATCTGGAAAAAGTGGCTATGCCACATCCATATGCGATAACTGGCGCAATACTTGCTGGTGTTGATCGAATAACAATGGGAGCTGGAATTCCACTGCATGTACCTCAACTGATCAATTCCATTTACGAATGGAAAGTTGCCACTTATCCTGTACCTGTTGTAGGTAAAGATAATACGAAATGGAATTATGCAATGAGTTTGGATTTACCAAACTTTTTAGGAAAAAGACCTAATGGACTCAAGAAACCCGGATTTATTCCTATAGTTTCTACAAGTAAATTAGCTTCTGTGTTGGCGCAAAAACTAAAAGGAAGTATTCATGGCTTTGTTGTGGAGGAACCGACAGCCGGTGGACATAATGCTCCACCAAGGGAACCAGTACTTAATGAAAATGGAGAACCATTGCCAGTTTATGGCCCAAAGGATTATGCAGATTTTCGTCAGATGGTAGATCTTGGTTTGCCGTTTTGGGTTGGTGGTTCTTATGCAAATCCCGATGGTTTAGCGCGCGCGCTTTCTTTGGGCGCACAAGGTATTCAAGCTGGCTCTATTTTTGCTCTTTGTCAAAATTCTGGAATGCGCCTTGATATTCGTAGAGAAATGCGTAAACATGGTTTCAATGGAACACTTGAAATACAAACTGATATGCGAATTTCGCCAACCTCTTATCCATTCAAAAAAGCTTTGCTTTCTGGAACAATTTCGGAAGAAGCTGTCTATAATGCAAGGACTCGCATATGTGATATTGGTGGGCTTGTATATTTGTATGAAAAAGAAAATGGCTCTATTGGATATAGGTGTCCAGCTGAACCAGTTGATAAGTATGTAAAAAAGGGTGGTGATATTAAGGATACTGTTGGTAGAGGATGTTTATGCAACGGACTTTTTGCTACCGCTGGAATGAATACAGAAGACGAACCTCCTGTTGTGACGATAGGAGATGATTTGAGTTTTTTAAAAAAAGTTATGGCAAATAAAAATAGCTCTTATGGTGCCAAAGATGCTATAAACTATTTGCTCGGTATTGTGTAAAAAGCAACCCTGTCGTTCGCGAACGACGGGGTTTTTTTATTTAAATATGGTATAGTATAGTGTCGACATATCATTAATAGTTAAAAGCATCGCGTCGCGCTTCATTGAGTACAATGACCTACTGGGTTAAAGGACAATTGCGCGACATGATTTTGCAAAATCATAAATGGTATCAACAATAATTGTAGTATTCATAATATTATTTTTCTTAAGCACTTCACTTCGTGTAGTCAAAGAGTATGACAGAGGTGTTATATTTTTTCTTGGTAAATGTACAGGAGTTCGTGGGCCGGGACTTATCATTCTTATTCCAATTTTAGAACAAATGACGAGAGTGGCACTCCGCACCGTTACGATGGACATACCATCTCAGAAAATAATCACCAAAGATAATGTGTCTATTGATATTGCAGCCGTGGCCTATTACCATATTATTGATGCTCAAAAATCTGTTGTGGCTATTGAAGATGTATACAAAGCAGTAAATCAAATTAGCCAGACTACAGTGCGAAATGTAGTTGGGCAATTCCAGCTTGATGAACTTTTGTCTCAAACGCTTCTTATAAATCAAAAAATAAAAGATGTTATTGATTCACACACAGAGCCATGGGGTGTACAAGTAACAGCGGTTGAAATAAAAGATATTTTCCTTCCAGAAAATATGCAAAGAGCAATGGCAAAAGAAGCCGAAGCAGAAAGAGAGAGACGTGCCAAGATTGTGGCAGCCGAAGGAGAATTTCAAGCAGCGGTCAAGCTAGGTCAAGCAGCAGATATTATTTCAGCTCACCCCGTAGCCTTACAACTCAGAACACTTCAAACAATGGCAGAAATAAGCATAGAAAAAAATTCAACAATTATTTTCCCTGCACAATTTATGACTACTGTTTCTGAAGCGATACAAATGATAAAGGGTGATAGTAAATCCAAATAGTTTGAGTTTTTAAATCTAATATTTTTTAATGCACTTAAATATCAAAAAAACACTGTTAACACTGTTCGGTATTTTTGTTGTTTTTTGTTTTTGGTATGGATTAAAGACTCCACCCACTGTTGGTGATTGGCAGGAACAATTAGTTATTATTCCTCATGCAGAATTTGATGGAAATTTAGTAACCATAAAAAATGTTAGAAACTTTCGTTATTATCCGACAGAGGCAGATATGCACGTCGGCTATTATGACAAAACTTATAATTTAGATGACATCAAACAAGTTTGGTATGTGACAGAACCTTTCAATGAACACAAGTCAGCTGCGCACACTTTTGTTTCTTTTGAATTTAATAGTGGTGATTTTTTGGCCATTAGCATAGAAGCTCGTAAAACAAAAAATCAAACATACAGCATCATGAAGGGAATGTTTAAAACATATCCACTTGTATATATAGCAGCGGATGAGAGGGATGTGGTACTGCTTCGTGCAAATATACGCAAAGACAATGTTTATATTTATCCAGTAAAATTAGAAAAGCCTGAGAATGCCAAAATACTTTTGATTGACATGCTTGAGACAATGAACAATCTCGCTGTTAAGCCAAAGTGGTATAATACAATGTTTTCAAGTTGCACTTCAAGTATAGCCAAGCATGTTAATAAATTAAGTCCGGGGCGCATCTCACAATTTTCTTGGCAATTGTGGTTGACCGCGTCCGCAGATGAACTTGCTTTAAAGCACGGACTTTTGGATATAGATCTTTCTATTGAAAAAGCGAGAGAAAAATTTAATATAAATAAAATATCTGAGGAAGTAGGTGACGCACCCAATTATTCACAAGAAATTAGGAAATTTTAAAATATATTTTTTGTGCTATAATTAATTTATTATTAAAAAATAACAAAAATCATATGGGAAAAGGAGATCATAGACAAAGAAAGGAAGTTAAGAAGCCAAAGAAGACACCAAAGAAGTAACTTCAAACTAAAAAGCCGAGCCTTTTAAAAGGCTCGGCTTTTTTTTGCTCAATTTGCTTTTTTTTACCAAAGGAATAAACTAAATGTATTATGAAAAACTTTCAAAACAACAATAATAAAGGTGAGGGTTTGGGCGTGGGTAATAGTGGAAATAAGCAAATGTTTCAAGCTGTTTGTAGTGAGTGTAAAAAGGATTGCGAAGTGCCATTTCGTCCTTCGTCTGACAAGCCAGTTTATTGCAAGGAATGTTTTAGTAAAAAGAGGGGAGGAGGTAATCAATCAAATTCTTCAAGAGGTGATAGGCCAAATTTTCAACCTCATCATCCACCTCGACCTGATCATAAGCCAATGCCACCACACGATGACACAAGAAGGCAGTTGGCGGAAATGAATAGCAAGCTTGATCGCTTGATTGGTGCCATAGAGAAAATGAGCGTACCACAAGCAGATTTTGTTGTGCCTACACCAAAAAAGACAAAAGAAACAAAAATTACTAAAAAGAAAGTGGCTATAAAGAAGAAGAAATAGAGGGGTTTACCCCGTCGCTCGTGAGCGACAGGGTTGACAGATTTTGATATTTATGCTATTATACTAGCAAGGTTTTTTGGTGTTCTTTAGAAATCAAAATAACCAAAAATATTTAAGATATGTTTTTCTCAGCCGCCCTACGGGTTTGTACAGGTGGTCCGTTGGAGGACCTAAGACGAAAGTCGAGGCTGAATTTGTTTTCTTTCCCCTGGCTCCGATATCTCCGAAAGATGTATTGGGCAATAAGTAAGGGTGAAATTCCCTTAAAGAAACAAAAACAAAAGTCGAGCACCGTGAATGGCCCTCGACTTTTTTGTTTTCACGAAAAAGCCCTGACGTCATCCGTCGGGGCTGTTTTTTTATTTCAAATTTTGATATATTTCTTTTATGTCACTATCAATCGGTATTGTAGGATTGCCAAATGTGGGAAAATCCACGCTATTCAACGCACTCACGAAAAAAGGTATGCCGGCTGAAAACTATCCTTTTTGTACCATTGATCCATCTGTGGGTATCGTTCCTGTGCCTGACGAAAGAGTTGCAATTTTGTCCAAGTTTTCCAATTCAGCCAAAACAATTCCTGCTGTTATAGAATTCGTAGATATTGCCGGACTTGTGGCTGGGGCTGCCAAGGGCGAAGGATTAGGAAATAAATTTCTTGCTAATATTCGTGAGACAGATGCGATACTTGAAATGGTGCGACTTTTTGCCGTGAAGCAAGAGAAGGGCGCAGAGATAATGCATGTGTATGGAGATGTAGATCCACTTCGCGATATCAAGGTTATAAATCTAGAGCTTATTATTGCCGATCTTGAAACAGCCGTGAAGCATAGATCTGTTATTGGCAAAGATATAAAGCGTGGCGACAAGGACGCCATAATAGAAGATGGTGCTTTGCAAAAATTGATTGTAGCGCTCGAAGCGGAGCAGATGGCAATAACTATAAAATTTGATGAAAAAGAAATGGTGAAGATGAAGCATTTACAATTGCTGACAATGAAGCCGATTTTGTATTGTCTCAACAAGCGTGCTGGTGCGCAAAATCTAGATGAGACAGACCCCGGAATTTTCAAAGATGTTACGGATTATATTTTATCTACTGGAGCGAGATTCGTAGTCGTCGATGCTAAAATAGAAGATGAACTCAAGGAATTTGAGGGGGGTGAAAAAGATGAAATGCGTAAAGAGTTTGGTGGTCGTGATGACGGAATAAATAATTTGATTAGTGAAGCATATAAGCTACTTGGACTTGAAACATATCTAACAACGGGAGAAGATGAGACGCGCGCTTGGACAATCAAGAAGGGAAGCACAGCGCCTGTAGCTGGCATGGCGATACATACAGATTTTAAGGAAAAGTTTATTCGCGCAGAAGTTGTATTTTGGAAAGATTTACTTGAGTCAGGTTCTTATGGTGTCGCTCGCACGAAGGGACTTGTTCGAACAGAAGGCAAAGAATACATAGTTCGTGATGGCGACGTCATAGAATTCAAAATTTAAAATTTTAAATTCAATCACCCCGATTTTTTTTGACAACTTTACTAATATATGATATTATGGCAAGCGTAGAACATTAAAATAAATGATATGAAAATCCTGCTTGTTGAAGATTCTGCTTTGTGTAGGAAGGCGCTCACTATGGATTTGCCTCCTGATATAGAAGTCATTGTGGCGGTAAATGTGGTAGAGGCACAAAAAGCCTTGTCTGAAAATAAAGATATTCACATTGCTATCGTTGACGGTACTTTAATAGAAACAGGTGATGGTGTGGTTTTGGCTAAGGAAATCTTAAAAGAGTTTCCTGAAATCATAGTTGTTGCAAACTCAACCGATGCCGATTTAAATAAAGAATTTAAATCTCTCGGTTGTGTCTATATTGCCAAGGATGGTAAGCATAATGGAGATCATATTAAAAAAATTTTGGATGATATGTCCTAAAAAAGCCCTGTTTCGATTTATCGAAATGGGGGCTTTACTTTTTAGACAAAAAAGAATATAAACTATAGGAACCTAAAATCTTTTACAATGACAATAGCAACCAAGACACTTAAGGAAGAAGAAAATGATGCTTTTTCCAAATTTTTCTATTTTATTTATCGTAATGGTGGAACAAAAGTAACTTATCCTGAACATATGGATAAAAAATGTGAACGCGTGATGATAAATCACATGGAACTTCGTGGATGGAAAAGCGACGATGTTGACCCCGAAAAATCGGTTTATGGTGAAGCCACAGCAAAAAGATTTCAAGAAGAATTACAATATGTCGCTTTTTTTCATAAGGGGCTCAAAAAACTCTATGACGGAACAGAATATCCCACAGAAGGAAAATGGTACGAGGAAGCCAAAAGAAAAATTAATGCCGCGTGGTTGGCGAGTGGCCACACAATTATTCCTGAGGAATATAAGTAAAAAAATAACCCTGTCGCTCGCGAGCGACGGGGTTTGCTTTTTAGGTTTGTTTTGTTATATTTGAACCAAGTTGGATTAATTCAAATTTTTTAAAATTGGATTTTTAAAATAAGGAACATATTTTTCCACGACGAGGTGGGTAAGAGCCAAATCAATACCAATATTGATAATGACTTCTTCTATTTCCGAAACACTTTTGTCTCCGAAAATTTCAGAGAAATTTGATTCAGGTTTATTTCGCAATGAATATACAGCCACTAACTCGAATAAGTTTTTTATCCCGAGTCCTTTACAGCCATTTATCACCCTCGGTGACAAATTCAATGTCTCCGAGCCTATATCAAGGCTCAAAATCTCAAGCAATTTAGCATCCATCTTTATATTATTTAAAGAAGAATCCCTATAATTCTATCAGACTATGGTGTGCTTGTCAAATGATTAGGGCTTTGCTATAATAAGTATTATTATTTTAATCAATAAGTGTCGCGCTTCATTGAGCACAATGACCTACTGGGTCAAAGGACAATTGCGCGACATGATTTTGCGAAATCATATGAAACTAAAGAAAACTTTTCCAAAAACAGGCGATTATGGTTATAAGGAAAACCCGCCAGAACAAAGTGAGCTAACAAGAGAGTATGTTGGCGAAGATGAGAGGTTGGTCATACAAAATGACCCAGAATACAAAAAGGCTCTTGAATTTAATGTTGAAAATATAAGTTCAGAAAATGACCTAGGGTCTTTTCAATTTGAAGATAGTTCTTTTGAATTTTCAAGTGAAGACGCCAAGGCTGATTTAGAAGATAAACTTTTTATAGAAAGATATGCCAAGGAAATAGGAATTGATTTAACGCCATTTGACGAGCAAGATATTTTAGGTAAAAGAACAGCAGATTTTAAAAACAGAAAAGAGCAAGAAGAAAAAGCAAAGAAGCTGAAAGACAGAGAAATAGAAATGGAAAAAAAGAGAGCAATAAGATTTGGGTATTCCGTACCAGATTTTAAGAAAATGGAAGAATCTTTTCTTTTCGAGGAAGTTTTAAAAAATAAAAAATTACAAGACATTGAATCTTCTCGACCAACATTTGCTAATGGAGATCCAATGAAAGATGAGCAGATAAATGAAGTTATTCAAGAATATGAAGTGGCAAAAGCAGAAGCTAGAGCAACTAACAATTGGGGTAAGTTCAATGATACTTTTAATAAAACAGAGCAAGTGTTAATGAAAAAATGCAGTGTTTTTCAGTATTTAAAAAAAGTGGCCGGAGTGGAGCCAACGAGATATGCTGATGGCTCAGGAATCCCAGTTGAGCAAAGAAAGAAGCTCGCAACAGAATATGCGGAATTAAAAGAAAAAAATCCAATTAAGTTTGCTAAGATGAAAGTAGAGTCTAAAGAATGGCATCTCAAAAAATTTAATTGGGAAAAAGAAGTTTATAATGGTAGAGAATCCATTGTTAGTTGGAATAAAGGCAAGAGAGGTATTGTAGAAAAATACGAACTTGTTAATACTCCTAAAGATATGAATATGGGCGATATGGCGAATTTCTTTATTGTGCAAAACTTTATTCCTATCACAACAAAAAAGGGAACCAAAATGAATATTTTTAGGGTATTATTGCGTCCACCATACAGTGTGCCAAAGGAAGAATTAAAAGATATTGAGGTAGAATAATTATGGTAAATAAACCAAAATTAAATATCGGATACTTTTTTCTTTCACTTGGAACACTAGGCACACTTATAGCCTCTGTTACTTCGTTTTTAAACCTTGCTTTTGAGGTGTTAAATAAAAAATATCCAGATATTTTAAATGCGACATATCAATATGGCTATAATAATTATGAATTTCAAAATTTAAGATCTTATCTTGCCACGCTCATAATAATTTTCCCGATATTTATTGTTCTGGCATATTTTTGGCGAAAAAAATCAAAAACCGAGAAAGGAGAAATGGATAATATTATTGAGAAATGGATAATTTATTTGGTGATTTTTTTGTCATCTTTAGTTATTGTGGTAGATTTAATTGCTTTAGTTCGTATTTTTATCGCAGGTGAAATTACGGAAAGATTTATTTTGAAAGCATCAACTGCCTTTTTTACCGCACTTGTTGTTGGAGGATATTATATTATTTTGATATTAGGACAAAAAAAGCGGAAATTACTTCTTTGGATTCTTGCTCTTGTCGGTATTGCCATGTTTGTGAAAGTAATAATTTTCAGTTTTATTGTTATGGGTAGTCCATTCAAACAAAGAGAACTTCAGCTTGATGAGCGAAGGGTGCAAGATTTACGAAGTATTCAGGGATACATAGTAAATTATTGGCAACAAAAAGAAAAATTACCTTCCAGTTTAGATGACTTAAAAGATCCACTCTCTGGTGTGTCGTTGCCTGTTCCACCCGGTTTTGAAAAAGGTGAAATTTATGAATATGCCAAATTAGAGAAAATGAAATTTCAGCTTTGTGGTACTTTTTCATTACCTATGCCAAAAGGTTGGCAAGAGTATCAAAATTACAAAGGTGGAATTACCCCGATGATGGGAATTGCCGAAACTCGTCCAGATGTTTCAGTCGGGCAAGGAGGGATGAGCGCGCCTATTTCTTCTGATGGTCTTTATTATCCTTATCCTTGGTGGGGAAGCACAAATGAATCATGGGATCATCAAGCAGGTAGGACTTGTTTTGATAGAACAATAGACCCAGAGAGATATCCACCGTATAAAATGATGAAGTCGCAGTAAAAGATAAGAAATAAATAGCCCCGTCCGCCAGCTGGCGGACGGGGCTTGCTTTTTCTACTATTTATGTTATTATATTTTTGAAATTTTAAAAACTGAATAAAATGAAAAAGCTTTTATTTTGCCTTTTGGCAACGATTATTTTTTGTTTGAGCGGTTTTGCTCAAACAACAACAAAAAAGAGTAGCCCCGAAAAAGAAGCCGCAAAAGAAAAAGCTCGACTTCGGGCTAAATATGCTCCTTTTGCAAGCAATCCATCAAAAGAATTAAAAAAAGATACCATGTCTATGGATGCACTCCTCTTTTGGAAGGCGTATTATGATTCCATTTATGCGCCAATTAATTTGGGGAAATTACAGTATTTTCCCAATGACGGAATTCACAAAACACTGGTTGTTATAGCGGAGGAATTAAACACCGTTGATGTTAGTGTTGCTCAGTTTGAGCGAGAAGTGAACGAGAGGCCAGAAAATGAGAATAAGTTCTACGAAGCAAGAAAGAATGTCTCAGTAAAAGATGGAAATGTGAGCGAAGAAAAACGTTCTGTTGTAGATTTAGATAATCTACCAATCGCATATATGATATGGATTGAAGGAGGAGAAGAACCTGATTCTGCCACTTTGGGTGAATTGCCGGATACATCAATAGATGCCATGTCTTTAACAGAGTATCTCAATTGGCAGATATATCTTTTAAAAACAACAGGGCGACTTGTTGATATGTTTTCCTCTACTATTTGTAGTGGAACGGCGCTTCGTGTTCGTAAAAAAGCCGGAGGAAATGTTTTTCCAATTGCTTCTTGCCCCGATGGAATACTTAAAATTGGATTTTTAGAAGAAAAAAATCCAGGTAATCTAAGTAATACAGGTATACGATCCGTATTTTCTTATGAGACATATAAAAAAATACAGGGCAAGAAAAAAGCTGCCCAAAAAGCAGCACAAAAAAAATAATCATTCCGAAAAGAATGATTTAACCCGCTGTTACAGGCGGGTTTTTTAATTGCGTAAAAGGGCTTATTTTGATATTCTTTTTAGTATCAATGAATCCCGTTAGAGGTAGCAAAGCAAAGCTTTGCGTAGAGTATCAACGGGTAGTAAGAATATTAATTAATCTTAATTAAATAGGTTTAGTGTTATTTTTTTTAACATAATGACCTCTAACGGGATGAAAAATTACAACCCTAAAAAAATTGAACTTAAGTGGCAAAAAAAATGGGAGGAAGACAAAATTTACAAAACTAGCGACGATCCCACTTTACCCAAACAATATATTTTGGATATGTTTCCTTATCCATCGGGAGAAGGTTTGCATGTTGGTCATCCACGAGGTTATATTGCTACAGATATTTATAGTCGAATGAAGCGCATGCAAGGATTCAATGTCTTACATCCTATGGGGTGGGATGCCTTTGGTCTACCCGCAGAAAATTTTGCCATTGCAAATAAGATACACCCACGCGAAGCGGTAGACAAAAATATTACAATGTTCAAAAAACAGCTTTCTATTATGGGAATGGATTATGATTGGTCGCGAGAAATAAACACCACAGATCCCGCTTTTTATAAATGGACGCAATGGATATTTTTACAAATGTATAAAAAAGGTTTGGCTTATGAGTCGTATGAGCCAATCAATTGGTGTTCAAATTGTCAGACAGGCCTTGCGAACGAAGATGTAGAAACTGATGGAACTTGCGAGCGCTGCGGAACAGTTGTGGAGAAAAAACCAATACGACAATGGGTGTTAAAGATTACCGATTATGCGGATAGACTTCTTGCAGACTTAGATAAGTTGCCCAAGTGGCCAGATGGAGTCAAAGATGCTCAGCGTAATTGGATTGGACGAAGACAAGGAGCGGAAATTGAATTTAAGCTAACATCTGGTGGTCAACCAATAGAATATACTATTAAGGTTTTTACAACCAGAGCAGATACGCTTTTTGGAGTTACTTTTTTAGTACTTGCACCTGAACATGAACTCTCGCAGTTTGTTTTGCCATATCAAAGAGAAGTTGAAAAATATATTGAGGATACTCAAAAAAAGTTTGAACTGGAAAGAGTTACTAAAAATAAAGAAAGGACAGGGGTTGAGTTAAAAGGACTTATGGCTGTAAACCCTGTAAACGGCAAAGAAATACCTATTTGGATTGCAGATTATGTTTTACCACATTACGGTACGGGTGCAGTAATGGCTGTTCCGAGACATAATAAAAATGACTATGAATTTGCAAAAGAAAAAAATCAAAAAATGATATGGGTAATTACGGACGCAGAATTTTCTGATACAACAAATAGTATACCCAATGAGTGCTATGAAGGTACAGAAGGTTTTCTTATAAACTCTGACGAATTTAATAGTTTTTCGTTAGATAAAGCCCGCGAAAAAATTACAAAAAAATATGGCAAAATTACTACTAGTTATCGTATCAAGGATTGGGTATTTTCTCGACAGAGATATTGGGGTGAACCAATTCCAATAATTCATTGTGATAAGTGTAGTGTTGTTCCTGTTCCAGAATCTGATTTGCCAGTATTACTACCAGAGGTCAAAAATTATGAACCAACAGGCACAGGAGAAAGTCCGCTTGCAAATATCATTGATTGGGTAAATGTACCTTGCCCAACTTGTGGTGGAAAAGCAAAAAGAGAAACAAATACGATGCCTCAATGGGCAGGAAGTTCTTGGTATTACCTCGCATATATAATGCGAGGAATTTCCAATTTAGAATTTTCAATTTCCAAATATAAAGATGTTTTAAAACACTGGATGCCAGTAGATGTATATGTGGGGGGAGATCATGCCACACGTCATCTTATATATGCGCGATTTTGGCATAAATTTCTTTTTGATATTGGTGTAGTTTCCAGCGAAGAACCATTTCCAAGATTAGAATTTCTTGGATTTATATTGGCGGAGGATGGCAGAAAGATGAGCAAGAGATGGAAAAATATTATAAATCCAGATGATATGGTGGATCGTTTTGGTGCTGATTCTTTTAGACTCTATGAAATGTTTATTGGGCCTTTTGAATACACAGCCCCTTGGAATACCAACGGCCTTGTTGGCACAACTCGCTTTTTAGAAAAAGTATGGAAGGTTGCTTCTCGAATAAACACTGAAGAAAATTCACACGAATTAGTCACGAATAATTCATTGGAGATATTATTACATAAAACTATCAAGAAAGTATCAGAAGACATAGAGAGTTTTAAATTTAATACAGCAATTTCCACAATGATGATATATGTAAATGAAATAGAATCCACTTTCACTAAAGGTTCCGATGTGACAAAGGATGATTTTAAAAAGTTTTTACAGTTACTTGCTCCTTTTGCCCCTCATATTTGCGAGGAGCTCCGGTTTTTGCTTGGAGAAAAGAAATCAATACATCTCTCGTCTTGGCCAAAATGGGATGAATCTAAAATAAAAGATGATAAAATAAAAATAATATTACAAGTAAATGGTAAAATGAGAGGGAATATGAATGTATCTGCTAATGCGACAGAAGATGATATAAAAGAGCAGGCAATGCAAAATGAAATTGTGATGAAGTGGGTTCTCGGCAAAGAGCCTCAAAAAGTAATATATGTGAAAAACCGTCTTGTTAACATTGTTGTCGGGTGATATAATTTTCTAGTTATAAGTTAATTTATAAATATGAAAAACACAAACATAATAAATAATATTTCTTTTTATTCATTTTTAGTTACGATTTTTTTACTACCTTTTTTCTTTATTCCAGGTTTTATGTTTTCTTTGGGTGTTAGTAAGGGCTTCCTTCTTCTTATTGGAGTTTCTTTTTCTTTATTTTTTTGGTTTATTGCATGTATTATTGAAGGTAAGGTTTCTTTTCCAAAAAGTTTATTACTCCTTTCATCTTTAACCCTTTCTTTCTCTATTTGTTTAGCTGCTATATTTTCTGCAAGTTTTGATAACTCATTTTTTGGTCAGGGGTTTGAGATAGATACTTTTATTTCCATTTTAACTTTATCTGTTGCGCTTTTTTTGTCCTCTGTTTTTTTCCAGAGAGAAAAAGCCATACAGTATGGACTCATAAGCCTTTTTGGTTCTTTTGTAGTAGTTGCTCTTTTGCAAATGTCAGATTTATTTTTCAAAGTTATTTCTAAATTTCCTTATATTTTTGTAAATGTTTCTGGTGGAAATTTTGTAGGAAGTTTTAATGAGTTGGCAATTTTTTCAGGACTTATTGTTATGATTTCTGTTTTGTTACTTGAATTTTTATCTTCCAGCAGTAAGTTGTTGCGACTAGCTTTAGTCATAGTTGGTATTTTAGGGTTATTTATGATGTCTGTTGCTAACTATGAAACGGTGTGGATTGTCCTTGGAATATTTTCTCTAGTTTTAGTTATTTATAAATTTGCTTATGCAAAAGCAAAGTCCGCCTATTCAAATAATTCAAATCTACCAATTGTTGCAGTTGTAACTTTTATAATATCTTTGTTTTTTATTTTTACGCCAGGAAATTATATTCAATCAGCTTTAGGTGTTAGAAATCTTGATGTTAGGCTTTCGGTACCGATGACCATTGATATTGCCAAGCAAACATTAGCAACAGATCCAATTTTTGGTGTTGGACCAAATAGATTTACAAATTCATGGCTTCTTTTCAAGAGTCCTGCTGTCAATCAATCTGTTTTCTGGAATACTGATTTTAATTTTGGTTTTGGTTTGCTTCCAACATTTATCATTACTTCTGGAATACTTGGAGGGCTAGCTTGGCTTTTCTTTTTGATTTCTTTTATTCTTTTGTCAATAAAGGCTTTTAAGGGTATTGCAAAAAATGTTTTGACCAATTTATTCACTCTTATTACATTTATAGCCTCTGTTTATTATTGGCTCTTTACTATTATATATACCACCGGAATTACTATTTTTATTCTAGCTTTTGTTTTTACCGGCATGTTTTTAGCTTTAGCCTATCTTCAAAAAGGAAGCAAGGTTGTAAGTTTTGATTTTATTAAAGATCCTCGATTGAGCTTTTTCTCAATACTCATTTTAGTTGCTCTTATGTGTGGTATTGCTTTTGTTGGTTATAAGAGTGTAAAAAAGTTTGCTTCTATTGTAATGCTTGAGCGAGGAATAATAGCTGTTAGGCAATATGGAGATTTTGATAAAGGCGAGGCGCGTCTTTTGTCAGCTATAAAATTATTCAGAGCGGATCTTTATTATAGAGTTTTGTCGCAAATTTATATGGCCAAGTTAGACAATTTAATATCTAATAAAGATTCACAACCAGATTCTTCTAAGGTTCAAAGTGTTTTGGCTTCAGCCCAGTCTGCTGCTAGTACGGCTATAGATTTCGACAGAACAAATGTTGCTAATTGGGTAGCGGTAGGTTTGATTTATGAAAATCTTGTCCCATTATCTGTTCCAGGAGCTTTTGATAGTGTTGTATTTAATTATGGTGAAGCGCTTAAATTAAGCCCAAAGAATCCCCAGTATTATCTTAAAATTGCACAGGCATCTTATATTGCTGGTAAAAATGATATGGCTAGAGATAATGTTGGGAAAGCCCTTCAGTTGAAAGGAAATTATGTTGATGCCTTAGTCTTTAGCGCAGGCCTTGAATACAGGCTGGGTAATTTTGAATCAGCAAAATCAATAATCCAAAATGCTATTTCTCTGGATTCGCAAAACAAAGATGCCCTCGCCATAAAGAATATGATTGAAACAGGACTCGCTATTCCCACAGAAACAAAATCTGAGAATTAATAAAGAGTACAAGTGAAGAGAATTTTAAAAATTTTTCATAGTGAGGTTCCGAATATAAACCAAGCCGCTTTATTGCTTGGTTTATTTTCCTTAATTTCGCAGTTGCTAGGTTTGGTTAGAGATAGGTCACTTGCGCATTTTATAGGAGTAGGTAGCGATCTAGATATTTACTATGCCGCATTTCGTATACCAGATTTTATTTTTGTTTCTTTTGCTTCTTTGTTTACCATCTCCGCACTTTTGCCATTTTTGTCTAAAAAGATAAGTGCCGATAAAGATAATCAGAATAATTTTTTATCCCAATCATTTTTCAACAATGCTTTTAGTCTTTGTTTGTATATGATGATTGGTGTCAGCATCATTTTCTTCTTTCTTATGCCATGGTTGGTTAAAATATCTTTTACGGGTTTTAGCCCTGAGGCAGTAGCCAAGACAGTGAGTTTAAGTAGAATAATGCTTCTCTCACCGATTCTTCTTGGTTTGTCAAATCTTTTTGGTTCAATAACTTTATTTTTCAAAAAGTTTTTTATTTTTGCTCTATGTCCAATTTTTTATAATATCGGAATATTACTCGGCATACTTTTCTTATACCCCAAATTTGGTATTTTTGGTCTTGTGATCGGTGTTGTCTTTGGAGCTTTTTTACACTTTTTAATTCAAATACCTGTTTTAATCAAACATAAATTTCATGTGCGACTTTTGACAAAATTAGATATGATAGAAATGAAGAATCTCTTCAAGGTTTCTTTACCTAGAACAGCCGGTCTCGCCTTATATAATATTACCGTACTTATTTTAATTTCAATGGCATCTCTTATTAGTAGTGGTTCAATATCAGTTTTTAATTTTGCTTTTAATTTGTATACAACCCCAATATTTATAATCGGTACTTCTTATTCTGTTGCTGAGATCG
>Ga0209541_10008989_pt1 | contig 16299 bp, 16 predicted proteins | sample RifCSPlowO2_01_FD_184027 | JGI IMG/M metagenome (GOLD analysis project Ga0209541, IMG submission 184027) | Groundwater microbial communities from Rifle, Colorado - Rifle CSP2_plank lowO2_0.1 (SPAdes) (version 2) | ecosystem: Environmental > Aquatic > Deep subsurface > Groundwater | place...
TAAAAAGAGAACTCGACCCAAAACTATTTGAACTTAATAAAGAAAAAGGAGTCTATAATGGTCATATTCCAGTTTCTGTTATTTATGCAATGTTAGGAATAATGGGTTGCGCATTTTACGACTATAAATCTTTTGTTGTTGGGAATGAGAAGAGCGCGAATTATGGAAATGTTGAATATTTGGGAGAAATTATTAATCATCAATGGAGTAAATCGGAGGAGTTTGAAGCCCTTTTTAATAATTATGTTAGAAAATTTATAACTTCGGATATTACTTACTCTTCACCTCTAAGAGGCATGAGCGAACTTGAAGTTGTAAGAGAATTTGTAAGGTATCCTAAGTATTTTAAAGTTTTTTCTTCGTGTAATGCAAATTTCAAAATTAGTCCTTCGACTTTGCTCAGGACAAATCCTAAACGGATTTGGTGCGGGAAATGCGCAAAATGCCTTTTTGTTTTTATCTGTCTTAGTGCATTTTTGTCAAAAGAAAAAGTTCTAAATATTTTTGGAAAGAACCTTTTCGAAGATGGGAACTTACTTCCTCTTTTTGAGGAATTGATTGGCGTTAGAAATTTCAAGCCTTTTGAATGTGTTGGTACACCTGAAGAAGTAAAAACTGCATTGGAGAAAATATCGGAGAAAGGAGAATTTAATAACTCTTTTCTTATGAGACATTTTAAAAGCTTATGAAGCTTGAAGAATTAAAAAATAAAAAGATATTAATAGTTGGCAAAGGGATAGAGGGAAATGCTTCGTATAAATATTTACATAAACATTTATCAAATGCTGTTATTGATATTGTTGATCAGAAAGATGGAGAAAATTATTTGGATAAACAAAGAAACTATGATATTGCAATTAAATCTCCCGGAGTAAAACCAGAGCTTATAAAAATTCCTTATACTACCTCAACTAATATTTTTATGGGGAATTGTAAAGGAAAAGTGATAGGAATTACCGGAACAAAAGGAAAAAGCACTACTTCAACATTAATTTACAAGATGCTAAAAGAAGACGGAAAAGATGCTTATTTAGGTGGCAATATTGGACAGTCTTCTTTGGCATTTTTGGATAATTTAAATGATCGATCTTGGACGGTGTTGGAATTGTCTAGCTTTCAATTACAAGACGTAAAATCGAGTCCTCATATTGCCGTAATGCTTATGATAGGAGAGGAGCATTTGGATTATCACAAAACATTTGAAGAATATGTAGGCGCGAAAAGAAATATTTTGCGTTTTCAGAACCCTTCGGATTTTGCTGTCGTAAATCGGGATTATCCAATAAGTCATGAGTCGGATGTCTTTACAAACGGAAAAGTTTTTAGTATAAGCAGAGAAAGAAAATGTGAGAATGGATGTTATGTAGGGGATAACATTGTCTGGATGGACAAGGATGGCAAAAAGGAAAAAATAATAGATGTCGATAGGATTAAACTTTTGGGGCGCCATAATTTGGAAAATGTTTGTGCGGCAGTTTGCGCGGCAAGTCTTGCCGGAGTTTCGAAAAAAAATATAATTAAAGTTCTTTCTGAGTTTTCCGGTTTGGAACATAGGCTTGAATTTGTAAAAGATGTAAATGGAATAAGATTTTACAATGATTCATTAGCTACAATCCCGCAAGCAACAATAGAGGCTTTGGATGCGTTACCTGAGACAGAAACTCTTATCGCAGGTGGACATGATCGGGGACTGGATTACGTTCCGCTTGCGCAGTATTTAATTAACGGTCAAATTAAAACATTAATATTATTTCCAACAACAGGGAAAAGAATTTGGGAGGAAATTTGCAAAGTTGTTTCAGAAAGCACACGGCCGGAAAAGTTTGATGTGAAGACCATGGAGCAGGCAGTTAGAATTGCCTACGCTGAGACACAGCCTGGAAAGATATGCTTACTCTCTCCCGCTTCTGCGAGTTTTGGAATATTCAAAGACTACAAGGATAGGGGAGAACAGTTTAAAAGAGAAGTAGATAAACTAAATTTCTAATTTCTAAATAAATCTCAATGACCAAATTACAAAACCCAAAAACTTTTTCGTTTGAAGTAATCGCGAAAGATAAAAAGTCACAGGCTAGGGTGGGGAGGATTATGACTGCTCATGGAGTTATTGAAACTCCTGCTTTTGTTGCTGTTGGGACAAGAGCAACTGTTAGGGGATTGACCCCTTCTGATTTAAAAGAAATAGGGGTTCAGATTTTGTTTGGCAATACTTATCATTTGCATCTTCGGCCGGGAGAAGAAGTTGTTAAAAAGTTCGGAGGGTTAGGGAAATTTATGGGATGGAATGGCCCAACAATTACCGATAGCGGAGGATTTCAGGTATTTTCTTTAGGACAAGCCTCCTTGTCATCCCGAACTAGTTTCGGGATCTCGCTTCCGCTCGAGATGCTGAAACAAGTTCAGCATGACAGTAATGAACAAATGCGTCTAGTTAAAATTAAGGATGATGGAGTTACTTTCCGTTCTCATCTTGATGGGTCTCTTCATGAATTTACGCCTGAAAAATCTATTGAAATACAGCAAAAATTAGGAGCGGATATAATTTTGGTTTTGGATGAATGCGCTCCGCATCCCTCAACGCACAAATATACAAAAGAAGCAATGGAAAGAACCCACAGGTGGGCTCTTAGAAGTTTGGAAGAGTTTAGAAGACTGTTTAATTTGTCATCGCGAGCGAAGCGCGGCGATCTCCCTAATGAGATTGCTTCGTCGTTTACTCCTCGCAATGACAATAACAAGCAAGCTATTTACGGCATTATTCAAGGCGGAGTTTATAAAGATTTACGTAGAGAATCAGCCAAGTTTATATCAGCTTTGCCTTTTGAAGGAATAGCAATTGGCGGAGTGTCGGTTGGGGAAAGTAAAAAGCAAATGAGAGATGCTTTGGATTGGGTTGTGCCATTTCTGCCGGAAGAAAAGCCTCTGCATCTTTTGGGAATAGGACAAATAGATGATATTTTCGACTCTATAGAAAAAGGAATGGATACTTTTGACTGTGTTATTCCAACAAGAATGGGGCGCTACGGAATGGTTTTTGTCTCGCCTCCGGAGGGAAATAGGAAAAACAAATTTATGATTGATATTAAAAAATCCATTTTTGCGAAAGACAAAAGACCAGTGACCAAAGACTGTAATTGTTCTGTTTGTAAAACATTTACAAGAGGTTATGTTCACCACTTATTCCGCGTCCAGGAACTCTTAGCCTATAGACTGGCAAGTTACCACAATTTGTATTTCATAAACAATCTTTTCGCAAAAATAAGAAAATCGATTTTGGAGGGGAGATTTGAGAGGACGAAGAAAGAGTGGTTGTAGCGGTCTAAATATGATAAAATTAACCAACATTTTATTTTAGATGTAGCAATGGGAGAATTTCAATCAACAGGAAAAGATCTTGAGAGAATAAGATTAGCAGAAGAAGAGGCAAGAACAACACTTCTGACTTTCACCGATTCTAATTACAAGGCGATTAGGGCATTAATAAGCCATAACAAGATTATTGACGCAGGAGGAGATATTGATATTGTGCAGCTAGGCAGACTTGAGAATTTCATACAGACAGAATCAAATGGACAATTATGGGGCATTAGCGGAGTTCTTTGTGAAATAGGAGAAAGCGGGGAAGAATTTGCCAAGGGACATACTGGAGAGCTTTTCGTAAAAGAGCTTGGTCAAGATGCAAAGGCTGTTAAAGGATGCTATTTTTCAGTTAGTTTGGAAAAACAAAATTTTGAATGCGTTGTTTTGGATGGAGGAGGATCAAGAAAATATTTTGATGAAAAAGATAAAACAGGGAAAAGACAGTATGTAGAAAGATTTGCCAACAGAAGAAGAGATCATTCTGTTTTTGCGGGAAGAGCAAAAGCCTCCGGGGAATTGCCTTTAGGATTTACCGCATTCTTAGCGGATACGGGAGAAAAACTAGTCGTAGAAGAGCTGGTTGGATATAGAATTTAGATATTTTGGGTATGCGGAAAAGAATAACCAGCCTGAAATATTGACAGAGTATGATATAATAAATGTTGACAATTTAAATAAGCTTTGAGCCGGAGTTTTGGAACCGGGGAGCTTTAGCAAAATCCGCCAGCTGGCGGAATAATGCACTGAGGCGAAACAGAAAAAAGTCTGCAACGTGTGTCATTCTGCAATGCAGAACGGAGCACGTCATGAATAAGGTTTCTTATAATGACGTCCCGATTTAATCGGGATTTTTTATAAGGTACAAAGCAAGGTGGCACCGTCCTGAGCGAAGCCGAAGGACCCTTGTAAGTCTCTTAGTTTATTAACTAGGAAATTTACAAGGGTTTTTTTGTTGCAGTTTAAGAAAGGAATTAAAATTATGAAGGAAGAACGATTAGGCTATTTTGCGCCAGACATATCTTTAGGCGCTAGAAGAGTTAGCGAACAAACAATAAGCAAAGAATACAGTAGGAAATTAGTTGGTAGATTAAAAGGTACATTTGATGCTTCGCAGCTTACATTTGTAGGTGGAGCATTTGATGGAAAAGTCGGTAAATCGCATCATTTTATGCCTCATCTTCCACCATTTCCTCTAGATTACGATGTGTCACTCGAAGAAGTTGCAGCATTTAATGTCGTACTGCCAAAAGTAACAGAAGCATTGGTTTCGACGAAAGGAAAAGGATCATCGGAAGGAAACTATGTAAGGGAAATTGGAGGCAATGATCACAATAATCTTATAACAATTGCAGTTGATTTAGCCTCTAAGGGGGCATACGAATCAGGGACAGTTATCAGAGTAGTATTTGGAGCAACTGATAGAATGCCAGTTAGAGCATTAAGTTATTTGCTTCCTGCGCTATCTCTTATGGATGGCATGGAGCAAGATGGAATTAAACCGCCTCAGCTTCAAATCATATTCGCGAATCATATTTCTTCAACTCTTAACAAAATGAATCATGCACATGCTGCGGAGGAGTCTAGGAGATTTACAGGCGTTGCTCAAGAGTATATTCAAGAATTTTTTCCTAAGCTTTCAGGATCAACAATTTTTTTAGAAGATACTCCTTTAGAAAAAAATTCTCTTTTACGAGATAGGTTACTGCATGTGACTCGTTCGTTAAAAGAAATGGTACCATTTGAGACAAGAGAAGCATTAATTAATAAAGGAAATAATGGTGCTCGTCGTATTAATGCTTTTTACGGAGCAGCACATATATTGGTACATGATATCGATATTCCAGTGTTCGTTCCAATAGTCTCTGAGCAAGCTTCAACAGTTAGGCCTCGTAGCATTATTAGTATTGGAGGATATCAAGAACAGTTCTTTTATGGATTGCGACATGAGGTAAAACCGCATCTTGGAAGAGATTATAACGAAGTTAAAACATTGCAATACTTTACACGACATCGTGTTCCGCCATATTATATGGCTCGAGATGGCGATATTGCACTTGATGTAATGCTCTCGCGACAAAGAGATAGAAATTCTGTAATTGGAAAAGCTGCACAATATGATCTTGATTATCTGGCACAGATTAGCTCCAGACGAGGAGATTTAGAAACGTTTTTTGACAAACAAAGGAAGGGAATATGAACAGGAAAATAATCGGAATACTGGGAGGAATGGGGCCAGAAGCCTCAAATTATCTTTATAAAACATTGATTGATTTGTCGATAAAGTATTTTAACGCAAAAAACAATGATGATTTTCCGGAAGTTATAATCCATTCAATTCCAGTACCTGATTTCATTTCTTCTGATCGGAAAAGAGGAGAAGCATTGAAAATGCTTTTAGAACGAGTTCAACAGTTAAACAGGATAGATCTATTGTGCTTGTCTATAGCGTGTAATACTGCGCATGTTCTCTTAAATGATTTACGAAAACATTCAGATGTGCCATTTGTTTCAATGATTGATGAGGTTGTTCAAGCAGTAAGAGGTAATAATCACAAAGTGGTGGGACTTTTAGGTACGCCATCAACGATTAGATATAAGTTGTATCAAAAAGCCTTGGAAGCAAACGAAATTTCGACAATCATTCCGGATGATATGCAAATTAAAATTCTAGAACAGGTTATTCGAAATGTATTAGCTGGAAAACTTTTAAAACAAGATGCACAAACGCTTACCAAGATTGCAGATTCTTTGAAAAAGAGAGGAGCAAAGGGAATTATCTTAGGATGCACAGAGCTCCCATTGATATTTCCATCACGTTATTCACTACGAGTTTATAGATCAGTTGAAATCTTAGCATTAGCTTTATTGCGTAGATATTATAAATAACATACAATTAACGTATGAATAAGAAAAGAGTTTACTCTGGCATTCGTGCCACTGGACGATTACATCTTGGGAATTATTTTGGCGCAGTTAAGGGGATGCTTGCTTTGCAAGATAAATATGACTGCATATTTTCCGTGGTTGATTCACATACTATTACTGTTCCTTATGATCCAAAAACTCTAAAACAATCAGTTCGCGAGATTATATTGGATTACTTAGCTGCTGGACTTGACCCAAAGAAATGCAATTTAGAGATTCAGTCAAAAGTGCCACAACATACAGAGCTTGCATATTTACTCTCAACCATTTATCCGGTATCTAGACTTGAGGACTTACCAACTTATAAAGAGAAAAAAGCACAGTATCCAAAATATATAAACATGGGACTTTTATATTATCCGGTTCTTATGGCTGCTGATGTTTTGCTTTATAAAGCAGAATTAGTTCCGGTTGGTATAGATCAGGAGCCGCATTTGGAGGTGATGCGGGAGATTGCCAGAAAGTTCAATTCAATGTTTGGTCAGACGTTTCCAGAACCGCAAAGATTTAAGACAGAAGGAGATTATGTGCCATCATTAGCAGGCGGGAGGAAGATGAGTAAGTCAATAGAAGGGAGCTTTATCAATTTAAATGATGATCTGGAAACCATTAGAAAAAGAATAGCAGGAGCGTCAACAGATAGCGGTCAGATTGGCGGGGAAGTGCCAAAAGAAGGTGGAGTTGCTAATCTATTTAAGCTATTAAAATTGTTCAAACTAAATAATGAGTTCAATAAATTTGAACAGGACTATGAAACTAAAAAAATCCGTTACACGGAGTTAAAAGAGGTATTGGTCCAAGCAATTTACAAAGAATTACAGCCGTTTCAGGAGCGAAGGAAAAAATTTGAAGAAGATTCTAAACTTGTTGATGACATCATTAATGCAAGCAACAGAAAGTGTCTTCAAATGGCAGAGGAAACGATGAGGGAAGTAAGAGAAAAGATGGGACTCGATTGAAAAGAAGAACTACGCTAAAACTTCCAAGATTGTAGCTAATAAATCGCAGTAGCAAATTAAGCCTCGCTTGTGGTATAGTATGTATTAATATATGAATCATATGAACGGGAACGGTAAAAAGAACGGCAAAAAACCAAAAATTATAAAGCTTAAGATAAATGCTTCGTGGAAGAACATCTTAGTTTATGGATTTTTAATTCTGTTTACAACATTTCTTTTTATGGGGATTAATCAGCAAGGGCTTGAACAAGCAAAAACAGTGCCGATATCAAAAGTTATTTCGGATGTTAAGCAGGGTAAAGTGTCGGAAATTGTTATTGTTGACAACAAGCTTACCATTCACGAGAAAGAAGACACGCTGCAGAGTTTTAAAGAGCCGGGAGCAAATGTTTATCAATTGTTTAAAGATGCCGGAGTTTCGCTTGATAAAACAAAGGTTGTTATAAAGGATGAGAGTGGTTTTGGAAATTGGTTGGTTGTTCTTTCCAATATTCTTCCAATTATCTTAATGGTAGCGTTTTTCTACTTTATATTTCGCCAGGCCCGAGGCGCTCAGGAGAATATTTTTTCCTTCGGAAGATCCAGAGCAAAGCTTTTTAGCAAAGATACTCCAAGAATTAGTTTCGCCGATGTGGCAGGAGTTGATGAGGCAAAGCAGGAATTAACAGAAATTGTGGATTTTTTGAAAAACCCGGGGAAATATAAAGCGCTTGGAGCAAGGACTCCAAAAGGAGTTTTGATGGTTGGTCCAAGCGGAACAGGGAAGACGTTACTGGCGCGTGCAACAGCAGGAGAGGCAAATGTGCCGTTTTTCTCCATGGCGGGATCCGAATTTATGGAAATGCTTGTCGGAGTTGGAGCCTCAAGAGTTCGTGACCTTTTTGATACTGCAAAAAAAGCCCAACCTGCAATTATTTTTATTGACGAGGTCGACGCAATTGGAAGGCAGAGGGGGATTGGGATAATGGCCGGACATGACGAAAGGGAGCAGACTCTAAATCAGATATTAGTTGAGATGGACGGATTTGCGCCAACAGAGCAATTGGTAGTAATTGCGGCAACAAACAGGCCAGATGTTTTGGACCCGGCGCTTATCAGGCCCGGAAGGTTTGACAGGCGCGTGATGCTGGATATGCCGGACATAGTAGGTAGAAAAGCTATATTAGCAATTCATGCTAAAGGTAAACCGTTTACAAAAGATGTGGATTGGGAGAAGGTTGCGAAGCGTACTGTAGGGTTCTCAGGCGCAGATCTTGAAAATATGCTTAACGAAGCTGCTATTTTAACAGCCCGACTTGGCAAGACCGCGATAGATATGAAAGATATTGAAGAAGCAGCAACAAAGGTAAAGTTAGGGCCTGAAAAACGAAGGCTCCAAACAGACGCTGATAGAAAAATGACTGCATATCATGAGGCAGGACACGCGATAGTTTCCTGGCATATGCCCCATATGGATCCAGTGCACAGAATTTCAATTGTAAGTAGAGGTTTGTCTTTGGGTCATACGATGATGGAGCCAACAGAACATATACACGAAACAAAAACTCGGCTTTTGGAGCAGATTTCGGTTATGCTTGGAGGAAGGGCTGCTGAGGATTTGGTATTTAAGGAAATGACAACAGGAGCATCCGATGATATCGCCAAAGCAACAGAAGTAGCAAGAACCATGGTTGTTGAATATGGGATGAGCGAATTAGGGCCAATTAATTTGGACGGGGAGAGGCATTCTTTCTACGAGCAAAAGACTATCTCGCCTAATATGGCAGCGCAAATCGACACGCAGGTTAAAAAGATTACAGATGTTGCTTACAAAACCGCGTCTACAATTTTGGCTAAACTTCGAAGCAAGCTTGACATATTGGCTGAAGAACTTTTGAAAAAAGAAACAATCGAAGCAGACAGCTTTGCAACTCTTCTTGGCCCCAAAAAAGCAATTGTGGCTGTAAAAGTCTAACTTAATTTATAAATTTAAGATTTTTTCCCAATTTTTCCATGTTATCCTTAGGTTGGTTTTTATGTGTTTGTTGAACGGCGCGTCAAAGAGTACGTATTTCCATACAGGTTTTTTCAGGCCTAAATGTTCTGGTCTGTCGTCAATGAGCATATCTCCAATAACCAGAGTTTTATCTTTTGTTACTATCATTCTTTTTGTCCATTCGTATCCTAGATTTTTTGATACCCAGTGATATTTTTCAAGGACACAATTTTCATATTTCGAAATAGGGCTTGTGCAAATAAAGACTTCATGCCCTAATGCTTGCATTTTCGCTATTGCCTCTTTCCCTCTGGGGATTATACTTAGATTTTCGAAGAATCCTGGGGCAGTAAGAATGCTTCCTATTTCTTTTTCTAAATTCCCCGGGTAATTTTCCAACAGGCGGAAAGTTTTTCTTTGTTCAAGAGGTACATGGGGATGGTGAGGAAACTTTTTCTTCCATGCTTTAAGAAAACCACCCTCAAAATCAGCCAATACGCCATCCATATCAATTAGAATTATTTTTTTATTCATGCCGTTACGTATTTTATCTTATTTTTAATAAAATTTACAATTTTCCGGGATTCCCCTGAGACATCCATCTTATCGGTATCAAGGTAAATTACACTAAGCCCTTTTTTTTTGAGAAAATCCTTTGTTTTCTTGTAGTTGTCGTGTATGAGTTTTCGTTTTTCTAAACTCGTAAACTTTCCGCTTAAAAAACCTTTATTTTTTTCCTCAAAAGAAGTTTTTCTTAAGTTTTCCCTTCGTATAGCTTCTTGAATGCTGCAATTGGTAATTACAGCAAGGTCGGGCAGGGGAATATTTTGTTCTCTATGCATATCCCACGCATTTTGCATTGTTAGTTCACCTTTAAGCGTTTGGTAACTTAGCGTTGATGGTTCTCCCCTGTTTGCGATAACAATAACGCCTTTTGAAATTTGAGGTACAACAAGTTCTCGATAAAGCTTTTTCCGTTCGATAATTATTGTTTTGGCAACTGCTTTGTCCCCGCGCCTTTTTGCCAACATTATTTTTTTTCTATCATACTTTTTTTCTTTGGTTTCTTCTATAGAAGTTGATTTTAACCTTAGATTATTTAAGTCTTTCAGGATTTGTTTGATAATGCTGTCTTTCCCGCTTGCGCTTGGCCCATCAACAATAATAAATAGCCCTTTTTTCATAATTTGTATTATAATTAACATATGCGGATATTACAATACAAAAAACATTCCAAAGGCGAGTTGATTAATAAGTTAAGACTGGTAACATTACTGCATTCCTCAAACACTCCTAATCCGATTTATGTTTTTAAAGATGCAGACATTGACCTTGGTTACATTCCGGTTGAATCTATTGCTCCTTCCCAGTTTTATTACCTGAAAGGTTCTTTATCAAAAGTTGAAGAAATAGAAAAAGCTTTTAAGGAACATGGTGTTGAGTTATTTAACCTCAATGGGTTTATTAATTATACTTCAAATGAAAATAGTATTAATTACAATTTACTTCCTGTAATAATTGAATATCAAAAAGAAAAAGACGGAAGTATAAATCCAATTATTCTTGATGGAATTCATAGGGTGATTATGGCTCGCAATCAAAAGAGAGGCAAAATCCAGGTGGTTAAAATCTCGAATGTAAGCAAAGATTTTCCATACCCTGGATATGTTAATTCTAGGGGTTGGGAGGAAGTATTGCCTGTCCAGTTTCCGCCAGAACAAAAAGACAAAAGGAATTGGAGATTCTCAATAACAGAGGTTAATAAATATTATCGGGATTTGAATAGTGTTTTTGAGAATCTAGGAGGACAGAGAAAATGAATAAATTGGTTTTGATTGATGGAAATGCGATTCTACATCGTGCTTATCATGCTTTGCCTCCTTTGACTAATAAAGAAGGGGTTGTAGTAAACGCTGTTTATGGATTTTTCTCAATGTTTCTTAAGATTCTTCAGGATTTACAGCCGGAATATATTGCGGTTTGCTTTGACAGGGCGGCTCCTACATTTCGCAAAGAGCTGTATGTTGGATATCAGGCAAAACGTCCAAAAATGGCAGAAGATCTTGTACCGCAGATCGCAATACTGCATGAAGCGTTGGAAAAAGCAAAGGTTGCTATTTTCGAAGTGGACGGGTATGAGGCAGACGATCTGATTGGAACACTTGCGGTTCAAGCGGTAGAAGGGAAAATAGACGGTAGAAGGTTGAAGGTAGAAGATAGTAATTTGAAGATGGAACATGGAAGGTCGATCAATCCTCCAACTTCTACCCTCAAAAATCTACCTTCTACTTTCTATCATCCATCGTCAAATATTGAAGTTATTATCGTTACTGGGGATCGGGATATGTTGCAGCTTGTGAATTCTCATGTGAAAGTCTTGGCTCCAATTAAAGGCATAACTGAGATGATTTTATTTGACGAAAAATTGGTCGAGGAGAAATACGGCATAAAACCGTCGCAATTCATAGACTACAAAGCATTGGTAGGGGATTCTTCAGATAACTATCCGGGAGTCGCGGGAATCGGGCCAAAAACAGCAGTCGATCTTATAAAGGAATATGGAGCTTTTGACGAGATGTACAAAAAGATTAATTCTTTGCCGCCAAAAATCGGGAAAAAACTTGCAACAGACGCAGAGCAAGCAAGCCTTGCCAAAAAACTCGCGACAATTGTAACCAACGCGCCGATTAAGCTAAAGCTTGAGGAATGTGCTATGGCTAAATTTAGCATGGAAGGAGCTCGTCTAGCATTCGAAGAGTTAGGGTTTAAAAGTTTGTTGAAAAGGCTGGAAAATGGCATAAAGGGGCCAGAAGCAAATGAGAAAGAAGAGGAAAATAAAAATCAACAAATGGAACTTCTGTAATCCCTATAGAGTTTCTGGTTATTTAACTACAACCTGCGACCGCATGCAATAGTTAAATGGTTAATCTACCAGACTGAGGGAATCTTCAGAAGATGGTAAAAGGCAAGCTGAAACGGTATAATTACAGTGAATGAAATCCTTCGATAAAACTCAGGATCTGCGAATTGCTTTAGTGCATGATTACATAAAAGAGTATGGTGGTGCTGAGCGAGTACTTGAGGCGTTGCATGGGATATGGCCTGATGCACCTATCTTTACAACAGTGTATTTGCCGGAATTTTTAGGTCCTCATAAGGAAAGATTTAGGGATTGGGATATACGGACTTCATTTATGCAGTATCTGCCACTCAAAGCAAAACTTATAAGCCCATTTCGACTTGTAGCTCCTTTGGTGTTCAAAACATTTGACTTTTCTCAATTTGACGTAGTTATTGTATCTGCAACAGGAGCATATGTTAAGAAATTCAAAGTTCAAAATTCAAAGTTCAAAATTATAACTTATTGTCATACGCCAGCGAGGTATCTTTATGGCTTTGCGACTGCGAGGGAATGGAAGAAGAATATTCTGATTAGAGTTTTGGGAGAGATTGCAAATCATTTCTTGCGCCTTATAGATTTTAAAAGCAGTCAAAACGTAGATTACTTTATTGCTAATTCTAAGAATGTCGCAGAAAGGATTAAGAAGTTTTATAGAAAAGATTCAACGGTAATATACCCGCCGGTAGATATGAAAGATACTAAGATATTAAGATATAAGGATATTAAGAAAGGGAATTATTTTTTAGCTGGAGGGCGATTGGCACGGCCAAAGCATATAGATTTAATTGTTGATGCATGTCATAAATTAAATATTCCGCTTAAGGTGTTTGGGAGAGGATTCGGTGATGCAGATATAAAAGATCAAATATCAAAAATCAAAAATACAAATAAAAAATCAAATATAGAATATCTTGGAGAGGTGACGGACGAAGAAAAATTAGAATTAATGAGAAATGCGAGGGCATATATTTTCGCAGCTGAGGATGAGGATTTTGGCATAACTCCGGTTGAGGCGATAAGTGTTGGCACGCCAGTTATTGCCTATAAATCAGGTGGAGTGGTGGAGTCAGTTATTGAAGGAAAAACCGGGTTGTTTTTCGACGAATTAACAGTGGAAAACCTATCGAAAGCAATGAAACAATTTAACAATTTAACAATTAACTCCACTGATTGCATAAACCAGGCTCAAAAATTCAGCAAAGAGAGGTTTAAAAAAGAAATTAAGGAGTTTGTTGAGAGTAAAATAAAACATGATTCTTAAGAATTACAATAAAAAACATATTATTTTCCTAACCGGATTTGCGACGTTTTTCTTTGGTTTTGGGGCAGGAGCAATCTTGAATCTTTATCTTTTGGCAATTAATTCGCCTTTGGTGTTGCAGCTTAGAAGTTCTTTAATGTTTGTATCATCAATTCTTGGCGATGGTGTTATCTTGCCTGTTGTTAATATGTTTATCGTCTCAAGTCTTATTAAAAACAAAGAGTTTATAAGTAAATTGAAAATCTTTCTTTCTTTACTTTTTGGACTTCTGATAACTTTGTATTTTCATATTACCCAAGCTGTTCAGGGGCTAGTTAACTGGTCAATGCCAAAGCCATGGGAGTGGAATTTATTAGGGGTTTGGCACGCTTTATATATGCTTGTGGTTACAAGCCTGATAAGTCTTTTTTATATAATATTGGCATTCAATATAGTTAAGTTCAAAAGATTTACAAAAGAAGCTGTTTTGGTTACTTTGGGTATTGTGCTTTTCGTAATACTGCTTAGACTTGATTATATTGGTGTAAGATTAATATAACCATGTTTAAAGTACCGCTCATTTTTAAAAATAAGCAGTTCCTAAGACTTTGGCTAAACCAAGTGTTTCTTCAGGTCGGTTTTAATGTATGCAATTATACGGTACTTCTTATTCTGGCTGACCGTACGCATTCTCCATTTGTACAGGCGCAATTTTTTGCCGCGCTTACGCTTCCTGCTTTTGTTTTCGGTTTAATTGCAGGACCAATAATTGATATGGTTAATCGCAAGAGGTTGATGTTGATTTCGGATATTCTTCTTGCTTTATTGTTTTTGATTTACGCATTTGCAGGCAATAACTTAATTGCTTTTGCAATTATTGCATTTCTTACTTCATCTACAGCCCGGTTTTTTATCCCTGCTCAAGCAGCAACAATTCCCTTAATAGTTGGTAAAGAAACCCTGCAATTTGCGAATGCTCTTTTTCTTTTTACTCTTATGGGCTCGGTAATTTTGGGCTATAGTATCGCAAGTCCAATTATTGAGATTTTTGGAGGATTGGGGAGCAAAGGCGAGCTTGTACCTTTTTTACTAAGTAGTGTTTTTGTTGGTATTGGTTTTATTTTGCTTCTTGGGTTTAAAGACATTAAAGGTGTAAGGCCAGAGCTTACAGAGGGCACTATTTTTAAAAAAACATTTCTTTTGCTTTGGCAAACAGTTAGAGAAGTAAAGGTAAACAAAAAGGTTTCTTTGCCAATTTTATTTTTGATCTTTGTTGAGCTAAATATTGGTATTTTAAGCGTTGTGTTTTTAGAATACGTCCGGCGTTTTTTGGATCTGCCCTTAACATCGGTAAGTGTTGTTTTGATACTGCCTTTGGTATTTGGTTTGATATTTGGTTTAACAATGTTAAAAAGGATTCAGAAAAGATACGGCTATAGGTTGTCGATTTATAGCGCGCTTTTGGGCATAGGTATTTTGTTTTTGCTTTTTGGAGCATTGCCCATATTGGGCAAGGGGAGTTTGGGAATAACTATTATTAGAATTTTTACTTCTGTTGCGGCTTTTGTAACTGGAGTTCTGGTATTAGTTATTGCTGTTCAATCCCGAACGCTTTTGCAAACAAGCTCAAGCCTGGCAATGCAAGGCAGAATTTTTTCTTTTTTGGACATAATGATTGCCATTGTTACTCCAATTCCGGTTTTATTTATCGGATTCTTTGCGGATAAGATAAGTCTCCCTGGGACGTTTATCTTTATGGGCATTGGAACAATCGCTATGGCATTTATAGGCAGCAGGATGTTTTTCGGCAAAGCTATTGGAAGGTGAGCTTGACATTTATTATCAAAACATTATAATTGTATTATGAGAACAGTACTTCAGGTTCCATTAGATACAAGTTTGCGAAAAGACGCGGAAAAACAGGCTCTAGAGCAAGGTTTTTCTTCTTTGCAAGAAGCAGTTAGGGTATTTTTGAAAAAACTAGCAAAAGGCGCGATGGGAATTGCGTTTGAGAGAAAGGAAGCCGTACAGTTGTCTCCTCGAGCTATTAAAAGATACGACAAAATGATTGACGATATAGAATCGGGCAGAGTAAAGACAAAAACATTCCTTGATGTGCCTTCTTTAATGAAGGATCTTAACAGATGAAGCTTGAGCGTCATCCAAACTTTAAAAAAGCTTACAAAAAACATATTGCAGGGAACAAGAAATTAGTTATAAAGACAGAAGAAAGATTGCTGCTTTTCCAAAAAGACCCAACAAACCCAATTCTTAAAGATCATCGACTCAAAGGATCCAGAAATAAATTTCGAGCAATTTCAATAACAGGCGATATTCGTATTGTTTATTTACAGATTTCTAAAAATCATATAATTCTAGTCGATATCGGCACGCACAATCAGGTTTATTAGTTTTTGATTGAAGAGGATGATATAATGTGGCTGATGAGCGACCAATTTCCAAAAGATGGAAATTCTGCAAAAGCTGACTTTGAAGTTTGTCCAGAATCTGGGTCAGGACTGGAAGCAGCGAATTTTAGAGCAAAACCTACAGAACAATTTTTAGGCGGTGGCGGACCAAAACCAGATGAGTCCGACGCTACACAGGAGTCTGTCCCGTCACCTGGTTTTGTTCGTCTTTATAGAGGAGAGGCGTTGGGGGGCAGGCCGATGCCTGGCGTGTCATCCAGGCAGGGACGATGGTTTACTAATAGCCTAGCTGATGCCCAACAAATTGCCAAAGAACGAGTGACTTTCCAGGGTGGTACTCCGCAAATTACGTATGTGGATGTTACGATAGAGGATGCGGATAAATTTTTCGGGAAAAAGCAGGATACACTTGCTCTTCCCGACTCTTATCTTCTACCCACGGATGTAGCGGCAAGGAAGGCTGTTCTGCGGCAGGCACTGCGGCGTGATGCCCAGTCCGACCCGACGCC
>Ga0209541_10008990_pt1 | contig 16297 bp, 14 predicted proteins | sample RifCSPlowO2_01_FD_184027 | JGI IMG/M metagenome (GOLD analysis project Ga0209541, IMG submission 184027) | Groundwater microbial communities from Rifle, Colorado - Rifle CSP2_plank lowO2_0.1 (SPAdes) (version 2) | ecosystem: Environmental > Aquatic > Deep subsurface > Groundwater | place...
TACACATATTTGCCACGAGGGCAGCTAGCTCCAAAGGAGGAGTTAAGAGGCCCATCCTTCTGGCGATGTGTCGAACCGGTTGGTCGCCATTAAGTTCAAGATGCTCCAAGTCCGTTGCAAGAATTACTCTTGGCTCATACACCACATCTTTCGTGGTGACAATCTCTTTGAATAATTCCCTCGCATCCGCAGAGAGTTTTAAGTGCCAGATTTGTTTGATAAGTTGCTCTTGTGTCAGACCCTCAGATGTGACAGTGAAGATGTCTCTGCGGACATTGCCTACATATTGCCAGCTCAAGTGGATTTTCCTTGAGATGACGAATCTCCATGGAAATTTCCTCGTCTTATCACTTAGAAGCTCGATCTTGGCCTTATCCTCGAGAAACTCAAGGATGTGCAAAAGCTTCTTTCTCCTCTTAAGCTTTTCTAAATGAGCAGGCGTATAACCTGCTCCCTTCATTGCTTCCATCAGTTGATGAACCTCGTTCTCGCCGTAGCCAGACATAGTTTTTCCCTCCCAGAGTGTTGTCAAAGTGCCAATTGGTCGAACAAGTATAGTATATCATTCTTGGATGTGATTGTCAATAATTATGGCGAATTGCTGTAGGTATTGATTTTAATTCAGTAATTATGGTATATTTTATTATAATATGCCGCCAGTTTTTATGGCAGATTTATGGAATTATATAAAATCTTAAGAGAATATGGCTTAAAAGAGAAACAAGCTAAAGTATATCTAGCTTGTTTACAGGTGGGATCAGGTTCAGTTCTTAAAATATCAGAAAGAGCAGAATTGGCACGCTCTACTACAGAATTAATACTTAAATCTCTTCAGCAAGAGGGGTTGATCTCTGCTTTTAAAAAGAAAAATATCTCCCACTACAACGCAGAAGATCCTAGTAAAATCATAATGTCTCTCAAAGAGAAAAGCGAGCTTATTGAACGAGCCTTACCTGAATTTTTAGCACTATATGGCAGTAATAGGCCAAGACCGGTTGTTAGGTTTTACATTGGTAAAGCCGGAATGAGAATAATTCTTAAAGAAATTCTAAACGAAGCTAAAGAACTATTGAGCTTCGGATCAGCCGACGATTTGTTCACTACCCTTGAAGATTTCCATGAATTCGTAAAAAACAGGGTACGATTGAAGATTCCTATTAAAGTAATCCTTTGTAATTCTGATCTTGCTCATGAAAGAAAAAGGCTAGGAGGTCAGGAATTTAGGCAGGTAAAAATAATATCCTCAGAATATGGCCATCACGGACTAATATATATCTGGGCGGACAAAATTGCTATGTTTTCCTTGAAAAATGAGCTAAATGCTGTGCTAATAGAAAGCAGGGAGCTTGCCCAAGTCCAAAAAAGCTTGTTTCTGTCTTTGTGGGATAGGTATTAAGCTCGTGTTCCGCGCGGAACACTTCGACAAGCTCAGTGTAAACAAAACCAATAAAAAGGATTGGATTCTATCCGATTTGAGACCGTCTTTTTTCGACAGCGACTTAGCGGGCTAAAGCACCGTTAGACTACGAGAAAGGTAACACAACAATAAAACCTAAGAAGCCAGCCCTGTGATTATTTACAGAACGTTTCGGAGGCCGAGCGGGCATGGTTAACTCAACGGCTCACTATGTGAGCCGTTGAGTTAGAGCGAGGCTGAGAGAGAGCCGGCCCCGACGCTGGCGGGGCCAGGCGATCTGTAAATAATCACAGGGCTAGCTAACATTCCGTTACCCCAGCTCATTTATCATATTCTCGCTAATCCTATACCCGAGCGCCTCGGCCACGTGATGGTCTTTGACTGTCTCCGATTCTTCCAAATCGGCTATAGTTCGAGCTACTTTGAGGGTACGATGATAAGCCCTTAGGGATAATCCTCGGCTATTTATGGCCTTTTTTAGGAGGATTTTGGCACTTTTTTCAGCTATACACAGTTTCTCCACATTTTTATAGTTCATCTCGGCATTGCTAAATATCTCCAACTCCCTAAACCTGACCAGCTGAGCATGTCTAGCCTTGGCTATTTTAGCCCTTATTTCATCAAGGCTACCAACCATTTCCTCGCCCGCTTCGTCACCTTCAGATATTGTTTCGCGCGGAACATTTATCTGAATATCAATTCGGTCTAGCAGGGGCCCGGACACTTTCTTACGGTATTTTAAAACATTATACGGTAAGCAGGTGCATTCCGCATTCGGATTGCCATAATTGCCGCAAGGGCAAGGATTCATGGCGGCAACAAGCATAAATTTAGCCGGCAGCCTGACTGATCCTGCCGCCCTCGAGACAACTACAGTTCCATCTTCAAGAGGCTGTCGCAAGGCTTCTAAAACGTTACGTGGAAATTCCGGAAGTTCGTCTAGAAAAAGTACGCCTCGATGAGCCAAACTTATTTCCCCCGGCTTTGGCCATTTTCCACCACCGATAATTGCTACGGCTGAGGTTGTGTGGTGGGGACTCCTGAAAGGTCGCCGAAATGACAGAGGAGCGTTACTGCTTAGAAAGCCCATAGAACTGTATATCTTAGCCACTTCAAGAGATTCGTCCGGTGACAGTAAAGGTAGTATGTCGGTAATAGATTTAGCAAGAAGGGTTTTCCCAGATCCCGGCGGACCGCTCATAAATATATTATGCGACCCGGAAGCCGCAACAGTAAGAGCCCTCTTCGCATAAGCTTGACCCTTAATCGAAGTAAACGAATCACCCAGAGAATCCGAGAACAATTCCAGGCTATTCCTATAAATACTCGGCCTTATGGGTGCCGTTCTATCGAGATGGGCCAAAACTTGGCCGAGATTTTGTACTCCGATTATCTTAATCCCTTCAACTATAGAAGCTTCGTTGGCGTTTAAAGAGGGGATTATAACCTCTTCAAAACCAAGCTTTTTAGCCAGAATAGCCATTGCTAAAATCCCGGCAGTAGATTTTACCTTACCGTCCAGAGCGAGTTCGCCGGCAAAGAGCTTGTTCGAGGAATTGAACTTTATCTGACCGGTCTCGAAAAGATAGCCTACGGCTATAGGTAAATCGTAAGAGGGGCCTTCTTTTTTAATGTCGGCCGGGGCAAGATTTATTACTACCTTTTTAGTCTTGGACTTGGGTGGTGAAAATCCAGAATTTTTTATGGCCGCCCCTATCCTTTCTTTCGATTCTTTAACTGCCGTATCTGGCAACCCGACGATGCTAAAGGAGTGGATCCCGGGACTGGAATCCACTTCTACCTCAATCAACTGGGCGTCTATGCCGCTCAAAGCGGCAGAGAATATCCTTACTGACATTCTACATCCTCCCTCCGAGGAAATTACCCTCTTAAAATCTATCTTTTTTGACTGGCACAGGTAATGCACAGAGCGGCAACTGGGACCGCTCGCAATCGATTAGGACTAATTTCGGCTGAGCAATTATCGCACTTTCCATACTTTCCAGAATCTATTTTATCTATAGTAGCAACTATCTCTTTCCTTTCTCTTTCCAAGGCATCCACTAGAGCCTGCTGCCGATCTAATTCGCCGGCCTCCTGAGCTGTATCCTCTTGGGACTCTCCCAGATTATCGACTCTAACGTCAAAGTCGCCCCGTACTAAAGGATTTTCAGAAGCTATAGCAGATAATTCTTTATCAATATTCTCAATTCTTTTTTGCAAATTGTTCTTTAGTTTTAGTAAATTCGCTTTGTCCATTTTATTTGAGTTAATCGAATAAGCCAGTATATCATTAGTCATACAAAAATCAACAAAAAAGGTCCGGAAACCCAATGATATGCGCTAAGTGCGCGAACTTGAGCCAGGACCTTTAAGGATCTCTGGCAAAATAACCATTCCTTTATTAAGAAAAAGTTATTACGCCAGAGATCCAAATATTTGATGCCAGCGATTATTAAAAACTCTTAATAAGCACCAGCCTAACAAAGTACTAATTGAATAATATCATTATCGTCGATAGTGTCAAAGTGTTTTGTGGATAACTTGTCACCAAAAACGATGGTGACAAAAAGACTTGTCACCAAAGACCAAAATCAAAGACCCTTTATCTTCTCGGCAGGAGAGTACATGGCCTCTCGAGAATTAGTCAGTAGCAGATAATGCCTGCCGGCCGGAGATGAAACAATGGCATAATCGACGCTCTTGTCCGCCATTGGAAAATTCTTATACCTTATACTAGTCCCTTCATGCTGATTATCAAGAAAGGCCTGGCTAGCTTGAAGGTTGGGATTAACATCAAATAATACCGCGAGATCATTGGCCATCGTTGACTCCCATTTCCTCATTACTTCTAATAACATACTCGAGTTTTCCGTCTCAACAATAAGAATTACTCGCTGAGGTACCTTTACTGACCCCTGGCTATCTGGCTCACTGTTGCCGTATATAAGAACCATAAAGTTGTTCTTTATCAGGCTCTCAATCTCTGTGGGATAACTAACTGATAGTAATCCTAACAGCTCTCTAAAAGTTTCGGTTTTACCTGTCTGATTTGAGGGCAAGACCAGGTTAATCCTTCGAAACTCCTTCTTTGCTAAGCTTTGGCCTCCTATAAATGACTTGAAAGCGTGAACGGTTTCAAGTGGATTAGCAGGAATTGAAAAATCGATGGCTACAATTGATCGAAAGATATTCTCTAAGTTGTTGATTTCGGGTGTTTTTGTAGCTCGAATAAATGTTGGCAGAGGGGTTTCAACTATAATCTTCTCTTTGGTCAATACGAAGAAATAAAACAAGGCATAGACAACAACAGCAATAGCAACGGCGCTTAATATCCCCGTAGTCATCCCACTGCCTATTACTTTAGCAATGGCCTTGTATTCGATCTTTTCTTGATCCATCGTTAAGGGCTGACTTTTGGGGACTGACGCGCCGGGGAAAGACGGGAGGGAATCTTTGGATATAACCCTCTCCGGGTGTTTATGTGAGTCATCTTGAATCACCAGGGGAGGTATTGAGGTTACAGACAGTTCTTCCTTGCCAAACTGGGGCGGTCGTAGAACTTGAGATTCCGAAACGGGTTGATCAGGTTTTAAGACTGGTTTTGACAATGGTTGGATTGTAGATTTTTGAAATGCTAGACCAGTTGGTTTTTGGCCCATTTTTAACCTCTTAAGATCCGTGGCCATTGTTCTTATACTAAGACTAATCTCGGATGGTTTTCGTTCCGGACTAGGTATTTTATTATCTTCCGTCCAGCCAAGAGACGGCAATCTAAAACTAGAGCCTACCTCAGGTTTGGGTTTAACTGGCATATTTAAGGATGGGGTCTGTGGCTTAGCAGATGGGAGAGGATTGCTTAGGCTAGGATTTTCGGACGTCCTAATAACAGAAGGTTTAACCAGCTCATCTAGAATATCATCGATAGTTAGAGACTTTTGATCTTTTACTTCCATTCCGTGGTAGAAATTACAAATTCAAAATTACAAACGAATGTCAGATCTTAGAATGCCCGCTATTTGAATCTTTAAATTTAGATCTTCATCGTCAAATTAATTCTACCATAATCATCGACGTTTTTCACTTTTACATGGACCTTCTGGCCTATTTTAAGAACATCGGATGGCCGTCCCACCCGTTCCCTTGATATTTCCGATACGTGGACAAGTCCTTCTCTGCCCGGCAGATACTCTACCATCGCTCCAAAATCCAAGAGTCTAGAAACGTGGCCGTCAAATTCATCTCCTGCCTTAGCTTCAAAAGTTAGGTCCTCAATCATCTTAATGGCTTGCGCCATGCCGTCAGCTGAAATACAGGTAATAAATATCGAGCCATCGTCTTCGATATCAATTTGGGCATTGGTCGCCTCGATAATTTTATTGATAGTTTCGCCTCCTTTGCCTATAACCGCTCCTATCTTCTCAGGGTCTATTTTTATCGTTTTGACCCTCGGTGCCAGTGGCGACAGATCAGGCCTCGGTTTTGATAGGGCGGAGTCCATTTTTTGAAGTATCTCAAGACGGGCTTTCTTGGCCTGTTGAAGGGCTTTTTCAAGAACCTCCTCCGTGATTCCCTCGACTTTCACATCCATCTGCATTGCCGTGACTCCGTCTTTAGTACCGGCAACTTTAAAATCCATATCTCCGTGATGATCTTCTGGGCCCTGTATGTCAGTTAAAATCTTGTAATTTTTACCCTCCCCGTCAAACATAACCCCCATCGCAATTCCGGCTACCGCGGAAGAAATGGGCACTCCGCCGTCCATCATTGCCAGAGAGGAACCGCAGACAGAAGCCATCGAAGAAGAGCCATTGGAGGCTAAGGTTTCCGAAACCATTCGAATTGTATAAGGAAAGTCTTCTTTTGTCGGTATGACCGGCAATAATGCCCTTTCAGCCAATGCTCCGTGGCCGATATCTCTTCGTCCTGTTCCGCCCATGCGTCCAACCTCTCCTACGCTGTAAGGAGGGAAGGCGTAATGATGCATAAATCTTTTCTTGGTTAGATCGATCTCCATAGTTTCTATCCACTGCTCCATGCCCGGCGAAGCCAAGGTTAAAATAGACAAAACCTGAGTTGTTCCTCTTTGAAACAATCCGGAGCCATGTGAGTAGGGGAGTATTGCGACGTCCGAAGACAACTCCCTCAGCTCATCCAATTTTCTGGAATCGGGACGTTTTTCAGAAGTCAGAATATTGCGATGAACAATATCGTTTACCCCTTCTTCAAATAAGTGGCCGGCTTCTTTAATCGCCTGCTCAGGACTAGAAGAATCTTTAAAGGCCGTCTTCACATACTCGGCCAATTCTTTCTTTAGTGTTGCCATTCCCTCAACATACTCATGCTTATTCTTCGTATAAACTACTTTTTCAAGTCTGGGAGCCAGGAAAGAACTGACCGATTTTTTAAGTTCGGGGTCAATTTCAGCAAGCGCGAGCTGGCGCTTGACCGGCTTAAAATCTTCGACAATCCGACGCTCCAGATCAATTAACTTCTGAGACTCTTTGAATCCAGCCACAACAGCTTCGGCTATTTCTTTTTCGGCAATAATTGAAGCCCCAGCCTCGATCATATTAATCCTATTTGAAGTTCCGGCGACAACAATGTCAAAATCACTTTCTGCTCTTTCGGTATAAATAGGGTTAAAAATCAACTTCCCCCCGACACGACCGACACGAACACTGGCTACGGGCCCATTGAATGGAATATTAGAAGTCATAAGAGCTAGAGATGCTCCAAAGAGAGCAGGCATGTCGGGATCATTCTGGCCATCAAAAGATAATACCGTTGCAACCACCTGAATATCATTTCTGATTCTGTGGTCAAAACGGGGACGCAGAGAACGGTCTATTAAACGACCGCTCAAAATAGCCTCCTCAGAGGGCCGGCCTTCCCGCTTAATCCACTTAGAGCCCTTTATCTTGCCTGCGGCATAGTATCTCTCTTCATAATCGACAGAGAGGGGCATATAATCAATTCCGGCCTTGGACGAAGAGGACATGACGGCAGTTACCAAAACAGCCGTATTCCCATACTGAACATAGACCGATCCGTTAGCCAAATTGGCCAATCGACCAAACTCAACAATCAGCGGTTTTCCCGCGAATTCTTCGGTGTATCTTTTGATACCCATTATTTAGAAAGCAACAAAAGAGTGAGAGAAACAATACTGGCCGCACTCCTCAATATGACCCGATTAAGAAGTATGGCCAATTCAGCCCCATTCTGTTTGTTTGTCTGCCACTTTTGTTGTTAATTAACTTTTATAAAACCCTAACATTTTCAGGATAAAAAATCTACTTCAAAAGAACCTTGTCTCTCGCTTCCTCCAGATCAATAAAATTATGCGCAACATCAATAAGCCGGGCACTGGTGCTTCGCTCAAATCCGGCTACTTCAACAATGAGCCCTGTAAACTTTAGATACTCGACTAGCGGCTCATAATCGCCGTCACCGGAAACAATCACCACCACATCAACTAATTTAGACAAGGTAATGGCGTCTATGGCTATTGCAACGTCCCAATCTCCCTTTTTCATTCCGCCGGGAAATATCTGAAGGTCTTTTGATTTCAGCTCAAAGCCGGCTTTCTCGAGGGCGCTGAAGAATGCCTTCTCCTCTTTGCTGTCCGACTTAATAACATAGGCTATGGCCCTCACCAGTTCACGGTTAGCGGATACTAACCTCAGAAGCTCCCTAAAATTGACCCTGGCTTTGTGAAGATTCTTAGCCGAATGGTACATATTCGAGACATCAACAAAAACACCTATTCGGTGATTTTTTCTTTGAGGTACGGTAATCTTATCACTCATAGTTATTTGCCTAATCCGAGCTTCTTGGATATCGAGGCGTGGCGTTTTAAGTCTTCCCGCTTTAAGTAGTCCAGGAGTCTCTTTCTTTTAGCGACCATCTTCAAAAGACCGACCTTAGAGCTATTATCCTTCCCATGTTTCTTTAGGTGCTTGCTTAGTTTTTCTATCTCTTCGGTAAACAAAGCTATCTGGGCCTCGGGAGAGCCAGTATCTTTGTCGTGAATCCTATGATCGGCCAGTATTTTGGACTTTTGTTTTGGCGTTAACATTCTCGTCGAAGGTTCCAATGGGTCGTCCGCGAGATCGATTCTTTTAGCCGGCTAAAGCACGGCTATAGAAACTTCGATCATTAGGTTTCCCGACCCGCTCCCGAGCTATCGCAGATAGCCGCTTCCGAGAGAGGGCCGAAGGGTTGGGATACGCGTAGATGACAATTGGAATCGATGTTTTAACTATTCTACCAAAAATATAAAATTTTGCAAATAGGATATGGTATAATAATATTATGCGAAGTAGGTCAATTCAGATGAATATTAAAGACCTCAAAATTAAATACCTCGAATATTTGGAGATTGAAAAGAACAAATCTCAAAAAACCCTTGAAAACTATGGGCGTTACTTGGATAGGTTTTTAAATTTCGCCAAGATCACTAGCATTAACCAGTTGAACGAGGAACTGATCCGCCAATATCGCCTAAACCTTAACCGCTTCCGCGATAGTAAAAACCGGCCCCTTAAAAAAATAACCCAGAATTATCACGTAATTGCTCTGCGTAATTTCTTAAAATACCTGGCCAAAACTGGGGTAAAAACCGTCCCGGCCGAAAAATTAGAACTAGGTAAGCAAGAAGATCGGGAAGTAACCTTTCTTGAGCTCGATGAGATTGGGCGTCTTCTGGCTGCCCCGGAAGGTGCGGAGCTGGACGCAATGCGCGACAGAGCCATACTTATAACTCTCTTCAGCACCGGCATGCGAGTATCGGAACTTTGCTCCCTAAATCGAAACGAGATAGATCTGAACAGGGGAGAACTGTCAGTTAGGGGAAAGGGGGGTAAGATAAGACTCGTTTTTCTATCAGATGATGCCAAGAAAATCATCCGGGATTATATCGCCAAACGACCGGATATCGATGAAGCACTATTTATTCGCATTCCTAAAAGCAAGAATTTTTCCAAAGACTCTGACCTGCGATTAACTCCCCGCAGTATTCAGAGAATTATTAAGAAACATTCCATCAAGGCCGGGATCATGGGGAAAAAGATAAGTCCCCACACCCTAAGACACAGCTATGCCACTGACCTGCTCCGTAACGGTGCCGATATCCGTTCCGTCCAGGCAATGCTTGGCCATGCTTCGGTAACTACCACCCAAATCTACACCCACGTAACTGATAAACAATTGCGTGAGGTTCATCAGAGGTATCACAACAAAAAGAAGTAAAAATTCCCCAATCGGGGAATTTACTTTTTATACAGATTAATCATCTCGATAAACGACAGAGGATCGACGACTGTTCCCGAAACTTTAACGGCCAGGTGAAGGTGGGGGCCGGTTGAGTTGCCGGTACTGCCTGAAAGCCCTATAATCTCCCCCTTCTTAACCGTCTGCCCCTCCTTTACTTTAATTCTTGAGAGGTGCATATAAACGGAAAATACGTCAGAACCATGATCTATAATCACGAAGCTACCTTCAAGCGAGAACTTGGTTCTGGCCAAAACCACCCTGCCCGAATTGATGGCTAACACGTTGGTTCCGCCAGGAGCTCGCAAGTCAACGCCCCGATGCAATAGTTTTGCATTCGAATATTCGCGAAAGCCGAAGGGATCGGTTATAAAAATGCTGTCCAGAGGATTTACAAAATTTCCGTCAGTAAAATCTTCAAATTTATCACCCTTGGCATAAGCTCTGGCAATAATGTCGGCCTCTCGAGCTCTTATTTTCGAGTCGACCAGGGTAGCGGCTGCTTTCCGATTTATCTTTTCAACCGGAAGGCCTCCATCAACGATTTCAACTTGCGTAGCCTGGCTACCACTGACCCAGAAACCATTCTCAACCATATACATAATATTGGAACCGACATTCTTTTCACCGGCATCAATACCTATATAGATATAGCCATTTTTATTGGACTGATAAGTCTTGCCCATAAAATTTAAGCCTCTGCCTGGAGTGGTAAAATTGGGATCTACTTTGACGATCAGAACCTGGCCCTGCTTTACGGTTTTACCGGGGTTCAAAATTTCGAACTCTTCCCCTGAAGATTGCGAACTGTAGCCTAATAATGCCAGGGCGAGAACAAAGACTGTGGTTTTCAAAGTACACCCTTTTAATAAAGCGGCCTAGGGTTTAGAGTAATGAATTCCGATCCAAGAGGCAAGAGCTTATTTATAACTTGGGTGTTTTTCTTTTTTGTTTCCGGCTTCATCCCGAGCCAAAGCAAAGAACAGGCTGGATAGCCTATTTAGATACTTTCTTATTTCGTGATTAAGTTTCTCGTTCCTGTCGGCTCTTAAAACCATCCGTTCAGCATTTCTTGATTTAGCCCTTAGCAGATCTAGCCAGGCGGAAACATGGGTAGTTCCGGAAATAACAAATTTTTTAGCCGGATTGATCTTGGCTTCAATCTTATCAATGATTACTTCTAGCTCACGAACCTTATCCTTGTTGAATAGGGGAGGGGTGCGTTTTTCCTTAAGCATAAGATAGGCCAAATGAGCCTGGATAATAAACAAGGATTCTTGCGCATCGTGAAGAATTGTCTTGAGGCTCGGCCTTACTTTCATGGTCTTTATAACTCCGAGCATACTATTAAGCTCGTCTAATTGACCAAGAGCCTCAACAAAAGGATTCGTTTTCTTAATCTTCTTTTTGCCGACGTGGCTTGAGCCATCATCACCCTTACGGGTATAAAAAAGTGGCATTGTGTATTTATTGTACCAGATCGAAACCTATTTCCAAAAGCGCCGTTCCGACAAGGCCGAGATTCTAAAAAATAAGGTCTTCCATAAATTTATAGTTTTAAAGCGATAAGAAAGATAATTATTAGAATAACATCCAAAATAATTTCTTGCTTAGAAAAAAAGTGAATGGGGCCCCTAATATTAACGGCCTTGAGAGGATAAAAAGGCCAGTATTCAGCAGAGTCCAGAAAGTCTAAAAATAGGTGGCTTGCATGAGACAAGATAATAACGGGTGCAAGAGAGCCATGAGTATATATATCAAAGCCCAGAGAGGAATCGCCACAAGCAACGAATGAAGTCAGCCGCGTTGAGATAGGTATGGATCTTCGTTGCTGGTAATTGTCCTCCAAAAGAGCCGAGGACTTTTTAATATGCCATGTCGGGCATAGGTTGTTAGGTGATCAACGTCAATACACGTAGCCGCAATAGCGCCAATAAACGGATGACCAAAAGCCGCTCCGATGGTAAAGCCTAAAATTGCATGAGTCGGAGTAGTCATTATTTGTCCCCTCGCGTGGAATCGAACCACGATTTGAAGATCCGCAATCTTCTGTCCTGTCCTTTGAACGACGAGGGGCATATTTTAAGTGATTAATCTGTTTGGCCAAGCTCAAGACAAAATCGAGGCTTGAGACGAGTCGTAGTAGGACTATGACGAGATTGGGCAAACCCAGAGGGCTTGAATTATGATGAGCCCATTAATCTTGAGGCTCCATAATTCAAGCAGGTAATCACAACCCGATTCTACGAGCAATTATATCAACCAGAGAATGCTCATGTTCTTTCTCCGGTAAAAAGTTCATCAGCAGCGACCTGATGATTAAAGGATTTTGATCTTCAACCGAAACCTTCACATACGGTAAATACCATTTTTTGGATTCCAGACTTAATTCCTTAATATTCCCGGGATAGTAATGGATCCAGAATGACCTCAGGTCATTGTAGCGATATTCATTATTTCCGACAACTATGCCGGATTGATCGATTCTGATCCTTGAGATTTCCGGCCTTTTATTGGAATAGAGAATCAGCACCAGGGAAGCGAGGACCATGAAAATAGCCATCAAAGTGTCTTGAACAAAAAAGAACATCGCTCCGCCTCCGACCACAAGAGCAATCACAATGAGGGATAGGTATTTTTTTTGAGGATTAAAATAAAAAGAAGGCGCCTCCCAAGAAAGTCGGGGAGGGGATTGTTCTACCGCCAAGGCGCTTAATGGCTTGCCGTTAATAGCCAACTTCTGTAGCTGTTTAGCGTCGGCACTCTTCTTACTCTTTTTTCTTAAATCAAGGACTCGTGACATAGATGTTTGTTATTCGCCCTCATAAAATGCGGAGGGGGTGAGATTCGAACTCACGAGTCCCTTACGGGACGCCGCATTTCAAGTGCGGTGGAATAAACCACTATCCGACCCCTCCGTACCTGTGTTTATGTTTTGGGTTACTCGTACCTATAATTTGAAAGTATTTGTCTATATTTTCTTTATCTTCAATTTGCACTGACCCGTTGTTCCTTCTAATTTTTGGATTTAAGTTAAAGTTTCTTAGTCTATTAAAAACGGATTGAATTAACGAGGGTGAGGCACTAGTAAAATTCAATCTTGGGTATCGATATAATTTATTTTTTATTTTATGTTGCTCGTAAAATAAACATCCGTCGGCATCTACAAGTCCTCTAATGCAGGCTTTTTGATATTCTTTTTTTCGACTTATCCAAGCAGGAATGTCAAGATCTTGTTTTAGTTTGTTTCCTATCTTTAAGCCTACCGACTTGCAGAACTTAACTAGCTCAGTTCTAGATATGATTATATTCATAATCGAATCTTTTTCTTTCAAGCACATTGCCGGTGTTACATGAAATAGGGATTCTAGTAATTTGCCTACATATTCTATATATTCTCTATCTGTGTAACAATTCAGGGTGATGGTAATTTGTCTTTTTGTTATTCCGCCATCACCCATCATTATACCCACGAATTCGGCAAGTTTCATGTTGCGTGAAGGTCTTTGAATTTCTTTCGTCCTAAAATAGGGGTTATTACGGTATTTTCCCGTTTTTTCCCACCACTCATACCACTTCTTCTTTCTATAATTTTCTTCTCCCCCTATTCTTCCGTATTTTTTTAATACAGCCAATGCTCCAGCTCTAGCTCCAGTAGACGTATACCAGAAAGGATCCTTTACTATAATGTTTTTAGGTAAAATAACTTCAGCACTTTCGCATAAATGCTTTAAAATGTTTAAGGGTACAGAATATTTCTCTCTTTGCCAGTCACTATACGAACGTGAATTTGCTCCAATTCTCCTAACTAATGCCTTGGTTGATAAGCCAAGTTTACTTTTAATAAATTTAAGAAATTCTTTCTGTTTTCTTTTGGGGAATACGGCTCTCTTAGAATATTCCATAACAATTCGGCTACACCATCATCATAAACAGATAGTACCCAATTTTAAAAGAAATGGACACGCTTCGGATACATCACTAATTTTATTCTTCTTCTCTGCCCTGAATCCGCTTAAGGGCATTGAAGCTTTTTGAAATTTCACTCAATAGAAAGGCTCCCAGGACTTCATAGGCCAAAAATCGTATCGCCGGAGACACTTCTTTGTGGGCAAAGAATCCGATTAGAAGCATAGCCAGAAGAGAAATCCACCAGACATACACAAACAATTCACCAGGCTTAATGGTGAGCTTTACTCCGGTCCATCTTGATGTTTCCTTATGAACTATGTAAACGCCTAGAAGAATAAGATAGCTCGTAACTACGGCTTCAGAGACCTCAAAATTAACGCTTAAAAAATCAAACCAGCTTAACCCTAGAAGGACGGCTGTCCAAATAATCAGGAAGTGAAAAAGAAGATCCTTAACCGAGGATAACTCAATCCGGTAGCGCTTGGCCACTGTGTGATTATCCATACCAGATAGTTAGATTTCTGGTTGCCTTGAGGTTTTCTTTTAAATTACAAGGAATCAGAAACCCTAGATTACTGGTTTCTGCCAAGTAGCAGGCCAAATGGGCAAGAAAGTCTTTGGAAATTGCTACTTAGCCTACTATTATTATAACACGATTTTTGAGGCTTTTTCAAGGGTTGTTGGTATCCTGTGGCTAACTTTTATAACCTAAATTCTACTTTTTAGCCCCCGAATTCAGCAGAATTTTAAAGATAACACTCAGCTCCTGATCATAAACCTTCTTAAAATGCCCGGTGTCGGCCTCAAGATATTCCAGAAACCTGGGGTTAGACAACCTTCTGGTAAAAACATATGAGGCCTTAAAATCATTCACTAAGACATCATAAACCAGCTCAATATTGTCGTCCGGTCCGCAATTCTCAACTCCGCAAGTCAGGCCGGCCATATCTTTCCGGGTTATATAATAAATCTTCCAGTAGAGGTCTGGCCTATATTTATAGAGGAAGATCGGATCCATCCCGTTTATAAAATAATTACTCTGGTTCCAGAAAAAAAGAGACGGAAATTGATCCCATTGAGGATGAAAGACTATGTCTCCGGGATGGGTATTGTCGCGCAGCCAAACAGCCGGCCCCTCAAACCTTAATCTCTTAATCGCCCGGGGAATTTCGGTTTTTTGAAAAATTCTTACGGAATTATACATAGTAAAAAAAGCAAACAGCAGGGCCAGAAAGACCATAATCCTCGATCTCTCAGAAGACATATCCAGTCTAGTTTTGGATAAATAATAAGTCAGTACCGAGGCCGAAAGCATTACGGCATAAACGGAGATCAGGTCTATAGCTCTTCTCGTATCGATGAACATAAGGATTGAAACAAATACCATGGATAGAGAGCTTAGAATCGCTATCTTCTTATCTTTTACTATCTGCTCTCGGGCCAAAGCTGTTTTAATCAATATGGCAAAAGATACTCCAAGCAAAATTAAGATCGGCAATATTACATTGCCAAGACCCGTCCAGTAAGGCGGTTGAAGCTCGGTACCGATAGTAGACGCCAAAATACTGCCCTTAACCTTGTACAGTTCAATAACTTGAATATAGACGAGCTTAAGATTCCCGATCGGGTGGGGGCGGGCTAACAAACCTAGAGCTATTCCCCCGATCAGAGCTGTAATTTTTGACCAATCTATTTTTCGATCGGCCAGAAACTTAAATAAAATAATAAAGAAAGCTGACACAAAAGGAAGCCAAAACAACGACGAATGAATCCAGGCAAGAATGACGCTAAATATAAAAACCCACCAGGAAGATCCCCGGATTAAAAAGCTGAAAATAAGAATACTGAGCATGAGTGATAGGGGATGGGGCCTGGTCATGGCCATCCTAAGAGTCATTTGATAATTTAAGAAAACGAAAAATATCGGCCAGAATTCAGAATATCTTATTTTTAAGTTTCTGAAGGCAATATAAAGTCCCGAGAGAACGCTGAAGGTTATAAAGACACCGCTAAATTTTATTCCCAGTGTTAAATCATCAAAAAAAGTAAATGGCATTAACAGCAAATGGAAGCCGTACCATAAATCGGCCCCTAATTCTTTGATCATAGAATATTGAGTCCATGGAAAATCAGTATTAAATATTCCATTTTCCCTCAAAAGCCAGGAATGCCTTATGTGATAAAAACTATCCGGGTCGTAGATATCGAGAGTCTGAAAGTTTATAAAAAAGGCTGTCGTTAAAAAAAGAGTGAGAACAAAAAAAATCCATACCGGCTGACGAATCTCGCTAAGTTCTTTAAACAGTTTTTTATAATCCATAATTAATTGCGGGACGAAAGTCTTAAATTAATCCAGGCCGCCGCATAAAAAATAAGAGTTATCAGGAGCAGAGGCTTTATGCCCATTACCAGCGAAAAATATTCCAGTGAGCCCCCGATAGTCGCTCCGAGAAGATTGGAGCCGTAAGCCTGGGGCAGATTATCCTCCTTTTTTATTAAATGGCCGAAGATCACCGCCGCGAAGAATACCGGCCCAAGGAATACCAGCCCGGCCAAAATACCCTGAATGAAATTTAAATTGAAAGACAAAAGAGCTACCGGAGGAACCAGGTAGGATATAAATACGCTTGCCAAAAGACCGGAAAAAAGAATGTTGTATCTCGGCTTAGAGGTAACATGGCAAACCCAGTTGCC